>ERZ1649853.438-NODE-438-length-17872-cov-5.353876_pt1 | contig 17872 bp, 15 predicted proteins | sample MGYA00575353_ERZ1649853 | MGnify/ENA primary metagenome ERZ1649853 (study PRJEB40853, sample SAMN11349654) | freshwater sediment metagenome | isolation source: river sediment | host: Sediment | place: India: Okhla Barrage, New Delhi | collected 2017-02-21 ...
GTAGCCGGTGCTCCTCGAGAACTGTAGAAAATATTTTTAGTGCATTGCGATAAGTTCGTTCAGTATTCTCACTACGCGAAGAATGGATTAGATACAGATAATCTCTGATTGAATGTGAGAGTGAGTGAGCGATGTTGTTCATATGCAAGGAATTTTATTGTTTATGATAATATAAATTATCGAAACCACTGTGATAATAACATGGAAATTATCTGATGTCAAGCTCCCATCGTCCGCGCGACTATATTTGTTAATTGGATTTCAAAATGCCTAATATTCTAGATAATAAAATATTCGCGTGCTGTTCTTAGCCAAGTTTGGTTGAACCTCTCTTGCCTAACACCCCTCCCCACCCTGCAAACTTGGAGTAGTAAAAAAAGTGTTGCCTTTATACATAATAGATGTCAAAGGATTTACTTCATATGTGAGAATAGTCACTATCCCAAAATCAAAAATTTAGTTATCATCCCATATATTTGTTTCTAAGGATACGTCATGTTTGAAGAAGACTCGAGAGTATTAGAACTTCGTGAAATGCGTGAGAAAGCTCGCCGGGGAGGCGGTCCAGAACGTATTGCCACTCAACATTCGAAGGGCAAACTGACTGCTCGTGAACGATTGGACTTATTATTAGACCCTTATACCTTCAATGAATTGGAGCCCTTTATCACCCCTTTGCAAGATGAGATGGGGACTTCCTCAGAAAAATTTATGGGCGACGGCGTTGTGACTGGATATGGGCAAATCGATGGCCGAACCGTATATGTTTATGCCCAAGATTTTACTGTTTTCGGTGGAACATTAGGAGAAATGCAAAGCAAAAAGATCTGCCGAGTTATGGATTTGGCCACTCGGAATGGTGCACCAATCATCGGCATGATAGATTCGGGTGGCGCGCGCATTCAAGAAGGTGTGAAAAGCCTGGGCGGATATGCAGAAATATTTCGTCGCAACGCTCAATATTCTGGTGTAGTACCTCAAATTAGCGTTATGCTCGGCCCTTGTGCTGGTGGAGCAGCGTATTCTCCTGCGTTAACGGATATCATAATCATGGCCGAGAAACAATCTTACATGTTTTTAACAGGGCCAGACGTGATTAAAGCGGTTACTGGCGAAGTTATTGACGCTGAAAACCTGGGTGGCGCAGATATTCACATGTCTATTAGTGGCTTGGCACATTTATCGGCTCCGAATGAGCAAGAGACAATTGCACTTACCCGCCGCGTTGTCGGATATTTTCCCTCAAACAATGTCGAAAATCCACCCTTCATATCCCCTACTGATGATCCACTACGCATGGATATCGAGCTTAATACTATCGTCCCTGCAGATTCAACAATACCATACGTGATGCACGATATTATCCTTCATGTTGTCGATCAAGGCTCATTTGTCGAATTACAACCACTTTGGGCACGTAATTCAATCACTGGCCTAGCACGAATTGGAGGGCATAGTGTTGGCGTTGTTGCGCAAGAGCCGAGTGTCATGGCTGGCGTCGTCGACATCGATGCATCGGATAAAATGGCGCGCTTCGTTCGAATGTGTGATTGTTTTAATATACCGCTGGTAACTTTTGTGGACTCTCCCGGATATTTACCGGGTATCGACCAGGAACACCGTGGCACGATTCGCCATGGAGCGAAACTTCTTTATGCTTACTCCGAATCTACAGTGCCCAAAATAACCATTGTCACACGCAAAGCATATGGTGGCGCCTACGTAGTTATGGGAAGTAAATACCTCGGCACAGATGTGACCTATGCATGGCCAAGCGCTGAAATTGCTGTAATGGGGGCAGAAGGAGCTGTAAACATCTTATACAAAAAGCAGATTTCATCAGCAGTCGATCCGATTAGTGAGCGTCAGCGTCTTGTTGATGATTACCGCCAACGATTTGCCAATCCATATTACGCCGCCAAGGCGGGATATGTGGATGACATTATTGAGCCGCGTGAAACTCGCCCAAAAATTATCGCATCTCTTGCTGCAATACGAGACAAATTTTCCTCAGCACCATCGCGAAAACATGGAAATATACCTGTTTAAAGGACCGATATTTATTTATGAGCAACCTTTCGACAGCTCTAATAGTTACTGCTCTGGGTATGGGTTTAGTATTTGCCATGATTATTATGCTTTGGGGATTAATGGCGCTCTTGGTGCGGCTTACAGTTACACCAGAAACCCATGAATTACCACAAGAGGTTACTGAAACCGCATCATCATCAGACCGTAAATTGCGCGCTGCTGTAGCAGCGGTAGCTGCAGCCCTAGGACGTGAAAGTAGTACTGAACCTCATGAATTTCCCCTGCCACCTACTGCCTTTGTCAGCGCGTGGCAGGCTGTGATGCGGAGCGAAATGCTTAAAAAGAGAGGGCAAAAACGATGAGGTTAAAAGTAAAAGTTGACGGTCAGATTTTTGAAGTTGAGATAGGTAATATATCTGAACGTCCCATCAAGGCCGTCGTCGATGGTGAGGCATTTGAAGTTTGGCCTGAAAGTTATTCCTCATATACTGGACCTGCGCTTCCAAAAGCGCCCCATAAAGAAGGCATTCCTGAATCAGCCAAGAGATCTTCTACATTATCAACCACCATCACAAAAACGGTGGAGGCCAAAAAAACTTTGCCGGCCGATGAAATGACCCTAGCAGAACCCACAAGGATTATTACTGCACCCATACCTGGCGTAATTACAGCGATTCTAGTTCAATCTGGTTCAGAGGTTAATATAGGCCAAGAACTATGTAAATTGGAAGCAATGAAGATGAATAACTCAATTCGCTCATCTCGCGCGGGAAGAGTAGCAACTATCCACGTTACAATTGGTCAGCATGTAAAACATAATGATGTATTAATTGAGTTTGCGGGGTAAGAAATGGATTTCACGGCTCTCTATGAAGAATTAATTAAAGGGCTCTCTAACTTTACCCTTGGTAATGCGATCATGTTGATGATTGGTGGTATTCTAATTGCTTTGGCAATTATTAAGGAATACGAACCTGTTCTTCTGCTTCCTATCGGCTTTGGTTGTGTCCTAGCCAATTTGCCATTAACAGGAATGTCTGCTGACAATGGCTTGTTTGGCATCTTGATGAAAGCAGGGATAAATACAGAATTATTCCCACTATTGATTTTCATTGGCGTAGGTGCGATGATCGATTTTAGTCCACTGTTATCCCAACCCCAGATGGTGCTTCTTGGTGCAGCTGGTCAGTTTGGGATTTTTGGGACATTAATATTGGCAACGGTGCTGGGATTCCCTCTAAACCAAGCAGCCTCGATTGGAGTTATCGGGGCGATCGATGGCCCTACTTCTATCTTTGTCGCCACAAAACTAGCCCCTGAACTGTTGGCACCTATTGCAGTTGCAGCATATTCCTATATGAGCCTCGTTCCAATCATACAACCTCCCTTGATGAAGTTATTAACTACTAGGCAAGAAAGGTTGATCCGTATGGAATATGCGCCACGTCCAATTTCTCAACGTGCTCGCGTATTGTTTCCGATCGTCGTAACTGTCGGTGTTGGTTTATTGGTGCCCGACGCAGTCCCATTAATAAGCATGCTGATGCTCGGCAATCTGATGCGTGAAAGCGGTGTAGTGGAGCGGTTGAATAAAGCATCACAAAATGAGATCGCAAATATCGCCACCCTGTTTCTGGGTGTCACGATCGGTTCGACCATGAACGCCGATAGCTTCCTTAAGTGGGAGACGATTATGATCATGCTACTTGGGTTGGGCGCTTTTGCGCTTGATACGATAGCTGGTCTCATGTTCGGTAAACTGATGGCTTTCATGAGCGGAGGCAAGATCAATCCGTTGATTGGTGCTGCAGGGATTAGTGCTTTCCCAATGGCTGGAAGGCTTGTAGCAAAGATGGCGCAGGATGAGGATTATCAGAATTTTATATTAATGCACGCCATGGGTGCGAACACTGCTGGGCAACTTGGAAGCGTTATTGCTGGTGGCGTTTTGTTATCACTTATGGCTGGCCTTGGATTTCGATAACATTCTGTTTGTGCAAACGACATGACTTATCTCTCTCATTTGAGATGCAGTAGATGTGATAAGAAATATGAAGCAAATCAGGTGCAGACGTTTTGTCAGACCTGCCAGGCACCGCTTCTCTCATGTTATGATCTTGCAGCTGCTCGGAAACACTTGGACCGTGGTGCCTTTCAAACGCGCCAATCCGGCATGTGGCGCTGGCATGAATTACTCCCTGTTTTCAATTTACATTCTGCAATCTCATTAGGAGAGGGGGATACGCCACTTTTATTGTTGCGCCAGATTGGTACCCAATATGGCTTGACGAACTTATTTATCAAAGACGAAAGTTTTAATCCTACTGGTTCTTTTAAGGCACGCGGCTTATCCGCTGCAGTGTCAAAGGCTAAGGAACTGGGGATAAGAAAGTTGATTATCCCCACTGCCGGAAATGCTGGTGGTGCATTGGCGGCTTACGCAGCACGTGCTGGTTTAAAAGCCACCATAGTTATGCCAAAAGACACACCCCCATCAAACATAGAAGAAAGCAAAATCGCAGGCGCGAGAGTCGTACTCGTTGATGGACTAATAAGTGATGCTGCTAAATTCGCAGGAAAAATGGCTCAGGAAGAAGGCTGGTATGACGTATCAACCTTTAAAGAACCCTATCGAACAGAAGGCAAAAAAATCATGGGGTTTGAACTTGCTGAAGCCTTTAACTGGATACTTCCAAATGTAATTGTTTATCCGACCGGAGGTGGTACTGGATTAATTGGGATGTGGAAAGCTTTCGCCGAACTACAAGAATTGGGGTGGTTAGAATCTTCTCACAGACCACGAATGATTGCTGTTCAAGCATCTGGATGCGCTCCAGTTGTCAAGGCTTTTATGTCAGGTGCGTCGTCATGTGAATTTTGGCTAAACGCTAACACAATTGCAGCTGGCTTGCGTGTTCCCAAAAGTTTTGCGGATCGTGAGATCTTGCATGACTTAAAAGAAAGCAATGGAACAGCCATCGAAGTCGATGATAAAGAGATTGTCTCTGCTCAAAATATTCTTGCTTCATCTGAAGGAATTTTTGCAGCACCAGAAGGCGCTGCAACTTTGGCTGGTCTAATTAAACTTGTGGGTAGAAATGAAATCCATCCAGATGAGAAAGTCGTGCTATTTAACACCGCTACCGGTTTAAAATATTTAGATCATCGATACGTTAGTTAATTCTTAAACCTATCGATTAATGTCACATTGACTCTGACTATAAATCAGGATACACTAAATTAAGTATCCGTCAACATTAACTAGCCATTGACGGTTTTTTTCATTAACAGCATTCAAGGGAAGATGCATTATGGGAGAAAGAAAAAGCATATGATCAGTAAACTTGCGCGATCAATAGCCGAGTCACCCACATTTGCGTTGAATGAAGAAGCGCGCTTATTGCGCGAGCGAGGTGAAGCGGTCATCAATATGGGAATTGGTGAACCTAAGAATAAGACACCAATTACAGCTGTCTTAAGTTCAGCCGCTAAATTGACTGCAGGGGATGTCAAATACACTCCGCCAGACGGAACACCGTCCTTAAAAAAGGCAATCATCCGATATACTGAAGAAAACTACGATCGTCTCGTCGCACCAGAAAATATTATCGTCTCCTCTGGAGCGAAGCAATCCCTTTTCAACATCTTGTACAGCATTATTAATCCCCAAGATGAAGTGATCATTTTAGCACCATATTGGGTAAGTTATCCGGAAATGGTTAAAATGGTTTATGGAATCCCGGTTATCGTTACCCCAGAAGATGGTACATTCCATCCACGCATGGAAGAAATTGAAAGGGCGGTTAGCTCTTATACTCGGGCGATCATCGTCAACTCACCCAACAATCCCTCGGGTGCTGTTTTTTCTTCAGAGTTTATTGCTCAAATTGTTGAGTTCTGTGAGCGTAAAAAGATTTATCTCATAATGGATGACATCTACCATAAGCTCATCTTTGATGGGACCAAATGGGAGCCGGCATTCAAATTTTCAAATCTCGACATAGAAAATACGATGATCATCGCCGTCAATGGTATAGCAAAGCTATATGGCATGACTGGTTTCCGGATTGGATGGACAGTGGCAAATCGAAAACTAGTAGAAGTGATGCGCAATGTTCAAGGTCAGATAACCTCGTGTACTTCCCTTGTACTGCAAGCCGCAGCTGAAGGCGCACTAAATGGTCTGCAGAGCATTGTGGAAAATTTGCGCCTCACGTTCGAAAACAATCGGACAGTCATTGTTCAAGAACTTAAAGCATTTAATGGAGTACGCCTGATACCTCCACAAGGTACGTTTTACGCTCTGCCGGACTTTCGAGCTTATCTTTCTCCTAGCCTGGTCAATAATTCCGTTGAGTTGTCTCGCATCCTTCTGAAGAAAGCTATGGTAGTCACAGTTCCCGGAAAAGAATTTGGTATGGAAGGGCATATCCGTCTAAGTTATGCCGGCAGCGTGAAGGATATACGCGAAGGAATTGAGAGAATTAAGTGGGTTTTAGATCCATCCTCGCCCAGCGAAATATACATAGGTGATCGTAAACTAGTCAGGGATTGGCTATGAATAATCTGTTGAACATCAAAACACCTGCTGAAGCACAAGCCGATGCACTTAAGAGCGATTACGGACTTGATAACCTTGGACTATTTAACCTCCGCAAGGTTTATTGGAATTTGCCTACTGAAGCTTTGTATGAGGAAATCATATTCCGAGGTGAGGCACGTATTTCTAAAATGGGTCCGGTGATTGTTGACACTGGCAAATATACAGCGCGCGCTGCAAATGATAAATTTATCGTCCGTGAATCAACCACCGAAAAGAATGTCTGGTGGGGACAATACAATCGGCCATACAGCACGGAAAAGTTTGACGACCTCTACACCCGCCTCCAGGGTTTTCTGCAAGGGCGTGACATCTTCGTTCAGGATTGCTTCGGTGGATCAGATCCAAATTATCGTCTTCCTGTACGTATCATTACAGAGTATGCGTGGCATAATTTATTTGCCCGTAATATGTTTGTCAAGCCTAAAACGAACGATGAATATCGCCGGCATGTACCTGAATTCACTGTCATATGCGTTCCATCGTTCAAATCGTTCCCACAGATCGATGGTACTCCAACCAATACGTTCATCGTACTTAATTTTGAACAAAAGATTTGTATCATCGGTAACACGGGATATGGGGGAGAGATCAAGAAATCAGTCTTTACACTGCTGAACTATCTTTTGCCGCTTGATGGTATCATGACGATGCATTGCTCTGCCAACGTTGGTAAGCAAGGCGATACAGCTCTTTTCTTCGGTTTATCGGGCACTGGAAAAACGACCCTGTCTGCCGACCCCAATCGCGGCTTGATTGGTGACGATGAACACGGTTGGAGCGACGACGGTATTTTTAACTTCGAAGATGGTTGTTATGCAAAAGTAATAGGCCTCTCGTCTACTGCAGAGCCGGAAATTTATTCGTGCACTGGTCGTTTTGGAACTATCCTCGAGAACGTAGTCTACGATCCAGTCACCCGCCTGATCAATCTCGATGACGACACACTAACAGAGAATACGCGCGCTTCTTACCCTCTGGACTATATCCCGAATGCGATACCATCCAAAATGGCGGGACACCCCAAGAATATCATTTTTCTGACTTGTGACGCATCGGGGGTCATGCCCCCACTGGCTAGATTGACTCCAGACCAGGCGTTATACCACTTTATATCAGGCTATACAGCTAAGGTCGGTGGTACCGAACTTGGTTTAGGAGAGGAACCAGAAATCACATTTAGTGCATGTTTCGGAGCACCATTTATGGTGCACACGCCCGCTTTCTATGCTGACTTATTAAAACGTAAAATCATGCGCTACGGAGTGAATTGCTGGCTGGTCAACACAGGATGGGTTGGTGGTCCCTATGGAGTAGGTAAACGCATTAGCATCCGCTATACTCGGGACTTGCTCAATGCAGCTTTGGATGGCAAGTTAGAAGATATCCAATATTATATCGACCCAGTCTTTGGCTTCCAGGTTCCTAAGAGTTGTCCTGGTATCCCAGAACAAGTTTTGTATCCGGCATTATCCTGGCCTAGCGAAGACGCCTATATGAAACGCTATAAAAGCCTTGGATCCCGCTTCATTGATAATTTCAAGAAGTTTGAAGACGACTCTCCTCCAGGTTTACGGAATGCAGGTCCGACAATATAATAAGTCAATAAGGGGCTGTCCAGCTTTTGGGACAGCCCCTTTTGATTTCCTTCTTTCTTATCAGACAGTCCCTTTTAGTGATGGCTACAATGCCCAGGCTAACATAAAACCCATAATAGCCAAGATTATTCCAAGATGTAGAAACAGATCACTGGTCGCTAACCACCCAAGACGAGGGAATATACTTAATAAAAAATTAGTGATCACCAGAGCCAATCCTATGAGAGGAATTAAACCTTTGCGATGGGCAAAGAACTCTGAAAGTTTATCTATGAATTGATTAATCTTAATAATCATTTCATCATCTCATTTCTTAATTTCATACGATCTGTACGATGCTAACAGCCGGCCCGGTAATCGCCCCTGAATCCTGACACCAGCTTGAGTATGCTCAATCACATCCACCTGACCCAGCTCGTGGAATTGAGCAATCAAGCCACCCTCATGAAATGGTAATTTCACGGTGATTGGTACCAGACTCTCATATAGTTGTTTACTTGCTTTATCAAGTAGATCAGCAATTCCAGAGCCTGTTAATGCTGAGATCGCAACTGAATCGGGGTAATCAGTCAATACTTGCCTGGCGTGTTCTGGATCGTTCAGTTTATCAATTTTATTTAATACTGTGAGAACTGGTGCCTCATCAGCATCGATCTCAATTAGTGTCTGATGAACTGCCTTAGCTTGTGCTTGTGCATTTGGGTGCGTAACATCAACAATGTGCAAAATCAGGTCAGCTTCTGCAATCTCTTCAAGCGTGGCACGAAAAGCCGCTACTAGCATTGTAGGAAGCTTTTGGATAAAACCCACAGTGTCAGTAAAGAGAGCAGCGTGTCCTCCCGGTAATTCTACTCGACGAGTTGTTGGGTCAAGCGTTGCAAACAACTGATCTGCAACATAGACGTCAGCATCAGATAATCGGTTTAGTAGAGTTGACTTTCCCGCATTAGTATAGCCGACTAGCGCAACCACTGGTATTCGGGATTGCTTGCGCCGTGTTCGATATTGTTGGCGGTGAACACGAATTTTCTCGATTTGTTCTTTCAAGTGATCGATCCGCTTTCGAACTGCGCGTCGATCCACTTCGAGTTGTGTCTCACCAGGGCCACGTAGCCCTACACCGCCAACAGAACCGGTTCTCCCAGCGCCTCCTCCACCTTGACGGGCTAAATGGGTCCAAGCGCGTGTTAATCGTGGCAATCGATACTCATATTGTGCCAATTCCACCTGAAGTTTCCCCTCGTTTGTTTGCGCGTGTTGAGCAAATATATCAAGAATGAGCGCCGTCCTGTCAAGTATCCTAATGTCGCGCCCAAATTCATTTTCCAATTCACGTAAATGTCGCGGCGAGAGCTCATTGTCAAAGACTATAACATCTGCCTTTACTTCACCGACGAGCGTGCGAACCTCCTCGACTTTGCCGGGTCCAATAAATGTCTGGACATGGGGAGTATTTAATTTTTGTGTAGCTTGACCAACAACATCCAGCCCAGCGGTATCGGCAAGTAAGCTCAATTCCGCCATAGACTCGTCTAAGGACAGTAGACTTTCCATTCCCCATACTTCAACTCCAACAAGATATGCTCTCTCTCGTGGTGGAATAGTTGGTTCAGCTATTTTTTTTGCCATATCTATAAATTTCTATGAGTTTGTAACCAATGGGTGGAATAGTTTAGCAGCACCTTCATCAGGTGGCATTTTGCGGATTGGAATTAGGATATGAAATACTGAACCTGGACAGTGTTCTTCATCAAATCGGGCCGACTCTACCCATATCGAACCACCATGCGCCTCAATTATACCCTTGGTAATTGGTAACCCAAGACCTGGTCCTCCACCCTTAAACTTTAGTTTGCCACTCGAGTGAAGTGAGACATTACCCAACCTGCCAAACTTCTCAAAAATTCGTAAGTGATCTTCCGGATCGATGCCGATTCCAGTGTCTGAGAAAATTATTTCAATAAACCCAGGTAATAGTCTGCCATCAATGGTGATTTTTCCCCCGTCTGGGGTGTACTTGATAGCATTCGTAACGACATTTTTGAAAGCTTGATACAAGCGTTCGCCATCTGCGAATATCATTTCGTCACTTCCCGAAAACGAAGCCACATCAAATTTTAGCCTTCGCTCTAATACTGTACTATTTACCTCGCGACATATCTGATTTAGAAGTCTATTCAACCATATAGGTTGGTAATTTAGTGTCAATAAACTGTTCTCAATCATAGAGACGTCGATCATATCATCAACGATCTCTCTCAATCTCATCGTGCCGGCCTTAATCCCGGCTAAGCAAACTCCTGTTTGGTCGCGTTGACGATCTGTTGATGTTACATCGTCTAGCATGGATGCATATCCCTCAATTAGCGTAAGAGGGGTTCTCAGTTCATGTGCAGCTATAGAGATAAAATCCGACTTACTAGCTTCTAACTTTTCTAGATTAAATCTCGTTCTTTTGAGTTCTTCTGTCATATACTGTAAATCTAGCTTTGTTTCGTAAGAACCCACATATTCTAGCGCAGAGCTATATAAGGGTAAAACTTCACCTATCATATCAAGAGCAACATTAGGAGCAAAGATTTCTTTTACAATATCGAAAGTTATTAAAACGATTTGGCTAAGAATTGAACGAACACTGTTCTCGGATGGATCGGATGCCGACTCTGTTCTGGCGTTGATCCATTCTTGCAAAATCGGTATTAATTTATTGATCGAGTCATCGGAAATTGAATCAAGTAAAGCATCAAATAGCTCTGCCAACTGCATGGCAAAGCATTTTTGTATACCTTCGACAGCTGCTAGTCGATTGGATACCCTCTCTAGCCAGATCGGTTTGATCTCTGCAAAATTATCCCGGTTAGACATCCAATATAAGTTTACGACATGATTGAATATTTGCCAACGGTTGTAAAGGAATTCCTAATCACTTTTTTGATTCTAACCAATACATTAAAGTATTGCCAACAATAGAAAGACTTTCGGGAGAAACTTTATCAATTGTATCTTCTGTTGTATGCCAGTATGGATAGTCAAAATCTATGATATCCACCGCAGGTATACCAGTGCGTAAAAATGGAATGTGATCATCGAGTATTCGATACTTGTATTCAGGTATAAATATGTCAGAGTAACCCAGCCTGGACGCGACTTCCCAAATCTCCATTGATAATGTTGGGTCAGAATTTCTCTCCAAATAAATATTCAAGTCACTATCTCCGATCATATCGATAATAATGACTGACGTTGGTTTATCTTCTAACCGTGCTACAAATTCCTGTGACCCAAGTATCCAATCCTTTCCATGGATATTTCCATCGTCTTCTGCGTCAAAAAATACCAGCCAAACTTGTTTGTCAAGCTTTTCAGGTATGATACGAGATAATTCCAATAACACCGCAACTCCTGATGCTCCATCATTCGCCCCAGGGACTGGCTCTGTTCTCATACTCGGGTCTGCATCTTCGTCAGCCATAGACCGGGAATCATAATGGGCACCAAGGATAAACCACTCAACTCCCTCACCTCGTTTTGCAATGATGTTGTGAACATCTATACCCAGACGAGTTCCATCTTGAATGGATACCTCCCACCCGTGATTAGTTAATTCTTCACGTATCCAGTTTACAGCATTATCATGCGCATCATTGCCAATTACTCTTGGGCCAAGCTCAATCTGGTATTGTACGTACTGATACGCGAGTCCCCCATCAAAGGCGAGATTTTTTATATGTACACGATCGTAGATAAGCATACCTAAACATAATAATGCTGTGATGGACATGATAGCTAAAACAATAACGTTATTTTTATTGTGAATTAAGGTAGGTTTGTCAATCATGATTATGGCTACACGCATTATTTCAGATTTCGTCTATGGCCATCAAAAATTTGGCCATTTCGAATTGAGCCTGGTTTGCATAACATTTGCTTCTCTCTTGCTTTCCTCGGATAAATCCATTGGTCTCATCAAGAGGCGGCAATAGCCCAAATATGGCTTTCATTGGCTGAAAATTGTTGGAGTCGGCGTGGGTTACGTAATGACACAAAGCGCCGATCAAGGTTCCGGTTGGAAAAATCAGAGGCTCTTTCCCCCGAAGTAATCGCGCGGCATTAACACCCGCCAGCAACCCGGTAGCAATATTACTCACATAGCCTTCCACGCCAATTATCTGACCCGCAAAGAATAAGTCTCTTCTCGAACGATACTGAAGCGTAGGCGACAATACCTTCGGAGAGTTTATGAAGGTATTTCGATGCATCTGCCCATAGCGAGCAAATTCAGCGTTCTCCAATCCCGGAATCATCTGGAAAACCCGCTTTTGCTCGGTGTATGTCAGATTTGTTTGAAATCCTACTATGTTATATAAAGTACCCGCCAGATTATCTTGACGTAGCTGCACAACAGCATAAGGGGCTTTTCCATTTCGCACATCATATAAGCCCACAGGTCGCAAAGGTCCAAATGCCAACGCATCCTTACTCCGACTGGCTAGTAACTCAATCGGCATACAACCTTCGAAGAACCTATGCTTCCGCGCTTGACTCTCATCACTCAAATCACTTTCGAAATCTTTTAACTCGATGCACTCAGCCGCAACAATCTCCTTCACTAGAGTGTCGTATTCATCTCGATTCATAGGGCAGTTAATATAATCACCTGCTTTGAGCTCGCCCTTACCATATCTTGACGCCCGATATGCCTTATTCATGTCAACGGATTCGGCATACACAATAGGCGCAATGGCGTCATAAAAATACAATTGCTCTTCACCAGCCAGAGTTTCAAGCGCTCGAGATAGCTTATCTGATGTGAGAGGCCCTGTTGCTACAATTACCGGCATTGAAGGAATAGCTACTATCTCTTCCCTCATTAACTGAATATTTGGATGAGTCTCAATTGCTCTTGTGACATCTTTAGAAAAAGCAACTCGATCGACCGCAAGTGCTCCCCCTGCTGGCACTTTGTTCTGATCGGCGCACCGGATCAGCAATGAACCGAGTTGCCTCAACTCATTTTTCAACAGTCCTTGGGCTCGCTCAGGATGGTCTGATCCAAGAGAATTTGAGCACACCAATTCTGCCAAGGCATCGGTGACATGAGCCCCGGTACTGAGTACAGGTCGCATCTCAAAAAGCGCAACCCGAATCCCCCTCTCGGCTGCTTGCCAAGCCGCCTCGCTTCCAGCAAGGCCGCCCCCAACAACTACTAAGTCTACACGATCTAATACGCTCATATATACGAGTATTTAACCTGCGTTTCTTTTTCTCCAATATGTATCTATCAGATTTCTGATAGATTCTGAGAGTTAGCGCGTTGAGAATAATAATAATCATATCACCAAACTGAGGCGTGAAACTAGTATGCAACAAGTAGCAATCATCGGGATAGGTCAAACACCCGTAGATGAACACTGGGACAAAACTTTACGTGAACTGGCTGGCGAAGCTATCTTCGCAGCCTTGAAAGACGCGGATCGAACTTCTGCTGAAGGACTTTTCATCGGCAATATGATGTCGGGGATGTTAAGCCGGCAGGAAAATATCGGCGTACTCATTGCCGATTGGATCGGCTTACCCGGTATCGAAGCCTACAAGATTGAGACTGCATGTTCGTCTGGCGCCGCAGCATTGCGTGCCGGTATCATGGCAGTTAGTTCTGGACAAATGGAAAGTGCTATTGTCGTAGGCGTCGAAAAAATGACAGAAAGTTTACCAATTGAAACAACCGAGGGATTAGCAACCGCATCCGACGCTGATTATGAAGCGGCTCAAGGGTTGTCATTTGTTGCGATCAATGCATTGGTAATGCAACGGTATCTCCACACTTACGGCTGGAAGCACACAGACTTCGGAGCGTTTTCAATCAACTCACACGCCAACGCCATGGGAAATCCTTTTGCCAGGCTGCATGAACCAATCACTCAAAAAGATTACAATCAGGCACGCATGATCGCCGCTCCGATTAGTTTATTAGACGCCTCACCAACCGGTGATGGTGCGGCTGCATTATATCTGATTCCTGCCAATAACCTCAGACCCGGAGCTAAACAACAGATCACCATCGCCGGTTCAGCATCTGCAATAGACTCGATTGCAGTGCATTCGCGTAAAGATCCTCTCTGGTTATTTGCTGCGGCTCGATCAGCAGAAAAGGCTTATTCTCAGGCTGGCATCCAACCTAATGATGTTGATCTATTCGAATTGCACGATGCATTTTCAATTATGTCAGCCTTATCCCTTGAAGCCTGCGGATTTGCAGAACGGGGTCAAGGTCCAAGGCTCGCACTTGACGGCCAAATCCTTCTGTCGGGTAAAATACCGATTACCACACGTGGTGGCCTTAAGGCGCGCGGGCATCCAGTCGGTGCCACGGGCATATATCAGGTAGCGGAAGTAGTACAACAGTTACGAGGCGAGTGCGGCTCAACCCAAGTCGAAGGCGCTAAGATTGGAATGGCACAGAATATTGGTGGAAGTGGTTCAACTATTGTGACCACGATTCTAAAAGCATGCCATTAGCTCTTGATAAATAACTTCTCACATTATTCCAGAACTGACGATTTGTTGCGACAAAATCCGCCACAGGTTTTTGACATATTTTGATTATATTAGTACGATTATCGCGTGACATTGGTCACTATGGCATGCTAATTGGGCATGTTATGCTTCCCTTTCACTCGTTATGCATGAACTAAGCGTTACTGAAAATTTGCTTGAAATTACTTTGCGCCACGCTCAAAAAGCGAGCGCGAAATCAGTTACCAATATATATATCGTTATTGGCCAACTATCTTCTATTGTTGATGATTCTGTAACATTTTATTGGGATTTAATTGCAAAAGACACAATTGCACAAGATGCAAAACTCCATTTCGAACGTATAGCAATACGTTTAGCATGTTTGGAATGTTCACATGAATATCAGCCGGATGGCGACGACTTATCATGTCCAAAGTGTCATAGCTCACACATAAAAATACTTAATGGCGAGGAATTTTTCGTCGAGGCAATTGATATAGAAAATTGATCAAGTGCGAGGCATATTATGGAAAATAGGGTTTCAATAATTGAGAACATTTTGGGAGCAAATGATAGGATCGCTCTTGATAATCGCCAAAAGCTTGACAGGGCTGGTGTATTTGCAATTAACATCATGGCTTCACCAGGCGCAGGTAAAACATCTATTATTGAATATACAGTCAAGCAGCTATTATCGTCAAAGAAACTTGCAGTTATCGATGGAGATATTGCTACCAGTCTGGACGCTGATAGAGCTGCAGCAGTCGGTGCAATCGCGGTACAGATCAATACTGGAGGAGAGTGCCATCTTGATGCGATTATGCTGCGCGAAGCATTATCAAAACTTGACCTAGATAAAATCGATCTCCTAATTGTCGAAAATGTTGGGAATCTGGTGTGCCCCGCCAGTTTCCAGCTTGGCACACATAAGAACGTTTTAATAGCATCTGTTCCCGAAGGCGACGATAAGCCATACAAATATCCTGGAATGTACCGCGGCGTTGATGCACTGGTGATCAACAAAATTGATCTCTTGCCATACGTATCCTTCAATATGGATTATTTCAAACGAGGCGTTGAGATTCTCAACCCAAATGTTGCCACATTTTCCGTTTCGTGTCGGACCGGCGAAGGAATGCAAGGATGGGTCAATTGGCTTTTGGAGCGCATTGCGTCTAATTAATCTACCACTTACGATTAGCACATAAATATGACCATAACCAATGTGGGTATTCATATTGATGGTATCGTCCAAGGGGTTGGGTTTCGGCCTTTTGTTTTTAACTTAGCGGGGAAATTAAAACTAAATGGATGGGTACGGAATACATCCGCTGGCGTCGATATAGTTTTGGAGGGTCAACAAAGTTTAATAGAAGAGTTTCTCTTAACCTTAAGACAAGCTCCCCCTCCCCTTTCAATGATCGAGCGCGTCACAGTTGTAGAGCATCAGATCCAGGGATTAAACAACTTCCAGATCATACAATCTGAGCCAATTCCCGATGCATTTCAGCCTATCTCTCCGGATGTTTGCATTTGCCAGGATTGTTTAAAAGAACTATTTGATCCGAATGACCGTCGCTATCGTTATCCATTTATTAATTGTACAAATTGTGGACCGCGCTATACGATCATAAAGGATATCCCATATGATCGACCCTATACAACCATGGCGAGTTTCATACTATGCTCTGCCTGCCAAAAAGAATACTCCAATCCTCTCGATCGACGTTTTCATGCTCAACCGGTAGCGTGTCCAGGCTGTGGTCCTCAAGTATGGCTCGAAACAAATTCGGACAAACTTTTGTCAAGAGGAAATGATGCAATCCAACAAGCACGCAAGTTGTTGACCGAAGGGAAAATACTGGCGATAAAAGGCCTGGGCGGTTTTCACCTTGCGTGCGATGCCACAAACGCATCCGCGGTTATAGAATTGCGCAAGCGGAAGCTACGCGTCGACAAGCCTTTTGCATTGATGCTTCCTGATCTAAAATCAGCAGAGAAACATTGTGTAGTCGATGAAAAAGCCCGGATCCTGCTCATTTCTCATCAAAGACCGATTGTAATTCTCTCTAAACATCTTGATTCCGCGATCGCCCAAGAAGTCGCACCAAGGCAATCAACAGTAGGAGTAATGCTCCCATACACGCCTTTGCATTATCTTTTATTTGCCAATGAGTCCACCCGGTCGAATAACCTCGAATTTGACGATTTCTGCTTGGTAATGACGAGCGGAAATCTAAGTGAAGAGCCAATCGCCTATGATAATGACGAAGCGCGTCAAAGATTATCAAAACTGGCCGATTTCTTCTTATTGCACGATCGACCTATCCATATCCGTTGTGACGATTCTGTAGTTCGTTCGACATCTTTCGGTGAAGTCTACCCAATCAGACGTTCTCGCAGTTATGCCCCATTTCCAGTCCATATACCTCACGAATGTCCTCCATTGCTGGCTACCGGTGGTGAGCTGAAAAACACTTTTTGTCTCGCTCGGAACAACCATGCCTTTCTAAGTCACCACATTGGCGATATGGAAAACCACGAAACATATCAGTCCTTTGTGGACAGCATCGATCATATGCAAAAATTATTCCGCGTCCAGCCTGACATTCTGGCTTGTGATTTGCACCCAGATTATCTCAGCACAAAGTACACCCTTGAACGCGCCGAGCGCGAGGGACTTACCTTAGCTCGCATACAGCATCACCATGCGCACATTGCAGCTTGTATGGCAGAGAACACATTGGTAGGAGATGATCGAGTGATTGGGATTGCCTTCGATGGCACCGGTTATGGAGAAGACGGTCAGATATGGGGTGGGGAGTTTCTTGTATCAGATTACAAAAACTACACCCGACCATTCCACCTTCGATATTTTCCGCTCCCAGGAAGTGATAAAGGCACACGTAAACCTGCACGTATCGCGCTAGCATATCTTTGGCAAGCTGGTATTGATTGGAATGAAGAGATACCAAGTGTTCAGGCGTTATGTGCGGATGAACGGATGGTTCTTAGGTCCCAATTGCAACACAATATAAACACCCCTACGACTTCCAGTATGGGAAGACTATTCGATGCAGTTGCATCTCTTATTGGTGTTAGGCACCAAATCAACTATGAAGCT
>ERZ1649853.440-NODE-440-length-17826-cov-6.327894_pt1 | contig 17826 bp, 13 predicted proteins | sample MGYA00575353_ERZ1649853 | MGnify/ENA primary metagenome ERZ1649853 (study PRJEB40853, sample SAMN11349654) | freshwater sediment metagenome | isolation source: river sediment | host: Sediment | place: India: Okhla Barrage, New Delhi | collected 2017-02-21 ...
TTCCACACATGATCAGATCACCTTTGGCCCATTCAACCAGAATTGCTTGCGGTAATAGCGCGTGTGCCACATGCACAGCAGTTTGCCGTAAATGCTGCCCGATTCAGCCACCAGCCACATCACCGGCAACGTCAGGTAATCATAGTCCTTGCCGCGCAGCCGCCCGACGATGCCGCGGTAAACAATGGACCCCAGGTAGGTGAACAGCGCGCGCACCTGCTTGAGCATCACTTTGGCCTGCACCTTCGAATTGCGCGGGTAATTGGGCATATCCTTATACAGGGTCGCCAACAGCACTTCGGAATAGCCGTAAATTTTGAAGTGCCGAAACAGGCGCTTCACATTGGCGCTGAACATGTGATAGACCACGGCCTCTGGCGCGCTGACCACGCGCTTGCCGGTTTTCCATTGGATCCGCCAGGCCATGTCCACCTCTGAACCCGTGTACAGGTTGGGGTTGAACATGCCCACATCCAGCACCGCCTGCGTGCGATAGGCGGCGTTGCCGGTGAGCACCGACTTGGGAAACCCGGGGGCCATTTCGACGCAGTTGATAAACGGACGGATTTCATTGCCCAAAAAGCGCTCCACGCGGGTCTTTGGCTGGTAGGGTTCAATTTGCCCGCCAACCGCCACCACGTCGGGGTCCTGGAACGGCGCCACCATGCGCTGCAACCATTCCCTGATCGGAATGCAGTCTGAATCGGTAAAGACCACAATCTCGCCCTTCACTTCGCGCAGACCGGTATTGGTGGCGGCGTGCGGACCCTGCAATTTGGTTTCATACACCAGCTTGACCGGGTACTGCTTGACCACCTCCGGCGTGCCGTCGCGGGAATTGTTGTCCACGACGATCACCTCGTAGCGATCCTGCGGGTAATCCACCGCCAGGATCGCATCCAGGCAGTTGCGGATGGTGCGCATGCCGTTATACACCGGAATGACGATGGATACGGTCGGGAAAAATCCCTCGCTATTGTTTTCAGCGTTCAGGTCAATCTGCGGGCTCATCTCTGACTCCAATACCGTTCCGCGTGTGCGTGATAACCAAATAATTTCCTCCAGGTGCGCTCGCGCCGCCCCCCGCTTCCGGCCAACGCATAGCGCAATTTTTCCTGCCATTGAATGTTGCGGGCACGCTCGGCCGTAAAGTCTTTGACGCGTTGCTTCAAACCTTCTTCGGTACCAAAGATCTTTTGAGTCTGCGTGTCATAACCCAACATGGCGTTGATTTTCGCCTGCACGTCAATGATCACCGTGCGGCTGCGCCATCGATCCAACCCCAATTCGGCCCTGACTTTGTCCAGCGTGATGGGGTCTTCAGCGTGCGGGAAGTCTTCATAAAACCAGACTTCGGGCACGTTTTTAGCCAGTTCCAGGCCGGCCAGCCGCGCCAGGTAGTGATCCACATGTCCGCCGATGGCCAGCGGAGCGTAGCAGCGCGCCGGCTGGTTGGCCGGAAGCAGGTTAATTGCCTGCTGTGCCCAGTACTGTGGCAGACGGGCCGCGTCATCGGGCTGTGGGCTGGAGAACAGCGCGGTCAAATCGGGATAGGCAGGCTGACCGCCAGCGGTGCGGTAGATGCTGTCGAGCGTATCCAGGTAAACAACCTTCACGCCCAACGCCAAAAGGGTCTTTTCGTCTTCCGCGCGGCGCGCTTCGACCATGTTGCTCAGATCGCCCCAGCGCTGGTGATAGCTGCGTGCGAAGGCGGAGATGTTGGCGTAATTCGGGATACCCGCGCACAGGTTGAGCACGGTGACCGGTTCGCCGGCTTTGCGCTGCTGGCAGATCAAACCGCCGCAGGAATACAGCGCGTCATCCAGGTGGGGAGAGAGATAAATATGCTGCATGGACGACCTCAGGGAGTGGATGTTTCGGGCCGCTGCGGGCGCAGGGACGCAAATGCCAGTTTCAACAGGCCGCGGTTCCGCAGCCAGGCCGGATCGTTCCAGATGGCCTTGAACGCGTACCCCGACACGCCCGGCTGATGGTTGGCAGCTTTTTCAAACGCCTGCACGGCATACAGCGCGCCGAACACCCTGCGGCGCGGCCAGTGCGCCAGCGGCGCGGGCAGGCTGTTGGCCAGCAGCGCCATGAACTGCTTCGCATCCGGGCAAAGCGGGGTGAGTGCGAAGGATGCCAGCGTGTCAATCGCCACGGGCGGGTTTCCGTCCAGCAGCGCGGGATTGTGCTCGAATGCGGCGGTCAGGCAGGCTTTGCCTTCCACGCCGTCGCCGCCGGCCATCGCGCGCGCCGCCGCGTTCAAGTAAGCGTGGCCATAGGCCTCGCCGCGCAGCGCCGCGGCCTCAGGCGGCAGATCGGACCGCGCGAAAAACTTATCGAACATCGCGATCATGCCGTTCTTCATCATCACCGCCTGGCGCACCATGCTGCTGGCATGCATGCGGTACAGATAGACCGGTTCTTTCAGCCATTGCATGTGGCAGCCCATCGAAGACAGGCGCAGCCACAGATCCCAATCTTCCACGTAGCGCATGGTCTCGTCAAACAGCCCGGCTTTATCCAGCCAGGCGCGGCGCACCAGCGGCGAGCCCACGCAAAACGAGCAGGTGCGCACCCAATCCAGCAGGTCCAGCGTCGGGTTTTTCACCCAGGGTCTGATTTCGTGCAGCGGACGCATGTTCATGTCCACTTCCACAAAGCCGCCCGCCACCAGGCATAGCTGCGGATCGGCATCCAGCACGGGCACCTGCAGTGCCAGCTTCTCCGGCAGAAAAGCATCGTCCGAATCCAGGAAGGCGACGTATTCGCCGCTGGACGCGCGGATACCGGTGTTGCGCGCGCCGGGCAGCCCCTTGTTTTCCTGGTAGATATAACGCACGCGCGCGTCCTTCACCCCGGCCACGACTTCGCGGGTATTGTCGCTGGAACCGTCATCGACGATGATGGCCTCCCAATCGGGGTAAGTCTGCGCCAGCACGCTCTTGAGTGCGGTCAGAATCATATCGGCCCGGTTATACGCAGGGATGATGATGCTCACTTTAGGCATGGATCAACCCTGTACCTCGCGGGGTTGCGAGCGTGCCAACATTGACTTTCGCAACATGGATAGCACGCCCCGATTGCGTAACGCGCCCGGGGCCGCGACCAGCCCGCGCCGCAGTAAGCTGCGAACGGCTGGCAGGTTGCCGCGTTCATGCTCCTGGAATGCGCCGCTGATATACAGCCAACCCGCTGCCCGGCGAAACGACGGCCTGACGCGAGCCAGTTCCTCCGGCAGTCCCTCCAGCATGCGCCGGATAAACGCCAGTGCTTCGTCGTAGGAACCGGTATCGGTTTCGATCATCTTGGCGCGATCGACCACCAGCCACAACAGCCCTGCATGCTTTGCGAGCTCCGCATCCACCGCAACCGCCCGGCGCAGGTATTTTTGCCCGGCGGCTGTATCGCCCAAATGGTAGGCAGCCAGCGCAGCCAGAACCGTTGCCGTGCGTTCCGCGCCGGCGCGCAGCCGCTGCTTCTCCTGGGCATCGCCGCGCCAGCCGGTCAGGTTCTTATCCACGATTTGCAGGTGCTGCTGGATGTTTTCTTCATCCATCTGGCGCGTGAGCAATTTCTTCCAACCATAGACACGATAAGATGTCAGCGGCTCGGGAATATAGGCAAATGGGCCCAATTGTGCCAGGCGCACCCACATATCCCAGTCCTCCGACTGCACCAGGTCAAGGTCAAACTGACCTACTTCGTCCAGCATCCAGCGCCGCACAACCGCCGCCGAGCCCCCGCCGGCGACAACGTTACCGCTGAGCAGCGGGATTGAATAATCGGCAATTTTCACAGCCTCGCCCGGCTCGCCATCAATGGTCTGTCCGCAAAAGGAAATCGGCTGACCGTTTTCATCGATGTAGCGCGCCTGGCTGAACACCAGGGATACCTGCGGATTTGCTTCCAGTACGGCGATCTGCCGTTCCAATTTTTCCGGCGCCCACAGGTCATCCGAATCCAGGAAAGCCACGTATTCGCCGCCGGCGCGCCTTAGAGCATTGTTGCGCGCCGCCGAGCGCTCGCTGTTCTGCTGATAAATATATGTGATCCGGTCGAGATAAGGTTGCAGCACAGCGCGCGTATTGTCCGTCGAGCCGTCATCCACGACAATGATCTCAAAATCCTGATCGGTTTGCGCCAGCACGCTGTCCAGCGTGGCAGCGATAAAACGCGCGCTGTTATAGGTGGGGATGATAACGCTAACGCGCGGCAAGCCCGGCCTCCGAGGTCTTCGCGGAGCGACCAGCCTTCGCCACGCGCTCATACCAATCGGCGGCGCGGTCTGCCAGCACATTCCAGTCGTAGTCACGTTCGACCACCTTGCGCCCGTTTCTTCCCAGCCGCTCGCGCAGTTCAGCATCTTCCATCAGGCGCAGCACCGCGGCGGCGAACGCGTCTGGCTGGTCAGCGATCAGCAAATCTTCGCCGGGGCGCACGTCCAGCCCTTCCGCGCCCACGCCGGTTGCAACAATGGCTTTACCCAGCGCCATACCATCCAGGATTTTCAAGCGCGTGCCACCCCCCAGGCGTAAAGGCACCACCAACATACCGGCGCTTTGCACGATTGGACGAATATCCTCGACAAAGCCGGGCAGTTCCACGCCAGGCATGCCGGCCAGTTCAGCCGGCGGATTCGCGCCCAGCAAAATCATGCGCGCGTCCGCCACCCGCGCACGAATGAGCGGGAAAATTTCGCGGCAAAAATACAGCATGGCATCCGCGTTAGGCGGATAGCTGTAATTTCCAATATAGACCATGCTGTGCGCGTCCACGGGGGTCTTGCTCGGGCGGTAATATTCGATATCCACGCCGTTTGGGATGATTTCCACCGGTAATCCGGGGCAGCGCTCCTGCAGCACGCGCCGATCCTCCTCCGACACCGCGACAGCGCCCTGGTAGGCGGCATAATTTTGTTGCTCGTAACGGATGATTTTTTGTAATTCCAGACCGGCAAAAAGCCGGTCTTCCCAATCGCCCGGATGGGTGCTGCGAATACGTTTGAAGATGCTGGATGCCACGTTATGGGTCGCCAGCACGCAGGGAATGTCCTTCACCGCCTGCACCAGTTCAGCGTTACCCTCGAATTCGGTACCCACCAGGTCATACGGCTTCTCCGAAAGCACGCGTTCCACGGTTTCCATGCGCTCCGGTGTGGCCGGCAGCCAGTACAGGCCCGGAGCATCGACGTAACCAAAGCAATAAACGAACAGCCGCTCCCAGTGCAGGTGCGCCACCACTTTCTTTAACAACCCGCCCCAACCCCGTTCAGGCAAGGGACGTTCATCGCTGCGCGGTAGTTGCACCACGCGGTCGCTGAAAGCTTCCACGCCCCACACATTGCCCTCCTGCCCCTTCCACACCGGGCAGACCCAGGTGAGGGTGTGCTTTTTGGCTATGCGGGTGTAAAGGTTATACAACCGGTTGGCGCCGCCGTTATCCACCGGATAAGGAAGCATGGCTGAAATTACCAGTATATTCATGCCTACCCCAGGCTCACCCGCGCCAGGTCGCGCACGGCAGGCAGACGCCGGCGAATCTGCTCTGCCAGAGCCTCGCGCTGTTCGTAATTTTCGATGAAGAATGCAGACAACTTGCCCGGCATAACCACATCCTCGGGTTGGATGGTCAGACCGTCCAGCTCAAAGTGCTGGAACAGGCCCTCGAATTTATCCTGGTACGCCACGCAGATTACCGGCACACCCTGTCCCAGCGCGGCAATAGCCAGGTGCATCTTGCCGCTCAACACAAAATCCAGCCCGGCCACCATCGCTTTGACCTCAGCGGGCTTGCACGGCGTGGGGATGATCATGCAATGATTGCGAACCTCGTCGCTGACAGCGGCATGGATCGCCTCAGCCAGCATCACATCGCTCACCCGGCCGCGAACATCGTGCGGCACCAGCAGATAGCTGGCATTGGGGTAGCGCTGCGTGATTTCCTGCATGGCGGCGGCATAAGCATTCACCAGGCGTTCAGGGGTCAGGTCTTTCACCTGCTCCAAAAGGATATGGTTGGCGTTGACGCCAATCACCGCCCGTCCCGCCTGCTGTTCCGCCTCCACCCAGCGGTACACGCTCTGCACCTTGGCCGTTTCCGGCGAGGGCTCGAGCAGGAAAGCCACGTCCGCCACCAGCTCCGCCGGGCGCTGCAGGTTATTGACCAGGCGTTGCAACGTCAACGGATCGCGGCCAAACAGGCGGACATCCGCGGGCAAGGCTTTCAATGCCTGCACACAGTCGGGATCAGGTCGGTTGTTGAAGGAGAAACTGATGATGCGTGTCGGCACGCCGGCACGCGAAGCCATTTTTGCCACGGCGATACGCTGCAGCGAATCGCGCGGACCGTAGTAACCGTCCATCACATCCGTTCCCAGCACAAAGAAGCGCTCGTAGCGGCTGGCCATGCGGCAGAAGCGAAAACGGATGCCCCACGATTCATATTCGTAATAGTCTTGCAGGCAAAAGACCTCGGCGATCCCGCTCAGGTAAGACCAGTTGTCATCGTCGCGGTAGGACACCAGGCCGATTTTCTTAACGCCCTGGCGGGCCAGTTGCACCACTACCGAGGTGACCACGGCCTCATCGCCGAAACTGCCCGGCGAATAGGGCGGCATCACCAGCGCCGAATCGGGCTCAGGCCTGCGGAACGCCCGCAGCAAAGCCGCGTAGATCGAGAACAGGATTGCGTAGATCTTCTGTTTCAAGGCGTCACCTCGTTTCCGGCAGGATCCAGCGGTGCGGCAGCATTACGCTGCCCAGGCGCTGGCTGCGCGCCACCACCGGCCGCCCGCGAACATGTCCCTCTTCCACGTTGAAGAAAGCCGCTCCCTCCACATGATCCTGTAAATCACCGTTGCCCGCAATGCCAACGTTAATTCGGTAGCGGCCCGGGAGGAGCAGCAGTTCATCCACCGCGCACACCACGCGCGTGCCCAGGCCGGAATCGCGCGAGTCTTTCTCGCCGGCGTCGCCGCTGTTAAAGTAAGCTACCGGCCGCCCTTGCAGGTCGTAAATAGTGAAATCAACATACTCCAGCACCATGGCGGGCGGAATCTGGTTGATGTGAAAGACAAATTTAGCCGGCTGCCCGGTGATGAGCGTCATGGCAGCCATTTCACTCTCATCGGTAATGTCCACGCCCACCAGGCGCATGCCGCCCTGGCCGCCGCGGTCGCTGCGCAGCGAGAGGTCCTCCTGCGTGCGGTCCTCGATCATCTTCAGGTAGGTCGCCACCGCATCGTTGATCGAGCCATCCACCAGCACCTTGCCGCGCTGCAAATAGATGCCCCGGTTGCATAGCGATTGCACCGCCGCCATATTGTGACTGACAAACAACACGGTGCGCCCTTCGGTGGCCACCTCGCTCATCTTACCCAGGCATTTCCGCTGGAATTCGGCATCGCCGACCGCCAGCACTTCGTCGATCAGCAGCACTTCCGGTTCCAGGTGCGCCGCCACCGAAAAGCCCAGGCGCACACGCATGCCCGAGGAGTAATACTTGATGGGCGTGTCGATGAAGCGCTCCACGCCGGAAAAAGCCACAATCTCATCGAACTTGCGTTCGATCTCGGTGCGCTTCATGCCCAGAATCGCGCCGCTCAGGAAAACATTCTCGCGCCCGGTCAACTCCGGGTGGAAACCGGTGCCCACCTCCAGCAGCGCGCCCACGCGGCCGTAGATGGTTGCCCGCCCGGAGGTAGGTTCGGTGATGCGCGCCAGCAGCTTGAGCAACGTGCTTTTACCCGCGCCGTTGCGGCCAATCACGCCCAGCACCTTGCCGCGTTCCACCTCGAAGGACACGCCGTTCAACGCCCATAAGATTTCATCCTCGCCGGGCGAGCGCAGCGTGGTGGACAGGTAGCGGAAGGGGCTGGCGGCGCGCTGCAGCAGCGTGCGCGAGCCCGCTTGTTTGCTCTGCACCCTGCCGATGCGGTAACGTTTGGTCAGATTTTCAACTCGAATGGCAATGTCGCTCATAGCACATCCACAATTGTTCGCTCAGTCCGGCGGAAGATGAAGGCGCCCACCACCAACAGCACGCCCAGGATGCCCATTGAAATCCAGAAGGTGGTCCCCGGCGGGCTGCCGGCTGTTGGCCCCAGCAGCGCCCAGCGGAAGCCGTCGATGATGCCGGCCATGGGATTGAGCTGGTAGAAGAACACCAGCTTCTCCGGCACCGACGAGATCGGGTAAATCACCGGCGACAGGTACATCAACGCCTGCAGCAGGAAATTGACCGCGAAGGACACATCCCGGTAGCGCACCGACAGCGTGGCCAACCACAGGCCCACGGTCAGCGCCATCAGCACCGCCGCCAGGATGAAGCCCGGCAGCCAGAGCATTTCGATGCGCAGCGGCACCCGATAAATCAGCATGAAGACCACGAACACGATGAACGATGCGGCCAGGTCCACCAACCCCGAGAGCACCCCCGCCACGGCGATGATCAGGCGCGGGAAGTACACCTTGGAGATGATCTCCATGTTCTGCACCAGGCTGCCCGCCGAGCGCAGCACCGCGTTGGAAAAATAGCCCCACGGCAGCAGCGCCGACAGCGAAAAGAGCGCATAGGGCAGGTCGTTGCTCGGCACCTGGACCAGCATGCCAAACACCAGCGTCAAGACCAGCACGTTGAGGATGGGGCGCAGGAACAACCACGAAACGCCCAACGCCGTCTGGCGGTAAGCGCCTTTGATCTCGCGCCACACCAGCAGCATGAGCAATTCACGGTATTCCCAGAGATCCCGCAGGCCCAGGGAGGCCCAGCCGCGCGTCGGCTCGATGACCGTGGTGGCGAGCGTTTCGGGCAAAGGGGGATTTTGGCTTACATTCGATGCAGTCATGCCTTACCCTTTCTATGGCTTCGACAGGGGTTTCGCAATAAAACCAGCCTAACGGCAATAAACTGGTGAACAGAAACCGTGCCGGAGATTATATTGCATTCCAAAAATGATTTTTCTTTTGCGAACTGACCAGGGCAGCCGCAGGAAAAATCATACCAGAGTATCGGTCCGACGTACCCAGAACAGACCGGCGTTGAACTTTGGCGAGAGAATGGGCAAAAAGCAGCTCTCGTTTATTGCGTAAAGACCATGATTTGAATATCACCCAAATCATAGTTCCACTGGTTGGTATATTCGTGCTGAATGGATGAAATGATTTGCTCTTCCTGAAGAAAATCATCCACATGAGCAGCCACCAGACACGTTTTCTCATACTGAGCGGGAAAGGTGGTTATCAGATCATCGAAATCGCCGGACGGATGGTTGATGCTTTCTGACCATTTCTCTGCCTGAGTGGTTAATTCCGAATTGTAATAAAGGACTGCCCTCTCGACAAAGGGAGGGTAATATAAACGTAATCCATCCGAACAATTGGCGCGTAAGAATTGGGCAGCCGTTCGCCAATCATCTTTCTGAAAATCGGCATAATAGGCTCGAATTCCCTGCGCGGACAAAAAGACAAAGATAAGGAAGGAGAGAACTCCAACGGCTTTTGACGTGACCCGCAGACCGTTATTTCTGCGTGAAGCGTATAAGAAAGCCACCATCCCGGAGGCAGCCAAAATGGATGCATACGGCATGATAAACAACAGGTATCGGTCCACAAAAACCGGGGTCAATAGAATTGAAATGAACCATGCCAGTAATAGCGGAACCAAAAAACAACTCAGCAACAATAGGTGCATCCACCGATTCAGGGCATCCTGAGCCCGGTTGAATAAAAATCCAAAGAGAAAACCAACGCCTCCCAGGAAGAAATACAGCAGGATCAGCCACCGGCCGTCATCGGACCGGCCGCTGATTTTAACCAAAAAATCAAGGAGGATCTCCATCGAAGGACGAGGGATCCAGGCAATGCCCACAGGACCTTTTTGATAGGCGAGGATTGCAACCGGCGCAACCAAAACCAGGATGCCGGCAAAGCTCAAAAATAAAGGGAAGATATTTTGGCGACTTTTTGGCTTGTTTAGGAATAAAAATGGCAAAGTCACTGCCTGGGCAGCCAGGAGGAACACACTATAAAAATGTGAATAAATGGCTCCTGCTGAAATGACCGCATACCCAATATACCAGGCCTGATTCGGGCGGTCTTGCTTGAGTGCCTTAATCAAAAAAAAGGTGGACAGGGTTGTTAACAGGAAAGTGAGGCTGTAAGAACGAAATTCCTGCGCATATTGAATATGAAACGAGTTTATCGCAACCAGCAAAGCCGAAACCAGGCCTATCGCAGTTCCCTTCTGTTTTTCCGAGGCGATCTCTTGCCCGAGAAAAAATACCGCTACCACGCTGCCTGTTGAAAAGAAAGCCGGCAACATTCGGAGCATTCCATCAGAAGCGCCGGGGAACCATTGCAGCCAAAGATGGGCAAACGCATAAAACAATGACATATTTGGATCTGCCCGGATGACCTGGATCAGGCTGTCTCTGGCAACAAAATACGTGTAGGCTTCATCCAGCCAGAAAGAAAGCGCGCCAATCCGGTAGAAACGCAGCAAAGCAGCCAGCACGATAATCAACGCCAGCAAAATAAATGTGGGAATTCGTGAGCGCAATGGGGTTTGAGTAGATGCGTTCATGCAATGTCCAGGAAGGATTATTGTTTTTTTCCGCGAAACGCGATCACCACTCCGACGATAAATAAGAGCACCGCCCCCGCGCTGATGAAGATGGCTCGGCCCGGACTCTCGACCGATTGCACATCGCTGTAAGGCAGATCCACCAACGTGGGCGCCGGCGTGATGGTGGGTACAGGCGTGCCGGTGGGCCGGGCATACTGCGTGAGGCCCAGCGCGTCCGCGGGCACTTCGGGCAACGGTTGAACGGGCACTGCCGGCGCCGAGGAAACCCCGTTGACGTAATACACCACGCTCGGGTTGCCCGGGATCACTTCCAGCCAGACCACATGCAACTGGTTGCCCCGGCTGATGGTCATGCGCAGGTCTTCGGCAAAGGAGCGCGAGCCAATGGCCACCGACTGCGACCATCCGCCGCCGATCCACTGCGCGGCCCACGGCTGCTTGATCGACACCGCGTGCAGCACGCCCGCGCTGTCCACCACCATGTCGTTCCACAGCGCCCGGCCGCCTTCGGTCAATTCGGGGATGAACGTATCCGGGTCCGCCCAGGTATCGCCGCCGTCGTTCGACCAGGTATGGTGGCGTTCGACGGTCGGCGCGCCGTCCCAGGTGAGGTGTACGGTATCCTCGCCCACGGCTTCCACGTCGATCAGGTAGGGGCCGTAGCCCTCGCTGTAGCGGAAGCGGTCGTACACGTCGATCTGAACCGCTTCCTTCCAGGTTTTCCCGCCGTCATCCGAACGGGTATAGACCACCGCCCGGCCGGGGTAAGGCATCACCGACCAGACCAGGTGGATGCGGCCGCGCAAATCCACCGAAATGCGCGGGTAAGCCGGGTATTCATCCTCGCGCCGCCCGGCGCCGTCAATTTCCACGGGCTTGCTCCAGGTGGCGCCGCTGTCGGTGGACTGCTGGTAAACGATGTTGTTGGTGGCCAACGATGCATAGACCATGTGCAGCACGCCCTGCGAATCGCTGACGATCGCGCTGCTCAGGTTGACCGAACCGCCCAGCGAAACGGGCTTGCTCCAGTTGTGCGGATCCTCAGCGCAGCAGGCCGGGGCGCGCGAGTACATTAATTTGCTGTTAGCGCCGCCGGTGCCCCACACGGCGTGCAAAATGCCGTCCGGCGTCACCGCGATGTCGGGCATTTCCGCGCCCTGGTTGTTCGGCGATACCAGCACGTCCGAGGGCGTGCTCCACTTTTCGCCATCCCAGCGCGCGTAGTAGAGCGTGTCGCCCATGCCCGCCGGCGCGCCGGTCATCATGGTTTGCGGCCAGAGCACGTGCACGTTGCCGGCCAGGTCAGCCGCGATGGTGGGCGACCAGGATTGGATTTCCGGGTTGGTCAGCCGGATGGGCTGGCTCCACGCAACCGAAACGGATTGCGCCGCAGCCGCAGGAACGCCGACCTGCGCCGCGCTTGCCAGCAGCATCAAGCCAGCCGCCAGAACAAAGAAACGCCGGAAAAGACGAGTCATGGAACCTCTCACGCGCAAATCTGGATCAATCTTGCGCCGTCTGATAAGCCTGGATGGATTCCAGGATGAAGCTGCCCAGCAGCGGCGCAACATCCCGGTTGGCCTGCAGGTTGGGGTGGTTGTCATTGCCATCGCGGTAATCAACCCGCAGCGTGCCGTACTCCGTCGAGGCAGGGTCGTTTTCCGCCAGCAGCCCGTAGAGGTCAAAGATGAACAGATTGGGCAGGCCGCGCTTGAAATCTTCAGAGAGCAGCCAATCGGCCACCTGGCGCCCGCGGGCTGCCATGGCCGGGTCGGCTTCGGCGGAATTGAGCGGCGGCGTGGTGAGCAGGATAAAGAGCTTCTCCGGGTGCTGGCGGATGAAAGCGTGCACGCTTTCGTAATAGCCCTTCACCGTGTCCACCTGGGCGTCGTCGTACAGTGCGTTGCCGGTAAAGCACGACTTGAATACGATCACCTCATGCTGCATCAAGCCGCTGATGCCGTTGACCGGCAGCCCGTACACCTTCTGCGAAAACAGTTTCGCCAGGCCGTCCGGATCGGTATTGTCGCCGGGAATGCGGTAGTGATAACCGGTGGGATTGCCGTTCAGGTCGTTGAGGCCGTAGTAGTTGTAATCGTGATCCCAAAAATCCACTCCCGCGTCGTTGAGCTGCCGGCGCAGATCGGTCTGCGTGATCAGGTTTTCGCCGACCGAATGGTGCAGAAAGACGACGTTGGTGTAGTTGCCCTCGCTGAAACTTTTCACCTCGCCGCTGTGCTTGAGCGCGTTGAACAGCGCATTGGCGTGCCAGAACTGCACGTCCACCCAGTGGCGGATGCCCAGCGGTTGGCCGCCGATCAGGCGTACCGCCGCCAGCACCACCGCTGCGACGACCCCGATCAGCGCCAGAACTTTAATGATCTGCCAGAATGAAGAGCGACTCTTTTGTGCGTTCATGGTTTTACCCTGCTTTCCGGCTGCCTTACGGAACCTGCCCCGGAGGTAGCTGCGACGCGCAAGGCAACACGCTAACCGAACAGAAAGTGATATCCCTTGCGGAGCGGCGTGCGCGCCACAATGCGCATCAAGAGCGCCGGGACCGCCACCCCCACCAGCATCAACAACGGCAAAAACAGCCACTGCCAGCCCAGCACGGCCGGCGCCAGGTGGTAAATCACCTTGGCCGTCAGCATCAACACAAGCGGATGCATCAGGTAAATGCCGTAACTCTTCTGGCCAATTTTGCCCAGCAAACCGGCGTAAGGCACGCTGATTTGATCAAAGGCAATGAACACCATCAGGAAAGACACCGCAAAAAGCGTGGCCGCCAGGGTTTCCACGCCGCCGCGCCAATCGCCCAACTCCAGGCGGAAATAGATTTCGGTTTCCACCAGCGCCCCCAGCGTGAACACGGCCAAAGCCGCCACCCACCACCAGCGCGTGCGCTGCAACCAGGCGCGGATCTCTTCCAGGTGAAAGTTCAAGGCCACGCCAAACACAAAGAAAAACACCAGGTTACCAAAGAACCAGTCCACGTCCACCGTCATGACGCCGAAAATGTCCAGGTAGTTGGCCGTCAGCATGGCCCCTTGCAGCAGCGCGGCGGCCGCCAGCACCTTCTTCCAGTTCGGCGAGCGCAGCAGCGGCACCAGCAACGGCGAAAGCGCGAACAACTGGCAAATCACCGGCACGTAGTAATACACCTGGGCCGCGTCGCCCAACAGCAGGTTGAGCAGAAACTTCGCCGGGCTGATCTGCGTGCCCAGCGCCATGTCCAGCGCCATCGTCACCACCGACCAGAGCAGGTACGGGATGAGGATGCCCTTAATGCGCGCCCAGATCATTTTCCAGGTCAGGCCCGCCCGGCTGGCAAAGCCGATGAAATAGCCGGAAACCACCAGGAAGATGGGCACGGCGATGGGAGTGAGCTGCTTGAGCACCACCAGGAGGTAATAGGTCAGCGAACCGACCGCGTCGAAATTGGGTACGCTGACAGCGCGGTATTGGTCCGTCCACCAGAACATGGCGGTGAAACTCCATCCGACCGCGTGATTGAGCACAACCGCAAGGATTGCGATGCCATTCAGCCAGAAGAGTCGTTTGGTCACGGTGAAATCCTGTGGTGCATAAATTTTTGAAACGCGGCCGGAAGCCCCGATCCGGCGGCGCGCAAAAAGCCAAAACGGCTTGCCGGTGTTCCCTTCACACCGGGCAAGCCAGAAATGGCAAATGGCTGACTTTATTCTAGCAGAATGTTGCGCTAGCTTTGCTCAATCAACTGGTAATCGATTTGTGAATAACCACCCGGATTGGCCAACGGGTCGTCCACGTGCTCGAAAGTGCCCAGACCGGCCTGGTCTGCCAGCACCAGGTAGTCCGTGGAGCCTACCAGGTTGACCCGTTCCGCGTCCAGGAAATCCGCCATCACGCAGTCGATCGCCACCGGGTCTGTGGCGAAGAACAGGCTCTTGGGATAATCTTTAAACGTGTTGACCCATACCTGCGGTGCCGAATCCTGCTGCCCCAGCGCGCCAAAGATGCCGTCGCCCAGCGTCAGGATCGTCTTTGGACCAAACCAGGGAGATTTATACAAGTCTCTCAAAACAGATGGAATAGTGGATATTTCACCAAGTTCGTGAAATCCCCATGGATGATGAATGGAACCAAAATGATTCTTGAATCCCAGAGTCACGCCAGCCGATGAGTGATTCCGCATAATGGGAACATTAATCAGGTATTTAGCGCGTGCAGCCGGGTCGGGGATATTTTGAACCACAACTCCTCCGCCGGGCGCGGGAATGGAAACCTTGGCATCCTGCGTGTAAGTGATCGCATCGTGGTTTAGATCGTAGAACTTGATATTCGGATACTTTACGTGAATCGGATCATAGAAATAGGATGGGATCCTCCTGGAAACATCGTAAAACCAGATGTCTTGCTGCCGAACCCCTCTTGACACTAATCCTTGAAGTACAGGCAAGAAAATGTGCGGGATTGGGTTGCTAAAAGCAGGATCATTCCCGTCCATGGTGTTGTTAAAATTCGCCTTGATGGCGATGCCTTCTCCAGCAACGTAATTCGGCAGCAATGCCTGCCACGCTTCGTCCTCGATGGCCTTGCCGGTCAGGCCGCACAAGCCCGCGCTCACCATGGCGTCGACTTTGTCCTGCTTAACATTTTCCCAGTAATTGCCTGAGCCGATCCAGTCGGTGACCGTGTTGGAGTGCACGCGCACCACGCGGCTGCCGCCGGGCGGCGGCAGCGTGGGATTGGGCGTGGGCCTGGGGGGAGGGCTTGGGGTGGGATCGGGCGTGGGTTCAGGGGTGCCCTGTGGGCCTGATATAAACGGCAGAAAAACCTTCGAGCCGTCTGCGCCCAGCACCTGCCCGGTTTTGGTGAAGGTGATGCCGGCCGCGCCGGCCGAGAGCATTGCCAGTAAAAATTGTCGTCGGGTCAGCTTCTTTTTCATCGCGTTTTTTTCCTCTAATGGGAGCCCTTCATTAAGGCCGGGAGAAAAAACAGGAGATCAGACGGCATGCCAAATTTGGGGTCGCTCGACAGCACCGGTTCGCCGTTGCTGTCGTAGGCGGTCAACGTGACGGTGTAATGGGCATAATTGGTCAGGCCGGTGAATTGATAGTGGGTGGTGGCAAACGGCAGGTCCGTAACGGTCTGCGTGCCGCCCGGGCCGTCCAGTTCGATCGTCCAGGTGACGCCGTCGGTCTCATCCAGCACGGCCTGCCACATCAGCGTCAAACTGCCGTCACCGGGGATGACGGTCAGGCGCACATAGGAAGCCCCGCGCCACGAATATCCTCGGAAGGCTTTGATGGCCTCCGAGACTTTTTGCATGTAGAAGAAGTCGCCTTCCGACAGCCAGTTGATGTCGGCATAGCGGCCCAGATCCTGCGGCGAGGCATCCTCGATCCAGGCGTAGGCGTTGAAAACCTGGAAGGAATCGATCGGGTGCGCCAGGTTATGCTCCCAGCCCAGCGTGCCCTCGGCAAAAGCGGCATACCAGTGTGGGTAGAGCGCGGTGATCTTCTGAACGGCGATGTCCACGTCCTCGAAGGCGTAATCCCGCAGGATGCGCCCGGCTTCGGGAACCATGTCACGGAAGACGGCCAGGTAGGGCGAGTCCTGCCCGGATGGACGGGTATCAAAATCGCGGCGCAGGTGGTTGTAGGGCGACTGCAAATAGTTGTAGTCGTTCACGTCCACCGCGAACTGGTTCATATAGGCCACCTGCCGCGGATCGTCGTAAGCGCTGGTCCACTGGTAGTTGTACAGGTAACCGATGAACGGATGGCTGCGATATTCCATCAGCCAGTCTGGATTCGAGGCAGGCACCTGGATCAGCCCGGTGATGCCCAGGTAGCGCGGATAGCGCGCCATGCCAACCCGGGTGACCACCGCCTTGAGCAGCAGCGACCGCGCGAGGTTTTCGGAGGCCGTATCGCCCTGCAGTTGCGCCAGGCGGATGTAGCCGATCATGCCGGCCAGGTGGCGGTTGGCGTTCTCGGTGGCGATGCGCCGGTCTTCGTAATTGGCAAACCAGTATGAAGTGGCCCAATCCTGCTCGCTCATGTCACGGTTGAGCGTTTCGTTGGCCTTTTGCCAGGTCAGCGCGGGCAGGGCAGAGCCGGTCAGATCGTAGTAGCGCGACAGCGCGTAAAAGGAATACAACGGGACGTCTTTGAGGAATACGTATTGCTTGGTATCCCCCTGCGTCGCGTTTGGATTCCAGGCGTAGCGCACGCCGTCATCATAATACGAAAACGGCCCGCGCATTTCGCCCTGCGTGACCGAAAGCGCGTAAACGGTTTCGGGCGGATAGGCGTTGCGCTCGGTGGTGATGTAATTGATCAGCGCGCTCTTCAGGCCGGGGTCTTCCAGCGCTTCGGCCACCTCCACCAGGTGCAAAATACCGTCCGCCGGGTTGTCCCAGTAGAGGTCGCCGCGGCTGCGGTGCACGGGCACGGCATCCAGGAAGATCCAGGGCGTGTAGTGGCCCGAAGCGACCACTTTTTGCACCTCGGCATTCAGCCGGCTGGTCAATTCTTCGGGCACGCCGCCGTTCTGCAGCACGCGGCGGCTGTCGGTGTACTCGCGCAGCCCGCTCATGCTCCAGGTGTAGGATTGCACGCCCTCGATGCCCTGCGAAGGCCCAAATTCGCCGCTCAGGCCGCCGTCCACCACCGTGCCGGAGAAGGCAATCGGCAGCGAATCGCGCGCCAGCGACAGCATGGGCGGCAGGGGCGCCAGGCGCGTGCCGCCGGATTTGATCGTCAGGAAGGTGAAGCTTTCGGTGACCGAGGTGGTATCAGTGGAGGAGTTATAAGCATACGTTTCCGACACGGTCAGCGGAAACTCGCCCAACCGGCCGGCCCACCAGGCGGCTTTGTTGCTCACCGCCGCGGGCAGTCCGCCCGCCCAGGCCTCGGTTTCGGTCATCCGGCGCATCAGGCGGCCGTCCAGCGGCAAAATGGCCATCGCGCCGGCGCCGCCGGAAAAGGCCAGGTCCACGCCGCCGCTGCCGCCCTGCTTGATGCCGGTGGGGTTGTTCTGAAAGACCAAAAGTTGTGGCGAATCCGCCCGGAACGCGTCCGAGGTGGGCAGCGTCCACTCGTAGGAAAGCGGCATGCGCGAATCAACGATGTGGGTGTTGGTGCCGTACCAGACCAGCGCCCAGTTGGCCGACATACCGCTCAGCGCGGTAGTTGAGCCGCTGAGGGCTTTCACCTGCACGCCGCCGCTGGTGGGGTAGGCCACGTA
>ERZ1649853.441-NODE-441-length-17822-cov-14.010187_pt1 | contig 17822 bp, 15 predicted proteins | sample MGYA00575353_ERZ1649853 | MGnify/ENA primary metagenome ERZ1649853 (study PRJEB40853, sample SAMN11349654) | freshwater sediment metagenome | isolation source: river sediment | host: Sediment | place: India: Okhla Barrage, New Delhi | collected 2017-02-21 ...
CTGTGCCCCTGGCAGAATTCGAATCTGCAACCTTTTGCTCCGCAAGCAAACGCTCTGTCCAATTGCGCTACAGGGGCAGTTTGAGCGTCCTTAATATACCTTAAACAGGCGGGTTCGTCAAGGCGCGCCCTACTGCAGCGCCTGCTCCAGGTCGGCGATGATGTCTGCCACGTTTTCCACACCCACCGAAAGCCGCACCAGCCCGTCGGTGATGCCTGCCTGCAGGCGCGCCTCGCGCGGCATGGCGGCATGCGTCATGCTGGCGGGGTGCTGGATGAGCGTGTCCACGTTGCCCAGGCTGACCGCCAGGGTGGCAAGCTGGACGCGGTTCATCATGGCGGCTCCGGCTTCCAGCCCGCCCTGCAGTTCAAAGGCGATCATCCCGCCAAAGGCGTGCATCTGCTGTTTGGCAATGGCATAACCGGGATGGCTTTCCAGACCCGGGTACCACACCTGCGCAATTGCCGGGTGGGTTTCCAGGTAGCGCGCCACCTGCATGGCGTTTTCACAATGCCGCTGCATGCGCAGTTCAAAGGTCTTCAAGCCGATATTTGCCAGCCAGGCGTCAAAGGGGCTGGCGGATCCGCCCAGGATTTTCAGGAAGGAGTACAGTTCGCCGCGCACCCAGTTCACATGGCGGCTGATGACCGTGCCGCCCACCACCAGCCCGTGACCGGACAGGTACTTGGTGGTCGAATGCACCACCACGTCCACGCCCAGGGTGAGGGGGCGCTGGCAGTAGGGAGTGGCAAAGGTGTTGTCCACCATCAGCCAGGCGTTATGCTGGTGGCAGATCTCCGCCACTGCCGCCAGGTCCACAATTGCCATGGTGGGGTTGGCGGGCGATTCGGCATACGCCAGCACGGCATCGGGATGGGCGGCAAACGCCTGCTCCCATGCCTGCCGGGTGGGGTCTGACAGCCACACCACCTGGATGCCGTAGCGCGGGGCAAGGTCGTGCAAAAAATTATAGGTGGCGGAATAGAGCGCTTCCTGGGCAATGATTGTCTGCCCGGACTTCACCCGCGCCAGGATGGCAGCGGTGACGGCTGCCATGCCGGTGGCAAACAGGTGGGCATCCACCACATCCTCCACCGGGCGGTCGGGCTGGCTGCGCAGCAGGTCCAGTCCCTCCAGCACGGCGTACTTGGCGGCAAGCTGCGCCTGGTTGGGGTTCGCCAGCCGGGTGTACACGTAGCCTTCCTCCTCCCCCTTAAAGATGGATGCGCCGGTGGCAACATCCGGGAAGCTGAACGTGGACGTCTGGTAGATGGGGGTGACATGGGCGTGATGGGGGTTGTGCCCCTCCGCCACATGGTTGACGAGCGTGCTGAGACCCTGTTCGGGCTTGATGGTTCCCATAATCCTCTCCTTGGCAGTTTGTGGATGGGATTATACCGGATGCCGGGCTTCCCGGCTATGGACACACCGCGCCCTTGCGGGTGATTTCCGTCCCCAACCTTCCCGGCGGCTAAACCCGGCGCGGCATGCCCCAGCCGCCCAGCCGCACGCTGCCCGGGTCGTCCGTCCACACCCCGGCAATGGCGGCGCCGCACTGCGGGCAGTTGCCCTCCGCCGTGACGCGGTAATCGAGGATGGTGTAGCCCCGGCGCTGCACCAGCAGGGCATGGCACTGCGGGCAGTAGGTATCCTCCAGCGAACCCACCCTGCCGGGCAGGTTCCCGGCGTACACATAGCGCAGCCCGGCTTCCTGCCCGATCTCTGCTGCCAGCTGCAGCGTAGCGGCAGGGGTCGGCGGGGCATCCTGCTTTTTGTAATCCGGGTGGAAGGCGGTCACGTGCCAGGGGATGTTGGGCGAAACCGCCCGAATGGCGAGCGCAGCGTCGTAGAGTTCATCCACGCTGTCGTTAAACCCGGGGATCACCAGCGTCACCACTTCCACCCACAAGCCAAGCTGGTACGCCAGATCAATGGTATCCAGTACGTGTTGCAGCGACCCGCCCAGCTGGCGGTAGTGGGCGGTGTTCATGCACTTCAGGTCAATCTTGTATGCCGTAAGGTAAGGGCGCAGTGCCTGCAGCGCTTCGGGGGTGGCGTTGCCGTTGGAAACATAGGCGCAGCGCAGCCCGGCTTCCTTTGCCAGCTTAAAGATATCCAGCGCCCACTCGGTGGTGATGAGCGGTTCATTATACGAAGAGACGATGAGCTTTGCCCCCACACGCAGGGCGGCGGTCACCATCTGTTCGGGGGTGATGCGGCGGATATATGCGAGGTCCAGCCCGGCGGCAGGGTCGCGCAGCGCCTGGCTGCTGATCCAGTTCTGACAGAAATCGCAGTGAAAATCGCAGCCCAGCATTCCAAAGGTGAGCGCATCGCTGCCCGGCAGCAGGTGGTTGAAGGGTTTCTTTTCCACCGGGTCGCTCTGCAAGCCTGCCACATACCCCCATGGCACGCGCAGTTCGCCAGCCCGGTTAAAGCGCACCTGGCAGACCCCCCGCCCGCCCGCCGGAATACGGCAGCGGTGGGCGCACGCCAGGCAGCGCACCGCTCCCCCCTCCAGCGGCTCCACCAGGCTGGCTGGCACAGTCATTGCATCCAGTGCATCACTGAGTCGATTCATTGAGTTTTGACCCTTTGTACACTATAATCATAGCAGTTTTTAAGTGATTTGTTCCATGCAAATCCGGTTCCGCTGAAACCGGCTTCCCGGGGGAATGTCACCCCACCCCGGCAGGCGGCAGCACCGGGCACACCTCACGATCCAAGATGACTCAACCTACTCACCCTCCCGTAAAAAAGCGCCGCCTGCAGGCTGTCCTGTTCAGCCTGTTGATTGGCTTGCTGTTGATGCAGGGCGTCCTGTTGCTGGTGCTGGTGCCTTTCACAGCGTACCTGCGCGAGCAGGCTGCCTGGCAGCAGCAGCAGGACCTGCGGGTGGAATCGGCGGCGGATGAAATCCGCACCTTTGTGCAGGAACAAATTCACCAGCTGGATTTGATTGACAGTATGCCTGCCGCATATTTCCGGGATGACCCGGACCTGCTGGATACACTGCTCAAGGACCAGGCATCCCTGCTGGCAGTTGTCTGGCTGGACGGGGAGGGCACTCCCCAATTTGCCTGGACGGGCAATTCCGACGCCCGCCCGGCAGCCGGATGGTACCAACCCATCCGGGAGCAGACCGTCACCGGGATGGCAATGGTGCCGGTCCGCGGTGACCCGAACCACTTGCTGCTGGCAATCCCGGCAGACCAGGGGGGAACACTGGCTGGCTATGTCAATTTCAGCCCCCTATGGCAGAATATGACTCGACCGGTGCTGCCCGGCGAACAAACCTACGTCTTGAACAGCGACAAGCTGGTGATGGCGCATACCGACCCCAGCCGGGCGGGTGAAGCGGCAAACAACGCCAACCGCCTGCCGCTCATCTTTACCTCCACCTGGCATGGCAATTACCGCAGCGATGGCGGTCAGGCAGTGGTGGGGTCGGCAGCCCCGGTTGCCGGGCTGGGCTGGGTGGTGATCAGCGAAGTCAGCCGGGATGCCGCCTTCCGGATCACCCGGATCACGCTGGTGGTGACGGCACTGTTGGTGCTGGTCACCACGGTGCTGATCATCCTGCTGTACCGCAGCCTGCTGCTGCGCTGGCTGGTCCGCCCCATGCAAACCCTGCAGCAGGGCGCCCAGCGCATGGCAACCGGCGAGCTGGCACACCAGATCCCCGAACAGGCGGTGGTGGAAATCAACGAGGTCTCGCAGACCCTGAACCAGATGGCATCCTCCCTCGCCGCCAAGCGCGAGGAACTGGAGCAGAAAAACACCGAGTTGGAGACGGAGGTGGGGGAACGGCGCAAAGCCCAGCAGGCACTGCAGGACAACACCCGCCAGCTGGAACAGCGCATTGCAGACCGCACGATTGAACTGACGATTGCCAACGAGATGCTGCAGCAGGAAATTGAAGACCGCCGCCGCGCCCAGAGCCAGATTCTCTACCAGGTGCAGCACGATCCGCTGACCGATCTGCCCAACCGCTCGCTGCTGCTGGAAAAACTGAACGCCCTGCTCAAGCCGCCCAATCCTGCCGCACTGATGGCTCCCTCCACGGCACAGGTGGCAATCCTCTGCCTCGACCTGGATCATTTCCAGGTGGTCAACGACAGCCTGGGTCACCCCGCCGGTGACCGGCTGCTGCTGGAAACGGGCAGGCGGTTGGAAGCCTGCCTGCGACCCGGGGAAATGCTGTTCCACATGGGGGCGGATGAGTTCGTGGTTCTGATGCCTGAAGTCACCGACCTGAAGCAAGCCACCCGCCTGGCGGATCACCTGATGCAGCAGGTTGCCATCCCCTACGACCTGGAAGGGCACGAGGTGTACACCACCACCAGCGTGGGGATCGCCTCCACCCGCCCGGGCGAAAAGGATGCCGTCAGCCTGATGCGGGATGCCGATACCGCCATGTACCGCGCCAAGGCGGGCGGTGCCAACCGCTGCGAGATCTTCAGCGAGCGGATGCACGCCCGCGCCCGCAAGCTGCTCAAGCTGGAGGCGCAGGTGCGGCGGGCGGTGCTCCAGTCCGAGTTCCAGGTGTACTACCAGCCCATCGTCACCGCCCAGGAGCGCCAGGTGGTTGCCTACGAGAGCCTGATCCGCTGGAAACACCCCCAGCAGGGCTTCCTGCTCCCCGGCGATTTCCTGCCCCTGGCTGCCGAAGCCGGGCTGATGCACGTGATTGACAACTGGATGCTGGAAACCACCGCCGCCCAGGCGCAGGACTGGTCCTTTGCGGGCATGCCGGAACTGCCCATCTCGGTCAACATCTCCAGCCAGCGGATGATGGACCCGGCGCTGCCGGACATGGTGCAGGGGCTGCTGACCCAGCATGCCCTGCCCCCCCACACCCTGCACCTGGAAATTACCGAATCATCGGCGATGGAAAACATCAACGCCAGCCTGCAGACCATCACCAACCTGCGCACGCTGGGCGTGCAGTGCTGGCTGGATGACTTTGGGCAGGAATATTCCTCGCTGAGTTATTTGAGCTTCCTGCCGGTAACGGCGTTGAAAATCCCGGCAATCTTCATCCGGGACGTGGACCGCAACCAGGCGATCCTGCGTGCCATCATCCAGATGGCACATGCCCTCAACCTCAGGGTCTGCGCCGAGGGGGTGGAAACCGAGCGGCAGGCGGTTTTCCTGGCGGAAAACGACTGCGATGTGTGGCAGGGCTTTCTCTACTCTCCGCCGCTGCCGGTAAAAAGCCTGGTGGAGCTGGTGCAAAAAGGGGAGTGATCAGCGGTGAAACACCCGCAGCACCGCCATCTTGGTGGGGTGATTGAATGGGGCGGGATCCACGGGCGGTGCAGCCACCCGGGTGTGTGGATAGCCGGTCACGTCCGGCGGCACGGGGAGAATTGACTCCAGTGCCAGCCAGCCGCCCTCGCAAAGTTGTTCCAGCCCGGCGGAAAACTCCGCGCCCGGCACGTAGAGGGCATTATTCACCACCGTCAGCCAGCCGCCGGACCGGACCAGCGGGCGCAGCTTGTTAATCAGCCGGGTGATGGACTGGTTCAGGTCCACCCTGCCCGCCGCAGTGGTGGAAAAGAACGGCGGATCGAGGATGGCGCAGTCGAATTTTTCGCCTGCCTGCTTGAGCCGGGCAGCCACGCGGAAAAAATCGCCCGCCGGGAAGTCTGCTTCCGCCACCGGAAAGCCGTTGAGGGCGCAGGTGGCTTTTGCCAGCGCCAGGAAGCGCGGGTTCAGGTCGGTCTGCACCACCCGCGCCGCGCCACCAGCCAGCGCCGCCGCCCCCAGGCTGCCGGTGTAGGCAAAGGTGTTCAGCACGGTTTTTCCATCCATCTGCTGCCGCAGCCAGGCGCGCAGGGGACGCGTGTCCAGGTAGAAGCCGGCATCCTGGTTCATGCGCAGGTCCACGGCATACCAGACCCCCTCCTCGCAGATACGGTCATCCGGCTGACTGCCCCACACCAGCCGCCCGCGCCGGGCTTCCGCATCCCCGCCACGTTCCTTGAGAATCACCGCCTGCAGCCAGGGGAACTGCTCCAGCAGCCAGCCCTGTGCAGCGGTGATGAGTGGGTGGAGGCTTTCCGGCGGCTCGGCGTGGTTGAAAATCACCAGCGTGCTGCCGTAGAGGTCCACCGCCAGGCGCGGTGCGCCCTCAAGGAAGCCGTTAAATAGACGCAGTGCAGCCCTATGATTGGAATCCGGCAGGGGCAGGCGGGCTTGCACCGCCTGCTGCAGGAGAGCCAGCATATCGGGAGAGGTCATATGACCATTATAACCCGCCTCATTCGCTGGAACGGGGCAGCAGCACCATCCGCAGCAGCAGGAAGACCGCCAGCACCACCAGGATGAGCAGCACCGCCACCGGCTGGGCGGACGCCAGTCCAAAGCCCTGGAAGCGCTCAAAAATCAGCACCGGTACAATCTTGGGATGGTACGCCAGGATGATGACCGCGCCAAACTCCGAGATGCCCCGCGCCCACATCATCAACATGCCGCTGACCACGCCCCGCCAGGCAATCGGCAGCACCACCAGGCGGAAAGACTGCCAGGCGGTTGCTCCATCCACCAGAGCAGCCTGCTCCAGTTCCACATCCACCATGGCAAATGCCTCCCGGCTGAGGTTCACCAGGTAGGGCAGGCTGACAAAAGCCATTGCCGCCACCACTCCCGCAACTGAATCCACGAAGGTGATGCCCAGCGGTGCCAGGGTGCGCCCCACCACCCCACGGCTGCCCAGCACCATCAGCAGGGCAATCCCGGCAGCGGTATGGGGAATGACAATGGGCAGGTCAATCAGGCTTTCCACCAGCCGCCTGCCGGGGAAGCGCCGCCGCGCCAGCAGGTATGCCAGCGGAATGCCAGTGACCATCACCAGCACGGTGGCAATTGCCGAGGCGGTGAGCGTGAGGGCAAGCGAATTGCCCACTTCCGGGTCACCCAGGGCTTCCCCCAGTTCGGCGGGGGAGGTGGAAATCAGCGTGGCGGCAAGCGGCAGGAGGACGAACAGCAGCAGCAATCCACCTGCCACACTGAACAGGACGGTGAGGGTGCGGCGGTTCATGGGGCGGGTTCCACCAGCTTTTGCAAGCCAGGGGGCAGGTTTTCGTATCCCACAGCCAGCACGGGGTCATAGAGAGGGTGGTACATGGCATCCATCAGGGCGCGCCCCTCCTCCCCCAGTAAAAATTCCAGGAAGAGTTGCGCCTCCCTGGGGTGCGGGGCATTGGTGGGGATGGTGATGCCGTACCCGATCCGCCCGCCGCCAAACTCCGGTTTCACCGAGGCGAAGCGCTGGAAGTCGAGCTTCACCATCACGCTGCTGTAATCCACGTCCGGCGAGCCGAGATTGAGGCTGTCCGGCAGGGCGACCATTTGCAAATTGTGCTGGCGGGCAACCGATTCGTATTCAAAGGCATAATCAATATCGCCGGATTCCAGCAGTGCCAGCAGGGCAATGCTGCCCCCGCGCATCAGGATGTGGGAACCCGGTTTGGTTTCCAGTACCTCCGGCACATGGATGACCGTCACGCCGCTTTCCCCTGCTTCGGTCTTGATGCCAAAGCGGAACTGCCCGTTGAACATATCCTCAAACAGGGCGGGCTTGTCCAGTTGGGTTTCGGCAAGCTGAAAGATCATCAGCATGCGGTAACCGGCAGCATCAAAGCGGGGGTCCGACAAGCCCACCTTCACATCCGGGCGCAGCAGAATTTCCGCCCAATGATCGGCGTTGATTTCATCAGCGTACCGGCTCTGCGGGGTATAGGCAATCGTCATCCGGTTGGAGGCAAACCGCAGGTGCCAGTTGGCATAGGGGCTGCCGGTTTCGGGGTCCACCGTACCATACATCAGCATTGGGATCAACAGTTCATCGGCGGTGGCAATCACATCAATCTTTTCGTGCAGGTCAGTGGCATGCCGCATCACCTGGATGCTGCCGTGATACTCGGGTAAAACGTCAATGTACGGGTAACGGGTTTCGAAGGCTTTTTCCAGTTCATTGAATGGCTGGATGAGGCTGCCCGCCGCAAAGACGGACAGCGGAATGACGGGCTTGGGAGTGCAGCCTGCCAGGTTGACGAGAAAAGCCAGTGCCAGCAGGGCAGCCAGGCAGGGACGGATGGATTTCATGGGGTTGCCTCCATTGAGATGGAATTGGGAATAATGGCATGGGGATGAAAAGGCACGGCGGATCGTCCATACTGCCTGGGAGCCGCCGTGCCTGTGGATGGGAGACGTTCCGTTGGGGGTCCGGAGCGCCCGAACTGGTTATTTCACTTCCAGTTTCACCACGTCCTTGACCCAGAAATTGCTTTCCATGCCGGGCATGGCGGTGCGCAGCATATCCTCATCAAAGTATATCAGGCAGTCGACACAGGCGCGCACTGCAGCCAGGTCCACCTCGGCGAAGAAATCATCGCTGGCAGTGATGACCAGGGTCCTGGCTTCCGGCTTCACTCCCGCCAGGTCGAGCAGGGCGTTCAGGCGCACGCCTTCCACTTCCATGGCGCCCTTCTTGGGGTGTTCCACCGTCAGCTTGACCACTTCCAGCGCTTCCAGGTCGTCCCAGGTCCATGCCTGTGCGGCATCCACCAGCCCGGTGAGGGTCAGGTCGGCTTCCACGGGGGCGGGGAGGTGCACCACAATTTTCTCAATTGCACCCACCATTTCCTTCTTGCTCAGGTCGGCGCCCACCAGCTTCAGGGGGAAGTTGTCGTCCACCAGCGGGTTTTCATTGACGGCATACGCCACCAGCAGGTTCATGTTGTTCTTAATGCGGGTGCTGTCGAGAGTAACGGTGTAACCATCGGAGGCGATGATGTCCACGGTGTAACCGGCATCCGCCAGGTCCTTGTTGAAAGCGCCGTCATCGTGCTTGTTCTCGTCATCCACCCTGCCCACCAGGATGTAGAGCGGGGTGCCTGCCCAGGTCTGGGCGCTGTCATCCGTCCAGGTGGCGGGGTGGCAGCTGCCGGTGGAGCAGGATTCATAGGAGCCGCGGTCGATGGTATCGGTGATGGCACCTTCCAGCGTCAGCACCCAGTCTTCCACCAGCGGCTTGATGGACATGGTTTCCACAAACTTGACCGACCAGTGACCATCCACCACCTGGTTGTTCTTCTCGCTGATGACCATCAGGCGGAGAATGCCATCGCGTTCGGCATCCAGCGGCTGACCATCCACCTCGTACGCCAGGATTGCTTGGAGGGCTCCGGTATCAGCAATTTCATCACCGGTGGCAGGATCGTAGGTGATGAAGTCGCCATTTGCCACCTGGTCGTAGGAGAAGGTCATGGAATAGCCATCCGAGGCGATCAACTGGATGCCCATCTCGGAGGAATCCGCACCCACCAGCCTGGCAAGCTCGGTAAGCAGCACGCCCTTGTAGAGGCGGGGGGTGGTGATCTTGCCGGTGCTGGAGATAAAGCCAGCCTGTCCTTCAGCGGAAGGCAGGGCTTTCAGCTCTGCCAGCGTGAAGGTTTTGGTCTCGGTCAAGCCCTCCAGTGTGAGGACGGGTTCCCCGGTTTCCTCGGTGGGGGCTTCCGTTGGAGCTTCAGTAGCTACCGGCGGCTCGTTGGGAGCGGCGGTGGGGGCAGGCGTGGTCTGGCAGGCAGTCAGCAGCAGCACACCAACCAGGATCAGTAGGGCGATTGCATGTTTTTTCATCTTGTTTCTCCTTGGGAACTGTATTAATTGTAACAACGCAAGTATACAACAATCCTGCCCGGCTGCACAGGCTGGCGGTTAAACAAACCCTCCCCGGGGAGCGTTCCACGGGGAGGTTAGATTGGCGGCTTGACGTTGGGACCCGTCTGCCTAGGAAACCTGCCGGGTGGTGACGTTAAACACGGGCGGATTTTCGAGAGTCTTCTTCACCTTGCACTGGTTGGCGGATTTCACCAGCGCATCGTAATACTTTTCGGGGAAGTCCGGCGGCACCTGGATTTCCAGGTCAATCGAATCCACCATCTGGGTCAGGGGGTTGGAAACCACCCGCTGGACAATCCGGATGCCATCCGTGGGCAGCCCGCGCTGGCGGCAAAAGCCCAGCACATAAATCCCGGCGCAGGTGCCGATGGACGCCAGGAACACGGCAAACGGCGTAGGCGCGCTTGCCGCTGGCGGCTGGTCGGTAGGGACGGTGAAGGGTCCAAAGTGGGCGTCCACCCGCGCACCGCCCGGAAAGTCAATGATCATTTCCATGTCATTTGCTCCTTATTACATGAACGAATCAGATGGACCTGCGGGGCTGTTCCTGTTTTTCCTGTGGAGACTGATACCAGAAGAACCGCCAGTAGAAATAAACCGACAGGATATACAGGATGATTGTACCTACAAATGCCGGTCCAAAGCCATATTTCACCTGGATCCATCCGCTGATGGTGGGGCTGAATGCCCAGCCGACCGAGTTTGCCATGCTCACCAGGCTGGCAATGGTTGCCCGGGCGGAGGGTTCCACCTTTTCCATCACAAAGGTCTGGTACACCGGTCCGCTCATGTTCATCAACGCCAGGCGGACGTAGTAGGATGCCGCGCTCAGCCCGTACCAGGGTGAAAAGCCCAGCAGGAAGAGGAAGGGAATGGACATGCCCTGGGTGACCACCACCAGCTGGATCTTGCCCATCCGCTCCGCCAGGGGCGGGGCGATCAGCAAGCCCACCCCCATTGCCAGCGAACCCCAGGCAAACATGGTGCCCACCGCCGAATCGGTCAGGCGGTAGGTTTCCCGGAAGAAGACGTTCATGAAAGGCATGATCAACCCGGCACCAAATGAAGTGAGCAGCATGGGCAGGATCAACCGGCTGAACAGCCCTGCCTGGTTCTTAAGGTAGGAAAGCGGCATAAAGCTGGTGCGCTGGCTGGCAGACAGGTTGGGTTTGCGGATGAAAAACAGCGGCACCGCCGCAGTTGCCATCACACCCACCACCACTACCAGCGCGAGCGCATACGCCTGGGCGGAGATCGCCTCGTAGCCGCGCCAGCTGCCCATCCAGGTGGGCATGTAACCGCCCACCCAGTTGCCCACAAACCCGGCAGCCATGCTGATGCCGGAACTGAATGAGAAAAGGTAGGTGCGCTCCTTGTCGGACGAGTTTTCCATCAGGAAGGGTCCAAAGGTCACCCCCGAGAGGCTCTGCGCCAGCCCCATCAGGATGTTCATGCCCAGCAGGATGCCCTGCGAGGGGATTAAAATCATCGTCAGGGTTGACACGCTCACCAGCAGCGAACTGATCAGCAGGGAACGCTTGCGCCCCAGCCAGTCCACCACGTAGCCCATGGGCAGGGCGGCAATCAGCGCCGTCAGGCTGCTGACACCAACCATGTTGCCGAGGAAATCCTTGTCGTACCCCAGGCTGAGGACAAAGAAGTTGAACAGCAGCCGGAACACGCCGGAGGCGGCGCCGCTCAGCACCACGTTGAGGAGGTAGAGGCGGGCATTTGGCTGGAAGGCGGCAATGTTTTCGCCGTAGATTTTGATAAACCGAATCACACGTTTCATAAAGCCAGTCCGATGAAGTTAAATTGTCCGGCAGGCGGATGGATTGTTTTATTCCCCTGCTGTGCCGGATGCCGAGAGGAACTGCGCCAGCCGCTGAAAAATGACCTCCGTTGCGCCGCGGTTTGCCGTGTAGCGCCGGTCGCCGTCCGCCTGGAGGGTGATTTCCACCAGCCCCGCCAGCCGGAGCTCGCGCAGGTGGTGGATGACGGTGGGGGCGCGCAGCCGCAGTCGGCTGGCAAGCTGCGCCGGGGTCAGCGGCTCATCCGCCAGGTAGCGCAGGATGCGCAGCCGGGTGGGGTCCGCCAGGGCTTTCAACCCGTTCACCAGCCCCTCGGGGACCTGCTCGCCGGGCACCAGCGCCACATCCGCCGGGCGGGCGCCGTAGATCATCAGCGTGATATGCGGGGCAACCTCGCGGTAGAACACCAGCGGGGAGCTCCAGAAGGAGGGCACCAGGATAATTTCCTGCATTTCGGGCAGGGCGGAAAACCGCACCCCCTGCGAAAGCCCGGTGACCAGCCGGTCGGGCGGCAGGGTTTGGGCGCTCTGCTGCGCCGCCTGCTGGGCGGCATACAGGTGCGGCAGGATGCGGCGCTCCTCCTCGGCAAAAAAGACCTGGTGGTAGAGTTCCAGCGCTTCCAGCAGCCGTTCGCCGGTTTCCTCCAGGCGGGTGAAGGCGCCACACAGCCTGGCGGCAGCCCCGGCTTTGGGCGGGTTGCTGCGGTGCTGGAACATTGCCGCAATGGCATCCACATCCGCCGGGGTATGGGTGCGGTCGGCGGCAATCCGTTCGAGGATGGTTTTCATCTCCGGGCGGGCGTCCTGCAGCGAAAGCAGGGCAGGCAGCCGCCCGGCGGCAGGCAGCGCGGCAAGTGTGTCCAGCGCGGTGCGGGCGGTCTTGGGTTCGGGCAGGACGTGCAGCCAGTTCAGCGGCACGCCGTGGAAGTCCACCGCATCCTCCAGCCAGTCGCGCAGCGGGGCAGGCAGACGGGAGCGCACCCCCGCCGCCCACAACAGGCGCAAGCCAAACATCGCCGGTTTGTGCAGGACATACAGGCTGATGAACAGGTCGTACGCGGGACCGATGTCCCAGCGCAGGGAGGGGGTGGCAGGTGTATTAGACATATATCTAATACAGCATGATACCCCACCCGCCCCAAAACGTCAAGATGGGGCGATCAGAATCCCGCCCGCCGCAAGTTGCTTTCCACGCCCTCGTCAAACTGCAGGTGGGTTTCGGTTGCCTGGTGCAGGTCGGAATAATGCCCCCGGTAGGCAGGCGGCAGCAGCGCCGCCAACTGGTACATCACCTCGGCGATCATTGTATCCAGCGCCTCGCGGCTGGGCTGCCCCGGGTTGACCAGCCGGAAGGGGTTCCCCACCCGGATGTGCACCTCGGTGCGCAGCAGGCGGGAGATGTTGTCGCGGAAGCGTTCGCTGCCGAAATACCCCACCGGCAGGATCGGTGCACCGCTTTTGAGCGCCAGCAAAATTACCCCAGGGTGAGCTTTCAGGAGCTTGCCGATATTGCTGCGGGTGCCCTCGGGCGCTACCACCAGGATCTTGCCCCGCGCCAGCTCTTCCCTTGCCTTCTGGAATGCCGCCAGGTCCGCCTCGCCCCGGCGGATGGGGATGCCGCCCCAGGTGTCGAACAGGAAGCCGATCAGGGGATTGTCGAAGGTCTCCTTTTTGACCAGCGCCACCACCGGGCGGGGGTACATGTTGGTGAACCCCACCGGCGCATCCAGGAAGTTGATGTGATTGACCACGATAATCAGCGGACCCTGGTGGGGGATGCGCTCCATCTCCGCCGCGTCCACCTTGCAGAGAACGCCCAGCAGACTCCGGATGGTGAACTGCACCGCCTGCGCCCGGAAGGTCATCTTACATCACCAGCAATTCAAGCTGGGAGGGCAGCAGCTCGATGGACAGGGTTTTGCCCTCCGTGCAGATCGTTTCCCCATCGGCATGCACAGGCAGCGACCCGGCAAGCGCGGTAACGTTCAGGGTTCGGGTGCGGACAAAGCGCACCGCCTTATCCTGCCCCTGGGTGCCTTTCATGAATTTGGCGATCAAGCCAAAGGTTTTGGGGATGGATACTTCGTGGACGATGCACAGGTCCAGCACGCCATCATCGGGCTTGGAGTCGGGCGCCATGAAGAACCCGCCGCCCAGCCGGATGCCGTTCATCACCGAGATCATCAGGCAGGGCTGGGTGATGGTTTCACTGTCCAGTTGAATTTCCGCTGTGGGGGCATGGAAGTAGAGGAAGATGGTCTTGAGCGCAGCTACAATATAGGAGGGGAAGCCGCTCAGCCGCTTGAGCTTGAGTGCCTCGAACCCCACCACGGCATCAAAGCCGATGCCCACGCCGTTGCCGAAATAGCGCCCCTGCGGGTACAGCCCGCCGGTGACGCGCCCAATGTCAATCCGCTTGCGCTTGTTCTGCACCAGGGCATGCACCCCGTCCTGCCAGGTGACGGCGGCGCCCATGCTGAAGGCAAAGTCGTTGCCGCGCCCCACCGGCAGGGCAGCCAGGGCGGCTTCGCCCCTGCCGTGCAGGCGGGCGTTCATCAAGCCGTTGATCACTTCGTTGAGCGTGCCATCGCCCCCGGCGTATGCCACCACGTCGAAGCCGCGCCCCGGGGCTTCCTCCGCCAGTTCGGCGGCATGCCACGGGCGTTCGGTGCGGACGATTTCGCAGTCCAGACCGGCATCTTGCACAGCCTGGGTGATGAGCGGCAGGGTGGTCTCGCCGGACCCCCGTCCGGCAACAGGGTTCACAATGATCAGGCAGCGGGTCATGTGGGGGTCTCTTTTCTGATGAAAGGGATGATTGCGAAAATAAACAGGGATTTGATTCTTGTTGATTGTATCGTGAGAAGGGGATTTGTCAAGTTGGAGAAAAGGTCACACTTTGGGGGTATGACCCTGCCCGTCCGGCTCGCCGGTCTGCCGGAGCGCGGCGCGCAGCTTCCGCCGCAGGGCGTCAATCGGCTGGCGGATGCCGGTCTGCGGGTCGGTGTAATGCCACAGGTTCCAGCCGTTCACCGGACCGGGCTGGATGCGCCGGGCAATCTCGTGAATTGAGCCGCGCTCCCCCTCGTAAAGCAGGCAGCCGTCCGCCAGCACGGTGGCGGTGCGCTGCCCGTCCAATCCAAACGTCAGCACATCACCCGGCTGCAGCAAGCCATTTTCCAGCAGCAAGCCAAACGGCAGGCGCGGCTCCCGGCGGGGGTTGGGGACGTGCAGCACGTCTGCAGGCGGGCTTTCCGGCAGGGCGGCAATCCGTTCCTCCGCCAGGCGGATGTAGCCCGGGTCCTGCTCAATCCCAATCCAGTGCCGCCCAAGCTGGCGGGCTGCCGCGCCGGTGGTGCCGGTGCCAAAGAAGGGATCCAGCACCACGTCGCCGGGGTTGGTGGATGCCAGCAGGATGCGGTAAAGCAGCGCCAGCGGCTTTTGGGTGGCGTGGGCTTTACCGCCGTTGACCTTCAGCCGCTCCCGCCCGGTGCAGATGGGAATCTCCCAGTCGCTGCGCATCTGCAAGCCATCGTTGAGCGACTTGAGCGCCTGGTGGTTGAAGGTGTAGGTGCTGCCGCGCTCCTTCTGTGCCCACAGGAGCGTCTCGTGGGCGTTGGTGAAACGCACGCCGCGGAAGTTGGGCATGGGGTTGCGCTTGATCCATGCCACGTCGTTGAGAATCCAGTAGCCCAGGTCTTGCAGGATGGCGCCCACCCGGTAGATGTTGTGGTACGAGCCGATCACCCACAGCGTGCCGGTGGGCTTGAGCACCCGGCGGCACTCGCCCAGCCAGGCAGCGGTGAAGCGGTCGTAGGCGGCGTAATCGGGGAACTGGTCCCAGGCATCGTTCACGCCGTTGACGCGGGTCTGGTTGGGGCGGTAGAGGTCCTGGCGCAGCTGCAGGTTGTAGGGCGGGTCGGCAAATACCAGGTCCACCGAAGCGGCGGGCAGGGTGGGCAGAACCGCCAGGCAGTCCCCGGCGAGGATCCGGTCGAGCGGCAGGGAATCCATGGAATGATTATACAATGGACTGCCGGTCTGCCGCCGGGATTGCCCCCACCGAGACAAACCACTCGTACGCGGCGCGGATTGCCTCCTCCGCCGGGCGCGGTGCCGGCAGGTTCAGGTCGCGCTGCGCCTTGGCAGTATCGTAATAATAGAAGTCCCCCGCCTGGCGGAACATTGCCGCCGAAACCGGCAGGTCGAGGTAGGCTTCCAGCCAGCCCAGCGGAACCGCCAGGCTGCGCATCAGCCCGGCGGGCAGCACCACCCGCGGCGGGGTCACACCCGCCACCGCGGCAATCTTCTCCACCAGGTCCACAATCGACAGGTTTTCGCCGCCCAAAATGTAGCGCTCGCCGGTGCGCCCGTGTTCCAGCGCCGCCAGGTGACCCGCCACCACGTCCTGCAGGTGGACGACATTCAGCCCCCCCTCCGCCAGCACGGGCAGCCTGCCCATCGCCACCCGCACCACCAGCGAGTTCGATTGGCGGTAGACATCGCCCGCGCCCAGCACGTGCGCCGGGTTGACGATCACCGCGTCCAGCCCCTCCGCCACCGCCCGCTGCACCTCGATCTCCGCCAGGTACTTGGTGTAGCCGTATGCCCACCACTCCGGGCGGTAATTCCAGGTGTGGGTCTCATCCATCGGGGCGTTCATCACCCCGCGGCGGGTGCGTTCAGGCACGCCCAGCGCGGCAACACTGCTGGTATGCACCAGCCGCCGCACACCCGCCTTCCGGCAGGCTTGCAGCAGCGCCCGCGTCCCCTCCACGGTGATGGCATACATGCGGTCCACGTCCTGGTTGCGGGCGCCCATCTGCGCGGCGGCATGGAAGACCACCTCCATCCCCGCCGCGGCTTCCGCCAGCGTTTCGGGATGCCCCAGGTCGCCCAGGGCATGCTCCACCGGCAGCGATTGCAGCATCCGCGGGTTGCTGGTGGGGCGGTGGAAGGCGCGCACACTGTGCCCCGCTTCCACCAGCGCCCGGCAGAGCGCCGCCCCAATGAAACCCGATGACCCGGTGACGAGGACGCGCATCAGGCTTGCCGGGTCAGTCCAGCCACTCGATGATGGTTGCTTCGCCCTGCCCCACACCCACGCAGAGCGTTGCCAGCCCGTAGAAGGGGCGCCCTGCCTGCGGCGCCCGGCGTTTCATCTCGTGCAGCAGGGTGGTGAGGATGCGCGCCCCCGAGCAGCCCAGCGGATGCCCCAGCGCAATCGCCCCGCCGTTGACGTTGGTGATTTCGGGGGCAAGCCCCAGCTCGCCCATCACCGCCAGCGACTGGACGGCAAAAGCTTCGTTCAATTCCACCAGCCCCAGGTCCGCCACCTGCAAGCCCGCCCGTTCCAGCGCCTTGCGCGTGGCGGGGACGGGTCCCATGCCCATGATGCGGGGCGGCACGCCCGCCGCGGCGGCGGACACCACCCTTGCCAGCGGCTTCAGCCCCAGCGCGGCGGCGCGCTCCGCCGACATCACCAGCACCGCCGCAGCGCCATCGTTCAGCCCGGAGGAGTTCCCGGCGGTCACGCTGCCATCCTTGCGGAAGGCGGGGCGCAGGCGCGCCAGCGATTCCAGGCTGGTATCGCGGCGGGGGCGCTCGTCAGTTGTCACCAACACCGGCTCGCCCTTCTTCTGCGGGATGGGCACGGGGATGATCTCCTCCGCAAAGATGCCCGCATCGATGGCGGCAATTGCCCGGCGGTGGGATTCGACGGCAAAGGCGTCCTGCTGGGCGCGGCTGATGCCGGTCATATCGGCGATGTTCTCGGCGGTTTCGCCCATCGCCTCGGTGCCGTACAGTTCCTCCATGCGCGGGTTGGGATAGCGCCAGCCCAGCGCGGTATCGTAAGCGGTGAGGTTGCCAAAGGGGAAGGCTTGCGCCGCCTTGGGCAGCGAATAGGGGGCGCGTGACATGCTCTCCACGCCCCCGGCAATGAAGATGTCCCCCTCCCCGGCGCGGATGGCGCGGGCGGCGGTGTTGACGGCAGCCAGCCCCGAGGCGCACAGCCGGTTGAGGGTGACGGCGGGCACTTCCACCGGCAGACCCGCCAGCAGGACCGCCATGCGGGCGATGTTGCGGTTGTCCTCACCCGCCTGGTTGGCACAGCCCAGGTAGACTTCGTCCACCAGCGCCGGGTTGAGGGCATTGCGTTCGACAATGGTGCGGATTGCCAGCGCGGCAAGATCGTCGGGGCGGACGGCGGCAAGCGCCCCGCCCAGCGCGCCAATCGGCGTGCGGATGGCATCCACAAGCACAGCATCCTTCATCAGGTTCCTCCAAACAGGGATTCTCCCCTCCATTCTACCACTGATGG
>ERZ1649853.443-NODE-443-length-17785-cov-4.987479_pt1 | contig 17785 bp, 24 predicted proteins | sample MGYA00575353_ERZ1649853 | MGnify/ENA primary metagenome ERZ1649853 (study PRJEB40853, sample SAMN11349654) | freshwater sediment metagenome | isolation source: river sediment | host: Sediment | place: India: Okhla Barrage, New Delhi | collected 2017-02-21 ...
GCCCCTATCCTGTGCCCGCGCTTGACGCCGTCGAGGACATCATCTTCGAGCGACTGGACGCCGAACTCTACCTTGGTCGCGCCGAGTTCGAGGGAGTGCCCCAGCTGTTCTGGTCCGAACCAGTCTGGCCTGGTCTCGACCGTCATGCCGACGCACCTGGTGGGTGCGGTTTCATTCACGAGATGCGCGGCCGCGACGTCATCCGATTCTGTCCCGTTCATCGCGTCGAAGCACCTCTTCACGAACCAGTCCTGGTACTCCACCGGTCGTGAGGTGAACGTTCCTCCCATGATGATCAGGTCGACTTTGTCGGTCCTGTGACCAATCGCGTTGAGTTGGTTCAGCCTGGCCTTGGTCTGTCCATGCGGGTCGTAACCGTGCATCTCCGCACGCCTGGCCGCAGGCTCCTTTCCCGTGTATGACTGAGGGGTGTTGTTGGTGGTGCCCCCGGGGCAGTATATGCACCTGCCGTGTGGACAGTCATACGGACTGGTCATGACCGCGACAGGCGCCACCCCGCTCATCGTGCGCACGGGCTTGTTCCTGAGAACCGGTCCGACAGTCTCGCGCATGTCCTCCGGAATACGCTCCAGTATCTCGTGGTTCGTGGGCACGCGGCCAGCCTTGTGCTTCCTGCACATGCGGACCTTCAGGCGCATCAGCTCCTCCCTGCTCGTCGCCTCGCCCGAGAGGATGGCGGCTGCCAGCTCGTCCAGGAGGTCCATGCCGGAGGCTACGCTGGCTCCTGATATCTAGTTATCGGAAGAACCGCCCGTCACTGGTACATCAGGGCGTCGTATATGTCCTCTGGCTCGTCCCCCGTCTTCGGCCGCGGGCGGCGCTTCGGGTTGACTTCCAAGTCAGGAACGAGCAGGCGCACGTAGGTCTTGTCGGGGAGCGGCTCGAGCGAGACAATCCCCTTGACGACCAGCCCCTTCAGGATCCTCTGGAGCGTGTCCATCCTCATCGAGAGCTCGTCCCTGAGTTCCTCGGTCGTGATCGGGTACCAGTCCTTGACGATGGAGACTACCCTCAGCTCGTCCTTGCTCAGACGGATCTGCATGTGCTCAGCGGAAGTAGACGGCGTTCGAGTCCTTATCTTTGTTCTCCGCCTCCGGTTTGGCCTCGTTGAGGATGTCGATGGACAGGACCATGTGTGACGGTATGAGGCGTACCATCCCCTTCTCCTCGCCCAGCTTCTTCTCGAGCTCCATCACTATGGCTGTGTCGTGCGCGACGGCCGCGTACCCCTTGAACGTCCCGACCGTCTCCATCGGCTTGTCCCTGGACTCAAGGCTCCGTATCCTGTAGGTCGACCCCGGCGTGAGGACGACTACCTCATCTTTTCCTGGCATACCTCTCACCCTTCTTGCTGGAAAGCTCTTGGAGGTGGTCCACCGTCTTCCGGTAGTTCTCCATGGCGACCTGGACATGGGCCTCTGTGAAGTTCCACGCCTTGCTCAGGTTGCCGTACCTTATGCGATATCCCTTGCGTGTCGACCCGTCCGGCTGGTCGACGTTCATCTCTTCGAGTATGTCGAACCCCTTCAGCTTGTTGATGTGCCTGTAGACAGTGGCCTTCGTGGTGCCGAGCGAGACCGCGAGGTCCTCGACGATCCACGCCCGGTCCATCCTCAGGAGGAAGTGATCCACCATTAGCTTGTACGGGACGCTGTCTCTGATGTCGGTCGCCTCGGTCTTCGGGTCGTAACCCTTGGGGAAGTAGCCGATCTGGTTGAGGAAAAGGATTGCCACCTCGTCCAGGTTGCTCAACGGAGTCAGCGGGGTGTTGCTGACCACATTTAGCTCGAAGCTCATGCTGGTTGGAATCGGACCGATAATAGTTAATGGTTATGCTAGAGTCATCACCGACCTGCGGTCCCGTTTCAGAGGCCATCGTCCTGCTGCGTGAGGGATGGCCGCCCACCTGCGGTGACTTGGCCTTTGCCGACGCGAGTCGGCCCTCGTAGACGTGTGCTCCAGACCAGGATTCGGTCGATGGTCTCCCTTTGGCCTTGGTGACGAATCGGACCTAATGGATGAACGATTGATGCGATCAAGATGACAGCTCCGATCGCTGCGACGACTGATCCGATGCCCACGTGGACCGCCAATCCATCGAGCCATCTGTACTCGACGTATTCGCTGGGCGGGACTAGGACTGTGGACCAGAACAGGACGAGGCCAGATAGCGTCGCCAGCCCTCCCAAAGGCGTCAAGATCGATAGTATCGCCCCGCCCATGAGCAGGACGGACACCGCCAACAGGACGGAGGAGTCAACCCCCGTGACTGTGGTAATCGTCGCCCAATCAACGTCCTGATCCCCGCTGAGATAACTGGATGGGTACTCCACGCTCATCGAGTAGTCATTCCTCATGAGGACCGCATTCGGCAGGGCAAGGGACATGAGTACCATACATGCGCCTATGAACGCGAGCAGGTTGACCTTCGCGTTCATGAAGTCGCTCCTATGGAAAGTGAACAGCCTGCCGACCAGACCATCCAACCTCCTCCATGTCCGCCCCCCCATCGGTAGTATCAGACCGAGGAGGACAGTAGCCGACGAGAGGGCTGCTATCCACACGCCATATTCCATCTCGAATAGGAGCCCCCTGTCGGTATACGTGAAATCAAGCCCGATGGAGATCATGAATAGTGGTGGCGAGACGACCTGGACAAGGCCGCATATCGATGAATGAAGTGACAGGAACGCGCTCGCTACGAACGCGACCATCAACATCATCGAGGTCATACAAAGAGGCGTCCAGGTGAACGCGACACTTCTCTCACCCAGGAAGACATCCGCGGGCGAGGTAGTCTCTTCGATGTCCGCAGTACCCGGCCCTCCAGAGATTGTCAACGAGTACCAAGGCAGCATCGACGCGAGGATTCCGAGGAGGGCCCCTACCACGACGAAGACGTTGAAATCCCATTTCCTCAAGACGGATCTCCAGCTGAGTTAGAGCAAGAGGACGCTATATGAAAGGTCGTCTCACTTGACAGAGCCTTTCTCGAGCTCGGTAGCCCTCGCCTTCTCGAACTCCGCTTCGAGCTCCGCGAGGACCTCGCCTCGTATGGCTATGAACTCCCTGCTCGTCCTGTCCCTCGGGCGTGGCAACGTGACCGGGATGTCCTTCTTGACCGTCCCAGGCCTGGCAGTCATGACGACTATGCGGTCAGCCAGGTAGACGGCCTCGTCCACCGAATGGGTGACGAAGACGATTGTCTTCTTCGTCTCCGTCCATATGCGCAGCAGCTCCTTCTGCATCAGGTTCCTGGTCTGCGCGTCGAGCGCGCCGAACGGCTCGTCCATGAGGAGGACCGATGGGGCGTTGGCCAGGGCGCGGGCTATTGCCACACGCTGCTTCATACCTCCAGAGAGCTGTTTCGGATGGGAATCTTCGAAACCCTTGAGACCGACCAGCTCGAGGAGCTTGGAGGAGACTGCGTGCCGCCTCTCTGCGGGAACGCCCTTGATCTCCAGGCCGAACTCCACGTTCCGCCTGGCACTCCGCCACGGGAAGAGCGCGAACTCCTGGAAGACCATTCCTCGGTCTGGTCCTGGACCCTTGACCTTCCTGCCGTTGACCTGTATGGTGCCGTCGGTCTTGTCCTCCAGCCCTGCGACTATCCTCAGGACGGTCGTCTTGCCGCATCCGGAAGGTCCGAGAAGACAGACGAACTCACCCTCGGGCACGGTCAGATTGAAGCCCTCTATCGCAACAAGCTCTGACTTCCCCTTCCTGAAGACCTTGGAGAGGCCCTCGATGGATATGCCCCTCATCTCATCCCCATCCATCTGTACAGCCTGTCCTCGAACACGCCGGCCAGTCCCGTCGTCAGCGTACTCAGTAGTCCTATGACAATCATCCCGGCGAACATCAAGTCGTACTGGCTGGTAGTCGCCTTGGAGAAGATGTAGAACCCTACACCTCCCCCAACGCCTCCGAGCATCTCGGCCGCGACTATGCACATCCATCCCACGCCTAGCCCGACCTTGACCCCGGTCATGAAGTACGGGACAGTGAACGGCAGTACGACCTTCGTGAAGATGTGTCCCCTCTTCGCTCCCAGGGTTCTCGCTGCGTCCACAAGGACGGGGTCGACGGTCTTCACGCCGAAGATGACATTCAGGAGGACAGGGAAGAAGATCCCGAGGAAGACGATAGCCACAGGCCCCCAGACTATCCCGAATATCACCAGGAATATCGGTATCCATGCAAGTGGAGGGATCGGCCTGAACATCTCCACTATGGGTTTGCCAGCAGCCTCGGCCCCCTTCAGGCTGCCCATCAGAAGTCCGATGGGGAGCGCTAGCCCGACTGCGAGCAAGAAGCCGAGCACGATCCGTTTCAGGCTGGCCCATATGTGGTCCGTCATGTAGAGGTTGGATGTCGGGTCCAGGACGGTGAAAGAGCGGATGAGAGCATCGAGGACTTGAGCGGGAGGAGGTATGTACTCGTACAGGCTCGGAGAGGTTGCGCGCAGGTACTCCGAGAAGAGGTGCCATCCCGCTATGAAGACTGAAATGGATAGGAGGCTGAGGGCCACCTTCTGCCAGTTGGCCGCGAACCACTTCTTCAGTTCCTGCTCTACGGCCATCGACGGTTCACTCCCTCAGCCATGATGCTGTGTCCCGAGATAGAGGTTTGGGGGGTCATGCCGGCCGGATGGTCAGCTCCAGCCCGTCCGCCTTGAGTGCGGATTTCAGCAGAAGGAACTGGATAGAGCTCTCCGATGGGACCGCAACCGTCTTGTTCACGAGGTCGGCCAGGGATTCGATTCCCGAGCCTGCCTTCACGACGATTGCGCTCCCCTCGCTGTTTGCCTGCGAGACGATCTTCGCCCCAATGTTCCCGTTCAGGTGCTTGAATATCGCAGGAGCACATCCGAGGTAGCCTATGTCCACTGTTCCCGTGGATATCCCGTCCATGACGGCTCCGCCCGCGGCAAACGGTGCCCCCGTGGCGTTGACCACGTTGAGGCCGTACTTCTCGAAGATGCTCTCATCTCCGAGGACGCGGGGATCCATGGCCACGACCTTGGCCATCTGGTGCAGGTCGGCGGTCAGGTAGCCTACGTTGATTGGGTCGTCCGGGTTGAGTATGGTGTCACTGGGGCCGATCGTCGCAGCCGCTGTCAGGTAGGTCTCATCGACATAGGTGTCCGCGAAATCCGAGACGCTGTCATAGCCACGCTCGGCCAGGCTCTCATTGGTTGTGACGTTCAGTTCGATGTACATGTCCGTGAAAGTCTCGATCGCCGAGACGAAGTCACTGTCCATCTCATAACCGTAGAACATGTGCTCGAATGCGGCCGTGAGCACTTCCTCGGACTTATTGGTGAACTCCCTCGCGAGAGTCATGAGAACGGTGTAGTTCTCGCCTTCGGTGTCATCAAGGGCCTCCATCATCCACTCGGTCGCATCCATGTGTGCCTTCACGAAGCGCTGAGTGAGAACCTCGGCGTTGGGAGTGTCGGCAAGGAAGGCTGTCGAAGCTGCCACGACGCAGCACGGATGGTTGGGCATCAAGTCTCCCGACCACATCATGACTTCTCCCTCCCCGCTGACGATTGCATCCGAGCAGAACGGCTCCCACGATATGAACGCGTCAATGTCGCCAGTCGCGAGCGCGGCCTTCATGCCCGTGACTGGGAGAACCGTGTAATAAACCGATCCGCTGGTGTCCCTCTTCATCAGGACTGCTGCGGCCGCTACGCCGACAACTACCACGGCTACGACCACTACAGTCAGTATGATCTTCATGTTCTTGTCCATCGGAACGCACCGGGTGAACGATGCCTCGGTGGATTATAAGGATTTCCCACAATTGTCGCTGCATAATAGTACAAGTGTATAAATAGGATGCCGCGCATTGATACTATGAGGATAATTAGATGGATTCGAGGAGACGACTGATATCTGCCGCACTCGATTCGGACGAGGGGTTCAGGAGAGCGCTCAAGGAGACCCTGTACGACCTTGGAATCACCGTGCAGGAGCTGGCGCACAGGTCCGGTGTGTCCCCGAGCACTCTATACAAGATCATCAACGAGGATCGTTCCCCCAGCCTCGACATACTCAGGAAGATAGTCTCTGCGGTGAGGGGAAAGGAGAGCGGAAAGGCGGGGAATTTCATCGCTCTCATAGTGACAAGACAAGTGCTCGACGAGGTCGTGGAGAGATCGGTACGAGTGGGGGACGAGACCGTCAGGGTCAGGGAGTATCCCGCGATGACGGTCGAGGACGCCATAGTGGCGGCGATCAGAGCGGAGCGCGACGGCGCCATAGCAGTCGTGTGTGCGCCCATCGTGAGCCCGACCATAGAGAAGATACTGGACATCCCGATCGCGACGATCGTTCCCAGGGACAGCGTCACCGAGGCTATCAGGCTCGCGGCCAAGAAGTCGAAGGACTAGAACAGCTTCTCTCTGGCAACTCTCAGGTCCAGACCCACCGTGACGAGCTCGCCATCGCCTACCTCGGAGACCCTGCCATCGGCCGCGCAGCCTTCCGGGACCTCTTGATAGAGCATCACGTCGGTCAGCCTCTCCGCGAGACGGAGTTTGTAGTACCATTCCCAGTCCTGGTGGTTGACCTTCCTGAAGCCTACTAGCCGCGACCCATCGGACACGAGGAGGACCATTCCATTGTATGTCGTCCCCTTGAGGTCCTCCTTCACGACACCCGCGACGGACTCTCGCAGGTCGTGCGTCCGCTCGTACCTGTCGGCCACCAGCATGAACAGCTTCTCGCTGTCCGTCTCGCCCTTAGGGGTCCGCGATCCGGCAGGTATGTGACCCCTTACCGTCCCGTTGTGAGCGAGGACGAGACTGTCCGAGATGAACGGATGCGTGTTCCTTAGCGACACGCTTCCCGCTGAGGCCGCCCTGACGTGGGCTATGAGGATGCTTGGTGGTGAAAGCGAATCCGCATCATCCATGGCGGAATCGAAGGACGGGTCCACATGGGCGGGCCTCTCGCTCTTGCCGATCTGAGTGGGCGAACCTGCTTCATAGGCCACAATCCCCCACCCGTCCCTGTGCCCGAGTTCCGTCTCCTCCGGTATCCTGCCAGTCCCAGCAACGGTCCTGAGCGCCTGAAGAGATTCCCTCGGGAACCTCGACCTGAAGACGACGCCTACCATCCTGCACATTTCGCTCTCCTCACTCGAGTACCTTCGGGACGACATCCACCTGCAGTGCCATGGAGTTCGTCACGAGGCACCTGCGCTTGGTCGCATCTATGGCCTTGTCTAGGTTCGCCAGGTTCGAACCAGGAGCGAACCTCATCTCCGGATAGAGCGTGATCTTGACGAACTTCTTGAACCCGTCGACCGTCTGCAGGTCCCCGACAGCCCTGCACCTGTAATGCGTGAGAGTCATGCTGAGACCTTTGGTTACTCCAGCGAAGATGATCTGGAAGCACATGTTCGCCGCCCCGACGAAGGCATCCTCGGGGGTCATTGGCCCTTTCTTGCCTCCCAGTTCTGCAGGTGGCGAGTACTCTAGCGTCATGCCGTTCTGGCCCTCCATCCTGCCCGGATACGTCCCGGACCACTCGACCTTGGTCTCGAAATCCATTGGTATCACGACTCTGAGCCCCTTGTCTGAATAAACAGTTTGCGACGGGGGCCCAGCTCCCGCTCATGTGTGAAATAAGAAAACAAGAGGGGGTGTATGAAGGGTGTTTGGGGTATTCGTTTATCGAGACAACGACTTGCGGAACTCGCTCTCGATCGCAGGCCTGGGCAGAGCGCCTATGGTCTTGTCGACGAGCTGTCCGTTCTTGAAGTAGAGCAGAGTCGGGATGCTCATGATCCTGTACTTCGCGGCTGTCTGGAAGTTGTCGTCGGTGTTGAGCTTCGCGAAGACGACCTTTCCCTTGCTGTCCTTGGCCATCGCATCGATGGTAGGGGAGAGCATCCTGCACGGACCACACCACGGTGCCCAGCAGTCCACGACGACGTTCTCGAATTTCTTGACGAACTCGTCGAAGCTGGCATCGGTCACGGGTACAGGTTCCTCAGGATAGGAGATGTTCGTGCCCGGCGAGGCAGTCTTGTTCATCAGTTCGGCCATCTTCTTGGCCCGTATCTCTTCGATCTCCGATGACATGTGTAATTCCGACCTTGCACGCTTGTGCCTTTCTTCTGCATTACCGATTGTAGGTGGCGTACTTAACCGTTGCGACGAAATGCCCCGGGAGCGGGTCAAGACGTAGTCTTGAGGTCAGGATACTGGATAAGACAAACTATTTAAACAGAGAATGGCGATACGGTCGATAGGGATGCAGGATGCTCGAAGAGGCTTCTGAACTCATAGGACTGCAGGTTTACACTAACCAGGGGATATTCCTCGGGAACATATCCAACCTCGTCGTAGAGGTCGATGAGAACAAGGTGCAGGGACTTTTCATCACGAACACGAACCCTCTCCTGGTAGAGGGGTCCAAGTCCGTGAACGTGCCCTTCAGATGGATCTCGTCGGTCGGGGACATCGTCATACTGAAGTACTTCCCCAAGAGGGTCGCTCTAAAGAGGGGCGCCTCGAAGCCTAAGGCCGAAAAGATCGATGTTCCAGAGTAAAGGATTTATCGTGCGCGGACGCTCGCGCATGACATGACCGGACCGAAGGTCGACCCATCCTGCTATGTCGCTAGCGAAGCCGTAATCATAGGCGACGTCGTCATAGAGAAGGGCTGCAGCATATGGCCATACGCTGTCATCAGGGCTGACATGTCACCTGTGCGTATCGGAGAGGGATCGAGCATACAGGAACACTGTCAGATCCACGGCAATCCCGGCAAGCCCACGATCATCGGGAAGGACGTCTCGGTCGGCCACGGCGCCATAATCCACGCCGCTAGGGTAGGCGACCTCGTCATAGTCGGCATGAACTCGTGCATCCTCGACGACGCGGAGATAGGCTCGGGGTCCATCATCGGGGCAGGGGCAGTCGTCAGATCGGGTGAGAAGGTCCCGCCCGGAAGTCTGGTGGTCGGCGTCCCAGGCAAGATCGTCAAGCAGGGTGACGCCAGCCTCATCGACGCCGCCAAGAAGAACGCGGAGGCCTACCACAAGCTGCGAGACGCTCACAAGCGCGGAGACTTTCCCCGATTTCAGGCATGATCAGCGGATCTCGTCCAGATCCATGCCGCACTTCTGCGAGAGCTCCTCGTGCAGCATGCGGATCCTCGAAGCGACCTCCGGGCCTGCTCGCCTAGCCACATCCGCTATGGCAGCGTCCAACGTCAGGCGGCCATCGGCTGAGATGAGGTTGTCCGCCTGAGCCACTATCTTCTCCTCGAGAGTGAGCGGGATGTAGTCCTTGACAGGGAGCCCGAGATGCCGCGCATCCTGAGCCGTGAGTCCGGCTCCGATGTGCCTCTCTATGATGTTGACTATCTCGGGAGGAAGACCGAGACCCGACGCCATCTTCGCGCCCTCAACTGCATGCCATATCGAATGTGTCCTGCATCTGCCGACATCGTGCAGCATCGCGCCAGCTTCGACGAGCGGGACGTCCGCGCCACATCTAGCTGCAATCTTCACAGCCAGGTCCGTGACGGCCAAGCAGTGCCCGATGACGTTCTCTGGACAGCCACTCGCCCTGAGGATGGAGAGGCATTCAACTCTTGTCGGTACGCCTCGCCTTGTCGACAACCGTCTTCCCCCTCGGGTTCGGCAGGACCCGCAGCCTGCCTTTGAAATCCTTGTCAAGGGTCTTCCCCTTCGTGAGCCGGTCCATGAAGATCGCGAGGGCGGCCACCTCCGAGTGTGGCTGGTTCCCGACTGATATGTTCCTCGTGGCGAGGTCGTAGACCTCGCGCGGGACCTTCTCTGCCCCGACCACAATCATCAGGTCCTCTGCCTCGATGGTCGGCAGCGCCTTCGAGAGGTTCTCGCCGTACATTGTAAGATGGATGACATCGCCCTTCCACGACTTGATGGCCGACTTCCATGACACTCCAGTCTTGATCTGGAACTTGCCGCCGAACCTGTCGACCACGCTTCTGACGGTCTTCTCCAGGGGCTCGTCCCCGGTGGTGACCCAGATGGCATCGGCGCCGAGGGCCCTTGCGGTCAATGCTACGTGGGTTGTCACCCGGGCATCGCGCTTGGGGCGGTGGCCGAGCCTCAGAACGACGATCATGCACCGCCCCTGGTCACAAGGACTACTCCTTGACCCTCTCTATCCTGTGCCCGCGGTAATCGAGCTTGGTGCTCCTCTTGACTAGGCTCTTGAGCATTGTGAAAGTGACACCCAGGACCTCGGCGACGTCCCCGGCGAACTTCCCCTGGGGGCCGACGAGGTCGAAGATCTGCTTCTCGATCTTGGCGTACTCCTTCTCCTCCATCACCGCAGCCGCCAGCACGTCGCTGATCTCATAGACGGGCCAGGAGGCGTTGATATGGAACGAGGTGTAGTAAGTGTGATATGCCTTCTCGGGCTGCTGGAGGTCGGCCGAGGTCTGCCACCGGGTCTCAACCAGCTTCATCTTCTCGAAGAACAACAGGGCGTCCTTGCCCGCAGGTCCGAACTGCTTCTCGATTTCCCTCACTGTGTGCCATTCCAAGGTCACGAGCTTGAGGACCTCGCGTTTGACCTTGGTGTCCACCGCCCGGAACATCGGAACGAGTTCTGCCGGTTCGGTGATGACCTTGATCCTAGTCATGGGCCTGCCCTATCTGAGTGTGGGCATATAAGGCTAATTGGAGAGGAAACGGAGGTTCGAAAAGATACTGGCTCATGTCGAAAATCATCGGGTGACGACCCTCACCAGAGCCGGCGCCGAACCCCGCGGATTGGGGCGACCTTTATGTAGGAGAATCGTCTTCGCTCGCCTCGCAGAGTGTGCTCCCATGATGGCGAAGGACCTCAAGGACAAGATGAAAGTCGACGAGATCACCCTGACAGTCGTGGAGAAGAAGGAGCCAAGGGAGTGGAAGTCGGGGTGGAGCGGTGCCGGCGGGCGGGTGTGCGACGCGACCGGGGAGGACGGTAACGGCGACAAGGTCTCCCTCAGCCTGTGGAACGACGACGTGGACAAGGTCAACGTCAACGACCGCATCAAGATCACGAACGGGTGGGTCTCCTCCTACAAGGGGAACCTGCAGCTAAGCGCGGGCAAGTTCGGCAAGCTCGAAGTCCTCTGAACGGATGTCGGGCTCATATTTCTGAGAGCGCCCACATCAGCAGCCCAGGGACTATCATCATCAGGAAGTCGTCATCCACCCTGCGGACCTTGTACCTCTCTGCGGCGACTGCAGAGGCGGCGCCGACGATGGAGAGGACCGCGATAATCAGCCATCCGCGTTCCGCGAACGCCCAAAGCACGCACGCGGCAATCGCGGCGTAAGCCGCCGCGGGGGCGCCCAGCGACAATGGGCCTTCTCCCCTGACCCTCCTGATCTCCCCTGCGAGAGGGTCGACGAGGGCCATTCCAACAACGGAGACGGAGGCGATGTCGTGCGGGAAGACCCAGAGTGCAAGCGTCATCCCGGCCGCAGTCCACACGTACGATGCGATCCCCTCGGCCTCGTGCGGCCTCAGTCCAAGGAACGTGATCCCCATCCTGAGCCGGACCACCTCGAAGGAGAGGATGGCCGTGATGAAGATCACCAGTCCAGACCACCTCGGGATGCCCACGTACGGCAGCTCCTCCGGGACGAGGTAGTACAGTGGTGCGAGAGCCATAGTCATGTGGATGGCGCGTCGGAGAAGGTGGCCTCTGTCCATGTGCCTCTCGGGCTAATCCGCCTGGCGTGATGATAACCCTTGCCCTCAATCGGAGAAGGCGGTCTTCGACCACTTCGCGTCGATGCCCCTGTAGAGTATCCAGGTTGTAATGAGCATCGAGCCGAGGACGAGAGCCAGCCCGGTGACTGCGAAGTACCAGTCCTCGACGAGGCTGAACGACAGGATGGTGAGGCCTACGTCCGGGAGGAAGGACATCACACTGAACTTGCCGAGCACGGACGTGTCGAAGAGGAACGTGTTGGTCTTCAATCCGGTCAGATAGGCCGTGACCGCGACCATGTAGAGGGATGTGACGAACATGACGACCAGGGCGAGCCAGAGGAGTTCCAGATCCCCGTTCACTGCTGAGATAGCGATGACGAAGAACGCTGAGATGCCGAGCGTCAGGACCAGGAAGACACCCATCCTTACCCTGATCAGCTGCGGGACAGTGACTGGGAGCATGGAGTAGTACTCGACAAGGTCGATGTTGTTCAGCCAGCTGTACATCAGCGTGCTGACGAAACCGACCATGGCCGCGTAGAAGACCGAGTTGAAGCCGACAGGGATGGACAGGCCGTAGTTGACGAACCAGACCGTCAGTGACAGGAACAACAGCGGGAGGACGAACGAGAAGAACATCTTCGCGATGGTCCCGCTCCTCCGCAGGTCCACGAACTCCTTGGCCACGAGGGTCCTGTACAGCCCCTTCAGCACCGGCACTCGCGCGCGATATGACGGCAGCAGGTCCTCGTACTGGCGGGACGTTATGCCGATCCGTATCTCCACGAGGTAGTAGGACAGCGCCGTAAGGACCACGACCTCTGCCACGGCCGCTGCGGCGTAGACGATGGCCATGCCCGCATCCGCCTCGAACGGCCTGACGCTCAGCTGCAGTCCCATAGACGGGATGATCGTCTCGATCCCGATGACACCGAGCACGCCGTACGCCACGAACGCTGCGATCACGGCGAACGTGACCACCATGAACCACTTGACGCTCCTGATGAAGACGACCGAGGCGAAGAAGCTCAGTGAGAGGCCAACCATGAACGTCAGCATGATGGATGCGAAGAACAGTCCTATGCTCGTCAGGCTGTAACCGGTGTACCAGGATGACAGGACCAGGCCCATCGTCGCCGGGATCAGGAGGAGGCAGACGTAGAATATCGCGTCGCGGACGTAGATGCCCAGGAAGGTCTTCCTGAAGGATATCGGCAGCAGGTAGGGCATCGCCACGAGGAAGTTGCTGCGGCCGTACCTCCTCTCGAGGTACTGCTTGCCCATGAGGCCGAATGTGCCGACGCTCAGGCCGTAGACGAAGACCGACATGTGCGTCATGAAGGCCATCTCGGTCAGAGTCATGCGCTCAAGCATGCTCTCGAGGGTCATGCCGAAGATGGTGGCCAGGAAGAAGACGAACACCGGGAACGTGAGGAACCGTTCCTGTCCGGAGTAGCTTGCGTGGGTCCTGAACTCCTCCTTCAGCATCAGCTTCAGGAGCGTCTTCGTAGGGCTTCCCCCCCGACTGTGCGCAGGAAGACCCGCTCGAGGCTCTCGCCGTTGCGCAGCAGGTCCTCCTTCGTCCCCTGGGCTACGACTCGCCCGAGGTTCACTATGGCGAGCCGGTTGCACAGCCTCTCGGCGATCTCGAGGATGTGAGAGCACATGAAGACCGTCCCGCCCTTGCCGACGTACTCCTCGAGGTAGTCCCTGAGGATCTTCTGGTAGATCGGGTCGAGGTTGATGAACGGCTCATCGAGGAACAGCAGTTCGGGTTCGTGCATGAAAGCCGAGGCCAGCATGAGCTTCTGTCTCATCCCCTTCGACATGTCCTTGCAGATGGTCCCCTTCTTGCTCTCTAGGTCGAAGAAACTGAGCCACTCCTCGATCCTGTCGTCGACCTTGTCCAGGTTCCGGACCTTGGCCACGAAGTAGAGGTACTCGTGGGCGGTGAGGTATGTCGGCGGGCTCTCCACCTCCGGCACGATCCCTATGACCTCCTTGACCTTCATGGGGGACTTTACCACATCCACGCCCAACACCTGCACTGTGCCGGTGGTTGGCTCCAACTGGCCCGTCAGGATCCTGATCAAGGTAGTCTTGCCGGCCCCGTTGGGGCCGAAGAACCCGAAGAAGTCGCCCTTCTCGACAATTATCGTCACGTCGTTGAGGGCTTTCATGCCCCCGAAGTCCTTGACGATGCTCTTCGCCTCGATTATGGGCATCGGCCCGAGCTATCCCCTCTGGGTTATTTCTAGTTTGGTCGCTGAACACCTTACCATGACACTGGTTCCCCCTTCCGGGTTAAATATTTCCAAATGCTATCATGTAGCACGACTCGCTGGAAGGCATCCGGTGAGGGGGCCAAACCATGAAGCCAAAGAGCGGGAAATCCGTCCTCACGAGCAAGATCGAGACAGAGATCGAGCTGCTTCAGAGACACGTGGCCATGCTCAAGGCGATCATGGACAACGAGCCGATCGGCATCATAAGGCTCTCCGAGATGCTCAATTATCCCCAGCACAAGGTCAGGTACTCCCTCAGGATACTGGAGCAGGAGGGGCTGATAGACCCGTCGCCAGACGGGGCTGTCACCACAGAGAAGATCCAGGAGTTCCTCGACCACCTCAAGGAGATCCTGGAGACCATGAGCAGCACGGTCAATGAGCTGCGGGAATCGATCGAGTAGGTCCGAGTTCCCGCCCCATCTCCTCATGGCCAGGCCGGCCGACGCGCAGACAAAAGGCTTATCTAACCGGTCAGTTTAACTGCGCCTGCCCGACCACAATGCCGTCGTAGCTCAGTCGGTAGAGCGTCCGCCTGTTAAGCGGAAGGTCAACGGTTCGAACCCGTTCGACGGCGCCATCGTTCTCATGCCATCGTCGCGCGCGGGCGCCAGCGCCTGAGGAATGTCAGCCCCGCCCTGCCGCCCGACCATCGGACTAGGTCTACGACCAGAAGCAGGGTCGCGACGGCCACTACGGACATGCCCAACATGCCCGAGAACTCGTTCACCACCCCGAAGAAGACCCACACGAGCAGGAAACCGCCGGCCAGGTGTGCCTTGTGCACCCTGTTGCCCTGGCGTCCCAGGCGATGCTGGAGCATGAAGAGCATCATGGCGCTCCCGCCTACGATGACCAGCATCGTCAGGAACGGGCTGACCTCCCTCGTGAGGAGGCCGGAGGCGACAAGGAAGCTGAGGAGGAGGAAGGCGAACCCCAGCAGCATGAACCTCCTCGGGGACCAGCCTGGGAGAGTGTGACGTGCGCTCACCAGGTCTTTCGGGAGCCGCTTGGCGAAAATGACGAGGGCCACGACCGCCACAAATGCGCCTAGGTACTGCAACAGCGGCGGCACGTACTCGGCGCTGAACAGGACCGCGAAGATGACAATGTCGGCGATGAACGCGAGCAGCACGATCCGGTACTGCTCGCCGGTCAGCAGCCTCTCCCTCGAGTATGCCGGGGCGAGGACCGTCAGCACCAGGATCGGCAGGCAGATGCTCACGGCCGAGTGGAAGATTGTGAGCCAGACGGCCCATACCCAGTTGACATCGAACAGCCTTCCGTAGCCCCCTAGGTCGCCAAGGTCCACCCATCCAGGGTCGAAGAAGCTCTTGACCGCGAGGCCCTCCTCCACGATCCCGTAGGCGGCTCCCAGCACGATGATGGTCGCCCACCCCTTGTCCCATCTCAGCGCGGTCTCACGCACGAGCAGAACGCCTGCGCCGTACATCCCCAGCAGGCCAATGAAGAACGGTGGTATGAAGAACTCCAGCGGGGGCGAGGACCCAGACATAAGCTCGGCGAAGACGGGTGACATTAGGGCCAGCAACCATGCCAGCCGTGCCTTCTCCTTCACGTCCCCCTGATTGGGCAGGGAGATATTCAAACCATACTGGTGAGGGTCTCGCCGTTCACAGGATGACTGCTGGACAGTAGGGCTTAAATCCGACCTCCAACTGTTACCTCGATTGGACCATCCCGAGTGGATGGAGAGGCGAGACCGATGGCCTGGATCAGGACCGTTGACAAGGCTGATGCGAAGGGAGAGACGAAGAGGGTCTACGACAGGATAGTTAAGGAGAGGGGACACCTGGCCAACGTCTTCCAGGCCCAGGGGCTCGACCCGAAGGTCCTCGAGAAGGAGCTCGACCTCTACGTCGAGGTGATGATGGGAGAGGGGCCTCTCACACGCGAGGAGAGGGAAATCATCGCGGTCATAGTGTCGACGGCCAACAGGTGCGCCTATGGCGCAATACACCACTCAGAGGCCCTTGAGACAGTGGACCGGGACCCGGACGCGCTCTACAAGCTGGCCAAGGCGTACACGGACAAGTGCGAGACGCCCAGGAGCAAGGCGCTCCTCGCATACGCGGCCAAGCTCACCCTGGACCCGAAGGCTATCACCGAGGACGACCTCAAGGACATGAGGGAAGCCGGCCTAACGGACGAGGAGATACTCAGGGCGGGTCTTGTGGCGGCGTACTTCAACTTCTCGAACAGGCTCTCCCTAGGGCTGGGGGTCCGGCTGGAGAAGGGGGAGGCCAGGAGCTACAGGTACTGAGCTGGCTGGCCTCTGACCCACAGAAACCCTAATAAGCAAAGGGCATCTTTAGGAGGGACCGCACGGGCCCGTAGCTTAGTCCGGCGGAGCGATTGGCTCATAGGGGGACATGTCCCCTGAGGAACCAGTTGGTCATCGGTTCAAATCCGATCGGGCCCACTCCTTCTCGAACCCTCGCCCGCGCGGCGCGCGCGCCCGATGGCTCAGAGCTCGCGCATAGGCTTGTTGCAGCAGACCAGGACACCTGCGCCCTCCTTGGTGACCTTGACCTCTTGGCCGCAGATGTCGCAATGATAGGTCTTGCCCATCTTCCCCTTGACCACTTCGCCTCACCTCCCGATTGGAGAGCGGGAGGAAAGAGAATAAAGCCTTTCCCGGTCTGCTCAGTGCCTATCCGCGTCTGAAGTACGGGTTCGTGAGGTCCTCGAAGGCGGAGAGGGCGGCCGCGGCGCCGCCGTGCACAGCGGCGACTATCTGCCTGATGCCGCCAGAGACATCGCCCGCTGCGTACACGCACGGGACGTTGGTCCGGTAGTTCCTGTCGACTACGATGAACCCGCCTGGGTCCATCGCGAGACCGAGCTCGGCCGCTAGCTGGCTGCTCGGGACCTCGCCCACCGCGACGAACACACCGTTCACGGCTTTCACGCTGACCGTGTCCGCCTTCAGATCCCTCAGGCGTATGCCTGTGACCTCGTCCTGTCCGAGGACCTCCTCGACGACGGTGTTCAGGAGGATGGGTATCCCCTTCCGCGAGATGGATTCCTGGAGGTGCTTGTCCGCCCTGAAGGAGTCGCGCCTGTGCACGAGGGTGACCTTCGCGTCGATGGAATGGAGGTATAGCGCGTCCGTGAGCGCGGTGTTGCCCCCGCCCACGACGATGACCTCCTTCTTCTTGTAGAAGAAGCCGTCGCATGTGGCGCAGTAGCTGACGCCGCGGCCTATCATTCCCTCCTCCCCAGGGACTGCGAGCTTCCTGTGGTGTGAGCCCGTCGTGAGTATGACCGCCTTCGAGGTCATCCGGCCATTCGTAGTCGTCACCTCGAACCTCTCGCCGCCCTTGATCCTAGTGACCTCCTCGCCTTCCCTGATATCGACGTATCGCCTCGCGTGCTCGGCCATCTGCTCCATGAGCTTCATGCCGGGGATTTCGGGGAAGCCGGGGTAGTTCTCGATCAGAGGGCTGGTCATGACCTGCCCGCCCGGGACCCCCTTCTCGAGGATCAGACAGCTCAATCCAGCCCTTCTTGCATAGATGCCTGCTGCAAGGCCGGCTGGACCGGCTCCGATGATTATGACATCGTAATCCGAAGGGCTCTCGTCGGATGGGCTAGCTGCCATGGTGTCGACTGACATCAGCCCCGTGAATCTGCAGGCCCCGCTTTAATCCTTGGCCGCAAGTCCTCAGTGAGAGACGCTGGAACGAAGGCCAATAACATCAAATACCGTCCTGAACCCTAACCGGGGAAC
>ERZ1649853.444-NODE-444-length-17774-cov-5.918957_pt1 | contig 17774 bp, 14 predicted proteins | sample MGYA00575353_ERZ1649853 | MGnify/ENA primary metagenome ERZ1649853 (study PRJEB40853, sample SAMN11349654) | freshwater sediment metagenome | isolation source: river sediment | host: Sediment | place: India: Okhla Barrage, New Delhi | collected 2017-02-21 ...
AGTTTGTGGATCAGGATTCTGCATTGCGCTCCAACCGTTTGATGACAGCCTCTACACGGCTGTCCCAGGTGTTCTCGGTAGCAACTTTGCGGATCGAGTACAGGTAGCCCGGATCTTTACGCGCGAGTAAGGCGGCATGGATCTGTGTTACGAAATTTGCCATGCTCTGCTCGAGGTCTTCGCCGCTCTCGGCGATGAAAACGCCGGCATAATTGCGTGCCTCGGGCATGGCAGTCGTCACGACTGGCAGCTCACAAGCCATATACTCGAATAGTTTGACCGGTGTCGTTGAGAGGGTAATCTCATTGATCTTGAAGGGGATGATGCCTGCCGTGAAGAGCCAGACATAGGAAAACAACTCTGAATAAGATTTCATGCCCAGCCAGTGCATGTTTTCCAAACCACTATCCAGGAGACCACTGCGTTCCAGGCTGCCGTCATAACTGACGCCAAGCAGTACAAATTCGAGCTCTGGGCAGCTTTTTGCAACCGCGTGTAATAGATCGTAATCGAACCATTCCGCCAGCGCGCCTGAATAACCCATCACTGGTTTCCCTTTGGCAAGGATCGGCTGTAGGTCGGCTGGCGCTGGTGATGGAGGGTCAAACGGTTGGGCGGACTGCACAAATGGGAAGTCCACCCCATTCGGAGCAAAGATTGCGTCCGGGCGCTGGTCTTTAATCTTCTCCATCAGCCGCTGAGCAGTGACCAGGACAATTTCTGCCCGTTCCAACAACGCCTGGTGGTCAGCAGGGTCTGCCGAGAAGATCTCGATCTCGTCGAAGTGGTCGTATATGACTCGTGGCTGGTTGAAGTAGACAAGCTCGCGGTAGCGCCAGGGTTGTCCGATGTAAACGATCGGTTTTTCCAACGTGTGGAAGGTTTCCCACGGTACGTGACATACATATAAGCCCGGTTCCACCTGCCTGAAACCTACCACACAGTCTGTCTTTTCATTCTTGGTGTAGAAAAAGTAAACATACCCATGACGGGCAAAGGCGCGTGCCATCTGGTGGGGGCGTTGGAACATGAAACCCCAATCGTGCGTGGGGGGATAGACGATCACACCCTTACGATTTGGATACTTCTCCAAGATTTGGTTTAGCTCTGCGACGTACGGCTGCACTTGTCTTTGGCGTACCTTGGCGCGGTTGGCGACACCCGCAGCGAATCCCAAGGGTTGCGCCAGGTTGATCGTGGCAGGCATCATCGAGGCTTTTAGGCCTGTGCCTAGTCCGATTTTTTTGTTCTCCGCCATTCTGGACAGTTTGCGTAAGAAGAGAGCGATGCTACCCAGCAATATCAGCCCAATCAAACTCCAACCGGCCCAGGGTTGGATGAATACACCAACCAGGGCGCACGCTCCCGCCAGAACAACCAGACTTAAGATGCGTTTTAATAACCCCCAGGCTAGTTCTTTCACCTTGATCCAGTACAAATAGGCAAACATACCCATCTCGCCATCCCCACGAGCATAACGATAGAAGGTGCGGTAAAGACGGCGTAAGGTAGTTGGTCCATCCCAGTATACAGTTGCCTGGGGTACAAAAGCCCAGCGCCTGGTTTGCAACTTGGCATTCAGAGCAAATAATGTATCTTCGCCAGCGAAGGTTAGATATTCCGGGAAACCACCTGCCTGCTCCCAGACACTTTTACGCATGGCGAAATTGCGCCCGGAGGGGATGAATTGTTGTGGATCGACTTGATTGATCTCGGGCACGAAATATTGGGCTGCGATCTGGCTGAAAGCATTTACCGGCTTCACCTGTGAAAAGCCGCAGGAGACATCAACATTGGTTGCAGATTCAAAAGGTAGGATGAGATTCTGCAACCAGTCCCGGTCAAATTCAGAGCCAAAATCTGCGCAGGCGATCACCTCGTACTGAACTTGCTGGATGGCGATATTTCGCCCGCGGGCAATATTCGCGCCTGGTTCTTCGATCAACCGGATTGGGATGGGAAAGTCTGCGGCGCGTGTACGGATCAACTCTACGGTGTCATCCTTAGAACCACCATCGCAGATAACAATCTCATCTGGCAGGCGGGACTGCTCCAGGAGTGTGTTTAACCAGATATCCACGTTGGAGGCTTCATTGCGCACGGTGGAGATCAGGGAGATTTTGACCCTTTCACCACCTTCCGCAGCAAGTAACGGTTGGCGATTTGGATAATCTGGTAAAACCGAGTCATCGTTGGTAAAGACGATCACCTGGCTACGGTCATAAATGGGGTATGTCTGGCGGAATGCCTGGTAGTAATTTCTCCATGAACGCGGAAGCAACCTGCTCGCCTGCCTGCCCAGCCAGTTCACCGGACGGGTGGCTGCCAGTCGAGTCAACCCAACGCGCAATAAGCCAAAGGGGCCATATTTTTGTAAAGCACGTAGAGGACGAAAGAGTCCCTTAAGCAGGCGCTCTTGAGGTGAATTGTGCGGCATAAGCAGCAAGCGAACCCGCCAGATCCATTGCACCAACCGCCAGGCACGGCTGCGAGCGATCTCAGCAATATATGCATCGCGTTCCTGCACCATTGCCCAGGTTTTCTCAATGGTCTGGTTTTTCTCGGCAATGGCCAGATCACGTTCCTGCACCTGAGCATACAGCGCATCCATCTTCAAGGCACTTTCGGCGATGTACGCATCACGCTCACCCACCAGATGTTGCAGACCAGCGATCTGCTGGTAATAATCTGATGTTTTAGCAGAGAACCCCACCAGCCCATCGATCATCTGGCGCAGTTGCTCGGGGATGAATTCCAACCGGTTGGGATGAGGCAGCCATCTGACTCCCCATTTCTCTTCGTATAGCTTTAGGTTCCGCTGAAACAAACTCCAGAAATCAGTAGCATCTAGGCGAGAAAAACTGGCACTTCCCCAATGGTGGATGAAGACATCCTCCACACACAGGATCTTATAGCCTTTGTCTTTAAGACGCAAAGCATAATCGTCGTCCTCGAACATGCCAATGCCAAATCGCTCATCCAGCGGGCCAACTTCATCGTAAACTTCCCGGCGTAATGCCACGCACAGAAACGCCAGCATCGAGATCTCGAAAGATTCACCGCGTCGCGTCTCGCTCAGAGCTTGGGCAAAGTTTGGTATATCATCAATCGAGGTGTAATCGACTTTGATGCGGCTCTCATTGCCCGATGAATTTGTCACCGGTCCAACCATGCCTATTTTGGGATCTTCCAGCTTTTTAAGCAGCCCTGGCAGCCAACCCTGGGTGACGATGGTGTCATTGTTCAGAAATAAGATCGCCTCGCCCTGTGCCAGTGCTGCACCCATATTATTGCCACGGGCAAACCCCTCATTATTCTCGTTTAGCAGAATATGTACATCTGGGTGAGATTGTGCCAGAGAACGAAGATAATCTGGTGTGCCGTCCGATGAAGCATTATCGACCAGGATCAATTCGCAGGTGGAGAGGTCTGTATACTCCAGGATGCTGTCCACGCACTGGCGTGTATATTCCAGGTTATTGTAAGTGAGGATGACAATGCTGGCAGAGAGTTGTGACATAAGGCTACCTGAAAATCATTCTCTTCAATCGGCGGGCAGTTTCGAGCAGTTTCCAACCGCGGCTCTGCGCAATGTGCTGTAAGTAGGCTTCTTGGGCAGTAGCCTTCGTTTGAAGGTTGACGATCTGTTCCTGCTGTGCGAGGCTGGAATCTTGTAAAAACTTGATTTTTTGGTCACGTTCGATCAATTGGTTAAAAATGTGGTTTTGCCAACCACGCACCTGGTTGGCGACGGCTACGAACACATCCAAATAACCTTGCCGCAATTGATTGAATTGTGCGTCTTTGGCTCTCGTGAGAGCGCTCTGGTAAGCGGTAGCCCAGCGCATAGCGTTTTGGCTCAGCAGCCATTGGCTTTGTACTGTCTTCAAGGCTACTAGTCCCATGCGACTGCGTAATTCTGGCGATTCGATCAACTCGACCAGGTGATGCTCCCATTCCTGCTCCGTTCCTGCCAGGTAGCCATTTTCACCATCCCGAACCACCTGGTAGGGGACGGTGTGGCTATATACACCTGGAATCCCCAATGCACTGTATTCCAGAAATTTGATCGACGATTTACAGTGGTTGAATGGCGAATCGATCAGGGGAGCGACAAATATGTCACAGGACTGTTGGGAAAAATAAGCGGCAAATTCAGCATAGCTGTGCATTTGAATGGCATGCCACTCGACTTGTGGGCGCGAGCGTAGAGGTTCGGGAGGCTCGGTTCCCCAAAAACGCATGCGCAGCCGATCCCCATAGTGGTCCAGCAACCGTCCTAGCACTGGGGCAATACTGACCAGGTCTGGTTGATGCGTATTGGTGCCCATATAACCAATCACAACCGGATTTTGGGAATCTCCTGAGGCTGGTGAGAGTTGCCCTGGTGAGCGTAACGCCCAAAGACGGTCGTCCAGGTAATTGGGAATCACTTCGATATGAGGGTTGAAGGGTAGGAGATACTCTTTTAAGGAGTCTGTGCTGGTGGTCACCAGATCGGCTTCGATGACTGTTCGCAGCATCGCAAACAGTGCCGGTGAATAATAATGTGTAGGGTAATCGATATGATCTTCAGGCAGCTCAAACAACTGGTCGTCGATCTCGTAGATAACAGGTTTCTGTTCAGCGTGGGCGCGGCTCAGGATTTGCTCGTACATTTCAAGGTTCGCAGAAAAATCACGCTGTATGACCACCGCATCCGCTTGCGAGACGTATTCTGGATGAATGTCCATGCAATCATTTCCCTGCAAGACTTTGATCCCGGCTTGCTGCAATGGGCGAGTGAGGCGTAGAGTCACTAATACGTGCTCCCAGAGATATGGAGAATAGATGACCACAGAGCGGATGGAGCGCTCGTTCAATGTGACTCTCCAGTAAAAGGTGAGTCGGACATCGCCATACTCAGGGCTGATTTCCAGTCAGGGAGTTGCAGACCAAAGACTTTATTGAAGCTGCGGCAGTCCAATGCAGAGAACAACGGCCGGCGAGCCGGGGTGGGAAAGTCTTCTGTTGATGCAGGTAGGATTTCCTCTACAATTTGTTCATCCCGCTGCTGATCCAATTCCAGGATTGCCTTGCCCCACTCCAACCGGCTGCAATAACCGGAACCAGCCAGGTGATACAGCCCGCTGCGCGTTTCCAACCAACCAAAAGGATCGTGATTGGTTTGGGCAAGCAACTGTGCAGTCACTTCTGCCAGCATACGCGCCCAGGTTGGCCCGCTGATCTGGTCATTGACCAAGCGCAAGCTCTTTTGCCGGCGTGCCCAGGCAAGGATCTTGGTCACAAAGCTGTCTCGTCGCAGGCTGTAAACCCAGCTGGTGCGTAAGATCAGTGCTGTCCCACCAGCTTGCTCTACGGCCTGCTCACCCGCCAATTTACTTTGCCCATATACCCCCAAGGGTGCAGGTGGGTCGCTTTCTGTATATGGGCTGCCTTTGGAGCCGTCGAACACATAATCGGTTGAGTAGTGGATAAACGCAGCACCATGACTACGTGCTTCTTGTGCAAGTAAACCTGGCGCGGTCGCATTGATGGCGTATGCAAGGTCTGCCTCGCTTTCTGCCCGGTCGACAGCAGTATAAGCGGTGGCATTGACGACCACCTGCGGCAGTAGGTTCTTAAGGATCGAAAGGATGGAATCTGGCTCAGCCAGGTTTATGGTTGGAAAATCGAACGCATGTACCTCGCCGAGGGGCGCCAGCGCCCGTTCGAGCTCCCAGCCCAATTGTCCGGTATTACCAAGCAATAGTATGCGCATGTGGCGGTTAATCCAGTGGAGCAGGACTTTCTTCTGCCAAACGGAGTAAATATTTACCGTATTCGTTGCTATTCATGGCCTGTGCCAACAACAGTAACTGCTCCTGATTGATAAAGCCCTGTTGGTAAGCGATTTCCTCGGGGCAGGAGATCATCATACCTTGTCGTTCTTCGACTGCCTGCACGTAATTGGCAGCTTGTAACAGGGATTCGTGCGTGCCCATATCCAGCCAGGCGAAACCTCTGCCGAGCACTTCCACTCGTAGCTGACCATTCTGTAGATAACGCATGTTTAAATCCGTGATCTCCAACTCATTGCGTCGGGAAGGTGTCAACGCGGCGGCATATTCGGAAGCCTGCCCATCGTAAAAATAAATGCCTGGCACAGCATAATTGGAACGTGGCTTGACCGGTTTTTCTTCAATACTCAAAGCTTTTCCCTGGTCATCGAACTCTACCACACCATATCGCTCAGGGTCGCGCACCGGGTATGCGAAAATCACTGCACCTTCTTTAACCTTGGCGGCTTTCTCGAGACGCTTACGGACGCCCTGCCCGAAGAAGATATTATCTCCTAAGATCAGACAAACTGGCTCACGGTTAATGAATTGATTGCCCACCAGAAGCGCATCCGCAAGGCCACGTGGCTCGGCTTGTGGCGCATAAGAGATATGCAAACCCCATTGACTGCCGTCTCTCAGCAATGCCTGAAAATCAGGCAATGCTTCAGGCGTGCTGATCACCAGGATATCTCGGATGCCTGCCATCATCAATGTAGACAGCGGGTAGTAGATCATTGGCTTGTCATAAACCGGCAAGATCTGCTTGCTAAGCGTCAAGGTTAAAGGGTAAAGGCGCGTGCCTTTACCGCCTGCCAGGATGATGCCTCTCATGGCTGTTTTCTCCCGCGATCGGTATAGTTGCGTTCGACCCATGATTGATAATCTTGTTGCTTTTTGATAGCTTCCAACCACTCTGGATGCCCCAGATACCACTCAACTGTCCTTTGCAGTCCGCTGCCCAAAGATTGGCGGGGCTGCCAGCCAAGTTGTGCCTTGATCTTGCTGATGTCAATCGCATAGCGTCGGTCATGGCCTGGGCGGTCTGGGACATGACGGATCAAAGAGGCGTGGGGAATATTAACAGAGTTGGGTAATGCTTCATCTAATGCGGCACACAGGTGTTGAACCACTTCGATGTTTTTGGGTTGGGAACCGCCGCCAATGTTATAGCTCTCACCCGGCTGGCCTTTGCGGATGACGAGCCAGATGGCCTCACAATGGTCTTCCACGTACAGCCAATCCCGAATCTGCGCCCCATCACCATATATTGGCAATGGTTTGCCTTCTATCGCATTCAAGACCATGAGCGGGATCAGCTTTTCAGGGAATTGTTGCGGTCCGTAATTGTTTGAGCAATTGGTCATGCTGAAAGGCAAGCCAAAGGTATGTCCATAAGCACGCACCCAGTGATCGGCTGAGGCTTTGGAGGCGGCATAAGGCGAATTTGGTGCGTAGTGAGTGTCCTCCGTCCATGCGGGCTCATTTTCGGTCAGTGCACCAAACACTTCATCGGTAGAAATATGGTGGAAGCGTATATCTTTCGTTCCCAATCCCTTTTCTACCAACCAAAACTGGCGGGCTGCCTCAAGCAGCGTCCAGGTTCCAAGCACGTTTGTGCGCAAGAAGGCGTGTGGGTCAAGGATCGACCGGTCAACATGCGTCTCAGCGGCAAAGTGCACGATCGTCTCGATCGCATACTTGTGTAGTAGGTTATCCACCAGCGCTCGATCGCAAATATCCCCATGAACAAATATATGGCGTGATGGGTCTGGCAAGTCACGCAGGTTTTCCATGCTTCCAGCATAGGTCAGGGCGTCCAGATTAATGATCGTTACATCTGGTTCTGTATTTAGCAAATAGCGTACAAAGTTTGATCCAATGAACCCTGCACCACCAGTGACCAAAACCTTACTCATGATGTCTCCTAATCATAAACCTCAGCGTTATGGAAGCCTTTGCCCTGAGCGTCTTTGGATGAAATCAACAAAGGCTGCCCGTTGATCAGTGGCCATTGCACATTAATCTGCGGGTCATTCCATAGCAGGCAACGTTCCCATTGCGGTGCATAGTACTCGGTCGTTTTATAGATTACTTCTGCCCATTCGCTCAGTACGTAAAAGCCATGAGCAAAGCCAGGTGGAACCCAGAGCTGCAGCTTGTTATGCGACGAGAGGGTCATTGCGACCCATTTTCCGAAGGTGGGAGAACTGCGACGCAGGTCAACTGCTACGTCAAATATCTCACCTGACACGACCCGAATCAGTTTCCCTTGGGCATGTTGGATTTGGTAGTGCAGGCCTCGCAGGGTACCGCATTGTGAGCCAGAATGATTATCCTGAACGAAGGGATATAAGATTCCCGCGTCCATGAACTCTCGTGCCTGGTAGGTCTCCATGAAAAAACCGCGCTCGTCGCCATATACCTGCGGTGTAATGAGCAAAATATCCGGGATATTGGTAGCTTGAAATTGCATGTGACCGTATCTCCTACAACAGAATTATAACCGGGTTGCCATGGGTCATTGGCAATTATATATGACCAAGGGGTATGGGTAGGAATCTTCCTGGAAGCGCGACATTGGACGGCAGACACTTGCAAGATAATCTTTCTCTAATGCCGGGAATAGCCCCTCCTGTAGAACCACCACTTCGGGATGGTAATGCTCCAGTGCATAACGAGCCGAGTCTTCAAATGTGCTGCTTCCTTGCAGGCTATGGGCGATATCAGGGTAGAGCAAGCCCGCAAAATCAATCATTCTCCGCTGTGCATAGAAGCCAATGATGCCCGTCTCCAGGCAACCGACCGAAATATGTTCAGGTGTGTTTTTATTCAGCCAATTTCCGACTTGCGTATAGATATCAATACGATTGTCAGGCCGCAGGAGCAATCCTTGCAGGCTTTTGAATTGAGTTAACAGTAAAAAAGCCAGTACGACGGCGGTTACGATCTGGAGGATCATTGAAGCATTTGGTCTATCAAAATGAACTCGTAGTTTGATTCGCTTAACGGCTTCCAACCCTAGCCCTATTAGTGCAATAAATCCAGGCACCAGGGGGGCATAGTACCAAAAATAACTGCTTACGCCCAGCAGGCTGTAACCGATGAAATATGTGATTGTCCAACCGAGCAGTAACAGCCACTTGCGATTAAGGAAATATAGAGAGCCTACACCTGCCAGAGCCAAAGCTAAAGCGAAGCCATATTGCCAGGATTTGAACCACGTTAATATCCTCCAGAGTCCGGGGGCAAATGTTTCCGCATTCTCAAGCCCTGCCTGGCTTTGTTTGACTGCGAGAGTCACCGGGATTGGCGAGCCGAAGTACGACCAGGAAAAAACAACCCAAAGCAATAGTGGAAGGCAAAAAAATGCGAGAGTTTTCCACTGTAGATTTTTACGCTTCACGATTAGAGCATCCCCTAACAACACCACCCCAACCAGAACACCATCGGGACGGACAAGGGTTGCCAGTGCTGCAAGTAATGCCGCACTGTTGGGATGTTCATGAACATAGCAAGTGAGAGCGCCCAGGCAAAGTGCCAGGTACAGCGGAGTCTCTGATCCGAGTGTATTGACCAGCAATGGAAAAGTGGGGTAGAGAATTAACCCAGTCCAACCTGCCAGCGGAGCCTGCCAGATTTCACCAAGCCTCCACAGCATAAGCCCGCCAGCACCTAAGCTTAATGCACCAATTAGATTCGCGGTGATAGGCAGCGCATCATGTTTCCCCGTCAACCAAGCGGCGCTGGCTAAAAGGAGTGTGAACAAGGGAGTAGTGGTGCTGAGTATATGCTCGCCAGCATTGTAAACAAAGCCTTGCCCAATCGCCAGATTTGCGGCGTACCGATAGGTGATGAATGGGTCGTCGTACTTCCAACTGGAGAAAAATATAAAGATTAAAATACTGATTAGCAAGGCAGCTGCCGATGCCACCCAGGTTTTGTAACGACTATAAAAAATTGCCAGCATGTTATTCAAGAATCCCACTCGATATAAGTGGGGACAATATCAAGTGATAGGGTGGTAACCGGTGTAAGGAAGTTGCCAACCGCATCCCACATTGCGTCTGGTTTACTCGGCAGAGTCACAATGTGGGTTGCTCCATTTTGTGACCAGAGCACCCATACCCGGCGATCGCCCTGCTCAAATTCATACCCGGTGATTTCTACTCCGTCGCCGATTGGTCTTGTGTAATTGGCGTGTGCAAAACGCTCATGTGCGGTGATTAGGGCGCCATATGCTGGGCGTGGCTTATCATTCTTGTAGAGTAACCCACTATCTAGCCAGCCCCCATAAACATCATACCAAATATTTCCACTTAATCCCATGGCTTGTAGGCTGGCATAGGCTTCTGCCAGGTAAAAAGCTTTGGTCGCTTCAAATTTCTTGTTGCATCCTGCATAACAAAGTAATGAATTTTCGGTATTGATCAATGGCTTATCCGAATAACCATATGCGCTTAAAACCGATAGGAGATAATTAGCTTTTGCGATCAGACTTGGACCGGTTGTATTCCATGCACTGTGCCAATTCGGATTGCCAAACTTTCCCAAGGCAGAACCATAATAATCATAGGCATGAAAACTGACTATATCGAAATAATCTCCACCCCCATTAAGCAATACACCTTCAAGGAATTTCGATGAAGTACAGTCTTTGTATTCCCCTGAGCCTGGAGGATATTCAGGCGGATTGATAGGGTCGCAGTCTAATAACAAACCCCCTAACAGTACGATAGCCTGTGGCGCAGCAGACTTAACTGCTTGATATGCCAGTTTCAACATCTCTGCATAATAACCACCGCCAAAGTAGCTGTCATTTTTGTCTCCCCAACAGCCAAATGGCCATGTGTGGTCACTGATCGGCGCATCCGGTTCGTTGCAAATCTCCCAATAATTGACAAAATAAGGTGACTGACTATAACGTACTACTGCATCTTTCAAGAAGCTGGCAAATGCTTCGAACTTCTCTTGTTTGATGGGACCGCAAACGGAACCATCAACCTTTTGTGCCCATTCCGGTGTGCCGCGCACGATCAGGATCACTTGTAGGTTGCGATCATGTGCAGCGATCAATTGCTTTTCTAGATCTTCATCCCAGGTGCGCTTGCCCTCTTCCGGCTCAATATCAGGCCAATACAAGCTGTTGTGACGCACCCAATAGGTGCCGGCTTTGTCCACTTCTTCCAAACCGCCCTCAAGCGAAATATCCAGCATTTCCACTCCAAAGATACTCGGGGAGGCCGGGCGATATATTATCGGTAATCGTGTGATCTGTCGCCTTGCAGCGCTGGCTGGAAGAACCGAATAGTCTGCCCACCCAGTAGTTGATGGGTAGGTTTGGCAGATCAGCAGGATCAATCCAGCTGCTACCATCCGTAAGATTCTTCGCCAGACTTCCTTGCCCACTTTTTTTATCGGCTGATCAAAGGGATCATGGTGCGATAATATATAGCACCGATGAATGGTTGTGGAGGGTCGGTGTTTGGTTTCCAAGTCAGTGGAGAGATGCTGATCGAGTAATCGGTCAAGTAAGATGTATATGTGGAACTATCCATCCCTACCCAAAATTCATGTGCCCAACCCGGGCCAATGACCGCTGGCTCCAACCAGGGTCCGCTTGGGCTTGCGCCGATGCGATAAGACTCGGGTTGACTGGGAAGGTGATAGAAAAGATAGAAAAAGCTATCGTGGGTAAAGATGCTGGAACTTTCCGGCACAGTATCTAATACATATGGGATAACACTGCCCCAATCCATCCAACCCCCGGTGAGGCGGTCGGAGGTTGCTACACCAATGATCCCGCCCTGCTCATCATATGCAGAATAGTACAGATAATATGTTCCCTCTATTTTTATGAGCATTGGGTCCCGACAGTCAGCCCAGCCAGTCTCTTGCCAAGTACTTCCAGCATGGTCGGGCTGAAAGACCATTTCTCGCATTTCCCAGGCTGCAGGGTCGGCGGGGTCGGTGGAAGTCTCCAATAGGATACTCTGTGTAAATTCTTGGGTAACCCCAGTGAAATAAAGATAATAGACCCCAGCCTCAAGAAATACATAAGGTGACCAGACTGCTTTCTCATCCCAAGTGCCTGGTGTCCTTTGGGCGAGAATAGGTTCCAGCATCTCCCACTCGCACATGTCGGTAGACCGGCCATAAGCGAACTTCTTTTCTCCCGGAAGATAGTTCGCCGCGATGTAATAATAGCCGTTATACCAAAAGACGGTATGATCTTTCAAACCAAAGTCTTCTGGGAACCAGCCTGGTTTTTCACAGGGTGGTTCTTGGAGCGCAGCCTGCGCTGACTTGGGTTGGTAGCTAAAGCCACATAGTACGGCTATCAAAATCAACCAGATTGCGGAGCAACTCCGCTTAGTCATCAGCCTTCGGAGATTTCCACCAAGTCCATACCAGTGCGAAAGCAATCGATAAGAAAGCACCGGCAATGCCTGCAATACCGGTTATGAACAACGTTCTTGGACTGCTGGGTTTGACTGGCGGAAGTGCTTCTCCCGCCACTTTGGCTACCTGGTCGTTGTTCTCGCTTAAGATCTGGACTTCTACCTTATGTGTTGAGAGCGCATCGTAGGCTTGCCGACTTAGATCTCGCTGCAAAGTCAATTGGTCGACTTCATAACGCACAGTCTCGTATCTGGCGACCAGGTATGTGATCTTGTCAGACTTTTCACTGACAGCCTTCGTTAAATCTTCTTTTTGCTGCTCGAGGGCACTGATCAAGACCGCCAGGCTTTCTCGAGCTGCACCTACTGTTGCCTCCTGGGTAGGGATTGTTTCTGTGCCCACTTGTAACTGTAGATTATCTCTTTGCCCACTAGCCCGCTGGTTTAGCATGATCAGGCTGAGTGCATTTTCCAGTGGAAGCGGGTCTTTATATGACTGTCCCTCAAGCTGTGCTTCCAACGTTTGAGCGTCGCTGATGAGCAGGTCAAGTCCCTCAACTTTTGTTACCAATTCACCCAAAGCTAGTTTTTGCTGCTCCAAACTAATGCTCCATGCATCTACATTGTTATTCTCTAGGTAATCAAGCAAAGCTTGTTCTGCTGCATCCCATTCTGATCGAGACTGTTCCAATTGGTTCTCAATCTGTGCCAACTCAACACTTCCGCTCCCAAAGAGAGAATTAAATCGTGAAGTGACTTCCAGAGCCCAGGCATTTGCAATCACGGCAGCACGCTCAGGGTCTGTATCGCTAACTACCAGACGTAGTTGGTTGCCACCTACCAGGGTCGAAGTCAATTTGTCTCGAAAATCGTGATAGGTGATGGCTGTGTTAGTAAGTGCAGCAACCTGGGGATCTTGCGACACTTTATCAACCAGGTCGTCTGCCAAGGTCAGGTCCGTCATTGATTTAGCATCCGGGAGTTGGGGTAAGGACTCAATGCCAGCATTGAAGTTGACGATTGTGGATGGCTTAACGATCATGACATAAGCTGTGGCCTGGTATTGTTTTTCCAGGATTTGTGAGCTTATCACATAGCCTGCCACCGCAAATACAATCATAGCACCAAGGATCCACCATTTAAATTTTAATAGTGCCAGGATGATTGCCCGTACATCGATCTCATCTTCAGCATAATTTTCGGGGCTCATTATTTCCTCCATCAGGTTAGTTCGTCAATTTTCTCAGCCAAACGCGCAATTTGAGAGGCAGCCAGGCATATGCCAGCCGCCGGGCGTACCAGCGTAGGGCCAGCCAGGATAGATTCCCGCCACCCTCGCGACGGTAAACACGCAACATTTCTGGGTAACAGCGATCATCCCGGGCTACGCTTTTTCCTGCGCCGTGCAGGCGAAAATTCGCCCACAGGCGTGGATGATACATCAAAGGTGCAATTTTTACTAGCCTGATCCACAGGTCATAATCCATTGCAAAGTAAAAAGATGGATCGAGAGGTCCGACTTGCTTCCAGAGTCGTGCCCAGAAAAAGGTTGTTTGTTGGGGAATATGTACGGAGCCGCGCAACATGTGGTGTAAGTCAGTCTGCCGGGCTGGGAATTGCCCGATGACGGTTCCGTGCTCATCGATCAGGTTCGCATCTCCATACACCATGGCGACCTCAGGGTGAGCGATCAGATAGGCTACCGCTTCACTTACTGCCCCAGGCAGGTAGGTATCATCTGAATTTAACCAGGCAAAGATGTCCCCTGTAGCGCGACCAAACCCCTTGTTTAGAGCATCGGTCTGTCCCTTGTCAGGTTCTGAGACCCAAGCTGCCAGCCTGTGTGCATAGCGCTGAATGATCTCGACACTGCTGTCGGTGGACCCTCCATCGATGATGATATATTCGATATTTGGGTAATCTTGCTCGAGTACCGAGCAGATCGTTTGTTCCAGATATTGAGCCTGGTTGAAAGAGGGCGTTATAACCGAAACTGTGGGTGTATTGGCAGCGTTCATTTATGCAAGATTATCTATTCGCGCAAAGAGGTGACGTTTCGGAGACGATATTACCCTCATCATTAAAACTAATATCCTCTAGAAAGCCGAGCGAGGTGCCATAATAAGTGTCGAATACGAGACGAAATGAGTTTACCGGGGAGATCGCCGGATAGATATTTTGCTGAATATCTCCGGGCAAATAGTAGGCATTAAAGATCTGGTGACGGTTATCCCCTTTCAAACCATGGTCGCCATTCATAATAATAATGGGTTGGGTCTGTGACTCTTCCAATATTTTTCCCAAAACATCCACAATAGCTTTGTTGATGAACTGGACCTGACCTACATAGCCATTGATCATGTACTCCTCATTGACCGGTCCAGATTTCTCGCCACTATAATAGCCTGGATCTTGATTTACTCCTCCATTTTTATCAAAAACAAATGGGTAATGCGGTACGAGAAGATGAACAAAAACGAACTTGGGCTTGGGATTTTTGGCAAGTTCGGGTAATTGGGCAAGGATGAACCGCTGGTTGTTTACGTGAAAGCTATGTGGGAAGTTAATATCTTCAAACCCGGCTCGTATCGATTGGTTGCGGGAATCGCTCAGGATGAGACCGGCTGTGCTCCGAATCAGCATCGCTTCAAAGGGATTGATCATCTGCATTGCCAGCGAGTCACTCCCCAGGCTTATATAAACATCAGCATCGGTAAGGCGGCTCCATTCATACCCTGTGTCAAAGGCGACCGTGATATAGCCGATGCTTTCCAACATGCTGCGCACACGGCTATGTTTTAACAATACCCATATGTTTTCACCAGGACTATTTTGACTTAACTCTTGTTCCAACTGAGGCAGGTAATCATAGTTCAAAGCTGCGGCAATCGATCCCTGGGTAAAACCGTAATTACTTCGGCTGCACTCCGCTACAGTAAAACCCATCTGGGTAAGCTGGTTCACAAAATCCGAGTTGTCAAAATTGAAGTCAGCTTTTAACGCATCCGCGCGGGTATAAGAGTCCAGGATGATGTAATATACGTCGGGGAGCGAATCAGGATGATTCGGTAAAGTTAAATTTGAAGATGCCAGGAGTGCAGTGGTTTGTTTTTCTTGGGTTGAAGTATGCCAAAGCTGCCAGCCAATCTGGAGAGTGGGGAGGACCACTAATGTCAGACTCACGATATTTAATACCTGGTTAGCAGGTGCTAGATTGGCCTCTTTCCTTAGGAGCAACCACAGACCAACGATGAGGATGGCGGCATAAATGATCACCAAGTAACGATGGCGTCCAAATTGGATTCCGGCCAGACTGACATTTTCTAGAACGGAATAGATATGGCCATACGAGAAGAACAAAGCCAGCAAGAGGGAGGTAATGATCCCTGCTCTTATACGATCCCTTAAGATAAGGCGACAAGCCAGAAATAATGAGATCGCGCTCAACACACTGATAACGAGCGAGCGTACAGTGGATTGGAGACTGATCTCGTGAAGATTGCTCGCGATCAAAGCGAGAATCGGGAAAGCTGCAAATCCCAAGGGATGCAACGGAAGCGTATTGAAATTCAAAGTTTTTGTTGGATGTTTCGGCGCAGTAAACATGATAAATTTAACGAAGATGGGTTAAACCACTTCCCATTCTAATCCCTGTTCGGTTAAAGTGAGACGTTTTTCTTTGTGGAATATTTTTCGCCGTAATGAGCGATAGGCTAAGAATACTTTACCCAGGCCAATTGAACCACCCGCCGCCTGTAAAACTTTATACCAAAAAGTCAGAGGAGTTTTGGGCGATAGCTTCCATGCCTCATAGAAATGTTGTAGCGCCTGCCTGGGCTGGTTATTGTCGATCAAACGACGCCCGGCGAATACATGCAACCCGGCATAGATTTGTTCTCTTTGCGCCGCGAAGGCATCAGCGTATAGGAAGTCTTTCTCCAGAGAAGGGATCAGCCTGAAAGCCTCATCAACAAAAACCGTTGCTTGGGCAATGGTCTTGGCTTCTTGATGGGTGCGTTCAACTGCCCAGAATTGCTCGATATGGCGGATTGGGTTACGCACTGCGATGCGGATCCACAAGGAATGATCTAAAATCATGTGAAAGTCAGCATTTAAGAAACCAGCTTGCTCTAGTGCCGAACGGCGCATGACCACTGCTGGCTGCAACAGCACCTTGAAAGACAGCAAATCTTCCAGGCGATACTGTGGATAGGTGTGCCAGTCCAGCAAGTGCAGGTCTGCGTCAACCATCACGCCATCCCCATAAACCATTCCAAGTGTGGGATCCTCGGTCATCGCTTTTACCGCCTGGCTCAGGACATCTGGGCGGTAGTACAAGTCATCAGAATTGATCCAGGCGACAAACTCACCTTGAGCGCGCCGGAAGCCTTTATTGATGGCATCCGCTTGTCCCCTGTCAGGCTCTGACACCCACCATGCTAACCGGTCGGCATAGTGTTGGATGACCTCGACACTGCCATCTTGCGAGCCTCCGTCCACTACCAGGTATTCCATGTTCGGATAATCCTGCCAGAGCACGGTGCGGATGGTCTGCTCGATAAAGCGCGCCTGGTTATAAGAGGGGGTGATGACTGAGACGAGAGGAAGAGAAGTCATTAGAAGAGGCTGTTGTAATCGACTTTCGGGAAAACGGTCAGCTTACCACCTACGGTGGCATCCACGATGCTGCGCCCCGCCTGATTGTAAGCTGCGTGCGCCATGCGATAGGCGCGCTCATTTCCTTCCAGGTCAGCATATTGCCATTTAAAGCCCTTGCCAAAATAGTTGGGGATAAAGTGGTTCGGGTCGTTTCCCGATGAAACGGTGGTTTGGTTCGGCGGTCCTTGTTGGATGAAGTTGTGGTCCACGCCAATTAAGATTACCTGTTGAAAGCCCATAAAAAAAGCCAGTTGCATCGCCACGTAGGTGACTGTGAATCCCTCGAACAAACGCCCGGCGGCATTCCCATTAAAATTTTCTTCCCCGGTATAGTCCGTGTCTAAAAAAATGACGTTAGGATCATCTTGAAACCACTTGTGGACGCGCCAGGTTAAAAACTTGGGTAAATTGAGCTGCTTCATTTCTTCGGCGCTTTGCTGGGCCATGAGGTCGTTGACTGATACCAAGAAACTGGTGGGAAAGCCTATCTCAGAAAACGCCAGGAAAATGCGGTTTAAGCCAAAGGTGTATTCATTCTTGATCTGGCTTAGATCTGTATTTCGGAGACTGGGGCCATTGCCAACGATGAAGCATCGCTCTCCTTTGTGAATATCCCGGTATTTCTCTAGCTGCACCAGGCTTTGCCGCCAACGTGTGCTGAATGTCCGCGTCAGCACATGTTGACCTCGGTTGTACCATGCCCAGTAAACATTCGATCCAAAACGCCAGATGGGTGCAGGGATAAGTTTCTTGGCGGTTTCTTTGTCCATTCTTACTCCGTGCTCAGTCGAGCGGTAGCGCCGCCGTCGATGATCAATGCCTGCCCGGTCATGAACGAGCTTTGCTGGTCATCGGCCAGGAAGTAGATGGCGTGAGCGATCTCCTCAGGTTTGCC
>ERZ1649853.445-NODE-445-length-17770-cov-15.845047_pt1 | contig 17770 bp, 13 predicted proteins | sample MGYA00575353_ERZ1649853 | MGnify/ENA primary metagenome ERZ1649853 (study PRJEB40853, sample SAMN11349654) | freshwater sediment metagenome | isolation source: river sediment | host: Sediment | place: India: Okhla Barrage, New Delhi | collected 2017-02-21 ...
CATGAGGGTCTCCGATCGACAGCCAGAGCGCGGGATTCTAGCGCGCCTCCGGGGGCGTCGAAAGGGGAGGCGGACCCCGCGTGCGGCCTACCTCGCCTCCCGGTCGCTCGCCGCCCGCTCTTCCTCGAGCTTCTCGGCGATCGCCTTCCTCCTCGCCAGGATCGCTCCGATCTGCGCCTTGGTGAGCAGCCCCTCGAGCGCGGCGCGGATCGCCTCGTCCGGCGGCGCCGCGAGCCGCTCGGAAAAGCCCGCCGGGACCGGGAGGCTCTCCTTCCGCGCGATCGGCAACTGCTTCCGCAGGCGGAACGCCCGCGAGTGGTCCACGAGATGGACCCGCGTTCCCGGCTCGACGATCAGGACGTTGCGCTGGTTCCGGTCGACGTTGTAGATCAGGGCGTCGAACGCCTTCATCCGCCCGGCCGCCTCCTGAAACCGCGCCGGATTCTCGAGCGAGAGATTCTTCTCCACCCGATCGCGCTCGCTGAAGGCCCCCTCGATCCAGGTCTGGAGCGACCCGGTGCGTCTGCCGATCGTCCGGATCACCGTCGGCGGCACGAGGCCGAGGCCGATGAGCCGGTCGAGACGGTACGCCGCCACCTCGTGCTGCCAGCGGTCCGTGAAGTACGTGTCGTCGAGCCGCGACGAGCCGGTGACCGCGCGCGCGTACTCCTCCTGGACGTCCTTGAAGATCGCCCGCCCGGTCCGATCACCGAGCCTCAGGGTCACACGGAGGGGGAGGGTGACCCCGCTCCCGAGCTCCTCGCTCTCGACGACCTCCGCTTCCAGGAGGAACCGCTCCGCCTCGGCATCCTCGCCGCTTCCCCAGGGGGCCGTCTGCGTCGGGGCCGGCGGCCTCCCGTGGGCGAGCGAGGCCGCCGCCGCGACCGCGAGAAGGACGGCCGGCGCGCGGGCTCCGCGGGAAAAAAGCGGGCGGGCCCGTCCGGCGAGCCGCGCCGGTGGGATAATCTCGGCCAGAGCGGACTTCGCTCGGACTCGACGGGAGGCTGCCATCGTCCATGACCTCTCGACGGCCGCGCCGAAGGGCGAGGCCGTGGCGCAAGGCGAAGCGTACCCCGATTTGGGTCGGAGCGCTCCGCCGGGATGGTACGTCCGCCTGCTGGCGCTCCTCTCGCTCAGACCGGGCGAGGTGGCGCGGGCCGTCCTCGCCTTCCTCTACCTGTTCCTGATCATCGCTTCCTACCTGCTCGTCAAGGCGATCCGGAACGCTCTCTTCATCAGCGAGTTCGGCGCCCTCAAGCTGCCGTACGTCATGCTCGGGATCGCGGTGCTCACCGGGGTCCTCGTATCGGTCTACATCCGCCTGGCGCGCAGGATCCCCACGGCGCGGCTCACGGTCCACACGCTGCTGTTCTTCGCCGGGAACGTGCTGCTCTTCTGGTGGCTCGCTGCCGCGGGGTGGAAGTGGCTCTGCCCGATCCTCTACGTCTGGTCGGGCGTGTTCGGCGTGATCGCGACGACGCAGGTCTGGACGCTCGCCAACGACCTGTTCACCGTGCGCGAGGCGAAGCGGGTGTTCGGCGTCGTCGGATCGGGAGGCATCCTGGGAGCGGCCGTCGGCGGATCGGTGGCATACCGCCTGGCGTCGCGGGTGGGGACCCCGAACCTCCTGCTCGTCGTCGTGGGCCTCCTGCTGGCGGCCGCGGCGATCGTCGCGTGCCTCGTGCGCCTGAGGACCGCGCAGGTCCCGGTGTCGAGGACGGTCCCCCCTCCGAAGAACCTGCGGGAGAGCATTCGCGTCATCTCGCGGTCGGGCCACCTGAGGCTCCTCGCGGGGCTCGTCTTCGTGACCGCGCTCGCCACGACCACCGTCGACTTCCAGTTCAACGTCGTGGCCGCCGACGCGATCTCGGACCGGGACGCGCTCACCGCCTTCTTCGGGGCGGTGTACGGCGGCACCTCCGTCCTCGCGTTCCTCCTCCAGATCGCGATGACGAGCCGGTTCCTCGCGCACGTGGGAGTCGGCGCCTCGCTCCTCCTGCTGCCTCTCTCGCTCCTCTCGGGAACCTCGGCCCTGGTCCTGACGAAGGCGGTGTGGGCGGGCGTTCTCCTGAAAGGGAGCGACGGCGCGCTGAAGCACTCGCTCGATCGCTCCTGCCGGGAGCTCATGTACCTTCCGGTCTCGCCGCACGTCAAGGTGCAGACGAAGTCCACGATCGACACCGTGCTCGACCGCGCGGGAGACGGAACGGCCGGGGCGGTCCAGCTCGCCCTCGTCGAGGGGCTCGAGTTCGGTCTCCCGGCCTCGCTCGCGGTCAATCTGGCGGTGGTCGCGATCTGGATCGCGATGGCGATCCGCCTGAGGCATCGCTACGTGGACGAGCTGCGGAGAGCGCTCGGCGACCCCGGGTCGCGCCCGGGAGCCATCGAGGCGCTCGCGGAGGACGCCGACGCGCGGCGGACGGTCGAGCGGGTCCTCGAGCGGGGGAGCGACGCGGAGCGGCTTGCCGCGCTCGAATGGGCCGCTCTCGCGGGGGCGCCGCTCGACGAGCGGCTCCTCCTGAAGCTGGCGCACGGGGAGGCCTCGTCTTCCGTCCGCCGGGCGGCGCTCGCCGCCCTCCTCCGTGGCTCCGACGCCGACCTCCCGACGGAGGCGCTCGCGCCGCTCGAGGAGGAGGGGCAGGCGGCGCTCGTGGCGGCGATCGACGTCGTCGTCGAGGAGGACCGGTCCAGGGTTGTGGAGCGCTTCGAGGCGCTCGCGGGCCGCACGGGGGAGACCGCCCGCCTCGCGCTCCTCGCCTTCGCGGTGCGCCGCCTGGGACCGGGGCTCGAGCCGTTCGCGGCGAAGGTGTTCGACGCGATCCTCGCGCCCGAGGCCCCCCCTCGGACCCGCCGGGCCGCGGTCGCCGCCCTCGGCCTCCTGCCCGACGGCTCCGAGCCGCTCGCTCGCCTGGGGAGCCTCCTGGGCGACGAGGACGGGGAGACCGCAGCCGCCGCGGCGAGGGTGGCGGCGAGCCGCGGGCGTGCCGACCTCCTGCCTGCGCTCCTTATCCTGCTCGGCAGGCCCGGCGCCCGGGCCGCCGCGCGACAGGCGATCGTCTCCTTCGGGACGCAAGCCGCGGCCTCGGCGGCGGGGGCGCTCCGCGACCCGGCCACGCCGGACGCAGTCCGGCGGCGCATTCCGGGCCTGCTGACCGAGATCGCGACGCCGGGGGCGGTCGAGGCCCTCGTCCAGGGACTGCGCCACCCCGATCCGGTGACGGCCGATCGCTGTCTCGTGGCGCTCGGCGCGATCCGGCGCCGCAACCCGAGCCTCTCGCCGGTCCGGGCAGGAGCGCTCGCGGAGGAGACGATCGCCATGGCCGAGCGCGGCGGGGAAGCGTTGCGGACGCGCCGCTCGCTGGCGCGGGCGGGAGGCGGGGCCGACGGAGCGCTCGGTCCCCTCCTCGAGGCTCTCGACACGGGGGCGCGGCGCGCGCTCGACGCCGTCTTCGGCCTGCTCGCCCTCGAGTACGATCCGGAGGACATGGCGAAGGTCGGCCGGGCGATCCGGGACGGCTCCCCGGCGGAGGCGTCCACGGGGTTCGAGCTCCTGGCGAACGTGCTTCCGCGCCCGCTCGAGCGACGGCTCCTCGCGATCCTGGAGACCGGGCGGGCGCTTCCGGGCGGGGCGCGGGGCGCGGCGCCGCCCGAGGTTCCAGCGGCGTTGCGGCGGCTAGCGTGCGGCCCGGATCCCTGGATCGCAGCCGCGGCGCTCCACGCGGCCCGGAGGATCGGAGCGACCGGCATGACGGACGCGGCCCGGCGGGCCCTCGAGTCGCACGATCCCGCCGTGCGCGAGGAAGCGGAGGCGCTGCTTAGGGCGGAGCCGGCGGAGGGGAGGACCATGGGCGATCGGTCGGGCGGACCGGAAAGGATGACCGGCGTGGAAAGGGCGATCGCGCTCCGAGGCTCGGACGCCTTCCGCTCGGTGCCGATGGACCAGCTCGTCCACGTCGCGGCCGTGGCGCGGGAGGAACGGTACGCGGCGGGAGAGGTCCTGTTCCGGGAGGGAGAACCTCCGGGCGGGCTGATCGTAGTCCTGGAAGGCGTCGTCCGGCTCGACCGCGGCGGGGCCGCGGCGGGTGAGGCGGGCGCCGGGGAGGCCCTCGGCACCTGGTCGCTCTTCGACGATCATCCCCGCCGGGCGACCGCGGCCGCCGCCACGGACGCGAGGGTGCTGGTGCTGGACCGCGAGGCGTTCTTCGACGTTCTCTCCGAGAGGATCGAGATCGTGAGGAGCCTGTTCCGGGACCTCGCGCACAGGCTGATCGAGCCGGCGGGGGCCGCCGGACGGGAGGGGCGATGACGGAGACCGCGGACGCCACGATCCTGCTCCTCGACGACGAGCCGATGGTCACGCGCTCGCTCGAGTCGCTCCTGCGGATGGAGACGTCGTGGACGATCCTGTCGTTCAACCGCCCCGAGGACGCGATCGCGGCGATCCTCGAGACGGCGGTGGACGCGGTCGTGGCCGACTTCCTGATGCCGCGAACGGACGGTCTCGAGTTCCTGCGCCGGGTCAAGGAGCGCGACCCCCTCGCGAGCCGCATCCTGCTGACCGGCTACGCGGACAAGCAGAACGCCATCCGCTCCATCAACGAGGTGGGCCTCTACCAGTACGTCGAGAAGCCCTGGGACAACGAGGCGATGCTCCTCCTGGTCCGGAACGCGGTCGAGAGGACCCGGATCCTCCGGCGCGTGGAGGAGCTGGTCCGCAAGCTCGCGGAGAGGGACCGGTCGCTGGAGAGCCTGAGGTCGAGCCTCCTGAAGGCGATCGTGTGATGCCCGCTTCCCTCCCGCCCGAGGTTCTCGCGGCGCTGCGGCGGATGTTCGAGGAGAACCCGGACGCGGTCCGGCTGGTGGGGCCCGGCGGCGAGGTGATCCTGAGGAACCCGGCCGCCCTCGCGCTGCCGGAGGAGGGCCTCGGACATCTCTGCGACCCCGCGCGCCGAGGCGGCGACCCGTCGTGCCCCGCCTGCGCCGTCGCCCGCGCGTTCCGGGAGGGGGCGCACCGGCGCTGGCACGTCGTCGTTCCCGCTCCCGGGGGCGGCGGCCCGTCGAGCTACTGGGAGGTCACGGTCTGCCCGGTCCCGGGGGACGCGGGGGAGGTCGCGGCCGTGATCGAGATCCTCCGCGACGCGACCGTGGCCCTGGGGGTGGAGCAGCACCTGATCCGGACCGCGGAGTCCCAGGAGGACGAGATCCGCCGCCGGACGCTCGAGGCGGGAAAGCTTCTCGAGGCGGCGGAGTCGCTGCGATCCCAGTTGGGCACGCTCCAGGATTCCCAGGCGGAGATCGTGTGCCGGGACCGCCTGGTCGCGCTCGGCCTCCTCGTCGCGGGACTCGCCCACGAGATCCGCACGCCCCTGAGCGCCGTGCTGTCGAGCGCGGACCTCCTGAGCCGTCAGGCCGCCCGGCTGGGCGATGCTCTCCCGGCGGAGCGGGCGGGGGAGGCGGCGAGAGGGCTCCTCGAGGGCGTGCGGTCGAGCGCGGGGATCGTCGCCGAGGGGGCCCGACGCATCCAGGCGGTCGTCCGCTCTCTCCAGGTCTTCTCCCGCGTGGACGAGGCGCCGCGCAAGGAGGTGGACCTCCACGAGAGCCTCGACTCGACCCTCGAGATGCTCGGCCACCGGCTCGAGGGGGGCGCGCGCGTGGCTCGCGAGTACGGAGACCTCCCCCCGGTGACGTGCCGGCCCGACGCTCTGAACCAGGTCTTCCTGAACCTTCTGGTCAACGCGGTCCAGGCGATCCCCGAGGGCGGCGAGATCCGGATCCGCACTCGCGCCACGGAGGGCGGCGTGGAGATCGAGATCGCGGACGACGGCGTGGGGATCCCGCCCGAAGTCCTCCCGAGGATCTTCGAGCTGGGCTTCTCGACCCGGGGCCACGGAAGGGGGATGGGGATCGGGCTCGCCCTCTGCCGGTGGATCGTCGAGGAGCATTCCGGCAAGATCGAGGTGCGGAGCGAGCCGGGGAGGGGGACCTCCGTCGTGGTCCGGCTTCCCCTGCGCCCGCCGGAGAAGGGATGAGAGACCGGCTCCTCGCAGCCCTGCTCGTTCTCGGAGCCTTCCGGGCCGTCCCCTGCGAGGAGCCGGTGTGCGACCGCGTCGTCGCGGTCGGGGACCTGCACGGGGGGTTCGAGGCGTTCCTCGGGATCCTGCGCGAGACGGCCGTGGTCGACGAGAGCGGCGCCTGGTCGGATCCGAGAGCCTGCCTGATCCAGGTCGGCGACGTCGCGGATCGCGGCGGGCAGCCGAGGATGATCTACGAGTTCCTCATGGAGCTCCAGCGGGAGGCTCCCGGCCGGGTCGAGATGCTCCTCGGCAACCACGAGGTCATGAACGTCGTCGGGGACCTCAGGTACACCGAGCGGGCGGAGTTCGAGGCCTTCGCCGCGGAGGAGACGGCCGAGGAGCGCGCCGCCGGCTTCGAGGCCTTCCTGCGGAGCGGCGCCTCGGCCGGGGACCTCGAGGCCGACCGCCGGGAGTTCGACGTCCGGTACCCCGCGGGGTGGTTCGCCCACCGGCGCGCGTTCTCCCCGGAGGGACGGTACGGGGCCTGGCTCCTGGAGCGTCCCGCGATCCGTCTCGTGGACGGCACGCTCTACGTTCACGGGGGGATCGGGAAGGAGGTGGCGCGAGAGGGGGTCGAGGGGACGAACGCGCGGGTCGCGGAGGAGGTGCGGGAGTACGTCCGCCTGAGGCGGCGGCTCGTCGCGGCGGGAGTGGTCGGCGAGCTGGAGCCCTTCCGCGAGTCGTTCTGGTCGGTTCGATCGAGGCTCCGCGAGGCGGAGCTCGCGGCCGAGGAACGGCCCGCGCCCGCGTGGGTCGAGGACGCGAGGCGGTTCTTGGCGCTCGACGACGGACTCCCCTTTTCCCGGTCGGGACCGCTCTGGGACCGGAGCCTCGCGGACGACGATCTCTCCGCGCTGCTCGAGATGCTCCCGCCGCTCCTCTCGCGCCTCGGCGCCGAGAGGGTCGTCGTCGGCCACACGACGCAGGAGGACGGCCGGATCCGCGTCCGGGCGGGGGGCCGCGTGTTCCTGATCGACACGGGGGCGGGGCCGGCGTTCGAGGGCCGCGCCTCGGCGCTCGAGGTGAGCTGGACGGGGCGGGTCGAGGCCGTGTACCGGGCGAGCCGGGAGCTGCTGGAGCCCTGCTCGCTCCCGGACGAGGAGGTCGAGCGGTTCCTGCGGGACGGGACGGTGGCCTCCTCGAGCGAGATCGGCGTCGGCGTCACCCGGCCGAAGCGCGTTCTGCTCGACCTGGGCGGGAGGACGCTGGCGGCGGCGTTCAAGACCGTGAACATCCACGAGACGAAGCCGATCCGGATGGAGCGGAGCGGCATGACGTTCGAGCTCACGGACCGCTACGCGAACGAGCGCGCCGCTTACCTCCTCGACCGGATGCTCGGAATCGGCATGGTCGCGCCGGCGGTGATCCGCACGCTCGACGGCGTGGAGGGGGCGCTCGTCGCGTGGGTCTCGGACGCCATCTGCGAGAGGGATCGCGCGGGCCCGGGGCTCTCGCCCGAGGAGATCCTCTCGCGCTCGAGGCAGCGCGACGTCATGGAGGTGTTCGACGCCCTGATCGCCAACGTCGACCGGAACCTCGGAAACCGGCTGACGAGCCCGCTCGACGGGAAGCTCCATCTGATCGACCACTCCCGGAGCTTCCGTCTCGACCGCAAGCCGTCCAAGGCGTTTCTCGACTCGCCCTCGAGCCTCCCTCGCGCTCTCCTCGACCGGCTCGAGGCGCTCGACCGGGACTCCCTCCTGGCCCGGCTCGACGGGCTCGTGACGAGACAGCAGGTGAAGGCGCTCCTCGCTCGCCGCGACGCGATCGTCTCGAAGGTCGAGAGCGACCGCCGGCTCCTCGGGGACGCGATGGTGTTCCACGAGATGGCCCCGCGGGTCGAGGAGGCCCCCCCGCCCGGCGAAACCCCCTGACGGGAAGCAATTTACGATTATCGTAAAAAAATAGTTGACAAGCATAAAATTCGCCGTATGGTCTCGGCATGGCGATCGAGGTGCGGCTCGACCTGATGCTCGCGCGGAGAAAGCTCCGGTTGACGGAGCTGTCCGAGCGCGTGGGGATCGCGGTGACCAACCTGTCGCTCCTGAAGACGGGCAAGGTCAAGGCGATCCGCTTCTCGACGCTCGAGGCGCTGTGCCGGGAGCTCGGCTGCCAGCCGGGCGACCTTCTCGAGTTCGTCCCGGGGCGGGCCGGGACCGTCGGCGGGAGGGAAGAGCGATGAACGAGAACCGATACACGGCCGCGGGGTGGGCGGCGATCCTGAGCGCGGTCGGATCCCTCGCGATGCTCGGGCTGTCGATCGTCTTCGACTTCGCGAAGTTCGCCCCCGGGCGGACCCCGCGCCTGCCCGTTCCCTGGAGCGCCGGCCAGACGGCCGCGGTCGCCGCCGTGGACGCGCTCTCCTGGATCCTCGGCATCTACGCGCTGGTGCGCTTTCGCGACCTCCTCCGCGAGCGCTACGGCTTCCACGCCGTGGACCGGCTGGTCTGGATCGTCGTCGCCGTGGGCCTCCTGGCGGCGGCCGCCTCGCACGGGCAGCGGTACGCGATGAGCCGGGAAGCGTTCAGCCTCCCGACGGTGCTGGTCACCATGGTCGTGCTCGGCGTGCTGAACGGCGTCGTCGGGATCGTGTTCGCGACGAGGCTGCTCCGGGTCAACGGGAGCCTGAACGGGTACAAGAAGCCGCTCGCGTACGTCTATCTCGCCGGCTCGATCTGCTTCCTGCTCGTGATCCCGAGTCTCGTGGGGATCGTGCTGCTCGTCGCCTGGAGCGTCCTCCTGGGGCTCGCGTTCTTCCGGGGCGAGGAGCTCGAGGAGCTCGAGGTCGTCTGAGAAGAGAGGCGTCATGAGCAGGGTCGCAACCGTCCCGGGCCTCCTGGGCATCGCGTCGGCGCTCTGGGCCGCGATCGCGGCGGTCCGGATGGGAGCGTGGCTCTCGGCGCGCGGCGTGAAGGTCAACTGGTTCTTCTACCGCGCGACGATGCCCTGGTACGTCGACCGGTACAGGAAGATGACGACGGAGCTCGACGGGCGGCCGGGGCCGCTGTTCCAGCAGTTCCTCGTGGCCATCGCCCTCGCGCTGTCCTTCGGCCTCGCGACGCTCGTCCTGATCCTGGCCGGGCGGGCGTGAGGCGCGGCCGTCCCGGTCCGTCGGGACCTGTGTCAGACTGACTCCCGATGACAAGGGGAGCGGCCCCTCCGAGAGGGGGCATGGGCGAGCGCGCCGCCGCGTGGGGGATTCCCGCGGCGGTGGGTCTGGGCTCGTTTCTTCTGTTCGGTGTGCAGCCGATCGTGGGGAAGGCGATCCTGCCGTGGTTCGGCGGGACTGCGGCGGTGTGGACGACGTGCCTTCTGGTGTTCCAGGTCGGCTTGCTGATCGGGTACGTCTATTCGCACCTGCTGGCGACGCGGGTGCCGCTGCGGTGGCAGGGGGCGATCCACGCGGCGGCGATCGCGGCGGCGTGCTTCGTGCCGATCCTGCCCGGGGAGTCGTGGAAGCCCGCGGGTGGGGAGGCGCTGGCGCCGCGGATCGTGCCGATGCTGGCGGCTTCGGTGGGAGCGCGGTACTTCGTGCTGGCGGCGAGCGGGACGCTGCTGCAGCACTGGTACTCGCGTCTGCGCCCGGGTCGGTCGCCGTATCCGCTGTACGCGTTGTCGAACGCGGGCTCGATGGCGGCGCTGGTTTCGTACCCGTTCGCGGTGGAGCCGCTGCTTCCGCTGGGGGGCCAGGCGCGGTACTGGACGGCGGGGTTCGCGGCGTTCGCGGCGCTGTCGTGGGCGGCGGCGTGGGGGGTTTGGCGGCGCGGGGAGGGGGCGCGGCCCGAGCCGCGCCGGGAGGTCGGAGCGGGGGAGTCGGCCCGGGGAAGCCGGATCGCCGACGCGGTGTTCTGGGTGGGCTGGTCGGCGACGGGCGTGGTCCTGTTCATGGCGGCGACGCAGCACCTGACGATGAACGTCGCGTCGGTGCCTCTGCTGTGGATCCTGCCGCTCGCCGTGTACTTGACGACCTACATCGTGGCGTTCCTTCCGGGGCGGACGTATTCGCGGCCGGTGTTCGCGGCCCTGCTCCTGCCGGCGATCGCTGTGGTGCGTCCGGTGCCGCGGCTCGAGCTCGCGTACCGGACGGAGGCCGGCTTGCTGTTGGCCGCCCTGTTCGTGTTCCTGATGGTGTGCCACGGGGAGCTGTACCGGCGACGGCCCGCTGCTTCGCGGCTGACGGCCTACTACTTCTGCATCGCTCTGGGAGGGGCTTCGGGGGGCGCGGTGGTTGCGCTCGTGGCGCCGCGGATTTTCTTGTTCGGCGAGGAGCTGTCGGTCGGCGTCCTGCTGCTCCTCGGGCTCCTGGCGGCGACGGTGTGGCCGTCTCGCGGGACTCCGGACCGGCATCGACGCTGGATCCAGGCGCTGGTCCCGGTGTGCGCCCTGCTCGCGGCGGTCCTGCTGGTCCACCACGTCTCTTCCATGCGGCGGAACCTGATCTGGGCTGCGCGGAACGACTACGGCCTCCTCCGCGTCCAGAGGTTCGAGGCGAAGCCGGGGGAGCCGGCGCACCTCCGGCTCCACAACGGAACGATCTTGCACGGCGCGCAGTTCCTGGAGCCGGAGAGACGGCATCTGCCCACCTGGTACTACACCGTCGCCGGGGGCGGCGGCGCGGTCCTGCAGTACTACCACCCCTCGTCCCCCCGGGACGTCGGCGTCCTCGGGCTCGGCGCCGGCACGCTCGCGGCGTACGGGCGCGAGGGGGACCGGTTCCGCTTCTACGAGATCGATCCGAACGTCGTGAAGGCGGCGCGGGAGCAGTTCGCCTTCCTGTCGGGCTCGAGGGCGAAGTGCGAGATCGCTCTCGGGGACGCTCGGCTCGTCCTGGAGCGGGAGCCACCGCGGAATTTCGACGTCCTGATCCTCGACGCGTTCAGCAGCGACGCGGTCCCGGTCCACCTCCTGACCGTAGAGGCGTTCGAGCTGTACCTGCGGCACCTGCGCCCGGCCGGCGTGATCGCCGCGCACATCTCGAACCTCCACGTCGACCTCAGCCCGCTGCTCTTCCGGCTCGGAGAACGTTACGGCCTTCGCTCCCTTCTCGTCGCGACGGAGGAGGAGCGGGCGGAGTATCTGCTGGCGCGCTCGAGCTGGGTGATCCTGACGCGCGACGGTGAGTTTCTCGCCGAGATGCAGGAGAGATTCCGCCCCTGGAGGGACCGGAACGTCGTCGGCCTGTACGTCGGGGACCGGAGCCGCTACCGGACGGTTGATCTCTGGACGGACGACTACAGCAACCTGCTGCAGATCTGGAAGTGAGGCGGCGGCTCGCCCCCCGTCCCGGCAGCCGGTCCGGCGCCGGATCGGGGATGTGCATCGTCCTCGGTGCGTTGGTGTAATCTCGGGGAGACGAGTGCGCGACACGGGTCCCGCGCGGGACCGCCTCGACCGGCCCGGAGACGTCCGATGAGCGTTCTCTTCTCTCCCTTGAAGCTGCGCGACGTCGTCTTCCGGAACCGGATCTTCGTCTCGCCGATGTGCCAGTACTCGAGCCGCGACGGCTTCCCGACCGACTGGCACCTCGTCCACCTGGGGAGCCGCGCGGTCGGGGGCGCCGGACTCGTGATGCTGGAGGCGACGGCCGTCGCCCCCTGGGGCAGGATCACCCCGGCCGACTCCGGCCTCTGGTCGGAGGACCTCGCCGAGGCGCTCTCCTCGCTCACGCGGTTCCTGAAGGACCAGGGGGCGGTGCCGGGGGTGCAGATCGCGCACGCGGGCCGGAAGGCCTCGACCGACCTGCCATGGCGCGGCGGGGGGCCCCTGGGAGAGGAGAGCGGGGGCTGGATCCCGATCGCCCCCAGCCCGGTCCCGTTCGGGCCGGGCCACCCGACGCCCCGGGAGATGAGCGAGGCCGACATCCGCTCCCTGGTCGAGCGCTTCGCGAACGCGGCCTGCTTCGCGCGGACGGCGGGGTTCGAGGTGGTCGAGATCCACATGTCGCACGGCTACCTCCTGCATCAGTTCTTGTCGCCGCTCTCGAATCGCCGGAAGGACTCGTACGGCGGCAGCCTCGAGAACCGGATGCGGTTCCCCCTCGAGGTCGCAGGCGCCGTGCGCGCGGCGTGGCCCGCGCACCTTCCCCTGTTCGTCCGGATCAACGCGACCGACTGGGCGGAAGGAGGCTTCGACCTCGCGCAGGCCCTTCGTCTCGCCGGGGAGCTGAAGCGGGCGGGCGCGGACCTGATCGACTGCTCGAGCGGAGGCACCGTGCCGGACGCGAAGGTCCCCGCGGGGCCCGGGTACCAGGTGCCGTTCGCCGCGACGATCCGCAAGGAGATCGGGATCGCGACCGGCGCGGTCGGCCTCGTCACGTCGCCGGCCCAGGCTGAGACCATCGTCGGGACCGGCATGGCGGACGCCGTTCTGCTCGGCCGCGAGCTGCTCCGCGACCCCTACTGGCCGCTGCACGCCGCCGGCGCCCTGGGCGTCGAGGTGGACTACTGGCCGCGGCAGTACCTGCGCGCGAGGTGACGTGTCGACGCTCGAAGGAGGCGCGATGAGACCCGTGCGATCGTTCCACGTGAGGCCGAGCCTTCCCGAGCGGATCCGGGCGCTCGACGAGCTCGCGTACAACCTCCGGTGGTCCTGGGATCACGAGACGATCGCCCTCTTTCGCCGGCTCGACCGGGACCTGTGGGAGACGTGCGGCCACAACCCGGTCCTCCTGCTCGGAAGCGCGCCGCAGGCCCGGCTCGACGAGGCGGCCCAGGACGAGGCGTTCCTGGCGCACCTCGACCGCTGCGCCGCAGCGCTTCGCGACTACGCGGCGGGCGAGAGCACGTGGCACCGCCGGACGTACGGGCCGTGCGCCACCCCCTCGGTCGCCTACTTCTCGATGGAATTCGGCCTGACCGAGTGCCTCCCGATCTACTCGGGCGGTCTCGGGATCCTGGCGGGCGACCACCTGAAATCGGCGAGCGAGCTCGGGGTGCCTCTCGTCGGCGTGGGGCTGCTCTACCAGAAGGGGTACTTCCGCCAGTACCTGACCGCCGAGGGATGGCAGCAGGAGCGCTACCCGGTCAACGACTTCTCCGTCATGCCGGTCCGGCCGGTCCACGACGCGGCGGGGAATCCCGTCCGGATCGGAGTGGACGTCGGCGGGCGGACCGTCGTCGTGCGGGCCTGGCGGGCCGACGTGGGGCGCGTCGCGCTGCTGCTGCTCGACTCGAACGTTCCGGAGAACCCTGCCGATCTCCAGGACACGACGGACGAGCTGTACGGCGGAGACGGAGATCTCCGGCTCCGGCAGGAGCTCGTGCTGGGGATCGGAGGCGTGCGGGTTCTCCGCGCGCTCGGCCTCGCGCCGCGCGTCTTCCACATGAACGAGGGGCACTGCGCCTTCCTCGGGCTCGAGAGGGCGCGCCTCCTGATGCGGGAGAAGGGGCTCGCCTTCCGCGAGGCGCTCGAGGCGGTCGCGGCGAGCGGCGTCTTCACGACGCACACGCCGGTGCCCGCGGGCATCGACCGGTTCCCCGCCGACCTGGTCGAGAAGCACTGCGCGGGCCTCCGCGGCGAGATCGGGCTGGCCCGGGACGAGTTCCTCGACCTGGGCCGCGTCCGGCCGGGCGACGCGGCCGAGCCGTTCAACATGGCGGTCCTGGCGATCCGCACGGCCGGCTACGTCAACGGGGTCAGCCGCCTGCACGGGGCCGTCTCCCGCGCGATGTGGAACCCGATGTGGCCCGGAGTTCCGGAGGACGAGGTCCCGATCGGCCACGTGACGAACGGGATCCACCCCCAGTCGTGGATCTCGGAGGACGTGCGGTACCTCTACGATCGCTACCTCGGACCGCGCTGGGCGGAGGAGCCGGGGGACACGCGCGTCTGGGCGCGCTGCGAGCAGATCCCGGGCGAGGAGCTCTGGCGCACCCACGAGCGGCGGCGGGAGCGGCTCGTCGCCTTCGCGCGCCGCAGGCTCGCGGCGCAGCTCCATGCGCGCGGAGCCGGCATGGCGGAGATCGCGGCGGCCGACGAGGTGCTCGACCCGGAGGCCCTCACGATCGGCTTCGGACGGCGCTTCGCGACGTACAAGCGCGCGACGCTCCTGATGCGGGACCCGGAGCGCCTCGACCGGATCCTGAACGCCCCCGGGAAGCCGGTGCAGATCCTTTACGCCGGGAAGGCCCACCCGAAGGACGAGCCGGGGAAGGCGCTGATCCGCGAGATCGTCCAGCTCGCCCGGAGGCCGGAGTTCCGGAGGCGGATCGTCTTCCTCGAGGACTACGACCAGGTGATCGCGCGCTACCTCGTCCAGGGGGTGGACGTCTGGCTGAACACGCCGCTCCGGCCTCAGGAGGCGAGCGGCACCAGCGGCATGAAGGCCGCCTTCAACGGGGCGCTGAACCTGAGCGTCCTCGACGGCTGGTGGGCCGAGGCGTGCTCGACGAGGACCGGGTGGGCGGTGGGGCGAGGGGAGGACTACCGCGATCGCGACCTCCAGGACCGGATCGAGGCGGGCGCGCTGTACGACCTCCTGGAGAACGAGGTCGTGCCCCTTTTCTACCGGCGCGGCCCCGACCACCTCCCGCGGGGCTGGATCGAGCGGATGAAGAGCGCCATGACCGACCTGTGTCCCGTGTTCAACACGAACCGGATGGTGCACGCGTACGTCGTGGAGGCCTACTGCCAGGCCCGGGAGCGGCTGGATCGGCTCGAGGAGCGCGAGTACCGCCGGGCCAAGGCGCTCGCGGCCTGGAAGGCGCGAGTGCGGCAGGCGTGGGCGGGCGTCCGGGTGTCCCGGGTCGAGGTGGACCTTCCCGCGGAGACGATCGTCGGCCGGGAGTTCGAGATTCGCGCCTGGGTGCGGGCCCCGGGCCTCGCGCCGGAGGACCTTTCCGTGCAGGCCGTGCTCGGCCCCCTGCACGAGAGCCGGGAGATCGTCGACCCCGAGACGTGGCCGATGAAAGCGGGCGGTCCTCTCTCGGGGGAGGAGACGCCGTTCCGGGCGCGCGTCCCGTGCCGCAGGAGCGGCACGCATGGAGTGACCGTCCGCGTCCTCCCGCGCCACGAGGATCTGGCCCGGCCGCAAGAGACCGGGCTCATCGCCTGGGCCGAATAGGCCGGAACCGAGGAGGGAACGGACGATGGCCGCGGAGCGCTTCGTCGCGAGCCGCCTGACGCGGGGGAACCGCCTCTTTCGGACCGTGATCGAGGTGGGGGACACGTTCGTCGTGAAGCGCACGCGCACGCTCCTGTCGAAGAGCGAGATCAGCATCCACCTGAAACGGGTCGCCTCGGTGCGGATCGAGACGGGAATCCTCTGGTCGGACATCCTCATCGAGTCCTCGGGCGGGAGCGACCCGATCGCGAGCCACGGCCACCGGAAGGCGGACGCGCGCCGGATCCAGGAGCTGATCGAGCGGGCCCAGACGGGGCACCTCGACGGGCGCTGATCGCTTGGAGCGCCGGGAGCGACCCGGCGCCCGCGGGGCTTCCGCTCCGAAGCTCCGAGGGTCCTTCCTCGCAGGCGCCGCCCTCCACGAGGCCGGTTTGCGCCCCCGTCCGGTCCGTGCCGCTCCGGGAGATAATCTCCCGCCCGGAACGCCGGCCGCGTTCCCGGGGGAGGGTGCCCCACGGACGGGGAGGGGGAAGGCATGGAGGACGCCGGCCTGCAAGGGGCGGCCCGCACCGGCATGCGGGCCGTCGACGGGGTTCCCCCGCTCGGGGTCGAGCGGGCGAGGATCCCCGAGAAGTACAGGTGGAACCTGGCCGATCTCTACGAATCGCCCCGGGCGTGGGCCGAGGCGAGAGAGGGGGCGATCGCGCGCACCCGGGAGATGGAGCGCTTCCGGGGCCGACTCGGCGAGTCCGCGGCGGCGCTCCGCGACGGCCTGGCGCTGTACTTCGGGCTCGACTGCGACCTGAACCGCGTGCGGTCCTACGCCGCACGCGTCTCCGACGAGGACCTCCGGATCGGCGCGAGCCTGGAAAGGCTCCAGTCCGCCGAGCGGGCGGTGGTCGCCTTCCGCGCCGCGGCGTCGTTCGTGCGGCCCGAGATCCTGGCGATGGGCCCCGCGAAGGTGCGGTCGCTCGTCGCGTCGGAGCCCGGTCTCCGGGAGTTCGCGGTCTGGATCGAGGACCTCCTGCGCTGGAAGCCCCACACGCTGGATCCCGACGCAGAGAGGATGGGCGCGCGCGCACTGGACCTCGGGGACTCGGGGGAGGCGGTGCGGTCCGTTCTCGTCAACGCGGACCTCCCGCGCCCCCGGGTGACGCTCGGAAGCGGAGAACGGGCGCGGGTGGACGCCGCGGCCTACTCGCGCTGGCGCGCCTCCCCGGACCGCGCGGACCGCGTGAAGGTCTTCCGCGCCTTCTGGGACGGCTACGCGAGATTCTCGCGCACGCTGGGGGCGGCCCTCTACGCTCAGGTCAAGACGCACGTCTTCGAGCGGGACGTCCGCGGCTTCGGGAGCTGTCTCGAGGCGTCGCTGTTCCCGCACGCCATCCCGGCCGACGTGTACCGGCGCCTGATCGAGGACGTCCACGCGGCGCTTCCGGTCCTCCACCGCTATCTCGATCTGCGGCGCCGAGCGCTGGGCCTCGAGAAGCTCGGCTACGAGGACCTCTACGCGCCCCTCGCCGCGGAGATCGAGGAGAGGTACACGCCGGAGCGGGCGATGGAGCTGCTCGCGGGGGCGGTTGCCCCGCTCGGGGCGGAGTACGTGGGGATCGTCCGGAAGGGCTACGAGGAGCGCTGGGTCGATTTCCTGCCGTCGCCGGGCAAGCGCTCCGGCGCCTACAGCGAGACCGCGTACGGAGCGCACCCGTACCAGCTCCAGAACTTCGTCGGCCTCTACGAGGACGTCTCGACGCTCGCCCACGAGTTCGGCCACTCGGTCCACTCGTGGCTCGCCGACCGGGCGCAGCCGTACGCGACGCGCGAGTACTCGACCTTCGTCGCCGAGGTCGCCTCGACGTTCAACGAGAGCCTGCTCTTCCACCACGGGATGCGGAGGGCGGAGGACGACGCGTCGCGCCTCTCGCTGCTCGGAAGCCGGCTCGAGCTGATGCGCACGACGATCTTCCGGCAGACCCTCTTCGCGGAGTTCGAGCTCATGATCCACGAGACCGTGGAGCGGGGCGGGACGCTCACGGGGGAGAACCTGTCCGATCTCTACCTGTCGCTCGTGCGCCTGTACTACGGGCACGATGCGGGCCGCTGCCGGGTCGACGAGCGGTACCGGGTCGAGTGGGCCCACATCTCCCACTTCTTCTGGAACTTCTATGTGTTCCAGTACGCCACGAGCCTCGTCGCGTCGATCGCGCTCTCCGACGCGATCCTCGCGGAGGCCTCCCGGCCGGGTCCCGAGCGGCCTCGGCGGGATGCATACCTGAAGATGCTCGCCTCGGGAGCGTCCAAGTACCCGATCGAGCTGCTGCGGGAGGCCGGGGTCGACATGGCCACGCGCGAGCCGTTCGCCGCCGCGATGGCCCACATGAGCCGCACGATGGACGAGACGGAGGAGATCCTCGCGAGACGGGGGAAGCGCTGAAGCTCGGGCCCCCCGAGGGACGGGCGCGCCGCGGTGCTGCTAGAATCCGGACTCCCCGATTCTCGAGCGCCCGCAGGGCCCGGAGGCGGCATGCAGGACCTGATCTACCTCGACAACGCGGCCACGACGTTTCCCAAGCCGGACGGGATGCACGAGGCGATGGGCCGCTTCTACCGGGAGTGCGGCGTCAATCCCGGCCGC
>ERZ1649853.446-NODE-446-length-17752-cov-6.760185_pt1 | contig 17752 bp, 12 predicted proteins | sample MGYA00575353_ERZ1649853 | MGnify/ENA primary metagenome ERZ1649853 (study PRJEB40853, sample SAMN11349654) | freshwater sediment metagenome | isolation source: river sediment | host: Sediment | place: India: Okhla Barrage, New Delhi | collected 2017-02-21 ...
GACTATGATCTGATGACAGACCCCACAACCGGATTGGCCTGGCCCCAGCGTATCGAGAAAGCGGAACTGCTTGTCCAAGAAGGCTTACCCGTCAGCAGCACGTACGATTGGATCGAGCTTGCTTTCACCCCTGCGATCACGGTCCCGTCAGATGCCTGGGTCGATTGGGATGCTACCAACCAGCGTTTTATCACCGCAGCCGAAAAGTACACCCAAACAGTTACCGCCAACATCAAAAGCACTGTTTATTATCCTGCCGACCTGTTCGAGACTGTGAAATGGCACGACGGCAGCTCATTGGATTTAAGCGACTTCATCATGAAGATGATCTTGACCTTTGACCGAGGCAAACCTGAGAGTTCAATTTATGACGAGACCTACTCATGGTATCTAGAATCCTTCATGGCTACCTTTAAAGGTGTCAGAATCATTTCCCAAGATCCACTGATCATCGATACTTACCACGATGATCACTGGATCGACGCCGAACTTAACCTTAAATCCTGGTGGCCAAATATGTCCTATGGCCCGGCAGCCTGGCACACCCTCGCCCTGGGGGTGCGTGCTGAGGCAGCACAGCAATTGGCCTTCTCGGCGGATAAGGCGGATCAGTTAGGCATCGAATGGATGAATTTCATCGCCGAACCGAGCTTGAGCATCCTGAAGAATTACCTGGACACCTCACTAATTGAAAATTACATCCCCTACAACCCAACGATGGGCGCCTATGTCACGACAGATGAGGCGACGAATCGCTGGGCGAATTTGTTTGCCTGGTACAATGCCAGGGGTCATATCTGGCTTGGTACGGGTCCCTTCTATCTTGAAAACGCGGATTACACCCAGAGCGTTTTGACACTCACCCGTTTTGCAGATTATCCAGACCCGGCAGGAAAATGGGACTTCTTCATTGAAAATTCCATTCTGGATATAAACTACACAACCGGCGCACCCGGAAGCACTTTGAACCTTACAGGGGATAACTTCCCCCCTAACCAGGATGCGAACATTTTCGTGAACGGCCTTTCCTTAGGGACGACTCCGGTCAGTGACAGTGGTACATTCACCTTCACCCTCACGACCTCCAACGCCGCAGAAGGGTTCTATTATGCCACTGCCAGCGTGAACCCGAGTGCGACGGTCAAGTTTATCATCGATGTCGACGAGGACATCAGACCACCAGAGGGTGACTATCCCGCTTTTGACTTACCAGCGGGGATCGCATACATCTATGAAATGTACTTGTCGTTGCTAAGCAAGTAACCATACCAACATAAAGGGATAGCCTGAGGTAGATTGACCTCAGGCTATCCAACCGAGATCAAAACTCAAGCATAAGAAACCCAGCAGCTAGAATAAACAATTTGCGCTACCTTTACTTGGTAGTGTTATTTTGCGCGCCTCATGCCGCGTGAACTAACCCGCTTTTTTTGGCAGTTCAAGTCGAATCATTTCGCACACAAAATTTTCCTTGACACCTTGACAGCACACTTTATATATGTTATTAATAACATATGTACGCCATAACCCTACCAGAGGAAAATAAATGGACCTGCGTGCTGCCATCCTCGGCCTGCTGAGTTGGAAACCGGCTTCGGGATATGACCTAAAACGCATCATCTCCGATTCGGAGATCTTTTACTGGTCAGGCAACAACAACCAGATCTATAAAAGTTTGATCGAGCTGCAAAAGGAAGGGCTGGTCACCTACCAGGTTCAGCTGCAAGACAGCCTGCCCGCCAAAAAGATCTACTCCATCACGGAGAAAGGGCTGGCAGAGTTACACCAAAGTCTGCTGGGGGTCCCGCATCTGCCGGAGCTACATAAGAGCTTCCTCATCCAGATGGCTTGGGCAGAGATACTGTCATACGAGGAAGTCCTGAGCCTGCTTGAGAAATACGAGGCCGAGATCGACAACCGCCTGCGGATGTACCAGGCCCAGGCAGCCCGTCCCGGCAACAACCCGGAACGCTCGCCGCGCGAGAAATATCTCTGGAAGCGCATCCTGGAAAACTTGATCAGCGCCTATCAAACCGAGCTGGATTGGGTGCGCCAGACACACGAAGAGCTACGTGAAGGGAAGCTCTAATACTATAAAAGCTCTAAGGAAGAAAGAATGAACACAAGCGTTGAAGTGATCAAACAACTGCGCCAGGAAACCGGCGTGGGAGTGATGGAATGCCGCAAAGCCCTGGAGCAGGGCGGACAAAACTATGCCAAGGCGCTGGCCTACCTGCGTGAGAAGGCTGCACTCCAGGCGTCTAAACGGACGGAGCGTGATGCACCCGAGGGCAAGATCGAGCTCTACGCGCACAACAACGGGCGCATTGGCGTCATGGTGGAGATCAACACCGAGACCGAATTCGCCAGCCGCTCGGAAGCCTTCCGCAACTTCTCACATGAAATCGCCCTGCAGATCACTTCAGCTTCACCGTTGTATGTGCGTGACGAGGATATTCCTCCACAAGTGCTGGAAGAACAGAGACATACCGCCTCCGATAAGGCGCACAGCGCTGGCAAGCCCGAAAGGATCATCGGGCAGATCGTAGATGGCGTATTGGAAAAATATAAAAACCAACACGTCCTCTTGCGCCAGCCATACATCCGAGATGAAACCATCACCATCGCCCAACTGTTAAGCCAAGCGATGGGTCAGATCGGCGAAAATATCGTCATCCGCCGCTTTGCAAGATGGGAGATCTGCCCGGATACTGAAATGCCTGGCTGAGAATCTTTGAAGCATATCTGTGGTTGATGTTTTGAAGTGCTGAGGCACGTCAACAAGTCATCGAGTCCTTTCGACAGGTCAAGATGCGATATCTACGATGAATAACGACGTTACGGACGCGAGCTGGTCCTGTTCTCGTTTATCGACTTACCGCAACAGTCCTTTGCTTTTCCATTGATCTCAGCTATTTTTTATTGATTAGATAAGGCATATAAATATAAAGAAAGCTCTCTTGGACGGTTACCGTGGTCGTTATTTGATCGTTTGCCTGGGCAAGATCTGCGACGCGGGTGGTGATTGTGTATTGCAATGATCCTTGCTGATAAGTGTGGCTAATATCCAACGTATATGTGATGGTATCACCTGGTAGGTAAGCTGTATCGGTCAAACCATCCCCCCAATCAATATTCACGGTGAGACTCTCCCCAATATCCGGATCTAAAACCTCTGCATGCAGATCGAGCGGCGTTTTTTCCTTAACTGGATTGGCAGATAGTTGTAGATTTATGATGTCCGGCGGAGTATTTTCCAGAGAAAACACATATGCGCTTCCTCCTGGTTCAACCCCTATCGCACCTACGAGTAGTAAGGTCTCGCCAATACTGCTTGATCCGGCAAAGCCATCTCCGGGCTGCCCGTTCCCGGCATGCAATTGGACTTGTTCTTGCCATAATCCCAGATCATCCAGGCTCCGACGATATATCGTTGCTGATCCGGTGAAATTATCATCGCCATAAGCACCAACCACAATTTTTTCGCCAAAGATGCTCACCGCACCACCAAAACGGTCTCCTGGCTCACCATCATGTTGTTGCAATATTGCTGTCTCTTCCCAAGAGCCAGTTTGCTCGAAGATGTAAGCCGCTCCAGCAAATTCGTTATGACCGATCGCGCCAATTACCGCGACATTGTTCTGATAGTCAAGGTCAATCCCAAAATAGTTCTGCAGCGCAGCGTCGCTGGCGATGAGTTGTGCAACCTCTATCCACTCACCAGAGTCCTCAACCTCAGGTTGAAATACATATGCTGCTCCGGTCAAGCCATCATTTCCTGGTGCGCCAGCGACGATAACATCCCCATCGATTGCAACAGAATAACCGAAATAATCATATGCAGAGTTGTCGCTCGATTTTAGATTGGCAATTTGTCCCCAACTGTTTGCTCCTCCATAATTTCTTTCGAAAATGTAAATCGAACCAGCATAATCGCCTCCAGCATATTGTCCAACAACCAGGGTGTCCCCACTGAGATCAACATCTACTCCAAAGCCATCCCCCCAATTTGTATCGAGTCCCACGACTTTGGCTGTCTGCTCCCAAGTATGCGGAACGTCCTGGTCTCTTTCGAATATATATACTGCCCCTCCTGGAACCTTAGTATATGCACCGACAGCAATCGTATCTCCATCGATTGCCACACTCCAACCAAATTGGTCATTCATCGCCGGGTCGGCCTGAGTTAATTTCGCAGCTAGCAACCAATCATTGTTATCAACCAGGCTGGGTTCATAGACGTATACAATACCGCTTTCTCCAGTATTTGGATCCGCACCAGGGCTGCCAATCACCAAGGCATTATCACTGGCCGCAGAGGAATAGCCAAATTGATCGTCGGGTTGTAAATCTTCTGGGGTTAGCTGTGTCAATTCGCTGACTTGAGGAGATATATGTGGGTTGATTGATACTGGGAACTGCCTTGCGGCAAATGTTTTTTCAGAATCTACTGAAAAAGATGCAAAGATGAAAAACAAGATGATCATAACACTCGATAGTCTTTTACACATGATTACCTCCCAGATATGGTCGGGGAACAATAGGTTGTACCCTGATTGCGATTTGTAGTGAAAGAAATGATGCTTCATAAATGGCGCTACTATATTATTTACCACGGGAGAGCAAGAAAGGTTGAAAATATTATCCCCCATCAAGGAAGTACACGTTGAAACTGCAAAATACGGCCTTCAGGATAAACTCCCGGATGAGTATTTTCAGAGCGCCAGCCACCAGATTGCTGCAATGTGCGAAAAACAGGGGATAGATTGCCGAATCGTATTTTAAATAGCCACTTAATTAGGTTAGGTTTCTTGAATAAGCAGTATATAAACTATAGAATGCCTTTCAGATTATGACCTTAGGAATAGGTCATGAAGGGGATTGGCAAATGCTGAGCAGAAAAGTTGTGTACTAGATGCAAGATGGGATAAAATAACGGTGAAAGATAACAATAGCGATTATAAAGTATACAGTCTTATCTTCTTAAAGTTGGGAAATTTATGAGATCAACCGTCCCGGAGTTGGAAGCTCAACTTGAAAGTGCCACCGATCAACGCACCAGGATTGATATCCTAAATGAAATTGGCTGGTTAATAAATTTAGATGATCAAGAAAAGGCACGTCATCTCTCTGAACAGGCATATGAACTGGCTACTAGCGGAGAGTTTGAGGAGAAACCATATTTACTGGGGCTGGCAGCCTCCCTGCGCAACCTGTCCGCTTTGAATAATGATGCTGGTAATTATGACCTAGCTTTATCACAGTCGCTACGCGCACTTGAAATATTGGAGAGCATCACGGATGACCGGCCTGCAACCCATACCTTGATAATCGACATCCTGGGCAATATTAGTTGGACCTATCGTAGTTACGGCGATTATGGAGCTGCGACGGAGTATGGAATAAAGGCGCTCAAACTTGCTCAAGAGATGGGAAATAGTCGACGCGAGGCGGGCTTACTTAACATCCTCAGCGTTATCTATGCTGAGTCAAACGATCTAAACACAGCGCTTGAAATGGGTCTAAAAGTCCTACAGTGTCATCGCGAGCTCGGGAATGCGAGTGGCGAGAGCATCGCACTGAACAACCTGGCCATGACCTATCTTGAGCTGGGCAATGGCGCACAGGCTTTGAAGGCCTGTCAGGAAAGTCTGCACCTTGCCCGCGAAAATGGGGTCGATGCAGTAGCTTTGACGGCACTTAGTACGATGGGTGAGGTTTATCTCGGGCTTAAAGATCTTACTATGGCTGAAGAATATTTGTTGCAGGCATTGACTCTAGCGAGGGAACATAAAATAGGCACAGATGAATTTCAATGCTTACTGAATTTGGGGAAGGTCTACCAATGCCAACAAAATGACCAGGCTGCGCTATCTACCTTACACAACGCCTTATCGATCAGCCATTCATCCAACGATCGCCCTGGAGAATATAAATGTCATCAATTGCTATCAGAGGTGTATGAAAAAAAGGGTGAGTCTGAAGCAGCTCTCCAACATTTTAAGCAGTTCCATGCCCTAAAAGAAACGATTTTCAATGAAAATACAGCAAAACGCTTGGCGGGTCTGCAAGTGAGCCACCAGCTTGAAACCGCAAAACGAGACGCCGAAATCCATTATCTGAAAACAATAGAATTGAAGAGAGAGATCGAAGAGAGAAAGAGCGCACAGGAAATCCTGGAAAAATTAGTTGGCGTCGATCCTTTAACAGGAGTACTCAATCGGCGCGAATTCTTTATCCTGGGGGAGCGCGAAGTCGAGCGCACATTACAGGCAGGACGACCTCTTACAGCAATCTTATTCGATCTCGACCATTTCAAAAAGATCAATGACACCTATGGGCATACAATCGGCGATCAGTTGCTTATTCACACCGCAAAAACTGTGCGCGAAAACCTGCGTCAAGACGAGATCATCGGACGCTACGGCGGAGATGAATTCGTAATTTTATTACCCGGCAGCGATTGCATTCAAGGACAACAAATTGCTGAACGCCTGCGCGATAAAATTGCATCCCAAGCAGTTGCTACACCGAAGGGTGACCTTCTCTTAACAATCAGTCTCGGAATCATCGAACTCATTGACACGCAAAGTACTACGTTAGAGAAGTTGCTTGACCTTGCTGATCAAGCATTGTACACAGCCAAGCGGGCTGGGCGTAATCAACTGGCCGTTTACACCGATTCTCATTCGCAAGACACTGACAGTTCCATCCAAGACTGTTCCTCTGCCCAGTCCTTTCCTCAAAGCGCAAACATAAAGAAGCGCAGCAGATCGAAATAATCGTCGGCCTCGTACTGCACGGTGAAAGTGTCGGTCTGCCTGGCGCCGGGGAAGTAGCCCATCTGGTAAGCGCGCGAGTGCTGGCGGTAGCGCATCTCCAGCGTAAAGTGCTTTGGAAGTTGTAACAGGCAGCGCCTCGGGTCGCCCTGCAGCGCTTGCGTCACCCCCTCGCGGATACGCGCCACGGCCAATTCGGGATGAATGTTGATAGTCGCCTCGCCGGTGCCTTCCTTCACTACCACCGTCTGGATGTTGGGATTCGTATCGACCACATGTTCGCTCAGCCCCTTATCGCCCGAAACGAACACCACCGGTGCGCCCACATATGAGCCGGTCAGCGCGTCCAATGAAAACTCGGAGATGTACTTCCCGTTCAGCTTGACGCACATCAGGTTGCCGCTCCAGGTGTGCTCCAGCGGGCTCGTACCAAAGCCTGCGCCCGAATGGTAACCGATCAGAAGCACTGCCTGGAAGGTCTGGTCGAGCTGGGTCAGCGTCTGGAAGGGATGCCCGCTCCAGCCGCGCACCAGGCGCGCTTCCTTGGGCAACTTGGCAGCGATCAGGTTGCGCCCGGTATCGTGCGAATCCTTGACCCAGATTTCCGTTGCCCCGGCTTGCAGCGCACCCTCGCAAGCCGCTGCCACCTCGACAGTCATCTGCTCGCGCGCCGCCGTATACTCGGCGTGGGTAATATTGGTCTCGTCCCAGTGGGTCACACCGGTGACACCTTCGATATCGGCACTGATGAAGATTTTCATAGTCTTTCTCCTGAATCAGAATTCTTTCGGTTGGTTTTATCGACAATCACCCAGGCGGTGTATCCTTGCGTTTCGACACGTATGTGCGCGTCCGGGTAATTAAATAATTTGGCAATGCGCGGCGGCGAGATCAAGCGGCTGCGCATCAGGGCTAGCTTCTCACCTAACGCCGCCAGTTTGACAGAGAAATCGCGTATATCCGGCTCTTCGATGACCAGGCGCCCGCCCGATTGGAGCATACGCCAGAGCTCGTCTGCGGTCCTCTGCTGGTCAATAACATGATGAAAGGCATCCACCATGATGATGCGTGCAAAGGTCGCCTCGGGAAAGGGCAGCTTCTCGCTCGGCGAGCAAACCAGGCACAAGCCATCCTTCCGGCGCGCCTCCGCCAGCATCTTGCGCGATAGGTCAGCCACCACTACTAGGTCGGCCTTACCGCGCAGGTACTGCGCCACGCGCCCCGTGCCTCCGCCGGCATCCAGCAAAGCGCCTGCAGCCGGCAGGTCTGCGAACTTCAATAACTCCACTGGCTCTTTGGGCTGGATCAGGCCATCGTAATGCGGTGCAAGGAAATCGAAGTGATCGAAGATGGGCATAGGACCTCATATTCTTCCATAAGCATGTAATGTAATCAGCGCCTTGATGGTTTTGATTGCTCGCCACTCCCCCCGGGCGTATTCTCCAGGTGGATTCCAACGGATAGGCCACCCACCATCTGCATCTTGAATCGATTCCAATTCGTCCAGATGCGCCTCAATCTGAGCCTCGGTAAATATCCGGCGGCAGAAAGAATCAGGCGAGGGCGCAAACTCAAGCGGTGTCAGGCCATAAGTTTTTACCGGTGTATCTGCACAATAATAGTTTGCATTTTTGAGTGCGTCCGCAAGCTTATCGAAGAGCTGATCAGCATGTCTTTCCGTGGAAACACTCTCCAGGAGGCAGAAAGCATTATGGATCGTATGCGCATCATCATATTGCGCCGAAGCGATATTCTCCAAGCACACGTCAACAGCTTTTTGCAACCAGGGGTGTTGAATGCCCTGCCAGGCAGCCAATCCCACCAGGCTGGTCATTCGATCGAAAGAAGGTTGCTCATTGTGCACGTGGTGCCAGTGGGCGGCGCGTGGATAGCCTCGCGAAGTGGCAAATATAGTCGGGATACCTGCTTCTAGATCAGCATGTTGAGCCAGGAACTCACAGGCACGGTAGGTCATTTCTGGGGCGCGCAGCTTGCAGTCGTAAAGCACGCGTAAAGCAAATTCAACGAAAAGAGGCTGGCTGTCAGGTGCGCGTAGGTCCGGCTCCAGCGCATGCCCAAAACCGCCGTCGTCATTCTGGTAAGTGGCGAGAATGTCAAGTATTCGCCCTGCAGAGCCATTTCGGAAGTGGTAATCGAAGATTGCTCTGTCAAGCAACCGGGCGTTTTCCCAGATAAAGTTCGAGCCTCTCTCGAAGATTACATCCATTCTCGAATCCTGCCTTTCAGTTGCTTCTATCTCATTGCTCAAAAGTTAGTTAAACCATGCGACGGCTGCATTATTTTACTCTGAGTCGCCAGAAAATATGTCAAGTCCTGTGATTGAAAGCCCATCAAAATATAAACAGAAGAACCGCTCGACAAACAGTCGAGCGGTTCTTCGAAATAAATCCTCCGGTTTCCCGCTTACTTCTGCACCATTGGTAAGAAAGTGTTCACATGACCGGTCATTGTGCGAAAGCTCCACACATAATTGGCTGCCATTGCATTGCCGGATGTGTCATGTACACCCGTGGTGATCGTTACGGTGTAGAGCATACCCGGCTTGAGAGGCTGGCTCGGCAGGAATTCGATCCGATCGGTTCCTGCCACGAAGGTAACAGTGCCAGCAATCCGCTGACCAGACAGATTCGTGACGAACACTGTGTCGGGCGTCACCGAAGCGGTGTCAAGCGGCTCTGAGAACCAGGCGATAATAGTTGGCTCATAGGTATCGGTATGAACCGGCGTATCCAGGATGCGAACGTTTGTCGCTCCCTCTAGCGGGGATGTATACAACACTATAGGCGACTCCGATTCCGCACCAGTCCCGACGACTAGCTCGACAGTAGCTGGAAAACTTGTAATCAGACCATCGCTCGCTAAAAAGCTAAAATAGTCTACCCCTTCAAAGCCAGATCGCGGTGTGTACGTCAGATTTGGGGCAACGCCGCTCAGCTCGCCCTGCAACGGATCGACCACAACCGTGAAAGCCAATGGATTAGCGGAGGGCGTGTAACCGGTCAACGTGACCGGCACCGGCACATCTTCGATCGTCTCTACCTGCTGCGAATAGGCTACCACGTCTTCAACAATGCTGACGACATCACCGGTAGGTGTTGTTTCAGGCACGCTGGGGAAGTAAACTGTGCCACTGGCAATTATGATCGTACCACTCAGAGCTTCAACCGGTACCTGGACCTCAAAGCTGACCGTACCACCCGCTCCCGGCGCTAACTCACCGACATCCCAGAGCAGTATACGGGAGGAGGGGAAGAAGAATCCACCATCGTGGATGAGCAGGGTATCCGCATCGAAAAGGTCCGGCAATTGGCTTTCCACAAAGACGCCGTAGGCCGTGCCCTCTCCCACATTCTCGTAGGAGATGGTATAGCTGATGGTCTGACCAGGGGCGATCGATTCTGGTCCCTCCATGTGATTTGGATCGCCGGCAACCAGCACCTCCAGGGGGAGCGTCTCCGGGTAACGGATCCACCGGCACCCACCATTCACGCAACGCGTGCCAGACGGGCACACCTGGAAGTAATTTTGTGATGTGTCATATCCGCAATCCTCGCACGGGGTGGCCAGGACAGTATGGCTGTTCACACACTGGCGTGTATCCTCCTCGCATTTGAGCATATCCCTTTTGCCTGGGTCTCCACAAAAATCCTGGCACTGTTCAGCAATGGTTTCGACTTCAGGGCTGTGAAAGAAGGATAGATCCATCGCACAGAGTGAACAATCATCCCCATGCTGATAACAATTGCGGCAGTGACCAGAAAGGCTCTGATCGAATTGGTGCGAGTAGAGATTCTGGATGAGACAGTTGTGCAAACAGTCATCCAGGCCAAAGTCATCACAACCCAAGAGCGGGTGATCGCTCCTTAGAACTGCAGTCTCCTCCGAGCCAACAAAGAAAGGCTCCCACATTTGCAAGTACCCGGTTGGATAATCGTACTCATACGTAGCGCTGGGACAGTCGCCCAAGACTGCCTCCGGATACTCGTGCAACCGTTGAGAACCTGTTACACGGTGGGTGAGGTAAATCGTTTCGCCGGGCGCGCTAACATCGATCATTGGTAGATTTACCTGATCCGTGCCGTCGCTGAGATGCTGCAACCGGGCTGCACCGTAATAACTGAACCCCTGGGACACAGCATCTTGGTATAGAGCATCCAGGTCTGGGTTCGCTGCCAGCAGATTGTCCAATTCCTGTTCGCTCAGATCTTCGAAGGAGGTCACTGTAACCTCTTCATAGGTCAGATACTCCTGTAAGTCAATGAGGTCGCTAGGCAAGTTCTCAGCCGCAACCAGGCCATTAGAATAGGTCATCAAATGTGCAGCGAGTCCCCAGGCATAGCGCACCTGCACAGCGCGATAAACCGCTTCACCGGGGGTGACATCACCTAATTTCCAGACTACCTGGTGTCGCCCTGGCCAATACTCGCCATCCGGTGTGCTTTGCAGATACTCAGCCTCCTCAGGAAGCTGACCCACTAACACAACACTGCGTAGGGTCTCGGTGAATACATTGTTCAGCAGGTAGCCAATGTTCAGCGTCTCACCCGCGCTGACATAATTCGGACCGAGGGCTTGCACTAAATCGGCAGGTAATGTGCCCACTGGCGGCTCGGTGAGCCACGGATCATACAGCACGCGGTCGGTGACTGGTTCTCCAGTTCCACCCGGGTTCCCGGCGTGCGTCGGCCCGCTGGGATCTCCCCAGAAATTATAGGTCGCGATGATCTGCCCGGTCAGCCCAGCCTGGTTGGCACCATAGTCCTGGTTGAAGGCAATGAAGTTGCCCTGGTCTGGGTCGCCGGAGAGAATAACCGTCGCATTCCCGTTATTGCGCACGCCATCCCCACCCCACACACCATTCGATAGGATAGTTGAGCCAGTGACCCGCACATAGGCCAGGTCGCCCTCGACGAGCAAGCCGTTTCTACCAGCTCCATCAATGGATGAGCTAGATATAAGCAGAGTGCTATCCCCTGTTACGTAGCCATGTTCACCATCCGAATCTGAGAAGGCCGTACTATCCACAGTTGCCGTTCCATTTTCGACATATAGCGAGGCATTACCATCCCCAGTACACTCCTGCATTAGGCTGTCGGACATCTCCAGCAGCCCCCCATTAATCACCCTGATGTTTGAGCGCCTATCATAGAGCGTACCTCCACATCCTTTCTCGATGATTATATGCTTAAGATTGGCGGTTCCTCCATTCAACACGATGCCTAACCAGCCATTGATGTCGTCGCTCACTCTCGTAAATTGTATTGGAAGCTCAGAAGTGCCAACCGCTTCCAGGTGGCCTTCCACAAAGATGCCGATGTTATATGGGTATTCCGGTGATCTCACAATCACTCCGGGATCGATTGTAAGTATCGCACCGGATGGAATGGTCAGCGAGCCCTCTAATTCGTAGCCATCCCATACCGTCTGCGGGGTCAGCGTTGTATCGTGCCCCATCATGGCATTTGGGGCAAGCAGGATACGGTCATAATAATTCTCGTCCAGGATGTTTTCTGTCAGGGTCACAACGCTACTTGCCCCAAGGATGTAGATGGGATATTGATCACTGGTGCGAAAGGCGCTGTTATGTGCTGACACCGAGCTGCTGTCAATATATAGCGTTCGTTCTCCCGCCCCCCCTCCATAATGGCACTCTTGCAGCGTGCTGTCCGTCATCTCCAAGTGCCCACCGTTGATGACCGCTACGTTGGCCTTTCGGACGTCTGAACAGGCATATTCGACTGTGGTATAAGCTAGATTGGCGCTGCCGCCATCTACGATAAGTCCCGCCCAGGTAGGACCTCCATCCGTGCTAGTCAAGGTGATGGGTTGGGTGGGGGTGCCCAGGGCTTCCAACTCACCCTGCACGATTATGCCAATATCATAAGGATAGCCCGGCGTTTTCACCAATACCCCAGGCTCAAGGGTCAGAGTCACAGTGGGCGGCACAGTCATTGACCCTTCTAACTGGTAGCCATCCCAAACAGCCTGCGGGGTCAGCGTTGTATCATGCTCCATCATCGCATTTGGGGCAAGCAGGATGCGGTCATAAGCGTTCCCTTCAAGAATGTTTTCTGTCAGGGTCACAACGCTACTTGCTCCAAGGATGTAGATGGGATATTGATCACTGGTGCGAAAGGCGCTGTTATGTGCTGACACCGAGCTGCTGTCAATATATAGCGTTCGTTCTCCCGCCCCCCCTCCATAATGGCACTCTTGCAGCGTGCTGTCCGTCATCTCCAAGTGCCCACCGTTGATGACCGCTACGTTGGCCTTTCGGACGTCTGAACAGGCATATTCGACTGTGGTATAAGCTAGATTGGCGCTGCCGCCATCTACGATAAGTCCCGCCCAGGTAGGACCTCCATCCGTGCTAGTCAAGGTGATGGGTTGAGTGGGGGTGCCCAGGGCCTCCAGCTCACCCTGCACGATAATGCCGATATCATAAGGATAACCCGGTGCCTGTGTCACCGCCCCCGGCTCTATGGTCAATGTAACCCCAATCGCTACAGTGACCGTGCCCTCCACGAGATGCGGGTTGTCTACCGCGCACCAGGTCTCGTCGCTAGTGATCGTGCCAGTGTGCGGGCCAGGCACACACGCCTCGACGGCGGCCAGCGTTCCCAAGGGAGGAGACTGGTTACTTAACGCCAGAACAGCTGCAAATGACAAGGCTAGTAAGAAAAAAAAGCGAACCATATGTGTTTTCATGACCAACTCTCCTTTTCGAATGATGTTCGTGAACTGCCAGCCTTAAGGGGTTGCCCATCACTCACCGGCAGATTTTGCGACAGATGAGAGGCAAAGCTGATGCGCATCAGCAGTTCCAGCAAATTTTCCCCATCTGTAAATGGAAACTGGTCGCCCGTGGCAACCGAGGTGAGCAGGCCATGCAGCACCCCGGCATTGCCAGGCTCGTGCAAGACTTTGACAACAAAAGTATGAATCTTTTGCAAGATAACCTCCTTACCCAGTGCAGCCTCGGATTGGTATGAACTACAAACAGGATATGGCTACTGCTCCTGCTTATAGAATACCAGGCAGAACTGACGAGAAACTGACTTTTCAGGTGGAAATGGGAACGAATTTAGAGCAAAGAGCGGTAAAGCTGCTGCAACTCTAGCCGAGGCTTGATACCAAGCTCTTCTTGCAAGCTGCGCGCCAGCTGGCGGTAGATACGGATGGCGGCAATACGATCATTGCTGCGCACATATGCCTGCATTGCCAGCAAGGCAGCTTCCTCCTGCCAGGGTTCGATCTCTAGTGCCCGGTGGCAGGCAGCTAAGACCAGGTCTTCCTCGCCGGCACTCGTCTTATCACGTGCCAGCGCCAGTGCAGCTAGCAGTGCCTGCTGTTTAAGCGTCTCGCGCAGCCCTACTGCCCAATCGGCATACAGGTCACCCGGGAACAGATCCCCGTGGTAAAGCTCCAAGGCAGCCTGCCACTCGCCTGCAGCAACATGCACCTGGAAAGCCTGGAAATCGACCCACGAGCCAGCCGGAAGCAGCAAGCTGATACTACCCTGGCTAACATCCAGGTAACGCGAGGAAAACTTCTCTGGTAGGTCTGCCTCCAGCGCCCGGCGCAGGGCAGAAGTAGCTCTGTAGAAAAGATCCGCAGCCGTTTCGGGAGTCGAATCAGGCCACAGCGCCGCCATGACCTGCTCACGTAGCAAAATGCGTCCAGGGCTGATCAATAGTAGGCGGAATAGCTCACCAGCCCGCCGCTGCCAGGTGCTATCTGGCAAAGATATCTGACCTTGGCGCACCGTGAATCGGCCCAAGGTGGTGATGTACAACACAGGTGGGGGGACATTTTTAAGATAGTTCAATACCCGTCGGGCGACATCCTTCATTTTGCCAGAGCTACTGTTCAGATAAGCATTCAACATGGGCAACGCTATCCCCCGCTCGCGTTCGAAAAGAAACCCATAATTGCCAAGGACAATACGGTTCATCGCCTCAAGCCAGGCTTCCTCTGCACCCTCCAGCCGTTGCTGGTAAAGCAAACCCGCCAACAGTAGGTAGGCATGCGCCAGGGAATGGTTAGCAGGTAAACCCGCCAAGGCGGCAATAGCTGCTTCAAGATCGTGCCGGGTAGACTGGAGGTCTACCAACTTCCAAGCAGCTTGCGCCCGCTCCAAGAGTGCCAATCCCTGTAGGTCGTAAGACTCACCCCGGCAAGCTACGGTTAAGGCGTCATCAGCCCATTGATATGCTGCTGAGCTATTGCCAAATGTCCGGTGATATCTGCTTAAACCCATGCGCAGTTCCGTATTCAACCCGGGCTCGCCCAGTAGTTCTGCTAAGTGCCGAGCCTTTTCGTACCAAGTCAAGGCTTCTTCAGGTTCACTGCTATCTTGCGCAATATCACCGCGCAAACAACAATAATAACCCTCCGCCAGAGATTTGGGCGGTGAATGTTGGCTCATCCGCACGGCAACTTCCAGCGCACGCTGACAATCACCAGTAAGCCACAGTGTCCAGCTCAACGTCAATAAGGGCAACCAGATTTCATCTAAAAAACCCGAACCTTCAGCGAGATCAATTGACTCGCCATCTGCCGCCATCGCCAGCTCGAACTGCCCGCGTGGCATGTAAACACAGGCAGACAGGCTGTGCAGGCAACGATGTAGGATGTAAGTCAAACCCAACTGGCGTGCGAGATCGATTGCCTGATGATAATACTGCTCTGCAGCCGTCAGGTCGCCGCGCTCGTGGGCACAGTCGCCCAGGGTCTTCAAAGCCCGGGCTCGGGTCTCACAGACCGGCGCAGCGTAGGCCAGAGCTTGCTCGGCGAGGTCACGCGCCTGATCATGATGCCCCAGGCGGTCATACATATACGCAAGGCAGGTTAGCGCTTGCGCCAGCGACTCATCCTGCCCGGCGGAGCGGGCATGCAATAATGCTTCCTGGGCCTGTTGAAGGGCAAGCCCGATATTGCCGCTGCGCTCGGCATTATAGCTGTTTTCGATGAGAGAAACGATGGTCATAGTCGTGAAAGAATTGTATTGCAGCCAGCGATGCGCGTCAACTGATAAAAATGCCAGCTAACTTTCTTCTTCCAAAAAGATCATGTATACTGGAAGAGCTCTCCGATATTTCTGGATGTGAAAGGATCAGCATGGATGAACAAACGGCGATCAACCTTCTGAGGAAAGGAGATCTGCAGGGTCTGGAAACCCTGATCCAATTGTATTACTTACGCGCCGTCAAGGCAGCCTACCTGATCGTCCAGGAGCGGCACGAGGCTGAGGATATCGTCCAGGACGCCTACCTGCACGCCTACGAAAAGATCCACCAGTTGACCGGCGATCGTTTCGGTCCCTGGTTTCTGCGCAGCGTGGTGAATGCAGCCATCAAGTCAGGCCAAAAACACGAGATGCAGGTCTCTTTGTCCGCCGATCTAGGTGGAGATGCACGCTCACTGGAAGATCTGCTGGCGGACCCGCAGCCCACGCCGGAAAGCGCCATGGAAATGAGCGAGCTCTCGCAACAGGTCTGGCAGGCGCTGCAGCGCCTGTCTGCCGAGCAGCGTGCCGCCGTGGTGATGAAATACTACCTGGGGATGAGCGAAGCGGAGATGACCACCAGGCTAAGTCAGCCCCTGTCCACGGTGAAATGGCGGCTATACGCAGCCCGCCAGCGCCTCAAAAACTTTCTGCGCCCCAATCTCGATCCCCAAGCCCCCAACCCCAGACGAGCCAACCGCTCTTCTGAGAAACAGGAATAGGAGCAAGCCATGAAAGATGACCTTCTAAAACAAACTTTGAATTCCCTGGCTGACCAGGCCATTCCGGAGCACGATCTCCCCACCCAACGCATCAAAGCATACGTGGAAAGTAATCTACGAGAGAGCAGGGTTCCACACAGTCGCCTGCGCTTCGCAAGCACAGCTGCACTGCTGGTGCTGATCGCTGGCGTGATTTTCTTCTTGACGCCCCCCGGGCGCGGCTTTGCCCAGCAGATCATCCTTTTCTTCACCGTCGCCGAGAGCGATGTGCTACCTCTGCCCACCGGTCAGCCCAGCGAGCTGCCTCCGCCCACCCGTACCCCCGCGCCCACCCAATACGTGGCGCTGCAAGAAGCCACGCCTGCCTCAGAAGCACCTGCCGTGATCATCTACCCCACCAGCACGCCCGCATCCACCGCCGAGAGCGGCAAGCCGGTCTGGAATCTCACCATCGAAGAGGCTGAACAACTGGCAGGCTTTGAAGTGAGCGTCCCCACCAGTGTAGCACCAGGTTACCGCCTGGACAATGTGATCTACGCACCGGAGAGCAGCGAGGTAGCCCAGTTCTATGAATTCCACCCCTATTCGGCTGGCGAGATGTTCATCCTTGCCCAGCGCCGCTCTTTGCCCACGGACATCATCGGCCAATCGGCGCGCGTGGAGCCGCTCACCGTAGGGAATATATCCGTAGAATACGTCAAGGGTGCCTGGTCGGGCGATACTGGACTGGGTGTCGAAACCTGGTCTTCCGGGTTGCCTTTCCACACCTTCCACTGGCAGCAAGGTGAGTTCTACTTCTCGCTGGTCTTTCTGTTCGACGATTCGGATAGCTGGAGCCCGGCATACTGGACGCGTGAAGGTATGCTGGCGATGGTCGAGATCGTCACCGGGCAGCGCTCCGAGTTCCCCGAGGTAGTGAACTACAACAATATCGCCAGTATCGAGCAGGCAGAACAGATCGCCGGTTTCGAGCTGCTGGCGCCCTCCACCTTGCCCGAAGGCTTTGTCTTTAGCCGGGCAGTGTACGAACCGGATTCGGGACGCGTCATGCTCTACTACGAGCCGCAGGCAGACTCACGTGCCGCCAGTGGCGTTAACCTGGTGATCATCGAGACGCCGGAGACCAGTCAGAGCTTCACCTGGGAGGGTTACCCCCAGGGTGCGGTGGAAGACGTGCTGGTCGGCAGCCACCCAGCCACCTTTGCCAACGGCATCGTGGTGGA
>ERZ1649853.448-NODE-448-length-17735-cov-6.693382_pt1 | contig 17735 bp, 16 predicted proteins | sample MGYA00575353_ERZ1649853 | MGnify/ENA primary metagenome ERZ1649853 (study PRJEB40853, sample SAMN11349654) | freshwater sediment metagenome | isolation source: river sediment | host: Sediment | place: India: Okhla Barrage, New Delhi | collected 2017-02-21 ...
GGATCGCGACGCATTGCAAGGGCACTTCGACAGCTTGCAAACCAGTTACACCGACCTGCAGGTCGCCCATGAAGTGACCGTCCAGGAGAAATCCCAACTCAAAACCCAACTGGACGATTTATGGGTGGATTATGATTACCTGAACACAGTCTATAATGGCCTCGCCCAGGCATATACCGACCTGGAATCCAGGTTCAACGAACTGGCAACAAAATATCTTGACCTGGACGGCCAGCACCAGACATTGATCCAGGAACACGATGCCCTCAAGGGTAAGTACTCGGATATGAAGTCCAATTACAACACGCTCACGGACGAATATGACACGCTGAAAGCAAATTACACCAACCTTTATGGTTGGTATGAGTGGCTACAATCCAACGCCATCAAACCGCCCTATATTGCCATTCACAGCCGGCAGGTAACGTTAGGCTTTTATGGCCCTTATGGCAACGTGGAGACCTGGACCAAAGATGTTTCCGAGCTTGAGAATGCCATCCTTGAAGGAGAATATTACCGGGATAACCCCACGTATGTGTATCTTGAGGTCAATGGGGAAAAAGTCGCCGAAGAAAATTATGCGCCTTTTGTTGACCCGCGCCCATTTAAAGAATATATTCAAGGTCTATATAACCGCTCGGGCAGCGATCACCAGTTCATCCAAAATGTCAGGCAGATCATCAGCCAACTGACGATCTACAATAAGGAATATTACGAAATCCCGCGCCACCCGCTGGAGACCTTCCTTTTGGGAGGTGGAGATTGTGAAGACACTTCCATTCTATTGGCCAGTATGTTGCTTGCTGCACCCGTCGATTGGGAGGTCAGCCTGGTATTTCTAGATGCCGATCATCCTCAAAACGCGGAAGATATCAACCATGTCATTGTATACGTGAACACCGGCGAAGAAGAATACCTGATCGAATCGACTGACCCGCTGTCTTACTGGTCATTCGATATAGAAGGCTGGTACTTGGAGGTAAACAAGTAGGCAAGCTCAATCGCTGCTTTTTGCTTTCGGCGTTTTACCTTCCATACGCAGCGTGGCATGCTGAAGCAATATTCCAATCAAGATCAATGCCAGGAATGCGATCGTCACGGGCATCCCGCTGAAGTTGAATGTCTGGCTGACCATCGTCGCACCTGCCACAGACGACAATAGGATCAACGCAAATTCGAATACTCCCAGCACGAGGGCTGTCCCAATCATGCCGCCTACGATGAAGACCAGCCAGTTGAATTTCCCGATTTCCATGCCAAGCAGGTTCAGGAGATAGACCAGCCCATAGCCTCCGGCAATGAAACCCGCTGCGCCGACGGCAAGCTTTTGCAATCCAACTGCCAGCATGGCGCCTAAAATGCCCAGGGCAATCGCCACCAGCCACTTGATCCATTCTGTATCTGCCTTGACGAACATGCCTGCCAGTGCAAAACCGGCGGCAAATCCGATCAACCCCACGAACAGCCAATAAAGTTTGCGCCCCGCCGCTAACAGCAAAACACCGCCAACAATCCATACGATATCACTCATGGATGATGCCCTCCTCCTACACGCAAGAAATATGTTACCGCCAGGATGACGATCGCCACACCCGCTCCCAAGAACAAAATATCAGAACCATGATCCCATTTGATTACCTGACCCAGAAATACCACTCCCAGGATCACCACCACCACGCTGAGCAGTTTGGCTTTCAAATCATCCAGGTGGGTAATGTGCAACCAGGCAGGCGTTGGAACCTGGTCATCGATGAATAACTCATACAAACCCAGAGCAATGATATAAAAGACAGTGCCAATCAGAAAAAGGTCGATGATCACGATGAATTCGAGCAGTAGACCTTTCGTACCTTCAATCAGGGGGGTACCCTTCACCATCCCAATCACGATGCGCAAGGTTTCCACGCCACCAAAGATCAACACAGCTATCGAGGCGACAAGCGCACCCAGGGCAGGGATGAGTAACAGGTAACGTGTATAAGAGATCAATTTCCGAATCGTATTCATGCGATATTCCTTAATAGTATACGCTAAAGTGTGCTAAAGAGTGCATTATAATGGACTTTAATGGAAGGCGATCAAAGTCGTCATTGTGGATGAGCACCCAATGATGCGCACTGCCGCCGTACCAACCCTGGCTTATCCTTGCCATAGTCCAGGGCTTGGTCATCACTCTTCATAACGTATTCATACCCAATAATGCCTCCCATTCCTGGAATGGATCTTGACCTGGTTAGCCAATGGAACCTATGTATAGGAGCAAAGGAGGGCTGCCATACGAACCCATATGAACATCTCTCGACTGTACCACAACCTGCTTATCCGACAAGATCATATACCACCCACCAGTTTACCAGACATGCTTAGGAGGAACTACTATGAAAAACATAAAACGATATAGCTATCTGCTGGCTTTCATCCTGCCAGCTCTGGCGATCATGCTCAGCGGCTCACAGGTGCCGGCGGCGCGCGCTCAAGGCACGCTGCCACCCGACCGGTCGGAGGTCTTGGCGCCAGATGCCATCAGCAACTATATCCCCGTCCAGGGTCGCCTGACCGACAGTAGCGGGAATCCACTCGATGGGACTTACAACGTGATTTTCCGCATTTATGATGTCTCATCAGGCGGCACCGCATTGTGTGAGTATGGTATCAGTGTCACTGTTACCAATGGGTTGTTCTCTACGTATATGAATGCCAGTAGCTGCAGCGACGATATTGACGGGCGGCAGTTATACCTGGGTGTCCAGGTCGAGGGCGATGACGAGATGACCCCGCGTGCCTATATCGACAATGTACCCTATGCTTGGACCCTGCGCCCGGGCGCCCAAATCGAGGCTAACCTGGATGAAGCACTGCTCACGGTCTACAATCCCGGGGGAGCTGGTGAAGCCATTTGGGCATCCAGCCTGAGTGGGCCGGGGATCTACGGTGCCAGCCTTGTTGCGCCGGGCGTGCATGGCAATAGCCTGGCAGGACCGGGCCTGTACGGTGAAAGTTTGAGCGGGACTGCCATCGCCGCAGGCGGCACCGGTATCATTACCAGCACTGCCGAATCATACTTGTGGATCAGCGGCAGCGACGTTCAGCCCTGGTCATCGACCGATAGCACGGTGATCACCATGGATTCCACCGGCGGCGCCTACATCGAACGCGGCGCAGACGCAGGCGTCAAGTATGTTGCTCTACCGGTCACCATCCCCGGCGTTCTGTATGGGCAGGAGGCAAAGATTACCGAGATTGCCATCTACTTTAGCGCCCAAACTGAGTTTGACGCCATCACCGACGTGCGTGTGCGCCGCCAGGTGGGAACCTGCCCAGGTTGCTACGTCGACCTCCTCCACGACGACGCTGACCACAGTTGCGAGATTGGCGTCGACCCCGACGGTTGCGTTCTCACCTATGACCTGACCACGAACAATGTGCTCTCCGAGACCTCTGGCGTCTTGCACATTGGATTGGGTTTCTTCTTTTCCGGCGACTCAACTTACGTGCAGGTTGGCGGAGTACGCCTGACCGTGGAATACGATGACTAGGAGGCCTGCCATGCGACGAAGGCGCCTCGCTTTACTATTGACCATCCTGACCAGCCTGGTTCTGGTCACAACAGTCCTGGCGATGTCATCAGCCAACTTCGGCCTGAACTGGTTTGTTCCGCTAAGCGGCGGCGGCAACAATGGATTGGTTTCCGCGAATTATGGCGCGGATGTCACCTATGGACAGACTGCCATCCGCAGTGGGGCAAGCGACAACTACCGGGTGGGTCTGGGTTTCTGGAACGGCATCATCGATACGAACATCCCCATCACCTACCTGATCCAACTGCCGATGCTTGTCAAAAATTAATCATCACAGTAAGAAAAGAAGCCCCGCACTTCAATCGGTGCGGGGCTTCTTTATTGATATTTCGATTAGGATTGATCAATCCAGGTCATAACTCTACTCTCCAGGATGTCCAGCGGAACGGAGCCGGACAGCAAGATCACGTCATGGAATTCCCGCAGGTTGAAGCGCTCGCCCAGCGCATCTTCGGCGCGTTTGCGCAGCTCCCGGATCTTCAGCTCGCCAATTTTATATGCCAATGCCTGCCCAGGCCAGGCAATGTAGCGATCCACCTCATTTGTAATATTCAACAGTGTCGAAGAAGTGTTCTGCGCCATGAAATCGATCGCTTGCTGTCGACTCCAGCCCAAGACATGCATGCCGGTATCTACTACCAAACGACAGGCGCGCCACATCTCATAGCTCAAGCGACCAAAATTGCTATATGCATCCTTATAAAAGCCTGCTTCCAGGCCAAGCCGTTCCGCATACAGCGCCCAGCCCTCGACATAGGAGGTGAAAAACACCTGCTTGCGGAAATTAGGCAGGTCCGCCAACTCCTGTTGCATGGCAATCTGTAGATGGTGCCCTGGCACCGCCTCATGCAACGAGAGCGCTTCGATTTCATATAGGGGTCGACTCTTCAAGTCATATGTGTTGACGTAATAATACCCTGCCCGGCTACCGTCTCCCGTCCCCAGGAAATAATATGCCGAGGTAGTGCCAGGGGCGCTGAAATCGGGAATGGGGCGGATGCCATACGGCAAACGCGGCAAGGTCTTGAATAGTCTTGGCAGCTCTCCATCCATGCGCTTCAGTACATAAGAGGTTTCTTTCAGCAGCGCCGCGGGCGTGTCCACGTAGAACTTAGGGTCGGTGCGCAGAAATTCGATGAAAGCAGCCATTCCACCTTGGAAGCCAGTCTGTTCGATGACTTGCAGCATCTCCTCCCGGATGCGCTTGACCTCCCGCATGCCTGTTTGGTGTACTTCCTCGGCGGAGAGGTGCAGGGTGGTAAAGTACTGGATGCGGTGCTCATAAAACGCTCGCCCATCCGGCAGCTCGGCTGCGGCAATCCCCACTCGCGCGGATGGGTAGTATTCCTCCTGGAAAAAGCGCAGCAGTTCCCGGTAGGCTGGGATGACGGAATCACAAATAGCATTCCTCCCTGCTCTACACAACCTATCTCGCTCTGCCCCGCTTATGATGGCGGGGAATTCCTTGAATGGTTGGTAAAAACTGCTTGTCCCAGGATCGTCCACGAGCTGCGCTCGCAACGAGGCATCTACACCTTCCAGCGTCACGCGTGGCGGATAGTAGCCCTGTTTCAACCCCGACCGCATCAGGTCGATAACTTGCCCGAAATATGCAAGACAGCCTTCAAGACGGGCAATGTAGTTCTCATAGTCCTGGACGTTCGCCATCGGCATCACCAGATATAAATCTGGCATCGCCAGGTGCACACCGCCGGATTTCGACATGGGTAGCTGGTAGCCGCGTAGCTCGAGCTCGCGTATCTCCAAGCCAAGGTGGCGAGCAAAGATAGTATAGTTAAGCTGGTCGGATTGTGAGAGTGCCAGCCGGTCAAGTTTTTGCAGGCGAGATGCAAACCCGCACAGCACATCCAGCCATTCCAGATACCAGCCCTCGTCTCCAGCCGGCAGCAGGTGGTCGTACTTATGCACGCCTGCCGAGGTGGCAAACCACGGGTCGTGTCTCAGCCACTGTTCCCAATGGTCATCCAGTAACTGGTGGAATTGTACGGAAATCTCTTCCATCTTTTGCTCCCTTTTCGCTAAAGGATTTCATCGATCGAACGACGCCCAGAATCAGTATGGTCCTCGATATACTCAACTTCCTGGCGTAACTCATAAAGCAAATGCCGTTCGCTCTCGTTCTCGATCCGCGGCAGGCTTTTCACACGTTCCAGGTAAGAGACCAGGAAGGCATGATACAACTCCAATGGTTCTGCCAACAACAGGCGCCGGTCGAACTCCCCCGGTTGTTCATCCCAAACACCCTTGCGCAGAGCCAGGATCAGCTCGCTCTCTTCCATCAACGTGACAGCTGCGGCAGAAGCGCCGACACGCACCAGCACCGGCGCATCAGAGCTCAACACAGCCAGGCTGCTTTCGGTACCTGTCTGGACGGTCAGCTCTCCGCCAAAGGTGAATACCTCCAGGCGTTTTTCTCCCCAGCCGATCACATCCACCGGTCCAGCGCAAACACGCAACTTATCCGCGCCGTAGTGTGGGTGGTCAACCGTTATGTAACTCACTTCACCCGACTCGCTGGCGATTGGCAGGCGCAGCTGGCGCGGATCGAAATGCAACCCGCTGACATGGTCGGAGAGCCAGATGTCCAGGCGCGAGTATCCGGGCTCTGATTGCCGCCGGGCAGGGTGTAGAACATATCCTAAGTGAGGTTCCGGTGAAGAAGTCATATATCATTCGCCTTTCATATGGCAAGGAACACAAATGGTCAAAATTTGCCGGTTCGATCTTTTTTTCAATTATAACTTCAAGAACCCTTGACAAACACATTGTTATCGATATAATTAATTCGATAAATATAAACTTAGTTACACGGAAGTCAAAATGAACGAGATCAATGAAAACAATCAAGAATTATTGGAGTTCTTCAAAGCCCTGGCAGATGCCAACCGTTTGAAGATCATCGGCCTATTAGCGCAGTCGCCCTCCACGGTCGAGCAAATTTCCAGCGCCTTGAACCTGCACTCCTCCACCGTTTCCCACCACCTTGCGCGTCTCGCCAAGGCGGGTTTGGTCAGCGCACGCCCGGACAGCTACTACAGCGTCTACCAGCTCGAAACCAAACAACTGGAAGCCATGGCGCAACGAATGCTGGCGCGTGAAACGCTCCCGGCAGTTGCAGAAGAAGTGGATGTGGACGCTTACGATCGCAAGGTGCTCAAGGCATACATGACCAGCGATGGGAAGGTGCGCGCTTTTCCAACCCAACAGAAGAAACTGGAAGTCATTTTGCGTCATGTGGTACAAGTCTTCGAGCCGGGTCAGCGCTACACCGAGAAACAGGTCAACGAAAAGCTTTTACACTTCAACGAGGACACCGCCCAATTGCGCCGTAGCCTGGTCGAGTTTGGTTTGATGCAGCGCCAGGGCGGGGGCGGGGAATATTGGCGCAGTGAATAACTAGAAATTTTGCAATAATTCAAACACCACGCCATATTTCTCCTGACTGTCAACATAGGTGTACATTCCACCTTCGTAATACCCTTGCTGGATAACCGGGACATCCTGTTCGCTGAGGGCTTTGACCACTGCCTGCGTATCCTCCACCATGAAGGCCAGGTGGTGGAAGCTCTCCCCGTTGGCTTGCAAACCATCCAGCCAGGTGCTTGGCTCGCCCATCGGCTCGATCAACTCAAGTTGGATCTTGCCCAGGTCGAAGAAGGCCAGCTTGGCGCGTGCGGGTGACGACTCGCCACGGTAAGTGGTACGCGCTTTTTCTACCTCATCGGTGATGATATATTCCGGTTTGGGCACGCCAAACAGCAAGGCATACTTTTCGCTCGCCTGGTTAATATCCTTGACTACCAGTGCTACCTGGCAGACAGCAGTTGGATTCAAAATTGGGTGGGTCATTAGAATATCTCCTAATTCAAAATTACAAAAATGTTTGTCTATTTGTCTTGATTCCTAATGTGTCTTAAGCAGCCTATCAATATTTCCATGTACCTCCAGCCCCGCATACTCCCCGTTGCCTGCAAAGATAGTGTTCCCTTCCTTACTGGTCAGCTGCACTTCAACGCTGGCGTTCAAGGTTTCATTGACCCGTTTGCCCATCTCCTGCCGTGTCGGTCCAAGCAATAAGCCCCCCTCCGCCCGGCAAGCACGCAGCATCAGGTGTATGCCTCCCCGCTGCACGATCAAATCGACGCGCTCGTCGGTAATCACCAGGCTGTCAATACGGGCGCCATTGTACGTGGCAAAACGGTGTAATTGTCCTGCATGCCAAAAGCCGATAATAAAGCCGCGGAATGCGTTGCCCAACCAGGGAATCAACGCCACGGAGGCGGTCAGGCTGGTACCCAGCCGTCCAAAATGATTGGTCTGGAACCAGACCCAGGCTTCGGGAAATGACTGTCCCCAGTCTTTCTCGATATAACCGCGCCCTGCGCTGAAATCGACCAGGGTAGATTGAGAAAGATGACCAAACGTGAGCTGCCCGCGCAGTTCATGATCTAGGCTAAGCACGCCATGATAACACTCCATACGCGGCACCCAGGCATACCAGCCCATAATCCCAGGCGAGGTGAAGCGCACAGGCCAAGGATTGATCCCCTCGAATGCTACCTCGCCACTCACCTTTCCCAACTCGTCATCAATCTGCAAACGGATACGATCTTCGGCAAATTCATTAGCGCCGATCTTGACTGCGAACTTCTCGTTTGAGGCCCAAAATTGATTTAGCGGGAATCTGTGATATGCAGATTGCCCTGTGGCTCCATTCAATACCTGCACGAAGGCATGTTCATTCTGCCCCAAAAACACGCCCGGGATAATTGCCCAGCGCTGAGCCTCGTTGGCAGAGATCAGTTTATAATACCATCCTTCAAAAAAGGGTGGTCGGACCACATGTCCGTGATACATTGCTGGGTTAAGGATGTTGCGGAAATACTGTTTCATCGTCATCACCTATAAAATTATTCATCGCATAACCTTCTATCATGATATAATTAGAACTTAAGTTCTATAAACCTGACGTATTGACATCAACCACACCCGTACACATTGGGCTGAGGGAACCACTCTATGAAACCAAGCATCGACGGCTTATTCATTGTCGCATTTGCACTCATTATCTTATTGGGCGCTAACCTGATCTCGGATATAACAGATGCTTCCACACCACAGGCAGTTAATGCAGCTTCATCAAGTCCACAAGAAACCGAAATCATTGCAGACGACCCAACTGCTTTTGGCTCGCCATACTATTCTTATGTCATCACCCAAGGCCTGCACGGGTTCTCTTATGATCAAATGGCGGTGGACCTGGCTGCCATCGGAGAAACAACCATCCTCTCCCCGATCAGCGGTATCATCACCGCATCATACTATGATGAGTACGGCAACCCTACCCTGATCATCGAAAACGATGTCTATCGCCTCACCTTGCTGCACGGCTCTTATCTCGTGAGCACTGGTCAATCCGTTACTATCGGCGAACCTATCGGCAATGAATCGAACCAGGGTTACACCACCGACATGGTAGGCAACCCGTGCTGGGGACGCGCGGGTTGCGGCTTTCATACCCACATGAATGTCTTTGACAAGCAACTCGGCTCAAACATCAATCCGCTCGATCTACTGCCCTGAATCGATCAGGATTCTTTGGTTGGTGTGCGCGGTGGTTCCAGCTTACCAAGCTCGTGCATCTGGGTCAACCAGCTGGTCGTAAAAAAGTAGACCAGCAAGGCGGCAATGAACAGCACAATCCCATCATAAATATTCAGTTCGAACCTGCCCAGGATATTCCACGTCAGGTTCGCCGGGTCCACACCGCCGAAGTACATGAACGTGTTCAACGAGATGGCGATCAGGCGCACTTCCGTGGGGCCCAATTTCCCGTAAGATAACTGGAAGTGCCCGACGGTATAAGTGCGCACATAAACCAAGACCGACAAAAGCATATAAGCGATCAGGCAAAATAATGCCACGCGCATATCGACGTAAGGCGTGCTGCCCAGCCCGACGAAGATCATGATTTGGGTCACGGCGTCTATGGTATGGTCAATGTAGTAGCCATAACGAGGGCGTTCGATATGACGATGCCGCGCCAGCGTCCCATCCAGGCTGTCGCCGTACCAATTGATCACGAAGCCCAAAGATGCCAGCCACAAATAATTGCGATCCAGTTGGCTCAGTCCATAACTGAGCATGGTGATGGCGGCGCCGATGACGCCTATGATGGTCATGGTATCTGGCGTAGCCCAAGCAGGCTGGTGTGCAGCCAACCATCGTAGTGCAGGTCTCTCTAGTGGACCCAACAGAATATCGTTGACACGCTGATGCGGTTTTAGTTCGCTCATCTACATTCTCCAAAATATTAATTTACCGGGACCTGGTCTAAAGCATCAGGCCATACCGGAAAAGTCATCTCCCATTGCTCAGGCGTCTGGCGGATATAATTTTCTGCCACACGCAGGACAGCCTCGCAGTTGTTTTGCATTTCTTGACGGCGGTCAGGGTAGGGCTGCATCTCGATCGGCTCAGAGAAGGTCACATGATACTTGCCATCAGATCCAAGGCGCGAACAACCTACCTTCACCGGAACTTGTGCCCTAAGCGCTATCATCACATAATGGGCGGGAAGCGCCGCAGGCCGATTAAAAAACATAGGCTGGTAGTTCAAGCCTTTCTCCGGTCGATCCATGCCGGTAACGACCAACCCGCCCTTGCGCAAGTGTTCAATCGCTTCCCGGAAACCGCTCTTCGATGCAGGCACAAGGTTCATGCCACTCTTGCGGCGGATGTCATATTGGGTTTTGTATCCGCCTGTCACCTCTGGTAAGGTCATAAACATCGCCTGCCATCCAAACAGACCGGAGCCCTGAACCAGCAAATCGAAGTTCCCCATATGCAGCCCCACAACTACCAGCCCTCGACTATCATACTTCGGACGGTTGAGGATCTCTTGAGTCAACGGGTCGATGTCAACCAGCCTGATCGCAGCTTCCAGGTTTTGGAAATTGTGGTATAGGGTAAATAAGGAATGTGCTGTATGGCGAAAAGTAGCCCGCACAGCTTGATCTAACTCAGCCCCCTGCAAGGTTTCCCCGCTGATCACCCAACGATTGGCGCGCACCGCACGCACCATTCCCCAACTCCGGCGTGCTGCAAGCCAGTCTGCAATGCCGCGTGCAATGCGTTTGCCAGTCTTGTCAGGCATCGTCCGTCCGATCCACAGAGCCAGCCCGATTCCAAACGTGCTATTGATCAGATTACGTGCAGAGATCGGCATAGCTTAATCCTTGGAGCCCCAGATCGAAAACGATTGTCTCAGACCTTCCTGCACATGCTCATCGAAGCTTTTTTCCACATTCATCCTCACATGCATCCAATCTCATGGTGTCCGCTCATAGATAAAGCGGTAGATATCGAAGATCTCGTAGATACCCATCAAATAGCGGCGAGTTTCGTCATAGCGAATGCTCTCCAAGAAAAGATCAGGGTCGCCATCCGCCAGCTCCAGCCATACGCTGGCATTACCCGGTCCACCATTATAGGCTGCCAGGGCTGCAAGCATATCACCGTTGAAAGCATCGCGCAAGCTGTCCAGGTAATAAAGGCCCATGCGCAGGCTGACCAGCGGGCGGTTCAGGTCGTCCACGCTGTACTCGCTAGGCCAGCCCAGCCGGGCGGCGAGATCTGCGCCCGTCGCCGGGATGATCTGCATCAAACCCCGCGCCGCGGCGACTGACTCCACATACGGCTCGAACAGGCTCTCCTGGCGCATCACACTCCACACAAATAGGGGATGGAAGCCAAATTCCTCCGCCGCGGGAATCACAAGGGAGCTAAAGTAGGTACCAAAGCGGATATGGTTGAACAGGATTGGCGCAGTCAGCGAGGAGGCATCGTTCATCCCCGCCAGGTCCAACACCTGCCGGGCAGAAAGCACCGCCTGGCGGTAACAACCCATCTCTTCCATCATCAAAGCCAGCCGGTAAGAATTGATGGGGTCGCCTACCACACTCTCACGCAGCGCTTCGAACTCACTGGCGGCTTCGTTATACATTCCCAACCGCCATAACTCCTGCCCGCGCACGTAACGCGTGTCGGAGCCCAGCGCGCCGGGCAGCGAGAAGTCCGTCTCGGGAGAAAAGCCAAAGGTGGTGCGCATCCAGCTCTCGGCTTCGGCTTTTTCCGCAGCCCGGTCCTGCCCCAGGTCAAAGACCTCCGGCGGGGTGAAAGGCGGGCGGCTGACCAGCAAGTCGCGGGCGCGCTCAGAGTAATACCCGGTAGGGTCGAAATTGGCGGTCTGCTGGAAGTTTGCCAGCGCGGTCTGGTCATCGCCCTGGGCGGCGGCATTCTTTCCCAACCAGAAGTAAGCCGCCGAGCGGTCGGTCTGGTTGGTTGCCAACGATTGCGCAAGCCAGAAATCAGTCTGGGCAGACCCATAGTCTTGTATTCGATAGCGCGCTAACCCCGCCAGCATCAGCGAGCGCAGAACATAGTCAGAGGTCGAATACTCGGGGGGGATGCGTTCCCACAGGCGGGCTGCCTCTTCCAGGCGTTGATCACGCTCGGCAACCCGCGCGGCGTCGAACAAGAATTCTGCCGCCCGTGGGTGTCCCGGGGCAATATTCACGAAATCCAAGAGTGTTTGCTCTCCCTCGGCGTAGCGCTGCATGTATGCCCATAAGGTATAGCCCTTCTGCTCCCAGGCCTCATCCCACAAGGGATGGTCTGCCGAACCCTGGATGAGTGTGTCCCACTGCGCCACAGCGCCTTCATACTCCATCTGTGAGCGCAGGATCAGCCCGGTGTAATAAGCTTCACTGCCGGGGTCGCTGCCCTGGTAGCGGTCGAAGGCTGCCAGTGCTTCGCCGTACTGCCCCGCATAGTAATCCACGATGCCGCGTTGCAGCTCATCCACCGGATAACCCGCAATGACCAGCTCAACCAGCGATAAATAAGCATAATATGCTAGCGGATAATTGTCCACCGCGTCCAGGTAAGCCGCATAGCCATCCTGGGTCTGTCCCATGTTGATGTACATCTGCCCCAGTAGATAGTCGATTTGCGCCTTGAGATAATCGTTGCCTGTGCGGCTGAACAGGTCGTTATACATCACCAGCGCCGTGGAGTAATCTCCGCTGGCCGCGTAACTGCGCGCCAGCTTGATCTCCAGCGTGAAATCCGTCGGCAAGCGCTCGCTGTTGACCGCCGCCTGATAGTCCATCAGCGCCTGCGAGTACATACCGGCGGCAAAGAGCGCATCGCCACGCCGCTCGCCGATATAGGCATCGATCACCCCGGGGCGCAGCATCCAATAACTCAGGTAAGCATCTGCCGCTTCGACATACCGTTCGAGCGCCACAAAGGTTTCGCCCAAATAGAAATAGGCTTCTGCAACGGCAGGCGCGTTGGGGTAATCCCGCGTGATCGTGCGCAGCGCGCTCAGCGCACCGGCGTAATAGCCATCCTGGTAACAGGCGCGACCTTGCCCCAACAGCGCCGCGGCTTGCACATCCGGGTCGCGGCTGGCAGCCTGCGCCTCGCGATAGGCTTGCAACGCGGCGTCATAATCGCCGTAGAAAAGCGCCTGGTCGCCGCTGGCGATGCGCTGCGCCGGTTCAGGTGTGGGTGTAGCCGTCGGCGGCGGGGTGGGAGTCTGTGTAGCCGTGGGTGGCGGCAGGGTGGCGGTAGACGTCAGCGTAGGCGTCTCCGTCGGTCGGGCAATGGGCGCCGGCAACACGCATGCCACAGCCGCCATTCCCAACGCCAGGAGAGCCAGGGCCACCGCCCCGGTTGATTTTCGCATAGCAGGATTATACCAACACTTGCCAAAGCCTGTCGCCTCTGCTATAATCCGGGACACTCCGGGCGCGTAGCTCAGTTGGTCAGAGCGCACGGTTCACATCCGTGAGGTTCGGAGGTTCGAGCCCTCTCGCGCCCACTAAGAGCCCTTTTCAAGAGGGCTCTTTTTATTCGTTTCTTCACGTCCGTGCAACAGCTCCGAGGTTCGAGTCCGCCGCTGCACTTATTGCGCCCAATACACTAGCATAAACATCTGCAAATCGAGTTGGTTTAACAAAAGCCCTGTGAGTAGTAATCATTCAACTCACAGGGCTGACGGTTTCAATAAGCTGAAAAGATCAGCGAAGATTAGCGGTTCGCCTTTAGTTCTTATGCAATTGCTTCTTGATATACCCCGCGGCTTCGAACCCCGCATTCAACGCTTTCACATTCATCTCTTCTGTGCCTCTTGGCGCACGTGCCGTGACTGCCTTCTGGATGGCCTCGCGTGAGACCACCTCGGTCAGTCCCACCAGCACACCTAGCGCCACCACGTTGGCGGTGATCGCCTTGCCGCTGGCTTCCTGCGCCAGGCGGGTGATGGGCACCTTGATGGCCTTCGTCGAAGGCACGCGTCCCACTTTTTCCTCATCCACGATCAAAAAGCCGGTCTTCTTCAAGTTGCCGGCGTACTTATCACAGGCTTCCTGGCTCATGGCTACCAGCACGTCCGCATTGATCACCTCGGGATGGTCGATGTCACCCTGGGCGATGATCACCTCGGCCTTGCTGGCGCCGCCGCGCGCTTCCGGTCCGTAGGATTGGGTTTGGGCCGCGTTCTTACCGTCGAAAATTGCCGCCGCCTCGGCCAGGATGATGCCGGCCAGGATCATACCCTGCCCGCCCTCGCCTGCCAGGCGGATCTCACTGCGATCTTGCGCATTCTTATTCGCCATCATGCACCTCCCTAGCGGCCCTGCACGCGGGCAACCAGCTGGTCGTAGAGCGCCGTGTATTCGGGCTTATCTACGTTGTGCAGCACGCCGCGCACGATCTTGCTGCCCCGCTCTTCGGGGGTTAGCTTATCGATCATATTCAGCGAGACGCTGTTTTCTTTCAATTGCCGCATCATATCCACCGGCGTGCCGAGTTTGTTCAGCCGCCCGTAGGTGGTGTGGCAGTAACTGACCGCCTCCACCAAGCTGAAGCCATCCTTGCGGATCGCCTGCTCGAGATAACGCTCCAACTCGACCGCGTGATAGACCGTGGTGCGGGCGGCATAAGAAGCGCCGGCGGCGATTGCCAATTCGCAGATCGGCATGCCCGGCTCGATGTTACCGTAGGGCGCCGTAGTGGCGCGCCCATTAATTGGAGTGGTAGGCGAATATTGCCCGCCGGTCATGCCGTAGATGGCATTGTTGACCACGATCGAACAGATGCCTATGTTGCGCCGCGCGGCGTGGATGAAGTGGTTGCCGCCAATCGCCACCGCGTCGCCATCCCCCATGATGGCAATGACCTTCAGGCTGGGGCGGGCGAATTTCAAACCCGTGGCAAAAGCCAGGGCGCGCCCGTGCGTGGTATGCATGGTGTTGAAATCCATGTACACCGGCATGCGCCCGGTGCAGCCAATACCGGATACCAGGGCTACATCATCTTTCGCCAGCCCGATTTTGTCGATGGCGCGGATCAAGGCGCCCATCACCACGCCGATGCCGCAGCCCGCGCACCACACGTTGGGGAATTTCTTGGTAGGTCGAAGATACGTATATGCAGTATGCTCTTGTTCCGACATCTTACCTGCCCTCGATTGCTTCCAGGATCATCTGCGGCGAGACCATCTCACCGTTGGCGCGGTTGACACGCACCACTTTGTTCCGCCCGGCGACCCGTTCCACCTCCAGCGCCAATTGCCCCAGATTCATCTCGGGCACCACGATGCGCTTGGCGGTGTGGGCGATGCGGGCGATCAGGTCCTCGGCAAACGGCCAGATGGTGATCAAGGTCAGCAAGCCAACCTTGGCGCGGCGCTGGCGCGCCATTTTCACCGCATGCCGTGCGCTGCGCGCCGAAGCGCCGTATGCCACCACCACCGTCCTTGCCCCGTCGAGATCATCTTCTTCATGCAGGATGATATCGCTCAAGTTGCGGTCGATCTTGCGATGCACCCGCTCGATCCAGTCATCGATTTCGTCCAGACGCTGGGTGGGATATCCCATTGGGTCATGGAACAAACCGGTAATGTGATAGCGATAGCCATCGCCGAAATTCGCCATCGGCGGCACATCGCTGAAGGAGTCGCCGTAGGGCTTGTACCACTCCGGCGGGACGGAGGCGGCGATGCGCTCGACCCGCTCGACGGTATCGAAATCGGGCACGTCGATCTTCTCGCGCATGTGCCCCACCACCTCATCCAGCAGCAGGATGACCGGCGTGCGGTATTTCTCTGAGTAATTGAACGCCTTGACGGTCAGGTCAAAGGACTGCGTCACCGAGGTCGGGCTGAGGGCGATGATCGGGTGATCGCCATGCGTGCCCCAGCGCGCCTGCATCACATCTCCCTGCGAAGCGCTGGTCGGCTGACCAGTGCTGGGTCCCAGCCGCTGCACGTCCACCACCACCACCGGCACCTCGGTCATGGCGGCGTAGCCAACATGCTCCATCATTAGCGAAAAACCCGGACCGCTGGTAGCCGTCATGGATTTCAGCCCGCCCACCGAAGCCCCGATACAGGCGGCCAAGCTGGCGATCTCGTCTTCCATCTGGATGAACTTCCCGCCCACTTTCGGCAGCTCGCGCGAGAGCATCTCGGCGACTTCCGTTGAGGGGGTGATTGGGTAACCCGCATAGAAACGGCACCCGGCGGCAAGCGCGCCCCAGCCAACCGCCTCGTTGCCTTGCATGAGTTTAACAGTCAAGGGGACCTCCTTAGTTTTCGATCTTCTTGACGATGATCGCCAGGTCTGGGCAGTGCGTATCGCACCAGTGACAGGCAGTGCATTTCTCGGGCAGGACGACGATTGGATGATCGTCGTCGTCCAAGGCAAGAACGCCTGTCGGGCAAAAAGCAACACATATGCCGCAGCCTTTGCACCAGTTGCCAAAAACGATCACCTGGCCGCGCGGGCCCTTCTTGGCAGCAGGTTTAGAGTCTGTCGTTGCCGCGGTCTGTGCAGCAGGAACATCCGTCATACAAAACCATCCCTTCGGGGACACAGCGTGTCCCGTTTCCTTTGGCAGAATGTAATTCTAGACGCTTCACCAGCGTCTAAAGTCATTATACTCAAAGCAAATTGGGGGAGTAACCGATAAAATACCAGGATTTGGAGTGAAATTCGTCACTTTATCGAGCTAGGGGACGATCCTGATCTTGAAGCCTCGCGCCTGTTCGTAGGCATGCGCGGCGCGCAATAGCTTCGCTTCTGCCCAGGGTTTCGCCACGTGCTGCAAGCCAATCGGCAAGCCTGTCCTGGTGAATCCGCAAGGAACAGAAAGCGCCGGCAGCCCGGTCAGGTTGAAAGGCGCGGTGAAACGCGTCAAGACGCGTGCGCGTTCCACAGCATCTGCCATGCCGCGCATTGCCGCAGGCACCGGTACCGTCGGTGTTAGCAACAAGTCGAAGGTATCCAGGAAGTGTATGAACTGGCGCTGCAGCACAGTCTGCATGCGGCGCGCCAGGGCATAATCGCCAGACGAATAAGCCGCGCCGGTCTGCAAACGCGTTCGCACATCTGCACCAAACCCCTCAGCATGCTCTGCAAGACGCTGCCGGTGGAAGGCTGCCGCGTCGCTGGTGGTCATCAAGCCATTCGCCAGGGCAGCTTCACGCGCTCCAGGAAAAGGCAAGGCATCCACTCGAGCGCCCAATACTTCGAACGTGCGCGCCGCGTTGCGCACGGCTTCCAAGACCTCCCCGTCGACCACAGCGGAATGGACGAAATACTCATCGTCTGCCAGCGCGATCCGCCAGCCTGACACCCCCAGCTCTAGATGTGCAGTGTAATCATCGACCGGCATATCCACCGACCAGGGGTCAGCCGCATCGTACCCGGCAATCGCTTGCAGGAGCAGCGCCACATCCCCTGCAGTGCGCGCCATGGGACCCACGTGGTCCAGGTTCCAGCTTAACGGGATGACTCCACGCAGCGAGACGCGCCCGCGCGTCGGCTTAAGACCCACCACCCCGCACAATGCCGCAGGGATGCGGATCGAGCCGCCGGTATCTGTGCCCAAGGCACCCATGCACATGCCCGCCGCCAGCGCCGCGGCATTCCCGCCGGACGAACCGCCGCTGATACAGTCCGGGTTCCATGGATTGCAACAATCGCCAAAATGCGGGTTCTCGTTGGTCACCCCCAGGGCAATCTCGTGCATATTGAGCTTCCCCAGCAGCACCGCTCCGATCGA
>ERZ1649853.451-NODE-451-length-17638-cov-10.802650_pt1 | contig 17638 bp, 25 predicted proteins | sample MGYA00575353_ERZ1649853 | MGnify/ENA primary metagenome ERZ1649853 (study PRJEB40853, sample SAMN11349654) | freshwater sediment metagenome | isolation source: river sediment | host: Sediment | place: India: Okhla Barrage, New Delhi | collected 2017-02-21 ...
GCGAGTGTTTCATGCAGTGCACCTTATAAGTTTGGCCGGATATTTCCACGGCTGAAAAGTCGTGGCCCCATTGAAGCGATGGCTACCTGCACCTCAATCCAGAGGACGTGAGGCGATTTCCACGGCTGAAAAGTCGTAGCCCCATTGAAGCAAATAAGAAACGAACAGCCCGCCAGGAGCAAGAGAGCACAAGGAAAAAACCAAATAGCTTGTCGATGCATATTCAAGAGTGACTATGAAGCTCAAGATTAACATTGCAGGCCCGAAGGTGCATGATGTGGGCTATCGAGTATTTCTGCTAAAAAATGCCATGAACACAGCGTTACCTGGACTGTCAACCTACAACTGGGATGGGGATGGACAACAGGAGGTCGTAGCCCTGGTAGAAGGAGATGATGCCAGAATCAACGCCTTCCTGAAAGCAATTGAGAAGAATAAGCCTGAGTTGGCTGAAGTCTCCAAGATAACCTCTGAGGCCTACGACGGCGAAGTTGGGCGCACCAGCGAGGTAGCTATGCTTTGCTCATTCGTTCAATTAGATAAAGCAATTCCGCTGCTCCTCGATATGAGAGATGATCTTAAAGCCGTGAGAAAGAACACGGATATGATTCCTCAAATGAGCGAAGATATCAAAGAGATGAAGGTCGACATAAAAGCCGTGAGAAAGAACACGGATATGATTCCTCAAATGAGCGAGGATATCAAAGAGATGAAGGTCGACATGAAAGCCGTGCGAAAAACAACTGATGAAACGCTTGAAGAGATCAAGGGCTTGAGAGAAGACATCCAGCCGGGCTATGGAATGAGCATGCGACAGGTACAGGCGGATATCAGAGCAATAAAAGAGAGGCTAGGGATGCTGTAGAAGGGCAGAGGATGCTCGCCAAACATTTCATTAAATTTTGTTATAGTATCAGCAATCTTTTAAGTCACTCCTCCTGAGGAAATATTGCAGCTTGATGGCCGCTCAGGAGTTCAGGAAATTAAATTGCAGCGCACATCCATAAAAAATAGCAACATATATAAATAATAACTACTATTACTATTTCGGTGAGTCGGTGAATACTGAAGTGCAAGACCCTCTCCGCGACCTGCCGGATCTGATTCCCGCCCGAATGCTCAACGAGTTCGCCTACTGCCCTCGTCTCTGCTATATCGAGTGGGTGCAGGGGGAATTTCTGGACAGCGCCGATACTGTGGACGGCAGATTCCAGCACCGCCGCGTCGACTCCGGGCCGGTGAAGTCCAAAGCATCAAAATCAGAGACATCCGACTCACAGTCACAGGAAAAGGAACCGGATTTCGATACATTTCATGACCGGTCCGTCTACCTTTCAGGGCCACAGTGCGGCATAACCTGCCGGATCGATCTCCTGGAGGGCGAAGGCGGCATGGTGACGCCGGTTGACTATAAGCGGGGCTACGCTCCGGACATCCCGGAGGGGGCCTACGAGCCGGAGAGGGTGCAGCTCTGCGCCCAGGGCCTGGTGCTCCAGGAGAACGGCTTTGCCTGCCCGCAGGGCATCGCCTACTTCGTCAAGTCCAAAAAGAAGGTCCCTGTCCTCTTCGATGAGGCCCTGGTAGCCAGAACCAAAGAGCTGATCTCAGAGCTGCGGGCCGCGGCAAAGAGCGCGCAGATGCCTGCCCCCCTCTCCCACAGCCCCAGGTGCAACCGGTGCTCTCTGGCCGGCATATGCCTTCCCGATGAGATCACCCTCTTAAAGGAGATGCAGGCCGGCGAAAAAGCCGCAGAGGGCTCCGGCCCGGTGCGAAAGCTCCTGCCCGCCCTCGACAACACCATCCCCGTCTACGTGGTCGGCCAGGGATACACCGTCCGCAAAAAGGAGGACCGCCTGGAGATCTGGTCCCGCGAGGGAAAGGCCAGCGAAGCCCGCATCAGAGAGATCTCCCAGCTCTGCCTCTACGGCGGCGTGGAGATAACCACCCCGGCCATGGTGGAGCTGATGCAGCGCGGCATTCCCGTCATCCACTACACCCACGGCGGATGGTTCCAGGGGATATGCCTCGGCACCACCCACAAGAACGTGGAGCTGAGGGTCCGCCAGTTCCAGTGCTTCCTGGACCGCGACAGATCGGCTGCCCTGGCCAGGAGCGCCGTCTCCGGAAAGATCAGAAACTGCAGGACCCTCCTGCGGCGAAACTGCGCCGAAGAGTGCAAAAGCGACCTCGACCTCCTGGCGAAGCTTGCAGCCGACGCCGAGGAGGCCGCGAGCAGCGAGAGCCTGCTCGGCATCGAAGGCGCAGCGGGACAGTGCTACTTCTCCCGCTTTGCCGGCATGCTCAAGTCGGCAGGCAAGGACTTCTCCTTCACCGACAGGAACAGAAGACCTCCCCGCGATCCCGTCAATGCCACCCTCTCCTACCTCTACGGCATCCTGGTCAAAGATATCTTCGTCACCCTCCTCGGCGTGGGCTTCGACCCCTATCTCGGATTCTACCACCGCCCCAGGTACGGCCGGCCCGCCCTCGCCCTGGACATGATGGAGGAGTTTCGCCCCCTGATTGCCGATTCGACGGCGATAACTCTCTTTAATAATGAGCAGCTCACCCCAAATGACTTCATAAAAAATCGTGCCGGAGTAACCCTCACTGCAGCCGGCAAGAAGGCAGTGGTGACAGGCTACGAACGCCGCATGGAGATGCAGATCGTCCATCCCCTCTTCGGATACAAAATCAGCTACAGGAGAGTACTGGAGGTGCAGGCTCGCCTGCTGGCCCGCGCCATCTCCGGAGAGATCGGGGACTATCCGCCCTTCTGCACCAGATAGCAATTGAAGGGAGGGCGATCTTTACGAGCGACCTGAAATGCTACGTGGTCAGCTACGACATAATGGACCAAAAACGCCTGCATCAGGTGCACAGGACCATGAAGGCCTTCGGAGAGCCGATTCATTACTCTGTCTTCCGCTGCAATCTCACTGCCAGAGGAAGGATGGAGCTGATCGCCGCCCTTGACGGCATCATCAAGCATGACCAGGACAGAATAATGATCGTGGACCTCGGCCCCCTGGAGGGCAGAGTTGATGATCGAATTGAGTTTCTGGGGGTGCATCCCCTGGAGGCGGAAAGCCGGGCAGTGGTGGTCTGAGGCATCGCAGGCCGTATCAAGTGACTCTGCCCTTGCAGTGTTCCGTCCGTCTTTGTGCGTCTTTGTGGCTTTGTGACTTTGTGGTGAAGGCGTTTATCCCAGGGCCAGACCAGTGGTCCTGGACTTTCACCACAGGCAGTCAGATCGAATGGATGGGCCGGGATTGAGGTCGGAGTTTATAAGCCATTTATAAGCCGTTTATAAATCTTAAATACTCACGTATATATACCCCCTGTATATAAAGTATAACCCGGAGATACTTGAGTATGGAGTCCACAATAAATATTGAGAACGTGGTGGCATCCACCAAGCTCGCGGAGGAGTTCGACCTTCACAAGATCGAGTCCGAGCTCGAGGGCGCTGAGTACAACAAGGAGAAGTTTCCCGGACTCGTCTACAGGGTTAAAGCCCCCAAAGCAGCTTTTCTCATCTTCACCTCCGGAAAGGTGGTATGCACAGGAGCCAAGAACGTTGAGGACGTTCGCACGGTCATCACCAACATGGCCAAGACCCTCAAGTCCATCGGCTTCGAGAACATAGATCTGGAGCCGGAGATCCACGTTCAGAACATTGTGGCCTCTGCCGATCTGAAGACCGACCTTAATTTGAATGCCATTGCCCTGGGCCTGGGCCTGGAGAACATCGAGTACGAGCCGGAGCAGTTTCCGGGACTGGTCTACAGAATCAAGCAGCCCAAGGTGGTCGTGCTCATCTTCAGCTCCGGCAAGCTCGTGGTCACCGGCGGCAAGACCCCGGAGGAGTGCGAGGAGGGTGTGCACATCGTCAGGATGCAGCTTGAGAACATGGGGCTGCTTTAATCATTTTATTTTTGGAAGCCATTATTTAACCAACTTATAGATATTTTAGAGTGGATTGTATGGCAGATTGAATCCACCGGATGAAGACCCATTCCCCTGAAAAATGATTTTCATATCCGGCGCTTACATCAAATACTGAGATAAAATATATAAATCATCGACAAAAATTTATTTAAATCATGAACGCCAATTAAGCATCACGAAAGATAATGAAGGTGGGGTGATGTCAGATTCCATTGAAGCTAAAGGGCTTAATGCTCTCCTGGACGGCCTGCTCAAGAGCAAATACTCCGACCTGATCATCCTCTCGGCGGTGATGCTGGCCTTTGCCATGCTAATAATAATATCTGCGGCATTCACATAGAAAAATAAGTAATATTTAAAAAATATCAAAAGCCCGACCGGCGGGTGCGCAGGGGGGAATGCCCCCGTCAAGACTTTTGAAAATGCTCTTTTAGCCGCGTCTTTATCTCCGCAAGGCTCAGGCTCTCCTGCTCTCCCCCGGCCATGTCGCGCAGGGTGAGAAGTCCCCGGCCCAGCTCGTCCTTGCCCACGATCACCGTAAACCTCGCCCTGGCGCTGGCCGCCGCCTTGAGCTGAGCCCCCAGTCCCCTGCCCATGACATCCAGGACCACGGGAATGTCCTGCCTCAGCTCTGCGGCGATCTTGGCGGCCTGCAGCTTCACGTCCGGCGTATAGGCCAGATAGGCCGGCGCCGGGCGCCCTCCCTCCATCTGCACAATCTCCATAATGCGGTCAAAGCCCAGCCCGAATCCGGTGGACGAAGTCTCCTTGCCGCCGAAGAGGCTGGCCAGCTCATATGTCCCGCCTCCGCAGATCTGCCTCTGCGCGCCCAGGCCCTCAGCATAGACCTCAAAGACGGTGCCGGAGTAGTACTCGAGGCCCCGCACGATCTCAAAGTCGACGGTAAAGTCGACGCCGTAGGCCTGCAGCAGATCCACGGTCTGCGAGAACTCCTCAAAATGCAGCTCTGCCCCCACCTGCCTGCCCAGACGGGCCGACCCGCGCCCGGCTAAGGGTGCGCCCGCATCACTGGCTGCCCCTGCCGGCCCGGCTGAGGGTGCGCCCGCGGGAGCGCCGGCATCCTGGACCGCCAGATCCCGAACTATCTCCGCCGCCCGGTCCAGCGCCTTCCTGCCCTTGAGGTCGATCAGCTCCAGAAGGCCAAGATGGCTGTAGCCGATCTCATCCAGCAGGCCGCTGAGGGCAGACCTCTCCTTTTTGTCGATCATCCTCATGATGGCCGGCCTGTGCTGCTCGTCGATCCTGGCCAGAAGAGTGCGAATGAGCCCCAGATATCCCACATGAATCTCGCCGCGAACCCCCACGCTCTTGAGCATCTCTTCGGCGAGCGCTATGGCCTCCGCCTCGGAATCGGGGCGAGTGCCACCGATCAGCTCGCAGCCGAGCTGCCAGAACTCCCGGAAGCGCCCCTTCTGGGGCCTTTCGTAGCGGAAGCAGTTTCCGAAGTACCAGAGCCTCTGCGGCTTCGCCGAGTTCTGCAGCTCGGATACATACATGCGCATGACAGGAGCCGTCAGCTCCGGGCGCAGGGCCATGTCCCGCCCGCCCTTGTCTTTGAAGCTGTAGATCTCATCGACCACAGACGCGCCCGATTTCTCTGTAAAGAGCTCCAGATGCTCAAATGTGGGAGTGGCCACCTCCCTGTATCCCCAGCGCTCCAGCACGCCCTGCATGGCCCTTTTAGCCCTGCCCCTCCTCTCCGTCTCCTCAGGAAGAAAATCCCTTGTGCCTCTCGGTCTCTGAATAATCATATCGGGAGGGAGAATGCAGCAAAATGCCCTTATACTTTTTGATGGGAAAAATAGGAATTAAATTTTTGATTCTCTCCATAATCACTTCAGCTTGGCTTCAACCTCAGGTGGGATGACTATCATCTGCACCGGCTTGATGATTATGTTGGACGTGGCCACGGCGCTTCCGCCCTCCACAGTGTTTACTGCGCTGACGGTGATGCCATGGACATCGATATCCAGGTTATTGCTGAATAGGTCTCTTCCGTCTCTTCTATCACCACTCTTGCTGCTGCGTGATTCGCCGATCTCGCCCTGCCCGGAGAGCTGCTCCTGGCCGGCCGGCTGTCCGCTGCCGAATGCCTCATCCACAATGGCCTCTACATCTCCTATCTCCGGATCGCCCGGCCATACCTCCTCCGCCTGTCCGGCGCTTCCTGAAACGCTCACATCCAGGGAATTGACGAACTGGCCGTCATTCTCCTCTGCATTCTGCTGCGTTTCGCAGTTGATATCCCTCTCTTTGACGCTGTTGAAGGCCTTGAGATCTGTGACGGCGGCAGAGGTATTGTTGCCCTCCAGATTTATCTCCTCATGAGTGGGCGGGCTTTTAGCCATCAATTCGCCCTTGGATTGCTCCAGGCTATTCACATGCCAGATTGATGATGATTGCTTAAGCCCATTCTCCAGGTCCGGCAGCTCCGCCGGCTGCGCACCATATGCCAGAGGCGCAGTAAGCTGGAGAATCAGACCGAAGAGACTAATCTGGAAGATAAAAATAGCCACCGCCAGCATACTGCCGGCGGGCTTTGGCATTTCTCTCATTATCCCATCCTCCGGACGGAAATGCCCGGAGCTACTGCTGGTTGGTCACAATCTCCACGTTGTTCTGAGCCAGGGTGGATGCTGAATTCAGCGAGAAGGGGAAGGAGCCCTGAAGGGACAGCCCAATTGCTGTTGCATCTCTGTTTCCTACGCTGATCTGCTCCACATTGTACTTGGTGCAGCAATCCTGGCAGGCAGAGCCATCGACACCCTGACAGCAGTCGCAGTCGCCGGTGTCCTGGTTCTTCTTGATCTTTAAATTGTTCTGGGCAGTGACTGCGGCAAAGTTGTTGCTGAACGGACCAGCACGCTGAGCCATCCCGCCGATGGCCAGAGCCCTATCATTTCCCACGCTGATGGAGTCAAAGCTGATATCAGCCGATTGCGGGAACTTGAAGGCATTGCCTCCAGTCTCGAAAATGCCCTGTCCCAGGATATCTACGCCGCCGCTTCCGATCATTCCACTCTGTGCCATGGCCGGGACTGCAAACGCAGCCATGGCCATAGACAGAACAAAGAATATTGCTACTTTTTCGATGTTCTCACCCCATAAACCTTTTTAGGCTACAATTAACTAAGTTTCATTTATATATATACTTTTTGGCGACAATTAATAAGAAAAACTAGATTTATTAAAATATTTCTTTGAAAGAATTTTCTACTGAATATGCAAAATGCCTAATAGCAGCTTTGCACATATCAGAGGAAAAACAGCAAGCCCACTTCATCCATTATTTATATAAGTTATATGAAATGCATTTGCGCCAAATTCAATAATCAGATATAAGGAGCTATGCAACAGAAGATATTGCAAGCCTAAAATCACAGACCTGAACAGAGATAAGGACAGACGATTCTAAAAATTTATTTATTTTAGCAAGTCGAGAGAAAAGCAGCAACGCGACAAAAAGCTGTGGAGAGATCATTTCAGCTTGGCATTCACCTCCGATGGACAGTATATGATCTGCACCGGCTCGATGACTATATTGGATGTAGCCACGGCACTTCCGCCCTCCATGGTGTTTATGGCGCTGACGGTGATGTCCTTCACCTCAATATTCAGATAATTTCCAGCTTGACGTATCCTATTGTGAGGGAAAGTCGCCCCACTGGAGACATTTTCGGATATGTCTTCCGGCAGATCCTCCAGCAAGCTGTCATAGGGAATGGCATCGAATAGGCCACTGTCAGATATTTCCTCTTCCTCCCCCTGGACGCTTATGTCCAGCGAGTTTTCCAGACCGTCAAATTCTGCATCCCCTTCCTGGGGGCTGGATGCATCATAGTGCAGATCCCTCTGGCCCTGGGTGTTGACAGCCGTCAGGCTCTCAACCTCCACCGCGCTATGGCTGGAGTTGAGCTCTATCTGCTCCATTGTTGAGGATGATGAACGGGCAGGAGCGCTGTGGGCTGTGGGCATGGTCATGCTCTCCCGGCCATACCAGGGAAAATAGACTGCATCACCGCTTGACTCGATAATGCCCCATTTGTCGGTTCTTTGATCAGAGATGTCGATAAAAGGATCTTTGGACGCGCCTGTCTCACCGGTTGCCAGAGGCAGGCCCGCCAGCCCCGGAACAGAGAAGGCGCAAATAAGGAGAAGACCCACCAGCACCGGGCCGGTGGGATGGATCTTTGCCCTCATTTAACCCTCTCTAGTCCACGAGACCCTGTCTACTGCTGATTGGCTACTATCTTGACGTGGTTGGTTGCCGAGGAGAATCCGTAAGCTCTTGCCTCCCGGTTGCCTACCTTAATCTGGTCGACGTTGACCTTGATGCAGGGGTCCATACAGCCCGCATAATTATCTGTACTCCCGTCAGCATTGGTGATATCTTCTGTTTCATCACACGATGTGCACTCGCCAGTATCCTGGTTCTTCTTGACCTCCAGGTCATTGGCTGCAGTGGCCATTCCTGTGGCCTGCCAGACATTTCCAAAGGCAATGGCCTTATCGTCGCCTACTTCCAGGGTATCGATGTTGGTATCCTGACCCTCCGGGAAGGTGATGGCTGCCCCGTTTGTCTCAAAGATGCCTGTTCCAAGAATGTCCACACCGCTGGTGCCTATCTGGCCGTCAGTGAACTGCGCTGCGGCAGAGATGGACAGCACGGCCAGAGCCATTATCGCTATAACTCCTATGTTTCTAATAGTCTCACCTCAAACTGTTCTTATTATAGGATACTGTTTGCAGGCTTAATATTTATATTTTTTGGTAAGTGATACTATATCGAAAATGGCCTTCGGGACATAGCCATGAGGATATCTCACAGAAAGCATAACGAATTCCATAAGCTACACAGCTATTTTCGATTCAAAATTTTGAAACACCGGGCATATTATCGCAATCTAAAAGTCGTGCTATTAAGAGAATATTTGCATCGATTCGCTAAAATTTTGCAATTCTTAAATTTTTATATTAACACAGTTTAAGCAAATATCAGCTTGCGCACCTTCATGGTGGCCAGATCCACCAGAGGGGCCACCCCTGCCACAGGCTGGATGTTCATCTTCTTCTGGAAATCGGTCTGGGACTGCCAGGTGCCGCTATTGATCACGGATACGCCCTTGTAGCGGGCTATGCCCACGGTGTGAACGTGCCCGCAGTGCAGTATGGCCGGCGGCCGGGAGATGACATAATGGTCCTCCTGCTCAGGAGCGATGGATACGCGACTGCCATAAATGGGAGAGAGGTGCCTTCGCCTCAGCATCTCGATCATGGCCTTCTCCGGCGCGGCGTAGGAGATGCCGGGCAGGCGCAGCACCAGATCATCTATGCTGCGGCCGTGATACATCAGGACCGAGACGCCGCTTATGGTAACCCAGGCGGGATTGCCCACAAAGAGCATGTCCTTCCGGAAATAGATCTGCACATCTTCCGGAAGGGAAGGCTGGGGCTCCGCCTGGCGCACGATATCGTGATTGCCGGGCGCGATTATCACCTTGATGCCTTTTCGTATGGAGTTGAGCCTCTCAGCCGCCGCCTGGTACTGAGCATATATGTCCATCACCGCCAGATCGTTCTGCTGGCCGGGATAGATGCCCACCCCATCCACCAGATCGCCGGCGATGAGCAGATACTGCACCTGAGCCGCCAGGCCGGAGGGGTCGTCAGCCTCCCCGTTCAGCCACCCCATGAACCTCTCCCAGGCATCGGCCATGAAGTACTTGCTTCCCACATGCAGATCGGACAGGAGGAGAGCGTGTCCGCTCCCCTTCTCCAGGGGTGCCGTCTGGGCGGGCATATCCGGCCAGAGCAGTGATTTGACAAAGAGCCGTCCGTTGCCGTCTGTGGTTCCTGTGACGCCTATGACTTCGTCGGTCACAATCTGGGCGGACTGCTCATAGATCTCCGAGTCCCTGGCAATGACGGCTGTGATCATGCCGGTGGGGTCCTCCAGCTCTATCACGCGATTGCCCTTGGCCGTGGCCCTCACATCCATGACCATGCCTATAATTGAGACCTCACGGCCGGTGCTGCTCTTTCCCAGGGACTCGATGGGGCGGCTGTTGAGCCTCCTGGATAGGATCTCCCTGATCTTGGCGTATCTATCGCGAAAGTAGTGCACAAAGTCGTCGTAATCGCCCACGCAGGTGGAGCGGCCGGTGATATCGCACTTTAACTCCACAGACGAATCGGCAGGGCAGGCAGCGGCTGTGAGGCTGAGGGGAGCCGCCGGCGGGCGAGATGCCATCCCATCCGGCTGCAATGGCCGGCTCAAAATGCTCCCAGGATGACTTCGCGAGGCAGACGGCATAGCTCCTGAGCTGAAAAGGCAGGAGACCTGGGCAGTACCGATCACCGCCACAGACCGATCGATGCTGCCGATGATGCGCCGGACCAGCTCCTCAGTGCTCCCGGAGTAGCAGCAGATGGCCTCCAATGCCTCCGGCTCTATCTGGTAGCCTTTCTCGGCAAACCTCATCACAATGCCTTCGCGAATGAGGGCTGGAGCTGTCCGATGCATCGAAAGGAGTATAAGAGGCTTCCCACTGATAAAGCTGGTTGATGAAGATCGCAGAGTGGTTTGACAATTTGCCTCTTCCCGGTCCTGTCAAGGATATCATATTCGTAGTGGTGGTGGTGGGGGGCATATCCCTTCTCTCCCAGTTGGTGCTGGGCCTCTGGACGCCGATGGTTGCAGTTGAATCGGGAAGCATGGTGCCGAATCTCAATATCGGAGACATCGTAGTGGTGCAGGGCGCTTCGCGCACGGAGATCATCCCCTGGGATGAGGCGGAGACGACCGGCTACACCGCATTCAATAATCCGGGAGATGTCATTTTGTTCCGGCCCTACGGCAAGGAGAGCCTAAACCTCCTCGATCAGCTCAAGATGCTCCTGGGATGGCCTCCAGGAAGCGAGAAGGCCACGCCCATAATTCACCGCGCCCTGCGATATGTGGATGAGGGAGAGCCCATGTGGGATGGAGGCCCCCGCGCCCCCTTCTCCGGCTATATCACCAAGGGAGACCACAATGAGGTCATAGATCAGATGGCGGGCCAGATCTTCGGCACTGCCAACGTATCATATATCCAGGCGCACCGGGGCGACCTGCGTGATGTGGGCTCCGGAATATTCCTGGACAAGAATACGGGACTTCTCGTCTACAGCACTCAAAATGGGACGTATGTGGGAGAGGGAATCAGCTATCTGACGCCCGTGAAGAAGGAATGGGTCATAGGCAAGGCCAGGGCTAAAATCCCACTGGTGGGCTACATCCGGCTGCTGCCCAACCTCATCTTCGATGAGATCAAGAGGCTATTGTCCTGAGGGCACACCGGCAGGATTTTGGCACCCTGCTAAATCTTTTTGGCTGCGATCGCCCAGTGGTCCTGATGAAATGGCTGCAGGTCGGATACGGCCTGCACAGCCAGCCCCTTTAACTGCTTTATCTGCTCCTGCAAAACGTCCGCCGGCTCTGCCGTCACATCCACAGAGCGGCTTTTGAGCATGAGCAGCAGATCGCCGCCGGGCTTCAGGTATCGGTTGGAGTTGGCCGAGGCGATCTCAGACTGATTTCGCTGAGCCACATCCTGATAGATCAGGTCTACGGGCTCCAGAAGAGGGGCATACTCCTCGGGCCGGGAGGCATCTGCCAGGATGGGGATGATGTTGCTGCGCCTCTCGCACAGCCGGATCAGATCGCGCATGGCGCGGGGCGAGAACTCCACGGCATAGACCAGCCCCTCTCTCACCAAATCGCTGACGTGGCTGACAGTGGTCCCGTTGGCTGCTCCAAGGTACAGCACCCTGGCATTGCTCTCGAGTGATAGGCAACCTCCGCCCGTCTTCAGCAATAGCGCCGCCAGTTTGGAGCGGTGGGGATCCCATAGCCGCAGCCCCTCCAGGATGCGCTCCCCGTAGACCGGCATGCTGTCTTCCGACCTGGTCGCCAGTCGCATCCTGCCCTCCACCTCCGCCAGGCACGCCCCAGCCAGAGCAGGTGAAATCTCCTCAATGCGCATATTTCCTGTCTCTGCCAGCACCTGACGCTTCCTACAGCTCCTTTCCCAGTGATGTGGTGCTCAGCTTGACATGCTTTACGCCTTTGAGGGACATCATCTTCTCTGCCGCCCGCCTCACTTCCTGACCCTCTCCGCGCAGGACGATGACCTCCAGGCAGTTGTCGTGGTCCAGATGCACGTGCAGGCTGGACTGGATGATGGCCCCTGCATCATGCTGGATCTCAGTCAGACTGTCGACCAGGCCGCGCTGGCCATGCGAGTATACCAAAGTGATGACACCCACCCTCTCGCCCTGCACATCGCTCATCCATTCGTAATGGACGATGTAGTTCCTGATGGCATCCCTGATGCCCTCCGAGCGCGAAGAGTAGCCCCGCTGCAGTATGATCTCGTCAAACCGGGAAAGCAGCTTCTCCGGCAGAGATACGCCGATCCTCATCAATTCCTGTTCCATATGCAATCGCAGGATATGCTCCGGTGCTATTTAGTAATAAAGTTAATGGAGAAAAATAGCAAAAAAGGCAAAGCATGCAGCAGGAGACGCAAGGAAAGGTTTATCCCCACCCGGCCCTGCTGTCCTCAGATATGCCAGATATTGCCCTTATCGGAGAGAGGACATTTCTCTATGAGAAGCTCTTCGGAGAGTGTGGCCTCTCCTTTCAGTTCGTCTCCCCGTCGCTGCTGGGTAGCCCCTTTCTCCCCCAGTATAAGGCGGTGATACTGCCCACAGGCTTTGCCAATCCCCAGTACTCCGGCGCTCTCCTCGCTCTGCTCAGGATAAGGTCGAATATCTCCTCATTTGTGAAACGGGGCGGCGTTCTGACCGTCTTCGGCCCTATGGTCAGCGAGCACGGCTACGAGTGGCTGCCCCAGCCCCTGCGCCTGCGCTACATCTGCGACCTGGGGGCTCGCCGGGCCAGCCTCTCACCAGATGAATGCTCCTGCCTGCTGTGCACCGGGACCCCGGAGTGCGACGGCTACCTTGTCCCCGGAGAGGGCTTCAGAGAGGTCCTCAGAGATGAAATGGGAAGGTGCATCCTCGCCGAAGCCGAGATAGGGGAGGGACTGATTGTGGCCACATCGATACACGAGTTTCCCGCCGCAGAATACATCCGCTGGGCAGCCCGCCGGGGCCGGCCGGCAAAGATCTGAGGAGGCGGGAGATGCCGGGAGACGACTCGCATGAACATCTGCCAAAAAAGAAGAGCGCACTGCGCTTGGAGATAGAAGCAGCCCTCGCCGAGAAGGGCATATCCGTGGAGCGGCGCATAACCGTCATCAACCTGGACAGCAGGGAGACAGCTTACTTCGAGGACTATCACCAGGCACTGGAGTTCATGAAAGGCAAGAAGGGACGGTGGTACCTGGCAACTCCGGGAATGAAGCGAAGGTGAGTGCTCTGGAATATGCTAATAGACGAGAGGTGTATGATCACGAAGAACATTCTGGCCATTAAAGCGGCTGCAATATTTATGATGCTCACGGGCCTTGCCGCCATGCTGGTCGCCTGGGACCTGCTGCTTGTAGCGGAATTCTATACCAAGACTGTCCTTCTCCTGGAGATGGGAGGGGTTGCCTTCTGCCTGGTTGGCTACTTCATGTACAAGCGCGCCAGGAGATCTCAGGGAGAATGAACCACTTTCTGTTATCCGCAGAGAGTGGCATCTCGCCGTCAGCGCAGACGTTGCCACAGGTCTCTGGTCTTTGACGTGAGGGCAGCCTGCATCCTCTGCATCTGCCCGGATGCACACTCCCCTAGTTCAATTCTGCTGCCAAGCTCCTCCAGCGCAAAGATGACCTCCGATTCGTCTATCCCCCGGGTCCGGCACAGGTCGTGCAGACAAGCCACTCGATTCTGTCCCTTTATCAGGGCCAGTTTGACTGAGCTTCGGCAGATATCGGCATATTTGCGAGGCAGCTCATCCCTGCCGGGAAAATCGGGATCCCATGATCTGGCGGCTCTTTCGATCAGCTCGTCAACCGAAAGGGACGGTTTGGTGGACACCAGGTGCAATATATCCATTGCTATGCCTCGATAGGGATTATTAGCATGTATTGATGATGAAGTTTTCGCTGCGACCACAGCCATGCCCATATTCATATAGCATTTGGCCGCTGCAAATAGAGACAGGCCTGCTCCTCCCAGGCAACTATTATTATATAAATAATATATTTAATTTTATTCGGAGAGAGGTCGACGTGGTCGTTTAACGGCCAAATATAACAATTAATGCTGATAATTAATTGAACAAGGCATCTATCTATATAGTTATATTTAAAGACTATACATATTGTCTTTTAGAATGCGAAAACTACATATATGATAATGATCAACATTAAAGATGATGATTATTCCATTTCTTGCAGTTGGGATTATAATTGGAGTCACGATATTAGTATGCGCATACAGGGCTATCTATGGACCGGGGACGTTCAATCGCATTGTTGCCGCCAATGTGATAGGAACAAAGGCCATAGTCCTCTTGATTGTGGTAGGATACATCATTGAAAGGCCCCAATTCATCGATATCGCATTGATGTATGCTGCAATTGCATTTATGGGAACCATAATTATCGCCAAATATGCAGAAAGGGGAGAATTATGCTCGCGATAGATGTAATATCGACAGTATTTTTGGCAGCAGGTGCATTTTTTATGATAACCGGGACGGTGGGCCTCTTGAAGTTCCCAGATTTTTACACCCGTCTGCATGCCACCGGCAAGTGCGACACTTTGGGGCAGATACTCATAATACTGGGCTGCATGATTTACGAAGGTTTTACATTCATAACCATAAAGCTTCTACTGGTGTCGGCCTTCTATTTATTTGCCGGGCCGACAGGAACACACGCCCTGATGAAAGCGGCCTATAACACCGGCCTTCCTGTGTGGAAAAAAGGTGACAAGAGGGCGTGACAGGTATGGAAGGAATGAAAGAAGAGCACCGGAAATTCTCCATTCTTTTGACATTTTGCATCATGTTCACCTTCTGGCTGCTCCTATCAGCCTGGACGGTCTACCTGCCGGAGCCTTATGATCTCTCCAAAGTCTCCAGAGGAGTGCTTTCAGCGCTGATTGTGACATTTCTAACTTATGAGATCTTCGTGCCCAGCCGGGACGAAAATATGCTCTTGAAGCTGCAGAGGATTATCCCCTATGTAGCCTGGGAGCTATGGCAGATTTACCTGGCATCCATCGATGTGGCCAAAAGGGTCTTCGGCATGCTGGAGGTGGACCCCCGCATAATTGAATTTGACACCACATTGAGAAGCGACTTTGCCCTGATCACATTCGCCAACTCCATTACGCTGACACCGGGCACGATTACCATTGACGTGGACCCGGCAAAGGGCCGGTACACCGTCCATGCCATAGCGAAAGGCCCGGCTGATTCCCTTACTTTGGACCAGACCATGCAGAAGAAAGTGGGGTACGTATTTATGGAAGAGGGAGGCGAGAGTGATGATAGTTCCCATTGATCTGTTGCTTTTGTTCTTTCTGTTGATCGTGGCAATTGCTGCCTTGTGGGTTAGAGACCTCCTGGCGGCCATAGTCCTCACGGGAGCCTACAGCTTCATCATGGCCAATGTCTGGCTGCAGCTCGGAGCATGCGACGTGGCCTTCACCGAGGCGGCAGTAGGCGCCGGTGCCTCAACTGCCCTGATGATGGCATGCCTGTCGAGGGTACCGAGGTGGGAGAAGGAATGAATCTTCCCGCTGTGAAATCCTTGACTGCAATGGGCATTTTGACTGCATTTCTCCTCACCGCAGTCTCTCTTTATGCAGTCGAGGATATACCGGCCTTCGGAGATGAGAATTCTGCTGCGAATAAATACATTAAATTGTTCTCCATCGATGAGGACGCCGGCCTGACGGAGAGGCTGAATGCTGGGACCGTCCCCGAAGAGATCAAAACCAGGATCTATGACCTGGGTTTTATCAAAGGCCCTACCTGCGAAGGCTGTCAGGATGAAAATTATCCCACACTGGACGAGGGCGGCTACGAGGTGGAATACATAGAGAAAGGCACGTGGCTGGGCGGACGGATCTATGCCAGGTCAGGATGGGATGTGCTGATCGAAGAAGGCGAGATCTTCTACAATGAACCTCAACAATACTATTTCATCTCCGAAGAGGAGGGAAAGCTCTCCGTTTACAGGTATAACTGGCCGGTCAGGATCACGCAGAGGACGGAAGAGGAGACTTTTATCATCAATGCTGTGACCTCCGGGCTGGCCGATTACAGAGGCTATGATACCATGGGCGAGGAGACAGTCATCCTCACCGGGGCCGTCGGTGTCATACTGCTCATGAGAAGGAGGGGAAGACTGTGACAGCGCGCAGGGCGGAGCACAGAAGGGACGTCGTAATTGAAGTGACGACGAGACTGATGTTCCCTTTGATCTTATTATTCGGCCTCTATGTGATGATAGGAACGGGCGGGACGGGAGGGGGCTTTCAGGGCGGGACGATTCTGGCTGCCGGCTTCATCCTCTACATAACCGTCTTCGGCCATGAGAAGGGCAGGGAAAAGATGCCTGAGTCGGTAAATGCCCTATTCAAAAGCCTCGGGCTCTTCTTTTACAACGGAGCCGGCTGGATCTGCATCCTCTTCAGCCTGGCCACGGCTCAGTGGCTGAATATGCCCGCCTTCTGGCCGGTGACTGATTTTGTAGGCGTCCCAGTCGCGCGCTCCTTTCTGGTGGGGTATATGATATCGGTCGGGATTGGACTGACGGTGATGGCCTCCTTCGTCTCTCAATACTTCGACCTGGCCTGGAAGGAGGAGGATGAGATGGGAGGCGGCGAAGAATGACGGAATGGATTGTCCAGCATGTCGTCGAGAAGTACAACTTTTGGATTGCCATGCTCATCATCATCATTGGCCTCACAGCGACCATTGTCAAGAAGAACTTCCTGAAAAAGCTCATCGGTCTGTCCATATTCCAGACGGCCTTCTTCCTGTGGGTCGTATCCCTGGGGGATGTAGGCCGGGACATACTGACAAGCTGGGGCTTGAAGACGCAGACTCCACCCATTCTCTGGACGGAGGCTGCCGAAAAGGGATACATCTATGCCAATCCCCTGCCCCATGTCCTCATGCTGACGGGAATTGTGGTGAGCGCAGCGACCACTGCCGTGGCCCTGGCCATTGTCATAAGAATCTACCAGAAATATGGGACAATCGAAGAGGACGAGATAATAGAAAAAGAGCTGGAATTTCAGCGCCGGGGGGTGTTTTGAGATATGCTGCTTGTCGAGCACTTCCCGGTACTCATCGTCGGACTATCCATGTTCCTGGCTTACACCATGCTGCTCGCCGGATATATCAATCGCAAGCTGCCGTTCTTCATGTCTTTAGCCATGAACTTCTTCTTCCTGTTCCTCTCACTCTTTGTACTCAACCACGTTCTCACCGTGGGGCCGATACGCTACTGGCAGGGAGGGTGGAGGCCGCCCTGGGGCATTGAGTATGTGATAGATGCTATGAATGCCTACCTGCTGATAATAGTAATATCAATTATAATATTAGGTTTAATATATTCTAAGAGGAATGTGGAGTTTGAGATTGAGGAGAGAAAGCACGTCACATTCTACACCCTGATTCAACTGATGGCCGCGGGACTGTACGGAATAACAG
>ERZ1649853.453-NODE-453-length-17567-cov-13.794712_pt1 | contig 17567 bp, 10 predicted proteins | sample MGYA00575353_ERZ1649853 | MGnify/ENA primary metagenome ERZ1649853 (study PRJEB40853, sample SAMN11349654) | freshwater sediment metagenome | isolation source: river sediment | host: Sediment | place: India: Okhla Barrage, New Delhi | collected 2017-02-21 ...
GGTGGCGACCACGAAACCGTCGAAGGCGGCATCCACCCGCTTGCCACCAGGGAAGTTGACCGTGATCTCGTCCGCCATCTGGACCTCCGCCCGGCGACGATTCTACGTGCTACCGCCAGTACCCGTGCCCGTACCCGTTCCCGTTCCCGCTCCCGAGAGCTCCCAACGCCCCCAAATCAGGGCTCCCGTCGACCATTCTCGAGACGCGAGGTTGTCCCAACTTGAACGCCAAATCCGGGAACGGGGACGGGATCGGGAACGGGAACGAACAGGGCCACTTTGCGGAACGTCGAGTCTGTGCGTACTATCGGCCCGTCGATCTGGCCCCACGGAGGCGGCGATGCCCGGGAGGTTGGTGGACCGCGTGCTCTCCTGGAGCGATGCGAACCTCGCAACGCTCGGCCACGCCTTCATGCGCGAGTGGTCCAAGGTGGAGCGCAGCTACCGCCGGCCGTTCTCGAGGATCGTGTTCCGGCTGAAGTTCGCGTTCTACCCCCTGCTCGCCGCCGGCGCCATCGCCTGGCTGGCCTGGGATCTCACCCACGACCGCTCGCTCGAGGCGGCTGAAAACGCGATCTTCGACTACGTGATCACCTGGCGCCCAGTCGAGCCCAAGCCCTCCGGCCAGGTCGCCGTGGTCGAGATCGACGAGTGCTCGATCGAGCACTTCCGGGCGCGCCGTGAGGGCGGCTGGCCGTGGAGCCGGCAGCGCCACGCCGATCTGCTCGACCAGCTCGACCGGGCCGGCGTGTCCGCAGTCGGCTACGACGTGCTGTTCTCCGATCCCTCGCAGGACGACCCCCTCGGCGATCAGATCCTGGAGGCGATGGCCGAGGGCGGCGGCGGCCGCTTCATCTTCGGCTCGACCCGGCTGCACCCGGACTACGACGAGAGCTCGCCCTTGCCGGCCTCGCAGGCGCCGTCGGCCTTCGCGCTGTCGCCGGCGCCGCGCGAGGACCCCAAGGTCGCCCTGCTGCTGCCCTATGGCGAGGCGATGGCCCGGCACAGCGCGATCCTCAACGTCACCCGCAACGAGGACGGGGTGCTGCGCGACATCCCGCTGCGCGAGGCGGCCGGGGACTGGGCAGTGCCCGCGCTGCCGCTGCGCCTGGCGATGGCGGCCGCTTCGAGCCCGCCGCAGCCGCCACCGGCCGCGGTGCGGCCGAACTGGCGCCACGACAGCCGGCTGCCGCACGTCAGCGCGGCCGACCTGCTGACCGGGGAGGCCGTGTGTCGCGACGCGACGGCCCCTCTGCCGCCCCTTGACGGGCGCGTGGTGCTGGTCGGCTACACCGCCTCCGGCCTCAACGACGCCAAGCCGACGCCCGTCGATCCGGTGATGCCGGGGGTCGAGGTCCTGGCCGAGGCGACCGAGGCCCTGCTCGCCGGCAGCGCGATCGGCATGCCCCCCGGCTGGCTGAAGTACGCCCTCGCCACGCTGCTGACGGTCTTCACCACCTTCGCCTTCTACCGCGGCGAGCCGGCGCCCGACATCGACTCGGTCTTCGTCGCCGTCAACGTCGGCCTGCTGAGCGCTTCGTTCATCGGCCTGACGTTCTTCGGGTTCTTCTTCGACATCTTCGCCAGCGTCGGCTTCGTCAGCCTGATCTTCGGCCTCTGCCGCGCCTACGCCGGGATCCAGCGGGGCCGGGCGGTCGGCAACGGCGACTACCTGCCGGAGTATGTCCCTGAGGAGGACCGCTGGCTGGCCGTCGCCCGCCTGCGCTTCGTGCCCGATGTGCAGCTCGACAGCACCTCGCTGGAGCGACGCCGCCGGGAATACCGGCGCCGGCTGCGCCGCTTCCTCTACGCCGGCAGCAACGCGGTGATGCTGGAGGGCGTGTTCGAACGCAAGACCTGGCTGCATGACGCCATGAGCGACATCATGATGCTGGTGTGGCACGGGAAGAGCGCGGTCGAGGCGCGCACCGCGGCGCTCGAGGACCTGGCGCGGCTCGAGCGGGACCTGGCTGCGTGGGACGAGCGCCTGCCCGACGACGGCAGCGTCCTCGTCGCCTTCGGCTCCGCCCGGATCGATGATGGCGTCCGGCCGTTCGAAGACGCCGAGCGCCTGCGCCTGCGCGATCTGCTCGGCCAGACGCTCGCAGCCGCGACCGAGTGGCCGCTGACCCGGCGGGGCATGATCGCCGCCGAAGCCGCCACCGTGCAAGGAGGAGGGTGATGCGCGGACTCCCGATGGCCCTGATCGCCTCGCTGCTGGCGGCGTCGTGCGCGGCCGCGGCCGAGCTGCCCGCCATCGTGCACCGCTCGACCGTGGACGTGTACGCACAACCCGGGTTCGACGCAGAGAAGATCGCGACCCTGAAACGCGACGACAAGGTGGCGGTCTCGGCGCAGCAGGGCCTGTGGTACGAGCTGCTGATGCCCGAGGGAAAGCCCGGCTACGTGCGCGTCAACGACGTGCGCCTGGAGTACGCCGGCACCGAGGGCGGCGGGGCCAACATGCAGGCGCTGTTGAGCGGCAAGGCCGGCGAGGGCCGGGTCACCGAGACCGCGGGTGTGCGCGGCATCGACGAGAGCGACCTCAAGTCCGCATCCTTCAACGCGGCGCAGCTGAAGGCCATGGTCGGCTACCGGGTCAATGCCCCGGTGGCCGCCGGCTGGGCCGAGGAGCACGGCTGGCCGGCGACGACGGTGGCCTACGCCGACGAGGCCAAGGGCGGCAAGGATGCCGGGAAATCCGGGTCCTCGAAGGGCGCGAGAGCGGTGGGCGGCGGGCTCGGATCGATGATCGGGGGCGGGCTCGGCTCCGCGATCGGCGGCGCTTCCAAGCTGATCCCGAAGTCGGAGAGCGAGCTCGAGGAGGAGGAGCTCGCGCTCGGTCCGGAGATCACCGGCCGCGTCCTCGGCGCGCGCCCGCTGTGGAACGACGCCGGCGCGCAGCGGCGCGTCAACCTGGTCGGGCGGTGGGTCGCCTCGCAGACCAGCCGACCCGAGCTGCCGTGGACCTTCGGCGTGATCGACGCCCCCGAGGTCAACGCGTTCGCCGCGCCGGGCGGCTTCATCCTGGTGACGCGGGGCCTTTACGAGATGGTGTCGTCGGACAGCGAGCTCGCGGCGGCGCTCAGCCACGAGATCACGCACTGCGTGCAGCGCGACCACTACAACGTGATCCGCAAGCAGGAGGCGGCCAGCGCCGGCAAGGACGTCGCCTTGAGCGCCACCGACGCCGGCAAGGACAGCCTCGCCGGCAGCTACGCCAGGAGCTACGCGGAGAAGCACGGCGCGGCGATCATGCTGACCTCGCTCGACCGCAAGGCCGAGTTCCGCGCCGACGAGGGCGCCGAGTACTACCTCGCCCGCGCCGGCTTCAACCCGCTCGCGCTCTACTCGCTGCTGCAGAAGCTGACGGCGCTCGGCACCGACTCGGCGGCGCTGGCGCAGCTTTACAAGACGCACCCGTCGTTCGATGCGCGGATCGACCACATCGACGAGCGCGGCTTCGGGGCGCTCGAGCCGTACACGATGCGGGAGTTCTGACGCGCGTGCCGCGTCGACGACGCGCGCCGCGGCCCTCGAACCGCGGGCGCGCCGACTCCTGACCTCGACGCCGACGCCGGCCGGGGCGCCGGCGCCCTACTCGACCGAGAAGCTCATCAGCTCGACCGGGACCACCGTGCCGGTCACCGAGTAGCTGGCCAGGATCGACGAGGTGCCCGTCGGCGGCGGCCCGTCGCTGTCGAAGTAGGTGCCGAGGTGGGTGGCGAGCCCGGTGGGCGTCTGCGCCGGAGAGCTCGCCTTCCAGTTGTACTGCGCGGCACCGGCGACACCGTACGCCACCACCCAGTAGCTCGTACCCGCGGCCAGCGTCGTGCCGGACGACGTGAAGTCGTAGTTGGCGATCCCTGACGGTGCGAACGTGGGGTTCGTCAGGGTCTCGATGACCGCTGAGGGCAGACCACCGACATCCGACCACAGCTCGACGATCGGCGCGACGGCGCCGAAGGTCTCCAGCCGCAAGGTGACGTGCTGCAGGATGTAGTCGTCGCCCGCCGGCATCGTGAAGCCCATGCCCTTGTTGCGCAGCTCGTCCAGGTCGGCGGCCTGGGTGCCGTCGTTCCCGTCCAGGTTGCTGATCAGGGTGACCTGGGCCAGCAGGGGTTGGGCCGCCAGGCAGGCGAGAATGGCGACGAAGACGGTGCGGACGATGGGAGAAGGCTTGGACATCTGATCCTCCTTCCGAGGGGCCGCTCACCACTCTACCAGATGTTCTCCGGGGGGCGCCCGCAATCCGGTGAGGCCGGCTCGCCGGACCGCGACGCGACAGGCTCACGCACGGTGACGACCGGGTTCGGGGAGGGGAAACCGGTCGGTGCGAGGCCGTGCGTTCTTTCGACGCTGACCGGGCGCGCCCAACCTCCCACGTTCCCGACGCCTGGCACGGGGAACACAAGCGGATCCGGCTTCGTCCTGCGGACTGCGCCGTGACGGGAGCGGGCGGGTGTCATGGATTGCGGAAAACGGCGAGCTCCTCGAGGTTGCCCTTGGGCCCGCGGATCGGCGACGGCACGACGCCGATCAAGTCGAGGCCGAGCTTGGCGAGCGCGGCCACCGTCGAGTCGACCACCCGCCGCCGCACCGCCTCGTCGCGCACCACCCCGCCCGAGCCGACCTGATCGCGGCCGGCCTCGAACTGCGGCTTGACCAGGCAGATCAAGATCCCGCCGGCCACCAGGTGGGGCAGCACCGCCGGCACCACCAGCTCGAGCGAGATGAAGGAGACGTCAATGCACGCGAGCCCGACCTCAAACGGCAGGTCGCCGGGGCCGAGGTGGCGCGCGTTGACGCCCTCGAGGACCACCACCCGCGGGTCCTGGCGCAGGCTCCAGTCGAGCTGGCCGCGGCCGACGTCGAGCGCGACCACGCGGCGCGCGCCCCGGGCGAGCAGCAGGTCGGTGAAGCCGCCGGTCGAGGAGCCGACGTCGAGGCAGTCGAGGCCCTCCGGCGAGATCGCGAAGGTGTCGAGCGCGGCCTCGAGCTTGAGGGCGCCCCGCGACACCCAGCTGTGGTCCGGCGCGGCCAGCTCGACGACGGCGTCGTCGGTCACCGGCGTGCCGGCCTTGGTGACCACCGTGCCGTTCACCTGCACCTTGCCGGCGAGCACCAGCGCCTGCGCCCGCGCCCGCGACGGCGCCAGGCCACGCTCGGTCAGCACGACGTCGAGGCGCTTCTTTCCGGCCACCGTCAGGCTCACCGGAGAGCGACGCGCACCAATCGGTGCTCGATCGGCTGCGCGGCGAGGAGGTCGCCGCCGGGGAGCACGGCGAGGCCGGTGACGCCGGGCAGGGTCGCCGGCATGCGGACCGGCTCCCGCGCCCCGCTCGGGTCGAGCCGCCACAGCTCGCCGGCGGTGGGCGCGCTCGCCAGCAGCTCGCCCGACGGCAGCCGCGCGACGTAGCCCTCCTGCTGGTCGCCCGACTGCCAGCCGGGCACCGCCAGCCGCCGCACCTCGACGCCGCGGGCCGGGTCGACGAGCGCGACCACACCCTCGACCGGCAGCGCCGCCGCCACCAGATCGCCCACCGCGGCCAGCCCGACCACCGGCGCCGGGAAGCGGATGACCTCCTCGCGCGCCCAGCGCGGCGGCGCGAAGCGGAGCAGCACCCGGTTGCCGGTGTCGGCGACCAGCAGCGAGCCGTCGGGCAGCCAGAGCACGCCCCGCGGCCCGTACAGCTCGGCGCCGACGACACGCACCCCGCCGTCGGGCAGCAGGAGCTGGACGCGCCCGTTCCAGGTGTCGGCCACGGCCAGCGTGCCGTCGGCGGCGAGGGCGAGGCCGGTCGGCTCCTGGAAGGCGCCGGCCGTGCCGCCCTGAACGCCGAAGCTGTCGAGGCAGGTCCCGGAGAGCGTGTACCAGACCACCCGGTGGTGGCCGGTGTCGGAGACCGCGAACCACCCGTCCGGCGACAGCGCGAGGCCGCGTGGCTGCGCCAGCTCGCCGCCGGCGGCCGTCCCCTGCCATGGCGAGCCGCAGCGGTCACGCGGGCGCTCCACCACGAGCCCATCGTCGAGCACCAGCCACAGCCGCTCGTCGCCGCCGGCGATCGTCGTCACCCCGGCGAGCCCATCGAGCGCCCGCCGCCACGGCAGCACCGCGCCGCCGCTCCGGTAGAGCCCGCCGTCGGCGAGCGCCCACAGCGAGCCGCCCTGCCAGGCCAGCGCCCGCACCCCCTGCAGCGGCGCTCCGACCGGTCGGCGAGCGCCGTCGAGCCAGGCCCAGACCCGGCTGCCGTCGCTGGCCGCCACGGTCGGGCCCGACGCGGCGGCTGCGGCCAGCGGGCCGTCCGCGAGCCGCTGCCAGCCATCGCCCGCGCCCCGCTGCCAGAGGCCGCTCTCACCCCAGGCCCACAGCTCGTGGCCCGCCGCGAGCCGGGTCGCGCCCGCGGCGCGGCCGAGCGGCCGCCACAGGCGCCCATCCCGCAGCCAGACCGCGCCGTCCGCGCAGGCGATGGAGGTGACGCCGGCGTGGCGGGCCACCGCGGTCGCCGGGCAGGGCGGCTCGGCCACCAGGGCGAGCCGGCGGCCCAAGGCATCGAGCTCGTGCAGGCTGCCATCGAGCAGGACGGCAACGCCACCGTTGCCGTCGACCGCGAGGTCGCGGACCGCCTCGGTGCGGACCACCGGCACCCTGGCCAGCGGCCGCAGCTCGGGCGGCAGCTCGCGGTCGGCAGCCGCCGCCGGCACGGGCGCGGCGGCCCCCGCGTCGCCGACCAGGTAAAGCGCCGCTCCCCTGGACTCGGCGATCCGGACGACCCCCGGCACCGGGGCGAAGGGGTCGTCGTCGCCGAGCCCGTAGGCGCGGCGCTCGACATCGGCGAGCACCACCCAGCGGGCGCGGTAGCGGTCGAGCAGCCGGCGCTGGAGGTATGGGTCGGAGCCGCGGTAGAGCTCGGCGAGATCCATGTATCGGGCGTCGACCTCGGCGCGCGACTGGCCGCGCTGCTCGAGGTGCCAGGGCCAGCCCACGACCGTCGGCTGGCCGGTGTGCATCGCGATCCGGGTGTACTCGGCGTAGGCGATCTTGGCCGCCTCGACCACCACCTCGCCGGGCCTGGCCATGCCTTCCAGCGCGCTCGCCAGGAACCGGGTCTGCGGATCGGCGGTGGCCAGGAAGGCCTGGCCGTCGAGGGTCGGCCGCGGCGAGGCGACGCGCGGCTGCAGCCAGCCCTGGGCGAGGCCGAGCGGCAGGTTCACGAGCGCGACGAGCTGCAGCGGCAGCCAGACCGCCGCGAGCAGCCGGCGCCGCCAGCCGCTTCCGGTCAGCAGCAGTCCGCCGAGGGCGGCGGCGAGCAGCACCCACACCCCGTTGTAGACCTTGAACAGGGTGTTCATCCGGTCGATCAGGGTGAAGCGTTCGCAGGCTGCCACCGCGACCATCCCGAGCGCGGCCAGCGCCCACAGCAGCCGCGGCGCGCGCTCGGCGGTGCCGCGGGCGGCCGCCCCCAGCACGACCGCCGCAGCCAGCGCCAGCGCCGCCGCCGAGGAGTGCATGGCGAGGCCCGCCGCGATGCCCCCCAGGGCCAGCGCGAGCGCGGGGAGCCAGCGGTGGCCGGCAACCAGCAGCGCCCCCGCCATCACCAGCAGGGGGACCAGGAAGACGCCGAAGTGGAGCGCCACCGCCCACGCCGGGGCGAAGTCGGCGTCGGTCAGGAAGAGGCCGCGGCCGCCGGCGCCGGCACCGATCCCGGCCAACAGCTCCACCACGTAGGGCAGCGCGGCGGCCACGCTGGCGATGCCCGTCACGGCCAGCCGCAGCAGGCCGCGCACCGGGCGCCGCGCGGCGGCCACGGTGCCGACCGCGAGCGTCGCCGCGAGGACGAAGATGTCCCACGGGTTGGTCGCCACCAGCACCGCGGCGAAGATCGCGCACATCGCCGCCGCCGCCGGCCACCGCCGGCCGGGCAGGGTGACGACCAGCCAGCCCCAGAGCAGGGTCGCGAGCATCACCGGGAGCGCGATCAGGTGGCCGTGGAGGTCGGCGAACAGCGCGGTCCACAGCGGGTACTCGTCGATCGCGAAGCCCGGGATCACGCGCGACGTCGCCCACCACAGGTCGAACCAGCGGCCGCCGCGGGCCAGGTCGAGCAGCCGCGGCCAGGCGAGGTTGCCGGTCAGCAGCACGAGCAGCGGCAGCAGCGCCGCGGCCAGCAACCGCTGGCGGCGGGCCAGGGCCAGGCCGAACCCTGCCAGCAGCGCCGCCGCCAGCGCCGGGATCGAGGCCGCCATCAGGTTGTAGCCGACCGCCGGGTGGCTGCCCGCGACCAGGATCGGAAACGACGCCAGCACCTGGCCGAAGTAGTAGTAGTGGAGCGGCATGCCGGCCATCCACGGCTCGCCGGGGGGCCACGACGAGGCGCGCAGGAAGGCGTTGAGGAACGAGAAGTCCATCGGCTTCTCGCCCCAGAAGATCGCCGGGTTCCACGCCCTCGCCACCAGGAACAGCAGCCCCACTGCGGCGGCCACCGCCAGCACCAGGAGGATGCCGCGGGAGTGGGCGCGCAGGAGCCGCAGGACGAGCTTGCGGCGCAGCCACGCCCCGGCGCCGCCCGCGGCCAGCGCCGCCAGGAAGATCCAGGTCGCGGTCGCCGCGCCGGTCCGCCACAGGCCGCACTCGGCGCCCAGCCACATCAACCAGGGCGGCGCCACCCAACCGGTGGCCAGCGCCAGGCCGACGCCGGCATCCGGCCATGACCCGAGGGAGGGCAGCAGCAGCACCCAGGTTGCGGCGGCCAGGCCGAGCAGCACCACCAGCCAGGTCGCGAGCTGCGCCGCCTGGCCGGCGAGGCCGGGCGCCGCGGTGACCCGCTCGAGGGGCTCGACGAACCTCTCCTCGACCGCCGCCGCGCCGAGGGCCTCGAGGAAGGGCAACGGCCGCGCCGTCCGCTCGACCAGGCCCTCCACGTCCACCTCGCCGGTGCGCCGCAGCACCACCACCCGCGGGAAGTCGTAGTTGAGGAAGCTCTCGTCGGCGAGCTGCACCGGGCGCTCGAGGCCGAAAAGCCGCGGCGCCCGATCGATCCTCGACAGCGGCTCGAAGCCCGCCTCCCCGGACAGCAGCAGCCGGTAGAGGCGGCCGGTGCGGGGAAAGCGCTCGCGGTTGACGAGCACGGTCCGCCGCACCCGGTTGGAGGTCAGCACCACCCAGTCCGACGAGGCCAGCGCCTCGGCCCAGCGGCGGACCTTGTCCTCGTCGTCGGGGAGGTCGTACGACGGCAGGTCGATGCGCGCCACGCCGGGCAGGCTCACCGTTTCGTCCCAGTGCTCGAAGGCGACGACCTGCTCGGGCGCCACCAGCGGGGCCAGCCACTCGGCCGCGATCCGGTGCGGGTGCGGCGAGGCGAAGGACCACAGGTACATGGCGCCCCACAGGGCCGTGCCGGCGATGGTCAGGGCGACGGCCGGCCGTCGCCAGGGCGCTGGCAGGCGGAGCAGGGCCCACGCCGCCACCATGACCGCGGCCACCACCAGCGGCTCGAAGTAGCGCAGGTACTTGACCTCGAAGGTGGCGAACCGGACCGCCGTGGGCACCAGCCACGCGAGCAGCAGCGCCAGCAGCACCGCCTCCGGGGTGGCGATGCTCCCCAGCCAGCGCCCCGGCCGCCGCAGCAGCCGCCAGCCGCCGGCGACGGCGCCGCCGAGCGCCGCGAGGAGCAGCAGCGGTCCCAGCCCCCAGCGCGCGAGCTCGCGCAGCGGGTACAGCACCGGCAGCGTGTCCCGGTAGACGCGGGCGTACGGCAGGTCGCCCTTGCCGGTCACCATCGCGGCCTGCTCGCCGACGCCCTTGAGGTAAGCGGGGTTGAGGGGCGCTCCGGCCGTCTCGACCAGCGGCTGCAGGCCCGGCAGCACGGCCGGGGCGAGCACCGTGGCGGCGACCAGCGCCGCGAGCGCGAGCAGGGCGATCCACGAGCCGGCCATCGCCGCCCGGGCGAGGCCTCCCCGCCGGGAGCGGGCGACGCGACCGAGGGCCGCGGCGAGCAGGGCGAGGCCGACCGCGACCAGCGGCGGCCGGGCGCCGGCGAGCGCCCACGGCTGGCCGAGCCACAAGGCCAGGCAGGCGGCCGCGGCCACCACCCCGGCGAGCTCGGGGATGCGCGGCGAGCCGGTCCTCCGCCGCGCGATGACGATGGCCAGCGCGAGCGGCAGCAGCAGCGGCAGCGACGCCACCTTGACCGCGAGCGAGGCGCCGGCGGTGGCGCCCGCCACGGCGGCGGCGGTCGTCCCCCCGGTGCGCGCCAGCCAGTAGCAGCCGGCGAGGGCCGCCATCACCCACAGCGCGTGGTGGGCCTCGACCGTGGCGTAGTGGGACTGCTGGAGGTCGAGCGGCACCACCGCCACCAGCAGCGCGGCCAGCTCGCCGGTCCGCCGGCCCCAGGCGCGGTGGGCGAGGAACCAGCCGAGGATCAGGGCGCCGAGCGAGGCCAGCAGCGACAGCGCCCGGCCGCCGATCAACAGCCCCTGGTAGGCGCGGGCCTCGCCGAGCAGCGCCGCCACCGCCCGCACCGCCCGGAAGTGCAGCGAGCCGTACGCGTAGAAGCCGGGGTCGTCGAAGAACCCCGCCACCTTCTCGGACACGAACGCCACCTGGCGCTCGTCGGGGTGCGGGGTCAAGAGCCCGGAGTCCCAGCCCTGGGTGAGGAGACGGAGGGCGATCGCGAGCAGCAGCACCAGCCACGCGCGACGGCTAGGCATGGCAGGAGAGTAGCGGATCGCGTGAGCCGCAGCAACGCAACTGAGGATCCAGGATCTGGGGGCTAGGATCTGGGTCCACCACCCCCGCCCGTTCCCGCTCCCGTTCCCGTTCCCGTTCCCGAGAGCGCTTGGCATCCCGCGAGGTCGTCTCGGGGGAATGACCAACAGCTGGGTGGAGTGCGCTCCGACGTTGATGGTCATATCCGGGAACGGGCACGGGAACGGGATTGGGAACGAAACCGGCCGATGGCTGGCAGCTAGCTCGTCCTGCGGATGATGAAGCTGGCAAGCTCGCCGAGCGGGCCGTCCGGGCCCTCGAGAGAGCTGGCCAGGGCCACGAGCTCCGCCTCGAGCTCGGCCAGCCGGCGCCGAGCCGCGTCGAGTCCGTGGAGGGTGACGAAGGTGAGCTTGCCGGCCGCGGCGTCCTTGCCCGGCGACTTGCCGAGCTCGCCGGCGGTCGCGGTGGCGTCGAGCACGTCGTCCGCCGCCTGGAAGGCGAGGCCGAGCCGCTCGCCGTAGCGCGCGAACCCGCTGCGGTCGCCGACCCCGGCCAGGATCGCCCCGACCTCGACCGAGGCCCGGATCAGGCAGCCGGTCTTGCGGCGGTGGATCCGCTCCAGCGTCGCTCCGGGGTCCCCGACCGCGCCGCCGGCCGGGCCGGTCGCCTCGAGGTCCTCGACCTGGCCGGCCACCATCCCGCGCGAGCCGGCGGCCTCGGCCACCACGGCGACCGCCGCCGCCCGCCGCCCTGACCACTCCGGCCCGGGCGGCTGCGAGGCGAGCAGGCCGAGGCCGTCGGTCAGCAGCGCGTCGCCGGCCAGGATCGCGGTCGCCTCGTCGAAGGCCACGTGGAGGGTCGGCCGCCCCCGCCGCAGGACGTCGTCGTCCATCGCCGGCAGGTCGTCGTGGACCAGCGAGTACGTGTGGATCAGCTCGAGCCCGCACGCGGCGTCGGTGATCCGGCTGGCATCGCCGCCGGCGGCGGCGTGCGCCAGCCGCGCCAGCACCGGCCGCACCCGCTTGCCGCCGGCGAGCACGGCGTAGGCCATCGCCTCGTGGAGGCGCGCCGGCCGCTCGCCCCGGTCGGCGAGCAAGCGGCGCAGCGCAGCGTCGACGGCGGCCCGCTCGGCGGCGAGCCGGAGCGGCGCGCTCACTTCTCCTCCACCTCGAGATCCTGGACCACCGGCTCGCCCTGCTCCGTCTCGAGCAGGCGGGCGACCCGCTGCTCCACCTGCTCGAGGCGGGCGCGGCAGGTCTTGACGAGCTTCATCCCGGCCTCGAACAGGTCGAGCGACTCCTCGAGCCCGACCCCCTCGTCCTCGAGGCGGGCGACGATCTCCTCGAGCTTCGCGAGCTGGTCCTCGAAGCGCTCCTCAGCCTTGGCCTTCGCTGTCATCGTTCACTCCATGTGGAATCAGGGGATAGGGGATAGGGGTCAGGGGTCAGGCGACAGGGGATGGCGGACCCCCGCCCGCTCCCGTTCCCGCTCCCGTTCCCGTTCCCGTTCCCGATCGTCCACCGTAGCACGCGGTGCATCGTCACTGGCCCGCTTCCGGGTCCGCGCCCGAGCCGCACCTCAACCTCCGCCGTCATCGCCGAACAGCGACGGCTGCCCGCCGCCTTCCGACTGCTTCGCCGCGTCGGCGGAGCGCGGCGCGCGCTTCGCCACGATCGACCGCAGCTCGCCGCGTGCCAGGGTGGTGTGCAGCTCCACTCCCGCTCCCACCACGCCGGCATCGCGCAGCGGGCGCGGGTCGCCGGCCCGCGTCGTGATCGAGTAGCCGCGCTCCAGGACCATCCGCGGGCCGAGATGGTGAAGGGCGCGCTGGTGGCCGTCGATCGCGGCCCGGGCTCGCCCCAGCCCGGCTCGAACGAGCTGGGCGAGCTGCTGCCGGCGGCTGTCCACGACCCGCCGGTGGCCGCCGGCGGCGACCAGCGCCGGCAGCTGGCGCAGCACCTGGGCGGCGCGGTCGAGGCGGGCCAGCGCGCGCTCCTTGAGGCGGCCGAAGACCGCGCGCAGCCGCTCGGCGCGGTCGAGCCGCGCACGGTAGAGGCGCACCCGGTGCGGCACCCGGGCGAGCCCGGAAGATCCCGCGAGCCCGGCGAGCCGGGTGTGGGCGAGGGCACGCTGTCGGGCGAGGTCGCGCTGGAGCAGCGACCGCGCATCGTCGAGCCGGCGGAGCTGGCGCTCGAGCTGCGCGACCACCAGCTCGGCCGCCTGCGTCGGCGTGGCGGCGCGAATGTCGGCCACGAAGTCGGCGATCGTGAAGTCGACCTCGTGGCCGACGCCCGAGATCACCGGCACCGGGCTCGCCGCGATGGCGCGCGCCACCGGCTCCTCATTGAATGCCCACAGGTCCTCGAGGCTGCCGCCGCCGCGGCCCACGATCACCACGTCGACCAGCCCCGAGCGCGACAGCCTGCCGATCGCACCGGCGATCTCGGCCGCAGCGCCGCTGCCCTGCACCGCGGCCGGCGCCACGATCACCTCGAGGTTCGGAAACCGCCGCAGCACCCGCAGCATGTCGTGCAGGGCGGCGCCGGACAGCGAGGTCACGATGCCGACCCGGCTCGGCAGCGCCGGCAGCGGGCGCTTGCGCTCGAGCGCGAACAGGCCCTCCGCGTCGAGCCGGCGCTTGAGCTGCTCGAACGCGAGCTGGAGGGCGCCGAGGCCGAGCGGCTCGAGCTCGTCGACCACGAGCTGGAACCTCCCCCGCTGCGGGTAGACGGTGAGCGAGCCCGTGGTCACCACCGCGAGGCCGTCCTCGACCTCGAACCGCAGCCGGCTCGCCCGGCTCGCCCACATCACGCAGTCCAGGGACGCGGCCTCGTCCTTGAGCGAGAAGTAGAGGTGGCCCCGGCCGGACGGCTTCAGGTTGGTCACCTCGCCCTCGACGCGGACGCCCGAGAAGCCCTGCTCGAGGACCTCGTTGACCGCCCGGATCAGCCCGGAGACCGTCCACGTCCGGCCGCTCACGAGCCGCCTCCGCCCGCGGGTGGCGGCTGGCCGGCGCGCCGCTGCCGCTCAGCGCTCGAGGTCGTCGCGGGAGAGCGCATCCTCCACCAGCATCACCGGAATGCCCGACACCACCGGGTAGACGCGGCCGGCGGGCGAGGCCAGCCCCACCTCCACCACCGGCTCCTCGCCCTTGAACTGGTCGCGGTACTTCTCGACCAGCCGGCGCCGCACCGCCTCGGGAAGCTCGACCACCTCGAGCGGCGTCTTGTCCACCGGGCAGACCAGGATCTCGAGCAGCTTCGGATCGACGGCCATGGTCGGTCGCTCCTTCTGGATGGGAAGTCTATAGCAGACAGGATCTAGGATCTAGGATCTGGGGCTCGGGATCTCGGGTTTGCGGCCCCTGTCCGTATCCGTCTCCGTGCCCGTGCCCGGCGAGACGCACGCGCTCGAGCAGGAGCCAATCGTCGGAGGCGGAAACCGAAACGGACGCGGGCGTGGGGCGGCCCCAGATCCTAGCCCCTAGCCCCCAGATCCTGCACCAGCGCCAGCGGCGCCCTCAGCTCTTCGCCTCGTCCTCCGGCTCGGCCTCGACGTCCTCGTTGACCTCCCGCTGCGCAGGGCGCCGGTTGCCCTCCACCTTGGCGATCTGGCGGCGGATCATCTCCTCGGTCTCCCGCTTCGCCTCCTCGAGGTGGCCGGGGTGCTCGTGGTGGTACATCTCCTCCGGCATGGTGCCGGTGATCCAGCTCGGGTTCATGGGGTAGACGTGCGGGCTGAAGACGGTCGAGTACAGGTGCCAGACCAGGATCGCCAGCGTCGCCAGCCACGCCTCGTAGTAGTGGATCACGAGCGCGACGTCGAGCACGCCCTTGGGCAGCAGCTGGATCACCGCGTTGTCGAACCAGAGCGCGAGGCCGGTGATGACCATGATCGCCGTTCCCCACACCAGCGCCCAGTACTCCGCCTTCTCGACGTAGCTGAAGCGCTGGATGCAGGGCGTGTGGTCGCGCAGCCCGAGGTTGTAGAGCGCACGGTCGACGAAGAACCTGAAGTCGCGGCGGACCGGGAACATGTCCTTGAAGAACTTGCGGCCGCGACCGGTGGTCAGGAATGCCAGGTGCCAGGCCACGGTGCCCATGAACAGCACCGCGAACACCCGGTGGATCGTGCCGCGCAGCTGGAAGCCGCCCTCCCAGCCGAAGAAGAAGCGGGAGATGAAGCTCTGGTCGAAGCGCAGCGCGAAGCCCGAGATCACCAGCCCGATGAAGGCGATCGCGAGCAGGGCGTGCTGGACCACCTCGTCGGTGCGCATCCGCCGCACCTGCGGGCGGGAGTCGATGAGGTTCTTGATGTGGCGCCACAGGTCGATCAGCCAGTGCACCACCATCAGGCCGATGACGACCACGATGAGGACGATGTAGAAGCCCTCGACCACCGACGCGACCGGCGTCTGCAGCCCTTCGCCGGAGACGCCGTGGATCGGGATCGACGCCATCTTGGCCGTGATCTTGGGGTGGCACTCGCCGCAGGTCGCCTGCAGGTTGGCGGGGTTGATGGTCGAGGTCGGGTCCGAGCTCGGCAGGATGCGATGGACGCCGTGGCACGACGCGCAGTTCGCGACCTGGGTGTCGCCGGCCTTGCTCTTGAGGCCGTGGTAGGAGTCGACGAACGTGGTCAGGCGATCGGTCTCGAGGCCGTACTTCTCGTTGAGCACCGCCGACTCGTGGCACGGCGAGCACGTCAGCTCGGCGACCTTGGACCGCGACACCGGCGACCGCGGGTCGTCGGGCGACAGGATGCCGTGCTCACCGTGGCAGTCGGTGCACACCGGCGCGTCGGTCTCGCCGCGCGACGCCAGCTGGCCGTGGATGCCCTCCAGGTAGTCCTGCTCGACCGCCTTGTGGCACCTGCCGCACGTCGCCGGGATGTTGAAGTGGTTGATGCTCGAGGCCGGGTTGCCGGGCGACAGGATTTTGTGGGCGGTCCCGCCGGAGGAGTGGCAGTCGTTGCAGGTGGCGGCCAGGTAGACGCCGCCCTGGGTGGCCCGGCCGTGGACGCTGGTCTCGTAGATCTGGATCGGGTGGTCGATCAGGATGTCGTGCTTGGCGGTGAGGTCGAGGTTCTCGTGGCACTGGCCGCAGGTCTGGGGGAGCTCCAGCGGGTGGGTCCGCGAACGCTTGACCGTGGAGGGCAGGATGTCGTGGTCGCCGTGGCAGCTGCTGCACTCCGGGAGGTCCTCCACCTCGCCGAGCTGGCCCCGGCCGTGCGCCGTGTACTGCTCGGCGGCGTCGTCGTGGCACTGGCGGCAACCCTCGGAGCCCGCCGAGAAGCCTGCCTGCTCCTGGTGCGGAACGGTGCCGCGGTCCTGGTGGCAGTCGAGGCACTCGAGCCCCTCGTGGATCGAGAGGCCGAGGTCGTCGATGTAGGCGGTGCCGTGCTTGCTCTGGTCGTGGCAGTCGGCGCAGGCCGAGCTGTCGATCGGCTCGACCTCGTCCTCGGCAGCCCCGGCGAGCCCGGCCGCAACCAGGAGCAGCACCGCGCCAGCCAGCGCGAGCATCCAGGACGGACGCCCTTCTTGCAGACGGAGTCTCAATTCGGCCATCCAAACACCCCCGTGGGACATGGTGCGGGGCGGGCCCGAGGTTGTCAAGCGACCATATCTCGGCGGCGGAGGCGCTCGAGCCGCTGTCCGGCCGACGCCGGCGCAACCCGGCTCGTCAGCGATCGCCGCCGGCCCGGGCCCGGCTGGTCACCGGCTGGCCCGTCTCGAGGGCGATCACGGCCCCTGCCGCCACTGCTCGGCGTAGAACACCCGGTAGGCCTCGGCGAGGAACCGCACCCGGCGCACGTAGGTGTAGGTCTCGGGGATCGGGATCGCCTCGGTGAAGCGGAAGCGGTCGGGCTCCTCCCGCAACCAACGGCGGACCCTTCCCTCGCCGGCGTTGTAGGCCGCCAGGGCCGGCTCCACCGCACCGAAGCGATCGAGCAGCCGCTTGAGCTCGCGCGCCCCGATCCTGATGTTGATGCCGGGCTGGTCGAGCGCCGGGCGGCCGCCCAGCCCGAGAGCGACGGCATGCCCGCGGGCCGTCGTCGGCAGCAGCTGCATCACCCCCACCGCGCCTCGCGGCGAGCGGGCGTGGGCGACGAACAAGCTCTCCTGGCGGGCGACCCCGGCGAGCAGCCACGGGTCGACGCCGGACTCCGCTGCCGCCGCCGCCAGCTCCGCGCTCCACGGCAGCGGCAGGTAGCCGCGAACCGCGTTCGCCGGCGCCCGGTCCATGGCCGGGGAGCCCAGCTCGGGCACGGCGTCGAGCAGCACCCGCACCACCTCCATCGGCCGCCCACGCCGCTCGGCGAGGGCGGCCTCGGCGATGCCCTCGGCCGGCCAGGTCCCGCGCGCGCCGCGGATCCACCGCCACTCGGCGGCAGCTTCGTCGGCGAGCCCGCGCTCGAGCAGCCACGCCACCGACCACGGCGGGGGTGACGGCTCGACCGCGGCCGCGGCCGCGATCGCCGCGGGCGCCGGTCGACCGGTGAGCTCCCGCGCCCACAGGCCGTAGAGGTCGGCGGAGGCGACCTCGGACAGCTCCGCGAGCTCGCCGCCCTGCGGGCGCCGGGCGGCCGCCGCCCAGAAGGCGAGGCAGCGCTCGTGATCGGGCAGCGACCCGGCGAGACGCGCGAGCGCGCGGCGGTCGCCTCCGCCCGACGCCAGGGCCACTCCCAGCCGGCGGCCCAGCCACTCCCTGCGATCGCCGGTCCAGCCGATGGCCTCCAGCCGCCACCACGCGCTCACCGCCTGGTCGAGCTCCCCCGCCTCGGTCCCGCACTCGACCACCAGCTGCAGGGCAGCTCCCTCGATCGACCGCGCCGTGGCGGCGCCGGCGGCCGCCCGGCG
>ERZ1649853.454-NODE-454-length-17556-cov-6.683961_pt1 | contig 17556 bp, 7 predicted proteins | sample MGYA00575353_ERZ1649853 | MGnify/ENA primary metagenome ERZ1649853 (study PRJEB40853, sample SAMN11349654) | freshwater sediment metagenome | isolation source: river sediment | host: Sediment | place: India: Okhla Barrage, New Delhi | collected 2017-02-21 ...
CGTACGAGAGGACCTGCGGTGTGGTGGGCGCCGGACTGGCGGTTGCCGCCCTGCTTTACGGGGTCGGCATGCGTTCCCGGTGGCTGAAGGGGCGGGCTCCTTCGGCTTGAGTACCGCGCCGGCGGCCACTCCCCCGGCCATTTGAGCAGGACCCGGCCAGGATGGCCGCGAGCGGCCATTTGAGCAGGACCCGGCCCGGTGACTGCGCCCTGAGCCTATTTGAGCAGGACCCGGCCCGGGTCCTACCTGAGCAGGACCCGGCAGTCTACCACCCGATAGCCTTCGCCCCGGGGCATGACCTTCACCGGGTTCAGGTCCAGCTCGCTGATCTGGGGCAGGTCCTCCACCAGCGCGGAGAGCCGCAGCAGCAGGTCCTGAAGGGCTGGGGTGTCGGCGGGAGGCGACCCCCGGAACCCCTCGAAGAGCCGGGCCATCCTGAGCGAGCTGATGAGCTCGCCGGCGTCCCTGTCCGTCAGGGGATGGAGCGCCACCGCCACGTCGTTGAGCATCTCGGCGTAGATGCCGCCGGTGCCGAACATGATGACGGGGCCGAAGGACGGGTCCTGGGTGACACCGGCTATGCACTCGATTGCCCCCTTGACCATGGGCTGAACGGTCACCCCCTGCATCTCGGACTCACGCCCGATCTCCCGGAGCTTGCCCCTGATGATGTCGAAGGCGGCCTCCACCTCCGCGGCCGAATTCAGGCCGAGCATGACCCCGCCCACGTCGGTCTTGTGGGTGATGGTGGCCGAGCTGAGCTTCACGGCCACCGGGAACCCGATCTTGGTGGCCAGCGCCGCCGCCTCAGCGGCCGTCGCGGCGGACAGGGTCTCGACGGTCCGGATGCCGTAGCAGCCCAGCAGGTCGGAGGCGGCGCCGGCGGGCAGCCACAGAGGCCGCCGGGGGGTGCCGGCCATCGCCTCCCGGACTATGCTTGCGGCCCGGGCCCGGCGAATGCCGCGCAGCCGCGGAACCCTTCCGGGCCTTCGCCGGGACACGTCCCCGCACTGAACGGCCTTCTCCAGCGCTGCCACGGCGTCCTCCGGAAAGAGGAAGCTGGGCACGGGCTTCTGCCCTGCCCCCAGCTTCCGGAGCATGCCCCTCTGGCCGATGAAGCAGGTCAGCAGGGCCTTTCCCCGGCGCCGGTAGGCCGGCATCACCCGGCGCAGGGCGGCTTCCATCTGTTCGTAGTCGATGACCACGGGCGGCACGAATATGGCCAGCACCGCGTCCACATCAGGGTCGCCGGCCAGTATCTTCAGTACCCCCAGGAACTCGGCGGCGGTGGCGCCGGCGGTCAGGTCCAGCGGATTGCCGAGGCTGATGTCCCGTTTGGCGACGGCCTGCATGGCGGCCCGGGTCTCGGCCGAGAGGTCCGGGAGCACCAGCCGGTGATGGGAGGCGGCGTCTGCCGCGATGATCCCCGGACCTCCTCCGTTGGTGACCACCGCCAGCCTCCTGCCCCTGGGCATGGGCTGGGTGGACAGCAGGCCGGCGACATCGAAGAGCTGCTCCACGGTCTCCACCCGTACCACCCCCGCCTGACGGAAGAGGGCATCGGACATGATGTCGGGCGTGGCCAGGGCGCCGGTATGGGACTGCGCCGCCCGCGAGCCGGCGGCGGTGCTGCCGCCCTTGACCACCACTATGGGCTTGGACGCCGAGACCCGGCGGGCGATGCGGCCGAACTTGAGGGGATCGCCGAAGGACTCCAGGTAGAGCAGGATCACCCGGGTGGCCCGGTCCTGCTCCCAGTACTGCAGCAGGTCCGCGGGGGAGATGTCGGCCCGGTTGCCGATGCTGGCGAAGGTGGACAGGCCCAGGTTGAAGTTGCGGGCGTACTCCAGAACGACGAGGCCCATGGCCCCGCTCTGGGAGAGGAAGGCGATGTTCCCGGGACGGGGGGAGACCCTCGAGAAGGTGGCGTTGAGCCTGACGGACGGGTCGGTGTTGATGACCCCCATGCAGTTCGGTCCCACCAGCCTCATGCCGTGTCCCAGGGTGACCATCCGCAGCTCCTGCTCCCGCACAGCGCCGTCGTCGTCCCTCTCCCGAAAACCGTCGGAGATGACGATGAGGGCCCGCACCCCCTTCCGGCCGCACTCATCGGCCACGCCGATCACCAGCGGGGCCGGGACCACGATCACGGCCATGTCCACCGGGCCGGGTATGTCCAGGACCGAGGGGAAGGCCTTGATGGAGAGTATGGCTTCTGCCCTGGGATTCACCGGGTGAACGACCCCGGAGAAGTTGCCCTGCATGATGGCCTGCATCACCAGGTGACCTATGCTTCTGGCGTCCCTGGAGGCGCCGATGACGGCCACGGAGCGCGGATGCAGCACGGCCCGCAGCGCGGCCAGAGTGGACTCCACCTCCCGCTTCTCCTCTTTCCTGGCCACGGCCCTGGTGGGGGTGATGGGGAACACCACGTGGTAGACACCGCCCACCAGCACGCTGGTAACGTGGAAACCGTAGCTGCTGAAGACCTTCATCATGGCCTCGTTCTCCGCCAGCACATCGGCTTCGAAGACGGAGATGCCGTTGCGGCGGGCCACCTTGACCAGCCACTCCAGGAGCCGGGTGCCGATGCCCTTCCCCTGGTGGGCCTCGTGGACTACGAAGGCCACCTCTGCGGAGCGCTCGTCTGGCAGCCGGACGTAGCGGCCGATGGCGATGATGTCCCGCTGCCGGCCCCGGGGCACCTCGGCCACAAAGGCGAAGGTGTTCTTGTAGTCCACGGTGCAGAACCGGGCGGCGTCCTCCGGTCCCATCAGGCCCCGCGCGTGATGGAAACGGAGATAGAGGCTGTGCGGGGTGAGCCCGTTGACAAAGGACAGCCAGCGCCCGGCGTCATCGGCCCTGATGGGGCGGAAGATGACCAGCGATCCGTCCTTGAGGACTACCTCGGTCTCGAACTCGGATGGCGGTGACCCTACGGATTGCGTGGTCATTGGCTCCCCCCTTAACCGCCCTGCGCTCTTCCCCCGGCCGGGTCAACGGACCTTGGCCAGGACCCCCCGGGCCCACTGTCGCGCCCGCTCCAGCCTGGCGGCATCGGGCTGCCCGATGGTGGATGGCCGGTCCTTGGCCCAGGCGATCAGCTTCTCATCCTTGCTCTTGGTCATGAAGTCGGCCACCTGCTCTGAGAGCTCGCCCTGGCAGTGGAAGACGCCGGCCAGCCTGGCCCCGGCGGCGGCGGCCCGGCAGCTGTCCAGCCACCCGGGCAGCTCCGGGGAGTCCTCGGGCGAGGCGTGCGTAATGAACAGGGCGATATTCCGTCCGGCGGCGTGCTTCTGCAGGAAGTCGGCGGCGGGCTTGGCCGGGGCGTAGGCCTGGATGGGGAACCCGACGAAGGCCAGGTCGTAGCCGTCAAGGGCCTGGACCTGCGGCAGCTCCTTGAGCTCCCTGCCGCCCTCGACCTGGTCGAAGATGGCCTGGGCCACCTTCCTGGTGTTCCCGGTCTGCGAGACATAGGTGACCAGAACCTTCATGATCTACCCTCCTCCAAGTCAATATCCCATAAGCCATTATACCGTGTCGACTACCCCTCCAGCATGCGAAGCACGGCCTTGATGGGCACGCTCAGCCAGTCGCGGTGGGTGTCCATCTCGCTGTTGATCTCCGCCAGGACCCTGGCCAGCAGCAGGGCCTCCAGCAGCGCCGCCGTTTCTTTCTGGGCGGCGGGCAGCAGCGGGGTACCCTTCATCTTCTCCAGGTATGAGGTGAGGAAGACCGGCGTGGCCCAGGTGGTCCAGAACCTGGCCCAGAGCTCCAGCATGGGCGTCCGCCGGGGGTCAGCCTCCGCGGAGCCCAGGCGGGCCACCGAAAAGCTGGCAGCATAGTCGAAGGAGCGGACCATGCCGGCCACGTCGGTGAGCGGTGAGCGCTTCAGCCGCCTCTCCGTCAGGGGCCGCCTGGGGTCTCCTTCGAAGTCAATGATGACGAAGTCCTTGCCTGTGTAGAGGGTCTGGCCCAGGTGATAGTCACCGTGACAGCGGATCCGCAAGCCGCCCAGCTTCGTGCGGCGCAGGGGCTGGAAGCGGTCGACCACCTTGTCCTCCAGGGACAGGAGGCGTTCCGCCTCTGGCCTGAGCGCCGGCGGCAGGTCATCCACCTGAGACCGCATCAGCTCCATGGTCTGGACCGCCGCGCTCCTCATGGCGTGGTAGGCTGAGTTCTGATAGATGAGGGAGTAGGGCTCGGGAGAGAACTCCGGGTCGGCGGGGTCGGAGGCCAGGGCCAGGTGCAGCTGGGCCGTGCGCTCGCCGAGCAGGTTCAGCGAGGACAGGTAGGGCCCCATGGTCTCCTGCACCAGCGCCGGGACCGGTTCGCTCAGGAACAGGGGGGCGCTCAGGGGCATGGGGGGCACCTGCACCGTGGGATGGGCCAGGGCGCGCTTGAAATAGCGGTCCAGGGCCTCCTGGGTGTGCCGCCAGCCGTCCACGGCGTCCGGCACCAGGCGGTGAAGGACAGCCAGGGTGGAATGGTGCTTGTTGCGGCGGTACTCGATGGCCCCGACCAGCGGCGGCACGTGCGGGAAACACGCCTTCTCCGTCAGGAACCGGCCCATCTCCAGGTCCGGGTTCGGTCCCTCCTCCAGGTGCCGGAACAGCTTGAGGATGAGTCGGTCACCGTAGGTGACGGAGGTATTGCTGCTCGAGGCCCTGACCGGCGCGCTGTCTACTCCCAGCTTGTCCCGCTCAACTGCACCCAGGCCATCGAATGAACGGCCGGGCACGGCCGAGACGGCGCCCTTCTCGCCCTTGAAGCGGCGGCGCTTGCCGATGGCATCCAGGATATCACCGCAGAAGCCCTTGTCCGCGGTGGCGTCGTACAGCAGGCACAGCGTATCCGCTGTGTCAGTTTCGGATATCAGGCGGGCGACGACGGCGTGGGGTTGCTCCGACATGACGCGGCGGGCTGCCTCCTGGCGCGCCACCGCCAGCGCGATGGCGTAGGTCTCCGATTCACCTTCACAGTAGTCCACCCTGGCCAGGAACAGGCTGGCGCTGTTGTCCGGGAAGTCGAAGGGGACGACGTCCTCGATCTGGCAGGACTGGGTCCGCTCCGCCTTTCCGCGGAACCAGCGCCGGCGGGGGAGGTGCTCCAGCAGTGCTCCCTCCAGGACCGGCCACTTCTCCGGTTCGGAGAGCTCACTCTCGTCCAGCACCAAGGCCGGCGTGGCCAGGGCGGCCTCCGCGGTCTCTGCCGGCAGCAGGCGCTGGTGCGGCGCTTCGATGGGCTCCGGCTTCAGGGAGAGCCAGTAGAAGCCGTAGGGGCCAAGCGTCAGGTCGTACTCGGCATCGCCGATCGGAGCGAACTCGGAACGGCCGAATAGCTCCACCGGCGCTACCCCCTTGAAGGCGGACAGGTCCAGGCGGCCGTGCTGGGCATTGTGCGAGAGGTTGGCCACCACCAGGATGGCTTCGTCCTGGTGCCGCCGGATGAAAGCCAGTATCTTGCGGTTCTCGGGGTGCAGGAAGGTGATGGCGCCTCTGCCCAGGCTGCGGTAGCGCTTCCGCAACGCCACCAGGCGCTTCATCCACCACAGCAGGGAGTCCGGGTTGCCCTGCTGGTTCTCCACGTTCACCGATTCGTAGTGGTACTCGGGGTCTATGATGGGCGGCAGGTACAGCTTCTGCGGGTTCGCGCGGGAGAAGCCGGCGTTACGGTCCGGGCTCCACTGCATCGGGGTCCGCACCCCGTTGCGGTCCCCCAGGTAGACGTTGTCCCCCATGCCGATCTCGTCGCCATAGTAGAGCACCGGCGTGCCCGGCAGGGAGAATAGCAGGACGTTCATGAGCTCGATCTTGCGGCGGTCATTGTTCAGGAGCGGCGCCAGGCGCCGGCGGATGCCGAGATTCAGCCTGGCCACCGGGTCATGGGCGTACACCCGGTACATGTAGTCGCGTTCCTCGTCGGCCACCATCTCCAGGGTCAGCTCGTCGTGGTTGCGGAGAAAGAGCGCCCACTGGCAGTTCTCCGGGACCGCGGGGGTCTGCTCCATGACGTCGATGATAGGGAAGCGGTCCTCCATGCGGATGGCCATGAACATCCGGGGCATCAGCGGGAAGTGGAAGGCCATGTGGGACTCATCGCCGCTGCCGAAGTAGGCCACCGCGTCCTCCGGCCACTGGTTGGCCTCGGCCAGCAGCATCCGGTCCTGGAACCGGGAGTCGATGTGCCGGCGCAGCTCCTTCAGAAACACGTGCGTCTCCGGGAGGTTCTCGCAGGTGGTGCCGTCCCGTTTGTACAGATAAGGCACCGCGTCTGCGCGCAGGCCATCGACGCCCAGGCGCAGCCAGAAGTTGACTACGTTCCGGATGGCCCGGTGCACCGCCGGGTTGTCGTAGTTCAGGTCCGGCTGATGCGAGTAGAAGCGGTGGAAGTAGTAGGCTTTGGCCACCGGGTCCCAGGACCAGTTGGACTGCTCGTACTGGGTGAAGATGATGCGGGCGTCACGGTACCGGCTGGTGGTGTCGCTCCAGATGTAGAAGTCCCGCCACCGGCTGCCCGGTGGGGACTGGCGGGCCCGCTGGAACCATGGGTGCTGGTCCGACGTGTGGTTCAGGACCAGCTCGATGATGATGCGCAGCCCGCGCTCGTGGGCCTCGTCCACCAGGTTCCGGAGGTCGCCCATGTTGCCGTAGACGGGCTGTATGTCGACGTAGTCGGAGACGTCGTAGCCGTCGTCCTTGAGAGGTGAGGGGAAGAACGGGAGCAGCCAGATGGCCGTTACCCCCAGGTCGTGGAGGTAGTCGAGCTTCTCAATCAGGCCCCGGATGTCCCCCACGCCGTCCGTGTCGCTGTCCGAGAAGGCCCGAATGTGGAGCTCGTAGATTACCGCGTCTTTGTACCAGAGGGGGTTGCCGTCGCCCAGAGGGTGCCGGTCGCTTCGCTTGCGCATGCTCATCTTCTGGACATACCGTCTCACAGCCGTTTCCCGGGAACGGCTCCGGCACAGATCCGGACCGGCCGCCCGACGGCCGGCACCTGCCGGCGCCTACCCGCCCAGCGTAGCCCGCACGTATTCCGCCAGCTGCTCCCCGCCCACGGGCTTGGTGAAGACCCCCCTGGCGCCGTGCAGCAGGCTCTCCGTCTGCACCGAGGAGCTGCGCTGATCGGCTATTACCAGGAAAGGAATCTTCTCCGCCCGCAGCCTCTCACAGTGCCTCCACACCGACTGGCCCAACCCGGCCAGGTCTATGACCGCCAATGCCACCCTCTCCCCGCTCCGGATGATGGCATCCATGCCGGCCAGGGAGGTGGCCACCCGCATCTCGTACCTCTGCCTCCTCAGGGACTGGCCCAGTTGCTGGACGTCGCCGGGCCTGCTGCTGACCAGCATCACCGCCAGCTTGCCCGGCCGCCTCTCTCTCAGCGCCTCGGTGACTCCGCGGTCCCTGCCATACACCCCCATAGCACCACCTCACGCCCGATCATATATTCTGTCGGCCCTCGACATTGTTGTCAAAGGGCCGGCGGCACCGGTCCTGCCTGGAGCTCCCCCACCAGCAGTCTAATACGTCCGGCCGTGCTATTCAACTGGTCTCTCTGGTATGATGTGACCAGCCATGTCAGGCGGGCGGGAAGCGGAGATCCGGGCCCGGCTGGGCGTCCCGGATGATGCGCAGCGGGTCATCATATTCGCGGAGTCCAGCCACTGGGACCCCAACTGGAGGCTCACCTCCGGCGACTACTTCCGGCGCCTGGTCGGACCGAACCTGGACAAGGCCGTTGGCGAGCTCCTCCGGGAGCCCCGCCGCGTGTACTCGGTCGAGTGTGTCTTCTTCCTCCGCCTCTACTGGGAGGGGCGGCCGCAGCAGCGGGACACCGTGAGGAGGCTGGTCAACGAGGGCCGGCTGCGTCTCACGTCCAGCGGCGTCACCACCGCCGACACCATCCTGCCGGGCGCCGAGGCCATCCTCCGGGACCTGCTGCTGGGCCAGGAGTGGCTTCGCGGCCAGGGCATGGTGCAGGAGCCCCCGCTGGCCTACTTCCCCGACAGCTTCGGCGGCTCGCCGGCCCTGCCTTCGTTGCTGAGGGCAGCCGGCTTCACCCAGGCGGCGCTGACTCACATCGACGGCGCGCTCCACCCCAGCTCCTATCACGAGCGGGTGTTCCGGCGATTTCCCCGGCCGGGCTCCAGCGCCGCCCGGCTGGAGAGGAAAGAGCGCTGCCTGGATTTCGTCTGGCGCGGGCCCGACGGCGCCGAGGTCCTCTGCCACTGGAACCGCCACGGGTACAACCAGGGCGATACCCTGGCCTACCGCGGCCTGGGCCGGGGAGGGCTCAGCAACTTCGCCCTCCCGGACCGCTCCGACCGGAACGTGGCCGGCAAGGTGCGGCGCTTCGCCCGGCAGCTGCTGCCCTTTGCCCGGACTCCGTACCTGTTCTGCGCCATCGGCGGCGATTTCATAGATCCCATCCCGGGCCTGGTGGCCCTTCTGGACCGCTACAACCGGCGCCACTGCCCCTCGAGCGGCACATGGGCGGTCAACGCCGGGCTGGATGACTACCTGGCCCTGGTGGACTGCTACCGCCCGGCGCTGCCCGTCCTCGAGATGGACCCCAACCCGTGCTGGATGGGGTTCTACGCCAGCCGGCCCTCCCTCAAGAGGAAGTGCCGCGAACTGGCCGACGCGCTGCAGGCGGCCGAGCACCTGTCGCTCCTGCCGGAGAACGAGGGGCAGGCGGAGCGGGTGTCGGGGGCCATCGCGGAGGGTTGGTGGCGGGCCGCCGCCTCCAACCACCATGACTTCATCACCGGCACGGCGGCGGACGGCGTGGTGCGCGCGGAGCAGGAGCCCTGGCTGGACCTGGGGATCGCGGAGGCCGGGGCGGCCACGGCGGACCTGGTAATGCCCGGGGGGGACCAGGAGCCAACCCGGGCCGCGCCGCCGCAGTGGCGGCGGCGCGAGGGCGTCCTGGAGATCACCACGCCGGACTATGTTGTGGAGATGGACGAACGCCGGGGAGGCTCCATCGTGTCCGCCCGGCACCCGGTGACGCAGGAGCCGCTGCTGTCTCTCTCGGACTTCGTGGTCAGCTACCGCGATTCCGGCGGCCTGTGGAGGATGGGCCACGAGTACCTCGGGGGCTGGCTGAGGGAGGCCGGACGCTCGTCCGATCGCCCTGCCCGGTTGGAGGTGCACGAGGAGGACGGCCGGGGCCTGGAGGTCTCCTCTACCGTGCAGGTGGACGGGCAGACCGTCCGCCGGGCCTGCTCGTTCTCCTCCGAGTCGCCGGCCATCAGGTTCCGGGTGGAAGGCCGGGCCGGTGACCGCCGCACGGTGGCCGTCCGGTTCGGCACGGGCCTGGCCCCGGACCGCCTGTCCATGGACGCGCCGGGCGGCATCGTGGTCCGGCCGCTGAACAGGGTCTACTCCCCCACCTTCTGGCCGGCCCAGAGCTTCGTCCACTTCCAGGACGGGGCCAGCGGCCGGGGCGTGGCCCTCTGCCTTTCCCTGCCGGGGGCGGTGGCCTGCCGGCCCGATGGTACGCTGGAGCTGGTGGTCCTGCGCAATGCCACCGGCGAGCGGGTCCTGGGGCTCTTCCCGCTGCAGGGCATGACGGTGTCGGGGCATGAGACAGCGCCGCACCGGTGCGAGTACGCGCTGCTCTTCACGGAGGCCGGCGACTGGAGGGAGAACTCCATCCCGCTGGCGGCCCGGAGGGCCTTCGGCAGGCCCCGTGACCAGGGAGCCCGGCCGGTCCCCGCCGGACCCGGCGCAGCTCTGGCGGCCACCGATCGCCCGGAGGTCAGGGTGGCCGCCGTCAAGCCCGCCGCCTGCGGCGGCGGGACCATCCTGCGGCTGGAGAGCTGGGGGGAAACGGGTCTGCCGGTCGTCGTGAGCGTCCGCGGCCGCCCCCTCACGGCCGCCTTCCTGTGCGATGCCCGGGAGCGCGACATCGGTCCGCTGCCGGTCAGCGGCCAGACCGTCCGCCTGGCCATGCCCGGGGCCATCGCTTCCGTCCGGGTGCTCGCCTGAGGGACCCGCCGCGGCGGGCGCCGGCCCGACGCGCGTCAGACCGCAGTCTTCTCGCCCGCCGAGACCCGGTTCTTGCCACACCGCTTGGAGGCGTACAGGGCGCCGTCCGCGGACCGGATGAGCCCCTCCTTGTCGGCGGCATGAAGGGGAAAGACGGCCAGCCCGATGCTGACGGTCACCTTCGAGCTCCCGGCGGCGTGGCGGATCTCCGTCTGCTCGATGGACCGGCGCAGGGCCTCGGCGGCCGCCAGGCCGGCCTCCAGGTCGGTCTCGGGCATGATGACGGCGAACTCCTCACCGCCATAGCGGGCGGTGATGTCCACGGCCCGTGTGTTCTGGCGGATGGTGCGGGCCACGTGCTTCAGGAGCTCGTCCCCCACCTGGTGGCCGAAGCTGTCGTTGACGCGCTTGAAGCTGTCGATGTCGATCATGGCCAGAGAGAAGGCCTGGCCGTAGCGCCGCGACCGCAGGATCTCCTGGTCCAGCAGCAGGTGGAAGTAGCGGTGGACGATGAGCTTGGTCAGGCCATCGGTGGTGGCCAGGTCGAAGAGCTTGGCGTTCTCCAGCGATATGGCGGCCTGGGCGGCGATGACGCCCAGCACCTCCAGTCGCTCCGGGGTGAAGGCCCCTTCGGTCAGGTTGTTCTCCATGTACAGGATGCCCGTGAGCCGGCCCTTGTTGAGGATCGGCGTGCACAGGATGGACTGGCACCGGCAGCGCGTGACGTGGGGGTCATTGATGAAGGCGCCCTCCCGGGCGGCGTTGGCCAGAATGAGGGACTGGCCGCTGCGGGAGACGTAGTTGACGATGGCCGGGGAGAGTCCTTCGCACTCCTCGAGGGGGACGGACTGCAGCACGCGCGACTCTCCCGAGTCCACGTCCTCGCTGGCCTGCACGGTCAGCCGGCCGTCCGATTCCAGGCAGAGGTAGCCCCGCTGCGCGCCGGCGTTGGTGATGGACATGTGCATGGTCTTCTGCAGGAGGCGGTCCAGCATGATCTCGCTGGAGATGACCTGCGAGACCTGTGTCATGGTGGACAGGTCCAGGAGACGGTGTCCGGCATCGGTGGCGGTGATCTGGCCCTCGGTCCCCGGGGGCGCCGCCCGGCCCTCGCCTCGGACGAGGTCCGGGTAGCGATCCTCCAGGTCCTTCACCTTGGCGGCCGCTCCCCAGGAGCAGCAGAGCTGGTGGGCCCGCTGCATGAACAGCCCGGCCTCGCCCTGCAGACCGCGGAGGAGGTAGAACCTGGCCAGCAGCTCGCAGGCGATGATCTCGGTGTGCATGAACCGGTTGTCGCGGGCGCCTTCGATGGCGGCATGGTACAGGCGGACGGCCTCGCCGGGGTCGCCGGCCAGCCCGGCCATCTCCGCCGCCACCAGGTCGTACTTGTGCTGGAAGTTCTCGGGGCAGAGGCGTGCCCAGGTGCGCATCTTGCGCTGGTTGCGGTGCAGGATGGCCTGGAACTCCCTCCGGCGCCTCGTTTCTCCCTCCCGCATCAGGGCTGTCAGCACCAGGGAGTAGCAGAAGTAGTGGTCGGCCACCAGGAGCGAGCCCATGGGCACATTGATGTGCCGGTCCATCTCGGCGCAGGCCTCCAGGGCCTCCTCGTACTTCCCGTACCATGAGCGCAGGATCACCTGCGAGATGAGGGCGAAGCACAGGCCGAAGTAGTTGCCCTCGTTTCTCAGCCGGTCGATGTAGGCCTCGTGGTCGAACCCGTCGCCGGAGAGGTCCCAGGGCTGCGGCGTGAGGCCCTTCAGGGCCATTATGTAGCGGACGAGGCTCTGGTACTGCGTGGTGATCAGGGGGTCCTGCAGCAGGTCCATGAACTCCCGGTGATGCTGCACCTTCTCCAGCACATCGTCCAGCCGGCGGCAGATCCGTATCTCGGTCTCACCAGAGGCCGTGATGGCGTGCCCGGCGAACATGAGGTCGCCCGTGTTCATGGACAGCTCGTAGGCCTTCCCGTAGACGGGCAGGTCGTACTGGATGTGCTTCTTCCAGTGCTGGATGAGGAAGGCGAAGATATGGTGCACCGGCCCGGCCACCCGCCGGCTGTCCAGCCGGTCATTGAGCTTCAGGGCCATCTCCCCCAGGCGGTAGCCGAGGTCGTAGTCCCCCTGGCCGGTCTCGACGATGGCGGCCAGTGCGGCGAAGGCCAGGGCCGAGTGCGGCACATGCCCGTAGCGCAGGCTGTCGTTCACGCCCCGCAGCGCCAGCAGGGCGAAGAGGTTGGGATTGACGTAGTATGCCGGCATGGCGATGCTCAGCATCAGCTCGTGCGCGGCCAGCAGCTCTTCGTCCTGCATGCGGGGCAGGTCCAGGATGTCCTTCAGCGTGTGCCGGCGCAGGCGCCTCCGGGCCTTGATGAGCTCTACCACCACCGGGCCCCGGCCCGCATCCACAGAGATGCGGAAGCCGAAGAGCCTGAGGGCGGAGAGGCCGAGCTCGATGGCCTCCCGCGGAGAGCGCAGGTTGGTGTAGACCACCACCATGGTGGTGTAGACCCGGGCCTTGTCCACCCGGGTGCGCGACATGGCCACGATGACCTCGGAGATCCTCTCGGCCTCCTCGAAGTTGCGGTTGAGGTACTGGCACTCCATCAGCTGCTTGTGCAGATCGTAGGTGAAGCGATAGTCCGTATTCCAGGAGTCCGGTCCCAGGAGCCCCGCCGCGCTGGCCAGATAGCCCGCGGCCGCGGCATAGGCGGCCGACTCCTTGGCCTTGATGCCCGCCCTGAAGTTGAGCTCTGCCAGGCGACGGCGCTCCGCCGGCGAGTAGATGTGGGCCTTTCCCTGGTTCAGCTGGTCCACGATGTAGAAGACCCGGCTGAACAGCTGCTCCGGAGGGGTGCGCTGGAGCTCCAGGATGCCGATCTCGAAGTGGATCCGTTCGCGGTCTTCCGCAGTCAGCACGGAGTAGGCCGCCTCCTGGATGCGGTCGTGGTGAAAGCGGTACCGGTCGCCCCTGCGGCTGATCAGCCCTTCCTGTATGAGGGCATCGAGCGTGACCAAAACCTCCTCCAGGGGCTGGTGGGCGATGGAGGCCAGGGTCATGGCGTCGAAGCGGTTGCCGATGACGGCGCATAGCTGGAGGAGCCTCTGGGGTGCGGGAGGCAGCAGGTTGAGCCTCTCGGCCATGAACTGGACCACGTTGTCGGTCACCTGCATCTCCTGGATGCCGATCATGTCCCAGGTCCATCCTCTCGCCGGGTCCAGGACGATGTGGCGCTCAGCGTAGAGGGTCTTCAAGAACTGGTTGACGAAGAAGGGGTTGCCCCTGGTCTTGGTATGCATCAGGTACGCCAGGGGCCGGCTGGTCTCCGGCGGGCACCGCAGGAAGTTGGCGATGAACTGGTTGACGTCCGCGGGACGGAGGGCCCCCAGGGTCAGCTCGCTGATGGTCACCCCGTCCTGGCGCATGGCCTCCAGCTTCAGCCTGAGAGGGTGGTGGGCGGGCACCTCGTTGTCGCGGTAGGCGCCGATGAAGAAGAAACAGCGCAGCTCGCGGTCGGTGGCCACGGTCTCGATCAGGTTGAGGCTGGCGCTGTCTGCCCACTGCAGGTCATCGAGAAACAGCACCAGGGGGTGGGACGGGTCGGCGAAGACCCGGACGAAGTTCCGGCAGCACAGGTTAAAGCGGTTCTGGGTCTCGTCCGGGCCCAGCTCGGGGACGTCCGGCTGCCGGCCGATGATGAGCTCGACCTCCGGAACGGCATCGGTGATGATCTTGCCGTTGGGGCCCAGGCCGTGGAGGATTCTGGTCTTCCACTCCCGGACGCGCTCGTCGCTCTCCGCCAGGATCTGGCGGGCCAGGCTCTGGAAGGCCTGGATGATGGAGCTGTAAGGCACGGAGCGGCGGAACTGGTCGTACTTGCCGGAGATAAAGTAGCCCCTCTTGGCCACGATGGGTTTGTGGATCTCGTTGACCAGGGCGGATTTGCCGATCCCGGGCTCGCCCTGGACCAGCATCAGCTCCAGCGATCCCCGGGCGACGCGGTCGAAGGCGGCATGAAGGACCGCCAGCTCGGCATCCCGGCCGACCACCATCTGGGGGATGATAAAGCGCAGGGAGATGTCGTGGCGGCCGAGGTCGAAGGGCTCGATGGAGCCGGTCATCTCCAGCCGGGCCAGGCACTCCCGGAGGTCGGCGGCCAGGCCGAAGCAGTTCTGGTAGCGGTCGGCGGCGGCCTTGGACAGGAGCTTCATGACGATGTCGGACAGCGCCGGCGGGATGTTCGGTTTGAGCCTGTCCGGCGATGGGGGGACCCGGGCGATGTGGGAGTGGATGATCTCCATGGCGTCGCTGGCGGAGAAGGGCAGCTGGCCGGTGAGCATCTCGTAGAACGTGACGCCCAGGGAGTACATGTCGGTGCGGTAGTCTATGGCGCAGTTCATGCGCCCGGTCTGCTCCGGGGAGATATAGGCCAGGGTGCCCTGGATGATCTCCGGGTCGGCGACCTCCTCGTACTTCCTGGTGAACTCGGCGGCGATGCCGAAGTCGGCTACCTTAACAATGTCCTGTTCCCGGCTGACGATGATGTTGGCCGGCTTGAGGTCGCGGTGAGAGATGCTGGCCTGGTGGAGGCGGCCCAGGATGTCGGCCAGGCGGATGGCTATCTCCAGGGACCGCTTGACGGGGAGACCGTGGCTCTCCCGGATCACCTCCGCGAGGGCTGTGCCTCCGAAATCTTCGAGGACCAGGGCCACGCCGCCATCGGAGTCCAGCACATCCAGGACCTGGACGACGCCGTCCACGTTGAGGCTGCGGATGAGCTGGTATTCGTGCTTGAGGCGGGCGACTTCAGCCGGTGTAGGATGCTCGGCCCGGAGGGCCTTGATGATGACGGTGCCCGGCGGGTCCTCCCGGTGCGCCCGGTAGACGATGGAGTGGGGCGTCTCGTCGATCCGCTCCATCAGGGCGTAGCCGGGAAAGCTATTCACAGTGCACTGACTCCCTTCACCACCGACCTGCCCGCGGGGGAGGACCGCCTGCCGGCTATCTCGCCGGTGGGGTGGCTGCGGCCTTGGCTGCGGCCTTCTTCGCCTGCTTGTCCTGGTACATGCGGTTGTCGGCCTCCCTCATGATCTCGGCCAGCTGGCTGCCCTCTCCACCGGTGGCCACACCCATGGAGAAGCTCAGGGGGGTCCCCCGGTGCTCGCTGTTGTGGATGGACAGGGTTTTTCTGAGCCTTTCCAGGGCCTTCTCACCCACCGAGGCGTCGGCACCCGGCAGCAGCACCGCGAACTCGTCGCCCCCGATCCTCGATACCACGTCCCCCGAGCGGAAGGTGGCCACCAGGACCGTGGCCGTGCGCCGCAGGAGGGTGTCACCGGCGACGTGCCCCTGGCTGTCGTTGACCGCCTTGAGTCCGTCCACGTCGACCATCACCACGCTGACCGGGAAGGGGCCGCCGGCGCGCTCCATCCGGGCGAACTCGCTTTCGAAATAGGCCCGGTTGTGCAGCCCGCTGAGCGCATCGTGGCTGCTGACGAACTCCAGCCTCATCTCGGCCCTCTTCCGCTCGGTGACGTCGCGGACCATGACCAGGGCCTCGTTCTCGCGGCTGGCCGCCACGCGGGCCTCGTAGAAGGCCGTTTCGCCCTTGAGCGGGACCTGGATCTCGAAGGTCTGCGTCTCCCCGGTCTGCAGGGCCCGTTTCACCAGCGGCAGGCCGCGGCGGACCACCTCCGCCGACAGGACATCGTACTGGGGCATCTCCTTGTAGAGCTTGCCCTCGGTGAACCTGACCTTCGCCCCCGGCGTGGCGCCTCTCTCGGCGGCCCGGGCATCGATGATGGCGCCGTCCGCCGCCACCCGGAACATCAGGTCCGGTACCGCGTTGAGCAGGGCCCGCTTCTCGGCCTCGCGTTCGCTGAGCTCGCGCTGCGAACGGTTGAGCGAGGCCAGCAGGCTGTTGATGGCTTCACCCAGCCGCGAGACCTCGTCCTTCCCCCGGACGGTGATCCGGGCCGTCAGGTCGCCGGTCTCCCGCACCTGGTTGATATCTCTTCCCAGCCCCAGGAGGCGGGACAGGACCAGCCGGTTCATGACCAGGGCCAGCCCCAGCGTGAACGACACCGAGATCGCGGCCAGGAGGGCTATGAGCCAGTAGACCGTTTGCTGCCCCTGGTAGTAGATATCGCGGGGCATGGTGGCCTTGATGATCAGGGCCGGCTGGCCGGAGACATCGTCCAGGAGGCCATAGCCGCAGACCGTTTCGCTGTCCAGCTCCCGGCTGACCACCGGGGTCTCGTCTGAGAGCTGGGACTGCACCGCCAGGAAATCGGCGGGCATGTCTGTGTCGTCCCAGCGGACCAGTTCGAGGGACATGTGCGTCTGTTCCCCCAGGCGGGCCACCTCGGCGTCATCCAGCAGGCGGGCGAAGATCGTCCGGCCCTTCACCGGCCCGTAGAGGGTCTCGACGGCTATGGGGAACGACTGGATGAGCAGGGCGTCGTCGGGGAGGATGACTATGCCGGTGAAGGCGGTGTTGTTGTCATCCGAGGTCACGATGGGGTTGCCTTCGCGCATCAGCTCTTCGGCGAAGCCTCTGGGGAAGGGAATCGTCTCGCCCGTCTCGGGGTCGTATCCCACGCCGCTGGGCGGGTCGCCGGGGTTCATCACGAAGGCGACGTAGTTGATGTTCAGGATGGCAAACGAGGGCCCGTCGAAGTTGACCTCCAGGTGGGTGCCCTCCGCATCCTGGACCCATCTGAAGGAGCCGCATTCGAATATCTCCGGGCCGAAGGTGACGTTCAGGGCGGTGAAGTCCTGGTACAGGGCGCTGACGGCGCGCTGGGTGTTCTCCTCGGTGCTGTCCCTTTCCAGGTCGGCGAAGCGGTCGGTCACCACGTACCGCGCCACCAGCAGCGTCAGGACCAGGGTGATGGCAAAGCCAACACCGATCATCAGCATGAACTTGGTGCGCAGTCTCATCCCTGTCTCTCTCGATCAGCTATCGGGACTGCCCGTCCCGCCGGTGCACCAACATGTGCCCCGCCCTCGCCCGCCGCCATGCGCTGCCCGCGGAGCATTCCGCGAAGCGGCGCACGGCCTTCCTCCGGGGCCGGGGCTTCACTCCATAGAGTATGGGGAGGCCCTGTCACGGTGGGGTTTCAGGACAACTGGCCCATCTCTCGAATTCCTCTCCGAGGACTATCCATTCCCTCTCATCTGTGTCTCCGCCGGGCCGTCCGGCCGGCGCGGCGCCTTTTGACTTTTGCCCACCCCGGTGCCTATCATGTCGCGGGCAGGGAGGCGCCGACGCTGATGCACGAGGCCGAGAGACAGCTGGAGATCGCCAGGGGCAGGCTGCTGGACCTGTCCCTGCGCAACCGCCTGCTCAACTTCCGGCCCACCCGGCGCCGGTCTATTGGGGTCGTCGATGAGGTCCCGGCCGAGGTCTACGACATCCTGGTCCTGTCCGAGAAGTCGATGCAGTTCCGCCCGGGGGAGCCGGCCGCGGCCGCGGCGGCGGATGATGGCGGCCAGCCTCCGATGCCCGCCGCGGCGGGGGAGGGCCAGCCGCAGGAACCCGCCGGGGCGCCCCCGCCGGGAC
>ERZ1649853.457-NODE-457-length-17497-cov-7.113748_pt1 | contig 17497 bp, 13 predicted proteins | sample MGYA00575353_ERZ1649853 | MGnify/ENA primary metagenome ERZ1649853 (study PRJEB40853, sample SAMN11349654) | freshwater sediment metagenome | isolation source: river sediment | host: Sediment | place: India: Okhla Barrage, New Delhi | collected 2017-02-21 ...
CGCGGACGGATCGCCGGGGCGCTTGGAACGCCCCCCGGCCGCCTCCATCCTCCCCAGCAGCCAGGCGGGACCGGGGCACACCAGACCGCCCTTGATGTACGCCACGATCTGGCCGCCGCCGGCCAGGTCCACGTACACGACGTCGGCCGCGCGATCGGGGTCGATGAGATGCTGCCAGGGAACGCGCGACTCCCGCCCCAGCATCACCACCTGCAGATCTGCATGCTGATTTGGTGACATCACCGGTTGACTGCCTCCCTGCCCGAATGCCCGCGTGGCCATCCCGCCGGCCACCAGCATGACCACCCAGGCGGCGCCGGCCATCCACCGGCCAGTTGTGCGGATGCACTCTATGACCCGACTCATGATTGCCAAATAAATGGAGTCTGCCATAGCCCCTCGCAGATCATGCCGAATGCGCCTGGATACCCGCGTTCCGATTATAACAAACTCGATGGTCAGAGGGTGGCATCTTGAGTCTGACTCGATCGACAGGCTGCCACCAAATCGTTCGTGTAGTCCACTTCAGCCAACCAGGGGCAAACGATCCATTGACACCTCCGGCGAAGATTGTCAGAATTGAGGCGGCGGGGCACAGTCACACCCGCACACGGCAAGTGCCCGAATTCGCCCGCGGAGGAGCCCGAATGACGCATCGGACCCTTTACCTGCCGCCGGTCCTGCTGGCCGTGCTGCTGGGCGGCCTGGCGGTGACGGGCCCGGCCGCCGGCGGCGATCCCGTCCCTTCCCGGCTGATCCAGATCTCACGGCAGCCCATCGACTCGGTGACGGACCTGGCCGCGCTCGGCCTGGGCTCGGTCAACAAGCCGAACGGCCGCATCTACCGCCTGCGCGAAACGCCCGACGGGACCCACCCCATCCAGGTGCCGCGGCTGCGGGGCGGGTTGGAACTGGGGATCGCCGACCCCATCGAGTCCGGCTTCGCCGTGCTGTACCGCGCGCCGGTCATGTCCGGGACGCAGAGCCGGGAATCGCAGGTGGTCCTCTTCGACACCGAGGGCCGCCAGACGCGCGAGTTGGACCTGACGCCGCTGCTGTCCAGTCCCGACCACCTGGAGGTCCAGGACTTCCGGTACCACGCCGGGCGGGTCTACTTCAACGAGGCCTGCCAGTCCTACTCCCGGGAAGCCGGCGGCCGGTGCTCGGCCCTGGTCTGCGCCGACCTCGACACCGGGCGGGTGCTGTGGCGGACGGCGCCGCTCGTGTCGAACAACATCTTTATCATCTATCGGAACCGGGTGTTCTGCGGCTACGGCTTCACCGCCGAGCCGGATTTCCTGTTCGTCCTGGATGCCGACACGGGGCGCATGCTCAGCCGGACCCCCATCGACAGCGCCCACGACTACATGGAGATCCAGGACGGGCATCTGCTCGTGACCACCTATCGGAGTCTTTACAAGTTTCGCATCGACCCGGCGGTGCTCGGGGATCCGGCGAACTGAACAGGTTACAGTTCGGGCGGGCGGTTAGACCTTTTGTCGACTTGTTGCATCCAATCCAGCGCGGCGGCACCAGACGCCGCCAAACCGTACCGGCCCGGAGCCGGACGCGCAATGCGAGGTGGGTATGTTCGGAATCGATCCTTTGTACTGGATGCTCATGCTCCCCGTGATGCTGCTGTCGTTCTTCGCCAGCTTCCGGGTCAAGAGCGCTTTCAAGAAATATTCACAGGTCCGAACCGCCTTCGGGATCACGGGCGCCCAGGCCGCCCGGCAGATCCTGGACCGCAACGGCCTGAACCACGTCGAGGTGGTGGAAACCCACGGCTTCCTGTCGGACCACTACGACCCGACGAAGAAGGTGGTCCGGCTCTCGCCCGAAGTGTACCGCAGCCCCTCGCTGGCCTCCGTGGGCATCGCCGCCCACGAAACCGGCCACGCCGTGCAGCACGCCAAGTCGTACGCGCCCCTCATGCTCCGGAACATGATGGTCCCCGTCGCCTCGATCGGCTCCAACTTCGCGTGGATCGCCATCATGGCGGGATTCGTCATCGGCATGATGGGTTTGGTCAAGATCGGCATCCTGCTCTTCAGCGCCGTGGTGGTCTTCCAGCTCCTTACCCTGCCGGTGGAGTTCAACGCGTCCGCCAAGGCCAAGGAGATGCTCACCGGCTACGGGCTGGTCTCCACCGGCGAGCTGGCGGGCGTGAACAAGGTGCTCTCCGCGGCGGCCATGACCTACGTTGCGGCGGCCGCCTCGGCCATCGTGACGCTGCTCTACTTCCTCCTGCGGGCCGGCCTCATCGGCGGCCGCGATGACTAGGGCGCCCGCAGCCGAATCCGTTTCTTCCGCCGACCACCGCACCGTCAGATCGCGCGGGCGCCACCGCCCGCGCCGCCCCATGTTCGGCCATGCCCGTTGAAACGGCCGACGCCGGCGCCTTCTTCGAGCGGGCCCGCCTCGAGGCGGAGCGCTACGGCGAGGACGGCTGGGTCTTCCTGCGGGAGCTCGTGCAGAACGCCCGTGACGCCCGCGCCACCCGGATCGAGTTTGAGACCGTCGCCGCCGGCGGGGACGAGCAGCTCACCTGCCGGGACAACGGCGCCGGCATGTCGCCCGACGACGTGGACCGCTTTCTGCTCCGCCTCTACGCCTCCAGCAAGGAGGACGACCGGGACAGCATCGGCTTCTTCGGCGTCGGCTTCTGGTCGGTGCTGCTGTTCGAGCCGCGCGAGATCCGCGTCGTCACGCGCAACGGCGGGACGGTGCGCGCCTCAACCGCGGCTTCGAGCTGCCCCACCGCCTGGGCCGCCGCGTCCGCACCCGCCGCTTCGACGGCGTGCTGGGCTTCGGCCCGGCGCCGTCGGTGCGGATCTACAAGGGCGGCATCCTGGTGCGCGAGACGGCGGGGCTCGACGAGGTGATCCCCTCCCGCCCCGTCCGCCTGCCCCGCTCCGGCTGGGGCCTGTTTCCCGTGGTGGCCATCAACATCGATGGGCTGCGCCTGCTGATGGACCGCCATACCATCTGCGAGGACCCGCTGCTCCACGAAGCGGTGCGCTATTGCGAGCGGGAGCTGCTGCGGATCCACCGGCGGCTGCTGAGCCGGCTGTTCCCGCTGGACTGGCGCAACGCCATGACCAGCCTCTGGGCGCGCGGACGAACCCACGTCGCGGGCGCCGCCGCCGGGCTCGCGTTGGCGGTCATCGCGATCGCCGCGCTGGTATGGGCGGCGCCGCGCCTCGCTCCCGGGCTGGCCGGTCCGGGCGGCGGAGATCTGCCGGGCCGGTCGCCCACACGGGAAGCGCCGCCGGCCGTGATCCGCACGGTGGACACGCTGTTCACGAACTGGGGCGACACCCGGACCGACCGCCCCGCCGACGCCGGCCACCGCTGGGATTTCGAGTACCGCGGCCCCGACGGCCTGTTGTTCCAGGCGGGCGCGCTGGAGCGCTACGATCCGCGGCGGGGGCCGGCGCCCGGCCCTTTGCGGCTCGCCGGCCCTTATCCCGCCTTCGCCGACGACGCATCCGCGGGCCCGCCGGTGGCGGTCCGCCTCGGCGTGTCGGGGGGCGTCCCCCGCTTCGCCCTCCCGCTGCCGCCCGGTTTCGTGTTGATTTACGGAACGCTCCGCCTGGATGGCGCGCCCGTCGCGCCGGCGGGGCGGGACGCCTTCGGCGCGCCCGTCATCGCGGCGGCGCGGCGGGGTCACCTGGAATACCGCGCCCGGCCCGGCGCGGTTCCGTCCGCGGCGCCCGATGAGCCGGCCCGGCCGGTCATCGACTGGCCGCCGGACGCCGCCGAGACCCTGCGACAGGCCGAAGGGCTGGATCCCGGAGACCGCGTGGAGCGCCTGGCCGCCTGGACCGCCGGCCGCCTGCGCTACTCCCGGGATCCGGCAACCGCCGCCGACCTGACGGGCGGGACAGGCGAGTGGCTGGAGCGGGTGCTCCGCGCCGGCGCCGGCGATTGCGACGTGGTCAACGGCGCACTGGTGCTGATGCTCCAGGGCGCCGGCGTGCCCGCCCACCTCCGCGTGGGGCTGGTGGGTGAAGGGGGCGCCGCCCGGCCCGAGCTCCACGCCTGGGCCGCCTACTGGCGCGACGGCTGGCGCACGCTGGATCTGACCCGGCCCGACCCGTCCGCCCTGGGCGCCCCGCCCCCGCGGGGGACAGCTGCGGTCACGGCCCGGCCGCCGGCTGCGGCCGCCGAGGCGGCGACGGCGCCTCCGCTGCCGTTTCGGTTTTATCTTCTCATCGGCGCGGCTGCCCTGGCGGCGGCCGACCTGCTGGGCGCGATCTGGCGCCGGCTGGTCCGGCCGCGGCTGGACGAACCGCAGTTCGTCCGGGACATCTTCGAGCACTACTTCGCCTACGGCTCCGGCCGCGACCCGCTGCGGCTGCGCTACCGGCCGGTACTGCCGACGCTCGGCGGACGCCGTCTCAGTCTGCACCAGGCCCAGCGGCTGGCGGACCGGGGCCGGCTGCTGGGCGCCCGGCCGGGTTGCCCGCTGCTGGCGGGTTTGAGCCGGCGCCGCGACACGCTGGACCGCGCGGCTCCGGTGGTTGAGCTGCTGGAGCCGTACCTGCCCCCCGTGACCTGGCTCGAGGATGTGGCGGGGATCCTGGCGGCCCCGCCGCTGCCGCCGGTGCTGCGAGAGGCGGAGGCGCTCATCCGCCGGCGGGATCCGCTCTTCCGGCTGCATCTCCTGCCCGGCACGACGGACTTCCGCGAGGTGTACCTCCCGTTCCGCGCCGCGGCGGCCGGCCGCCGCCACGTGGTGGTGGGCGATCAGCACCCGGTCGGCGCCGCGATGCTCCGCGACGGCGCGGCCGGCGGCGGCGACGGCGCCCGGTGCGCCGCCGCACGGTTGCTGGCCCGGACCACGTTCTACCTGGGCGAGGCGGTCCCCGAGGCCGCCGCCGGCCCTCCGGACAGGTGAAGACGATGAACGGGAATCACCTGCATCTGTCCATCGATCTGGAGGCCGAGCTCCGCAAGATCACGCGGGAGCAGCACCTCAACCAGGTGCATTACCTGGTGCAGCTCGTGCGGCACGCCCTGACGCACCGGCCGCGGACCATCGCCATCGCGAGCACCCGCCGCCACCTGGAGCTGACGCAGGATGGCGACGCCTTCGACGATGGCGAGTGGCAGATCCTGAAGCTGCTCCTGCTCCGGCGCGACGCGCTGCCGGACCTGGTGCAGACGGCGCTGTCCCGCCTCGAAGAATGCCACGGCGTCGCGGTGCTGTCGCTCTTCCACCTGTTCCCCGCGGTGGAGGTGGCCACGGCGGGCAAGCGCCTCGCGCTGGCCGACGGCGCGGTGCGCCTCCACGCCGGCCGGCGGCATCTGGACGGCTACCGCATCCGCCTGGCCCGCGACCAGCGGGAGCTCGGCGCCGAGCGGCGCGAGCTGGAATTCTTCTGCGCCGGCGCCGCCGCCGAAATCCGCTACAACGGCCAGGCCATCAACCGGCCGGTGAAGCTGGACGACGCCCTCCTGAAGGTGCCGTTCGCCTTCGACTTCGGTCTGGGCGCCGTGGGCATCCCGGCGACGGGGGACCTGAGCCGCTTCACGTATTACAAATGCGGCGTCCGCTTCGGATACAAGCGCATCGCCGCCGCCGACGGCCGCCTCGTGGCCGGCGTCTGGGACGACGCCCGGCCCGGCTTCGAGCCGTACTTCGCCCGCTCCATCCGCACCGGCGAGTTCTGCCTGCGGGCGCACGGCGAGCTCCCCTACCGCGCCGCCGCCGCCCGCTTCGGCGAGCTGGACGATGCGCACCGCCGCCGCGTCAAGCAGGTGCTGTTCACCCTGCCCGCCGACGGTTGGCCGGCCCGGTACGGCGCCCTGCCCCTGTTCCACTCGGTGCGGCGGGAATTCGCCTTGAGCCTGCGGGACCTGGACGCGTTGCGCGAGCGGTACGAAGCGGTGCCGTTCGTGTCGGCGCCCGACTCGGCCCTGCCGGATTTCATCCCCCGCCTGGGCAGCGAAGACGTCCACTTCCTGCGCAGCCGGCTCGGCTGGCCCCTCAAGGCCTGCCTGCGGCGACCCCGCGGCCGCCTTGCCCGGCTCTTCGGACGGTGAGAAACCCCGCCCGCGTGAAAGAACCTGTGGCGGATACCGCCGGATCCCCGTACAATATGCGTTCGGCCCGCCGCCCGGCGGCGCGCCGATCAACCCGTACCATGGAGAACGATATGACGCCTATCATCCGGACCATCCTGATCCTGACGGCGTGCGTGGGGCTGGCGTGGGCGCCCGTTCCAGCCTGCACAAACTTCATCGTGACCAAGGGAGCGTCGGCCGACGGCTCCGTCATGATCACCTACTCGGCGGATTCGCACACCCTCTACGGCCAGCTCAGCTTCATCCCCGGCGGCCGCCACATCGAGGGTTCGCTGATCGATGTGATCGACGACGACTCGCAGAAGTACGTCGGAAAGATTCGGCAGGTGGCCGAGACGTTCACCGTTGTTGGACTGATGAACGAGCACCAGGTGGCCATCGGCGAGACCACGTACGGCGGCCGCGAGGAGCTGGTGGACCCGAAAGGGGGCATCGACTACACCAGCCTGATGAACGTTGCGCTGCAGCGCGCCCGCACCGCCCGCGAGGCCGTTCAGATCATGGGCGCGCTGGTGGCGGAGTACGGTTACTTCAGCTCGGGCGAGACGTTCTCAATCAGCGATCCCCAGGAAGCCTGGATCATGGACCTGATCGGCAAGGGGAAGGAGAACAAGGGCGCCGTCTGGGTGGCGCTCCGCGTGCCCGACGGCTACGTCTGCGCCCACGCCAATCAGGCGCGCATCCGGCAGTTCCCCCTCAACGACCCGGCGAACTGCCTCTACGCCCCGGACGTTATCTCCTTCGCCCGCGAGAAGGGCTATTTCAAAGGTGAGGACAAGGAGTTCAGCTTCGCCGACACGTACGCGCCCCTCGACTTCGGCGCCCTGCGCGCCTGCGAGGCCCGGGTCTGGAGCTTCTTCCGCCGCGTGGCGCCGTCGCTGAACCTGCCCATTGACTACGTCAAGGGCGTCCCGGGCGCCACACCCCTGCCTCTCTGGATCAAGCCCGACCAGAAGCTCTCCGTCCGCGACCTGATGGAGCTGATGCGCGACCACTTCGAGGGGACCGAGTTCGACCTCTCCGTGGGCGTGGGCGCCGGTCCGTACAAGCTCCCCTACCGCTGGCGCCCCATGACCTTCGAGGTGGACGGCGTCAAGTACGTCAACGAGCGTTCCGTGGGCACGCAGCAGACCGGGTTCTCCTTCGTCGCCCAGTCCCGCGCCTGGCTCCCCGGCCCCATCGGCGGCATCTTCTGGTTCGGCGTGGACGACACCGCCAGCACGGTCTACACGCCGATGTACTGCGGCCTGCGCGCCGTGCCGACGAGTTTCGCGGCGGGCACCGGCGACTTCAACGCGTTCTCCTGGGACTCCGCGTTCTGGGTGTTCAACTTCGTCTCGAACTACACCTACTCCCGGTACTGCGACATGATCCAGGACGTCCAGGCTGTCCAGCGCGAGCTGGAGGGCGCCTTCATCGCCCAGGTGCCCGAGGTGGACAAGGCCGCGCTGGCGCTCCACCAGCAGTCGCCCGAGCTGGCCCGTGAGTACCTGACCCGGTACTCCGTGGACCAGGGCGAGATGGTGGTGCGGCGCTGGCGCAAGCTGGGCGAGTTCCTGATCTGGAAATATCTGGACGGGAACGTCCGCGACTCCCAGGGCAACGTCACCCATCCCGGTTACCCGGCCGACTGGTACCGCCGCATCGCCGAGGAGCGGGGCGAAGTGCTCAAGGTGCGGCCCCTGCCGGGCGAGAAGTCCTCGCACTGAGCCCGCGCCTGCAGCCCGGATGCGGGTCACAGCGACAAGCTCGAGAAGAAACCAGCGAAGGCGATCAGGGCCCGGATCAGGACGATCCGGGCTTTTTCGTCCCCTTGCTCAGTCCGTCGTCATCGTTCGAGTCGGTGCCGGTCTGCCGCACCCGCGCTGACGGCGGAGCCGCCTCCATGGGCTGGGAGGAACGGGATCCTTCTCCCAACACCTCGTCAATCAGATCGCCATTTGGACCGAGCGGCTGTAATTCGGTCGCATAATCGGGTTCCCGGTTCTCATCGAGATCCCCCTGATAAAACATCGCCTGGGCAGAGACCACCGTTCTCATCGAGCTTATTCCAACGCTCTCGTTGTTAGCGGAAACGGGTGGCTGTTCGTGGGGTGGCGCCGGCAATCGGTCGGGCGCAGGTTGAACCTGCCGGACCCGATCCGGAGTCCGGTCGTGCAGCAATCCTTTCACCAGTCGGCCCTGCAGGGTAATCTCACCCGTCGCCGCTTTCGGGTCATCGCCTGCATTTGATTCACTCTCTGTTCTGACCGGGAGCTGATCCGAGTTCGCAGCCGGGTCACCCGCTGATGAAAAAGCGGGCGATTGAGCCGATACCGGGGTACCGCCGTCCTCGCCGGATGCCGGGAATTCCGGCTCGGGAGGTTGTAATGAATCCATCCGGTGGATGTTCATGTCCCGGCTCCTGAGAAACGATATTCTTGTTGCCATTATAAACGAGCCGCCCCGTCCATCCTCAGATGGAACGCATGAATCCATCACGCCTCGCATTTCAATTGAAAGATGCAGCAGCCCCTTCTATTTCGGCACGCACCATGTTGATTGAGTGACGAATCCTGCCGACCCTGCTGCAGCGTTGCACAAGCTTCAGTAGAGACAAGCAAAGGCGATCAGTTTGTCAGATTATAGTCATCCACTTTTTCAGAAAAGACGCGGGAGTGCGTCAGGACAGGACGCGCCAGAGCGCGAGCCAGAAGGGCAGGGCCAACAGGCAGCCGGCATAGGCGATGAGCATGACGCCGCCGATCTTCTCCTCGTCGCCGCCGTAGCGACGCACCTGCAGAATGATGGCCACGGCGGGCGCCGCCGCCGCCTGGATGAGGAAAAACGACGCCAGCAGCGGATTGGTGCGGCCCAGTCCGGTCCACGCAAGCACCGCAGTCGTGAGGAGCGGCAGCAGCACGAGCTTGACCAGAACCACCCGCGCCGCGTCGGGCAGGATCGCCCGCAGGCGGAACGGGATGCTCCCGAGCACCGCGCCGAGGATGAACGTGGCCACCGGCACCGCCGCGGTTCCCAGCAGGTGGACGCCACGTTGCAGCACCTCGGGCACCAGCGCCTTCCCGCCGGACAGCGCCAGCGCGATGGCCGCGACGTTGGCCACGAGCGGCGGCGTGAGCAGCGCCCGCCACACGGGCATCTCCGACCGTCCCCGGGTGGCGAGGAACTTGCCCACACTCCAGAGCACGAGGCTGTTCCCCAGGATGAACAGGAAGCAGTAGAGGGCGAAGCGGTCGAATTCCTTCGGGAAAAGCGCCAGCCCCACCGGCAGGACCAGGTAGCCCGCGTTCTGCATGCTGGCGAGCGCCAGCATGTTGCGCTTCGCCGGCAGCTCGCGCGCGAACAGCGCGGCCCCCAGCGCCAGGCCCGCCACGGCCATGGCCACCGCCGCCAACGGCAGCGTCCACCAATACGGGAGCTTGGACGGATCCAGGTTGCGCACCACGCTGTCGAAGGTGAGGCACGGCAGGAAGACCACCACCGTGGCGGTGGACAGGGCGTCGATGTGCGCCTGGGTGACGACGCGGCGGCGCACCAGCAGTCCGGCGACGAGGATGATCAGAAAGATGTCCAGCACCCCCACGAAGGTGCCGCCGAAGGCCTGGATGAATGTCTGCAGCATGGCGCTGGTCCTGACTCGGGGCTCGAGGCTAGAGGCTCGAGGCTAGAGGCTCGAGGCTAGAGGCTCGAGGCTAGAGGCTCGTGCCTTTCCCTAATATTCGTGCTCGTGCTCGTAATCGTCATAGTGCTCGTAATCGTCATCATGCTCGTAATCGGATCGTTTAAAGGTTGAAAGGTTGAAAGGTTGGAAGGTTCGCAGGTTCACAAGTTCTCAGGTTCCAGGGCCAGAATCAGTTGATAGTTGATGGTTGATCCGTCTCCCGTCTCCCGTCTCCCGATTCACCGACTCACCGATTCACCGCTTCCCCGGTTGCCCCCCGCTCACTTCAGCACATCGAGAAACTCGCGGTAGCGCAGCCGGATCCGGATATAGTCGTCGTGGGAGAGGAACAACCCGGTGGCGATGATCCGCAACTCCGCCTCCTCCCGCGTGCAAATCGAACCGTTGGCGGCGGCGACGGCGAACAGCGTATCGAGTATCTCCAGCTTGAGCGGCTCTTCGGCCACCGCGTTGACCAGCCGGGTGTAGTAGACGTTCTCAGAGCCGAAGTAGCGGTCGGCGTCCTGGTCCACCAGGGTCATGATCCGGTCCACGCGGTCGGCTTCGAGCGTGGTGCGTCGCTGAAGGATCTCCCGGATCTTGTCCCGTTCGGACGCTTCGAACTTCAAGTCGCTGTAGGCCACCCGCCACAGCAGCCCGGCGAAGCCGGCGATGAGCTTCACCTCGGACTCGGGCAGGTCCGCCAGGCACCCTTCCAGCCGGCCGTGCAGGCTGCCCCACTCGTAATCGCCGCGGGCGCCCCGCCTGGCATCGAGTCCCATGATCTTGAGAAAGTTCATGCGCCGCCCTTCCCCGCCCCGGCCGGCTTGCGGGCGGAGACCAGGCTGTCCATCCGCTCGCGGCCGGACCGCAGCCACGTCACCTCGACGAACCCGGCGGCTTCGAGGTCCCGGCGGTACTCGGCGAAGGTGTACGTGTCGCCGCCCGCCGTGCTCACCAGCATGTTGATGGCGAACTGCGCGCCGGCTGCCGGCTCCGTGCGGCTCGCGTCCATGACGTGGTCGCGGACGAGCAGCGTGCCGCCGGGTTCGAGGGCGCGAAAGACCTTGGCGAACAGCGCCCGGTTCTCCGCGGGCGAGTTTTGGTGGGCGATGGCCGACAACAGCGCCAGGTCACAGCCGCCGGGCAGCTCGTCGCACTCGAAATTGCCCCCCGCCAGCGTGACCCGGTCCAGCAGCCCGTCGGCGCGGAGCCACTCCGCCGTCATGCGGATCACCCGCGGCAGGTCGAAGAGCACCGCGGTGAGCGCCGGATTGCGCCGCAGGAACGCCATGGTGTAGACACCCGATCCGCCGCCCACATCCAGGAGCCGGCGGTACGGCGACAGGTCCAGCGCCGCGGCCACGTCGTCGGCCACACGGCGGCCGATGGCGTGCATGGCGCCGATGAAGGCGGCCAGCGCGTGGTCGTCCTTGTCGTCGGCGGTGTGCCGGGCGGGACTCTCCCCCGTGCGGACCGTCTCGGTCAGATGGCTCCAGGTCCGCCACATCACGGCGCTGTGGAGGGCCATCGCCCGCACCGGCGCCGGGTGCCGGTCCGAGAGCGCCGCCGCCGGCGCGGCGGTGCGGTAGCGGCCGTCCGCCTTCTCCAGCAACCCGTAGGTGACGAGGCAGTCGAGTACGCGGGTGAGCGGCCGCTCGGCGGCGCCGATCGCCCGGGCCAGCGACGGCGCGTCCATGGGCGCGCCGTCGAGGCGGGTGAAGAGATCCAGCTCGGCCGCGGTGAGAATCACCCGGCTGCGCTGAAATCTCCGGATGTCGTCCAGCACGTCGTAATCCGGCTTCATCGGCCTCCTCGATCCGAACCGGCTCCCGGGCCGGCTGCTCAGAACTTCTGCCGCGGGTACGGCGGATGCTTCGGCCAGGTCCGGGGCTCCGCTTCGATTTTCTTCAGGAGCACCTCGACGCCCTTCATGAGCTGGGCGTCGTGGCCGCGGGCCATCTCGGCGGGATCCAGGTCCACCTCGATATCGGGGGTCACGCCGACGTTTTCCACCACCCAGTTGCCGTCGCGGTCGTAAATCCGGTAGTCGGGGGCCGTCAGATAGCCGCCGTCCACCAGGTCGATGGTCATGGAGATGCCCACCAGTCCGCCCCAGCTCCGGGTGCCGATGACGGGCCCCATCTTTTCCACCTGAAACTCGTGGGGCAGCTCGTCGCCGCCCGAGCCGGCCTGCCGGTTGGTCAGGCACACGAGGTGGGCCTGGGTCCAGACCGCCGGCGTCGCCGTGTCCTTGGAGTAGCGGCGGGTCCAGTAGGAAATCGCCCGCTTGCCCAGCCGCTGCAGGAAGATGTCCGGATCGAGGCCGCCGCCGTTGAAGCGGCCGTCGACGACGATCCCCTCCTTCTGGGTCTGGGCGTAGAAATACTTGGGGAACTCGCGGGCCGAACCGGTGTACGTGTCGGGCAGATGCAGGTAGCCGATCCGGCCGCCCGAGGCCTCCGCCACGATCCGGCGGTTGTGCTCCACCCAGTCGAGGTAGCGCAAGGTCCGCTCCGAGGCCAGCGGCTTGACGGTGTATTCGCGGGCGCCGACCCGTTCCGGCTTGTCGTTGACCAGGATCTTCACCTGCTTGCCGGCCAAGTCCTGGAAGTACGCGTACACCTCGCGGTCGCCGCGGACCTCCACGCCGTTGACTGCCAGGAGGTAGTCTCCCTCGCGCACGCCCACGCCCACCGCGGCCAGGGGCGGCTGCACCTCGCCGGTCCAGTCGGGCACGCGGCAGATCTTCCGGAAACGGTAGCGCTGGCTCGCCGCGTCCAGCTCGTAGTCGGCGCCGAGCAGACCCACCGCGATCTCGTCGGCCTTGCGCTGCTGGGCGCCGCCGCCCACGTAGGTGTGCGACGCGTTGAGCTCGCCGATGAGCTCGCCGAGGATGTACACCACATCCTGGCGGCAGGTGGCCCGCTCCAGGAGCGCCAGATAGCGCGCGTGCATGGCGGGCCAGTCGAGCCCGTGCATGCCCGGCTCGTAGAAGAAGTCGCGTTCCATCCGCCACGACTCATTGAAAATCTGCCGCCATTCGGCCCGCGGGTCGATCCAGACCTTCAGGTCGGCCAGGGACAGCTCCTGCGCCTTCGGCTCCGGTCCCTTGAACTCCAGCGCGGACAGCCCCGTCCCCTTCCGGCAGACGATCCACTTGCCATCGCCGGAGAGCCGGAAGTCGTCCGCACCCTCGAACAGGCGGCGCTCCTTGCGGGTGTCGAAAGCGAAGGCGCACAGATTCCGGGCGCCGGGCCCGCGATACTCGAACCGGTTGAAGTCGCCGTCGGCGGCGTTGAGGTAGTACAGCGCGCCCTCGCCGGCGGTCAGCTGGCGGTAGTTGCCCCGCGGCAGCGGCACGGCCTCGATCCGTTCGGCCAGGCCGTCGAAATCGATGACAACGCCGGGCGGAGCCGCGGCGGCGGCCGGCGGTGCAGCCGGCGGCGCGGCCGGCGCGCCGGTCTCTTCGTCGCTGGCGAGCGGGAAGCGCGCCGCGCCTTCGCGGCTGAGGGTCAGGCAATAGATCCCGGCCGCCTGCTTGTAGACCATTTCCCACTCGAAGTCGCAGAAGGTGGGATCGAACCGGCGGTTGGAAATGAAGAACAGGTGCTTCCCGTCGCGGGAGAACACCGGGCCGAAATCGTTGAACAGGCCGTTGCTGACGCAGCGGGAGCGGTTTTCCTGCAGTGAGTAGACGAACACCTTCGACACGAGGTCGGCTTCCATCTTGGAGTAGGCGAGGTACGCGCCGTCGGGCGACCAGGCGTAGTCGGAGATGGGCTTGACGTTCAGCGACACGTCCATGGGCTCGTAGTCGGCCTTGTCCACGCGGGTCACGGCGCGGCTGGCCACGTCGAGAACGTAGCAGGCCAGCGTCTGGTCGGCGAAGGCGATCTTCTTCCCGTCGGGCGACCAGCGCAGCGTGTGCCGGTAACCGTCCTTGGAGCGGGTCAGCTGGACCGGGGCGGCGGTGCCGCCGACTTCCGCCAGGAAGATGTTGTACTCGCCGCCGGCGTCGGAGACGTAGGCATATTGCCGGCCGTCGGGCGACCAGGCCCCCTCGCGGATCCGGGCGCCGCCGGCGCCGGCCATCAACCGCGTGGCGCCGTCCTTGCGCGGCACGCTGAACAGGTGGCCGCGGGCGGTGACGAGCACCCGGGCGCCGGACGGGGACACGTCGAAGTGGGTGAGCAGGTCGGCCACTCCGGCCAGGTACGGCCGGGTTTCCGGCGCATCGGCGCGCACGGCGATGGGGAGGGCGCGGGACTGGCGGCTGGCCAGGTCCAGCAGCCAGACCGTCCCGCCCACCTCGTAGGCGATGCGACCGTCGCCGAGGCTCGGCCGGCGGACGTCGTGCTCCCGGTGGCGGGTGAGCGGCTCCGTCTTTCCCGTGGCGACGTTGTAGCCGTAAATGTTCAGCACGCCGTCGCTGTCGGCGGTGTAGTAGATCGTGCCGCCGTGCCACATGGGCATCCGGTCGCCGCCGGGGAAGTCGGTGATCCGCCGGTCCTTCTTCGCCGCGAAGTCATAGATGTAGACGTCCGGGGCCAGCCCGCCGCGGTAGCGCTTCCAGGTGCGCGTCTCGACGCTGACCCGGTTGTAGGCGATCTGCCGGCCGTCGGGCGAATAGCTGCCGTAGGCCGCCTCGTGGAGGGGGAGCGGCTCGAGGCCGGTGCCGTCGGGCGACACCAGGAACAGCTTCTCGAAGCGGTTGAAGCTGTCCCGCATCGACTTGAACAGGATCTTGTTGGCCGTGGGATGCCAGCCCACCACCTCGTCGTCGCCGGGGTGCCAGGTGACCCGGGTGATCCCGCCGCCGTGCACGTCCATCACGTAGACGTCGGCGTTGCCGTCGTAATCGCCGGTGAAGGCGATCCGCGTCCCGTCGGGCGAGAGCTTGGGATGGCGCTCCTCGCCGTCGTGGATGGTCAGGCGGGTGGCGGTGCCGCCCGCAACCGGCGCGGACCAGATGTCCTCGCCGCAGACGAACACAACGGTGTCGCCGCGCACGTCGGGGAAGCGCAGCAGCGGCTCGGCCGGGACCGCCGCCCAGAGGGCGGCCGCGAGGCCGAGGAGCAGCGCGGCGCACAGGCTGAACCGGACGCGGGGGGCATGACGGATCGGGCGGTGGCTCATGATCACACTCCTGAGGGGGTTCCGCGAGGGTGCAGAACCGGCGTTTAAAGAGAGATATTATACCAAAGCGGGGCGGTCCGGGTTTCACGGAACTTGGTCCGACGCCCGCTTTTATGGCACAATATGAGCTTATCTCACCGGGAGGCATCCGCCATGACCGACAACACCGCCATCGGCGCCGCCATGACCGTCCGCCTGCGCGGCAAGCTGCCGCCGCCGGCCGCGTTCGAACCGGGCATCCGCCGCGCGCCGGACCGCGGCTATACCTTGAACCGGACCGAAACCCTCCTCGCGCTGAAGAACGCGCTCCGCTATGTGCCGCCCCAGTGGCACGCGGCGCTGGCCCCGGAGTTCCTCGACGAGCTGAAGACGCGCGGCCGGATCTACGGTTACCGCTTCCGGCCCCCTGGCCGGATCTGGGGGCGGCCCGTCGACGCGTACAAGGGCCGCTGCCTCGAGGGGAAGGCCTTCCAGGTGATGATCGACAACAACCTGGATTTCAACGTGGCGCTCTACCCGTACGAGCTGGTGACCTACGGCGAGACCGGCCAGGTCTGCCAGAACTGGATGCAGTACCGGCTCATCCAGCGGTACCTGGAGGTGCTCACCCGGAAGCAGACGCTGGTGGTGGAGTCGGGACACCCGCTGGGCCTCTTCGCCTCGCGCCCCGAGGCGCCGCGGGTGATCATCACCAACTCGCTCATGGTGGGCATGTTCGACAACCAGGCCGAGTGGCACCGGGCCATGCAGCTCGGCGTGGCCAACTACGGCCAGATGACCGCCGGCGGCTGGATGTACATCGGCCCCCAGGGGATCGTGCACGGCACGTTCAACACCATCCTGAACGCCGGCCGGCTCCGGCTGGGGATCCGCGACGACGAGGACCTGCGCGGGCACCTGTTCGTCTCGTCGGGCCTCGGCGGCATGAGCGGCGCCCAGCCCAAGGCGGTGGAGATCGCCGGCGGCGTCGGCATCATCGCCGAGGTGGACCCGTCGCGCATCCGCACGCGGCATGAGCAGGGCTGGGTGTCGGCGGTGAGCGCCGACCTGGGCGAGGTGTTCCGCCTGGCCCAGGCGGCCATGGCCCGCCGCGAGCCGCTCTCCATCGCCTACCAGGGCAACGTGGTGGACCTGCTCGAATATGCGGTGGCGCACCGGGTGCCCATCGAGCTGCTGTCGGATCAGACCTCCTGCCACGCCCCGTACGACGGCGGCTACTGCCCCCAGGGGCTGACCTTCGAGGAACGGACGCGGATGCTGTCGGAGGACCGCGCCGCCTTCCGCGCCGCCGTGGACCGGAGCCTGCGGCGCCACTTCGAACTCGTCCGCACCCTGGTGGAGCGGGGCACCTACTTCTTCGACTACGGCAACTCGTTCATGCGGGCGGTCTACGACGCCGGCGTCCGGGAGATCTGCCGCAACGGCGTCGATCCCCGCGAGGGCTTCATCTTCCCCTCCTACGTTGAGGACATCATGGGACCCATGCTGTTCGACTACGGCTACGGACCCTTCCGCTGGGTGTGCCTCAGCGGACGGCCCGAAGACCTGGCCGCAACCGACCGGGCGGCCATGGCGGCCATCGATCCGAACCGGCGCGGGCAGGACCGCGACAACTGGGTCTGGATCCGCGACGCCGAGAAGAACCGGCTGGTGGTGGGCACCCAGGCCCGCATCCTGTACCAGGATGCGCCCGGCCGCGCCCGGATCGCCCTGAAGTTCAACGCGATGGTGCGCGCCGGCGAAATCGGGCCGGTGATGCTGGGCCGCGACCACCACGACTGCGGCGGCACCGACTCGCCCTACCGCGAGACGGCCAACATCAAGGACGGCAGCAACATCATGGCGGAGATGGCCGTGCAGTGCTTCGCCGGCAACGCCGCCCGCGGCATGAGCCTGGTGGCGCTCCACAACGGCGGCGGCGTCGGGATCGGCAAGGCCATCAACGGCGGCTTCGGGCTGGTGCTGGACGGCAGCGCGCGGGCCGACGCGGTGATCCGCTCGGCCATGCCGTGGGACGTGATGGGCGGCGTGGCCCGCCGCGCCTGGGCGCGCTGCGCCAACTCCATCGACACCTGCGTGGCCTACAACCAGGGTGCGCCGGGCAACCACGTCACCATTCCCTTCCTCGCCGACGACGCGCTGTTGGAGCGGCTGGTGGACGCCTAGCGCGGCCCATCCGTCGCCCATTCACCGCGGAGGCGCGGAGGCGCCGAGAAGTACATGGGCTCGAACGGCGACGATAGAGACTCCAGACACCCTGGCCGGCCGGCGATCGGCCGGTGGCTGTTCTTCCTGGTCGGCCTGCTGTTCAGCGGCCTTCCGCTGCCGGCGCTCCTCGCGCGACCGCTCGCGCTCCCGCTGCACATCTGCGGCGCTCTTCTCGCCCTCCGCAGGCGCAGCGTGTAGGATAGCTGCTTCTTCCGCAAGCGGATGTTCTGGGGCGTCACTTCAACCAGCTCGTCCCGGGCGATGAAGTCGATTGACTGCTCGAGACTCAGCTTCAGAGGCGGCGTCAGGCGTTCCTGGATTTCCTGAGTTTCCGATCGTACGTTGGTCTTTTTCTTCTCTTTGGGGTATTTATGATGTTGGGCTTGATGTGGGAAC
>ERZ1649853.458-NODE-458-length-17482-cov-5.760946_pt1 | contig 17482 bp, 13 predicted proteins | sample MGYA00575353_ERZ1649853 | MGnify/ENA primary metagenome ERZ1649853 (study PRJEB40853, sample SAMN11349654) | freshwater sediment metagenome | isolation source: river sediment | host: Sediment | place: India: Okhla Barrage, New Delhi | collected 2017-02-21 ...
GATGCCGGTGACGCTGACGGCCTTGCCGGCGCCGACGTTCTTGTCGGCGAAGGTGGCCCCGCCGTAGCTGGCAGTCACATCGTCCCCGCCCAGGGCGTCGGTGCTCAGAATCACGGTAGCCGAGGTGGTCCCGTCATAGACCTTGTTCACCCCGGTGGCGGTGACCGTCAGGTCACGCTGCCCCACCGTCAGCGAGCCATCGGAGTAGCCAATAGAATAGTTGGCCAGGCCGGACCCCACGGCGGCGCTGGGGGTAATGGAATAGGGGCTGCCGGCCACGGTGGCCGAAGCTGCGGCCCCAGCGCTGGTCAGGGTGACGCTGGTGACCGTGTCGGAGTTGACCAGGCCGGAGGTGGTGAACTCGGTCCCGGCGAAGGCATAGGTATCGCCGTATGTCTTGCTAATGTTGCTGGCCGTGATGGTCAGCGCCTTGGCGTTCACCGTGCGGCTGATGGACGACGAGGTGCTGCCGCTGAAGTTGGAGTCGCCGGCGTACACGGCGGTGATGCTGGCGTGGGTGCCCACGGTGAGAGCTGTAGTGGAGAAAGTGGCCGTGGCGGTCAGGCCGCTGCCGCTCAGGGTGCCGGTGCCCAGGGTGGTGGCCCCGTCCATGAAGGTCACGGTGCCGGAAGGCGTGTTCGAGCCGGCCGACCCGGTGACCGTGGCGGTGAAGGTGATGTTGTCGCCGTAGGTTATGGGGTCGCTCAGGTCTGCCGATATGCTGGTGGTCGTGGTCGGCAGTGTGTAGTGCACCCTCACCTGCACCTGGTCGATATACAGATGCTTGTTCAGCTCGCCGGATGCGATCGCGTCCAGCCTCACGCGGAAATTGGCGTTGGTGAACTCGGTGTCGGACCAGGTCCTTCCCCAGTCGTCCGCAGCGTCCCCGCCGTCCCCGCCAAGAGTCTCAGTGGTCTCCGCTGTCTGCATGTCTGTTCGCTTCAGGCCCTCGCTGCCCGAGGTGTAGGAGGAGCCACCGTTCCATGAGAGCGAGACATCGGCTTGTCGCGCGTTCACCAAGAAGAGGACGCCGGAGCGGTATCCTTCAATGCTGACCGCTATGCCGTTGATGGTGGAGCCGGAGGGGATGGTGGGGATATCGAAGTTGTAGTACTGCACGATGTCGCCATCGTTGTCGGCGTCTGCGTACTGGTCGTTGCTGGTATAAGCGTAGCTGGGGTTCGTCCACCCGGAATTGACGTAGGCTGACGGGTCGCACCACCCCGTGTCTGCCCCGTAAGCCTGCCCGCTGCTGATGGCGGCCACCAGGACCAAAGCCAGCAGAAGTGTGATACCTATGGCCGGGATGGTCCTCAGCACCCTCCGGCCTCTCCTGGAGACGATGCCTGCTGACCTTCTCATCTTCTTCCCCTCTGCTCCGGGCCGGCGGTCCGGTGCGGCCAGGTTCAGTTCCTCTTCGAGGACCGCACGGCATCGACGAAGTCGGAGTTCTGCGGCTGGGTCTCAGCCGGCGCCACGGTATCCTGCGGCCTGTCCTCGGCGGGCACTTCAGGCTGCGGAGCCGGCTCCCCGCCCGGTGCCGCCGTATCCTGCGGCTGGCTCTCGGTCGCCAACCTGGGTTCCGGGGTGGGGTTGAAGGCCTGGCGCAGGCGTGCGTCCGGGAACGACCGCATCAGCTTCAAGTGGTTCTTGACCCGGTCGTGGATCTCCCTCAGGAGATGGACGTTCTGCCGTGACTCCTCGGTGCGCCTCTGGTCCGTGATATCGCGGACGATCACCAGGGCCTCGCCGTAGCCGTTCGCCAGCACCCGGCCCTCGTAGTAGGACATGTTGCCGTCAACCGACATCTGGAACTCGAAGACCTGGGTCTGCCCGGACTCGAGAGCCGTGGCCACGTGGGGCATGACGATGTGCTGTATCTCCGTCGGAATCATGTCGAAGATCTCGTCCTTCGGGCTGTGTCCCTCGACGCCGTCGTGATTGTCCTTGAGCGAGGCCACTTTCTGGGGCTTCCTGATCTCCAGGATGGCCCCGTCCTGGCTGATGCGGAACAGCAGCTCCGGAATGGCTTCCACCAGGGACCGGTTCCTGGCCTGGCTCTCTGCCAGCTCGCGCTGAGAGCGCTCCAGGGAGTCCAGGGTCCGGTTGACCACCTCGGCCGCGGCGGTCAGCTCGTCCCGGCCGCCGATGGCCACGCGCTCGGACAGGGACTGGCCCTGGGCCACTGCCTCAACCCCCTTGCGGAAGCGGCGCAGGCGGGAGACCACCAGCACATCGATTCCCAGGATGAGGATGAGGGCGAATGCCACGCTCAGGCAAATGAGCAGGCCGAGAGCCCTCTGGCCGGCTGCCTGGGCTCTGACGTAGGCATCCCGGGGCTCGCTGACGCGGAGGACAAAGGCCGGGCTCCCGTTGATTTCGGACACCAGCATGTAGGAGGCCATCGTCTGGCCGTCCAGGGCCCTGATCAGGGTGTTGTCGATCTGGGTCAGGGTGGACCGGGCCATCTGGAAGTCATCGGGTATGTCCGCTTCGTCGACCCGGTGAATCTCCAGGGTCAGGCCCGTCAGCACGGACATCCGCTGCACCTCGGACTCGTCCAGGTAGCGGCCCATGATCAGCGCCCCGGCCATCGGGCCCTGGCGCTGGCTGGTGACGATAGGCTGCGAGGCCGCGATGACCAGGTCGTCCTGGAGGAACAGCAATCCGGAAACGCTGCCGGTCTCGCTGCTGTGCCTGGCCAGCACGCCGTCCCCGGTCACGAACTGTGTGAGGCCGGAGGGAAGCGAGGCCTCTTCGCCGCCAGGCGCGGCAACTGCCTTCGAATAGAAGACCTGGCCGTCGGGATCGATGAAGACGACGAAATCAACATCCAGGTTGAGGAGGGCCGCGGAGTTGAGGTTGGAGGTGACGAACTCCGCGTTGCCGTCCTGCATGAACTGGTAGGAGTCATCCCTCTGGGCCCAGACCCCGACGGTGGCGTTGAGGGTGTTCACGTCCTGGTACAGGGTATTCGAGGCCAGCTGCAGCGAATGGACCGCCTGCTGCCTCTCCAGATCGGCGGCGGTGGCCGCCAGGTTGCCCTGGACATTGACCAGCACGATCAGGACAAACGCAGCACACGCTGCGAGTACCGCAAGCGCTGTTCGGCGGCGTAGCGTCATGGCATACCCCCAGATACTCCGAGACTCCATTGTGGTCCCCATGGTTTACCAGGAGGTCTCAGACGGGAGCCTGGCGATCACAGAAACCTCTCATCGACCCGGGCGTCGCTGCATTGGCCTGCTTTCCTTTGCCGGCGGGACGGGTTTTGGCGGTGGCGGTAGGGGTTTCCGGCCTCTGGCCGGGCGGATGTCGCCCGTCACGGCCGCGGCCCGGGGCCGGACGGGGTTCGAAGTGATTTTGTGACAACTCGTCCGTGGAATGAGACTGCGCTGTTATTGGCGTGGTTTATGATTTACCGCGTAATCGGCACCTGTGATATGTACATGACCAAGCAGACTCACCACGTAGTTGTCTCGGAGACGCCCCCCGCACCGCGGGATCGGGTCGCCAGGGACACGAAGACAGCTTCCGTCGGGCTGCCCTGGACCGAACCGGAGTTCCAGGCCCTGTTGCGGGTGGTCTCGGACCGTGTCTTTCGCATCAGGCTGCAGCCGGACGGCTCCGTTTCGGTAATGGACGACCGCGGTGCCATCGTGGTCATCCCGACGGCCGAGTTGGCGGATGCCGTCGGCCGTTCCGGCGGGGAGAATCGGCCGGAGGATGCGATGGGGGGTCTGAGCCGGGAGCTGGGGCGCCAGGCCCAAGCCCTGATGGCCGGTTTCACCCGGACAGGCGAGGTGCAGGTCATTGATCTCCGCGTGGAGCGCAGCGGCCGGACCTCCAGCTACCAGGTGCGGGCTGCGGCCTGCGGGAACGCCGAGCTGCTGGCGCTGGTCAAGGATGTCGCGACGGGCAGGAAGTCCGGGGACAGCGCGGCCGCGCCGGCGGGTGAGCCGTCGCGCCTGGACCAGATCCTGCACAGCCAGGTTTCTTCCTATGTGGAGGACGAAGAGGTCCTCAAGGACGTTTCCGTCAAGCTCAACACGCTGCTTGAGGATACCATCGGGTCTATACAGTCGGTGGTGCAGAAGAAGGACCCGTACACGGCCCGGCACCAGGCCCGCGTATGGAAGCTGGCCTGCGCCATCGGGCGCGAGATGGGCCTGGGTAAGACCCGGGTGGCCATCATCGGGCTGGCCGCCCTGGTGCATGACTTTGGCAAGGTGTTCATCCCCGCCGACATCCTGAACAAGCCCGGCAAGCTGAGCGAGGCCGAATATGCGGCGGTGAAGGGGCATGCCGACGCAGTGTTCCAGGTGCTCAGCACCATCGACATGTTCTGCCCCATCGCCGACATCGTCCACCAGCACCATGAGAGGATGAACGGCTCGGGCTATCCCCTGGGCCTCAAGGGCGAGGACATCCTCCTGGAGTCCCGCATCATAGCCGTGGCGGACGTGGTGGAGGCCATGCTGTCCGATCGCCCCCATCGCCCGGCCCTGGGCGTGGACGCCGCTATGAAAGAGATCGCCATGGGCAAGGGCACCCTCTACGATGCAGATGCCGTAGATGCCTGCATCAAGCTGTTCACCGTCAGCAAGTTCGAGTTCGACCCGGAGGCGGAGGTCTCCGACTCCCCGCCCTCCCTGGAGCCCAGGCGCCCGGCAGCCGGGCCTCGCTGATCCCCAGCCGGTGGCCCGTTCCCACTCTTCCTCCACCAGCGTCCCATCAGTATGGTTCCGGCAGGAGTGGAGCATGCATGGAAATGGCTGCCGGGGCAAAGTCTTGACGGTGCGGCGCCCCAGGCCCTAGAATCAATCGCCGGCACACACGGGCCGCGGCCCTGCCGGCCAGGCGCAGCCGACCCTCCAGGCCCCGCGGAAACGCAGGGCCGGAAAGGTGCAGCTAATGCAGAATCCGGGGGCAAACAAAGGCTTCCTCTCGCTCTTCGGGGTCACCCGCCGTGACCGCAATTGGCTGACCGGTTTCCTGGGAGACAGGCTCGGAATAGTCCCCACAGTGGTCACCTACCCCAACAACGAGTCCTGCTTCTACTACACCAATGAGGGCGAGGTCAGGGAGAACGGCTCCTCAACGTATCTGAAGCTGGGCTTCCTTCGCTCGCCGGAGGCGCAACCCCTCGCCATCGACGAGAACGGCGATGACCGGTTTGCTCCTGATCGCTTTGAGACCGGATCCATTTCCGGAAACGGCTACCTGGTGCGGTTCGACGGGCGCGAACCCGGCCTCGCGGTCTTTCCCACATTCATGGCCACCTCGCAGGTCTACTACGCGCCGTGGGAGGGCGGGGTCCTGTGTGCCACCGACATGCGCGTCATGCTGAGGCTGGTTGATGAAGTGAGCCTCAACGAGAAGGCGCTCCCCCTGCATCTCATGTACCGCATTGCCCCGGGGCCGATGACCCACTTCAAGGACATACTCCGCGTGTTCCCCGGCGAGATACTGTGCTGGCGAAACGGGGCATTGGAGGTGAAGCACGTTCGGGACATGTTCTGCCCGCCGGAGACGCCGGCATACGACCACCTGGATGGTGCCCAGTGCCAAGACTATTTTGAAGAGCTTTCCCGCATCATGGGCTCTTACGCCCGCGAGATAGACGGAAGAAAGGGTGAAATCGGCAACGAGCTGTCAGGCGGCGTGGACTCAGCGGTCATTCAGGTGCTGATCGGGCAGCACACGCCGGAGAGGAAGCCCCCCCGGAGCTTCAGCCTGACGTGGGAAGCCACCGGCTTCCAGTTCGAGGTGGGCTATGCCCGGGTGGCCAGCGAGGTGCTGCGTACGGAGCATACCTTTCTGGACATGCACGAGAAGGACTACATTGCCCTCCTGGTCAGAGCGGTGGAGACCATGGCCCAGCCGAACCTCAAAGCCGAGAACGATCCGGGGCAGCTGGCCCTGGCTGAGCACATAGCGGCCAACTATCCCCAGATGCATATGTTCATGGGTATGGGTGGGGACGCGTTCTACGGCATCGATATCGACAACGTCGAGGCGGCGAACAACTCCAACTGGCGGAAGAGACTTCCCGGCCACTATGTGGTCACTGAGTCCGTCAGGCTTTTCGGCACGCCCCTGTTCCGCAAGAAGCTGGGGGGGGTGCCGGACGTGCTCAGGTATGCCTGCATGCCCGCCTCATACCGCTGTCTGCGCACCCCGGCCGGGTTCTTCAACCCGGTCAACAGCGCGGGCATCCCGTACACCACCATCGAAACGGTGCGGCATTTCCTGGGCGATCGGGTGGTCCTGGATGCCCTGGACTACCGGCGCAGCGTCGCCCAGGGCGCCATGACCAGCCACTGTGTGCTGGAGCAGATGCATGACATCAGCGCCCTGGCAGCCGCCTACAACACCTCCGCCAGCTTCCAGACCTTCTTCTCTTCGGTCGGACTGGTGATGATACCCTTCTACTACGACCAGGACATGATACGCCTGGTGAAGAGCGTGTCCCCCCAGGTCAGGAACGTCAAGGGCACCGAGCTCAAGCCGATCCTGAAGGACATCCTGAGGCAGAAGTCGGCCGGCCGGATCATCCACGAGAAGAAGGGGTCTTCAGGCTTCTGGAGGGATTTCCAGTCCTGGATGATGACCGGGTCCCTGCGCGAGATGGTGCATTCCATCGAGAGGCCCGGCTTCATGAACCAGAAGGACTTCGAGAGACTGATCAACAACAAGCACCCCTACGGGTACGACCTGGTCTTTCCATTGCTGACCTACGACATCTTCAAGAAGAGCACCGCCAGGAATTACGGTCGCCGGGCCTGACCTCAACCTCAGCGGGCTTCGATGAAGGACACCAGATCGGATGCCACCCGGTCGGGCTCCTCCCAGTAGAAGGCGTGTCCGGCCCCCGGGTACACTACGAGCTGCGAGCCCGGTATGGCTGCCGCCAGCGCCTCCTGGTCACTTGGGGGAAGGATCGCATCCCGATCGCCCCAGATGATGAGGGTGGGCGCTTTGATCAGGTGCAGCTCCCCCAGGGAGTCGTCTGCCAGCAGGCCCGCGAGCGTGGCTCTCCACACGAAAGCCGGGACCTTCAGGCTCTCCTGCACTATGGTTTCGAAGAATCCCTGTGGTACCGGCCGGGCCAGGGTGCTCGCCGCAAACCCGCGCACGAAGCCCGGGTCCACCGGATCGGTCAGCTTCGATGCGGTCGAGTCCCACATCTCCTGCACAGCCGGCTTGTCTCCCAGGCTGGCGGGTGAGCCCAGGAGCACGAGCCCCATGCTGCGCTTGGGGTGGTCGATGGCAAAGCGCCGGGCGACGAAGCCGCCGCTGGAGCCGCCGGCGATGACGGAGGCCTCAAGCTGGACTGCGTCCATGAACGCGGCCAGGTCGGCGGCGAAATCACGGACGCGGTAGCCCGTCGCGGGGCGGCTCGCGTCACCGTGGCCTCGTTGCGTCAGGGCGAAGGCGTGGATGGACTCAGGGAGGTGGGCCAGAACGGGCTCGAAGGCACGCCAGGAGTCTCCGATGGCGTGCAGGAACACCACGGGAACACCCGCCGGGTCTCCCTGCTCCGCATACGGAAGCCGCACCTGGCTGGAAAGTAGAACCGACTTGAGAACGGGCGCCATGTACTGCCCCCAGGCCCATTCTACCAGACCCGGCTGCCCGGTTTCAGGGTCAGGTTCCTCGTCAGGTTCCTCTCCTTCAGGCTCCCTGGAACAAGTAAGTCAGCATTAGCTTGCATTATCGGCACTGGTGGCTACCAGCGCACCCAGAGACGGAATCAGGCGTCTGGCGGAGCCAATGCTGTACGAATCGCGCCATGAAGGCGTCAGGTCACCCTGTTCCTGGCAGGTTTGGCTGACATTGCCTCAACATAGGCGGTGACGACGTCGCGGCGACGCAGCACACCCAACAGCCTGTTTGGGTAGGTCCTGTCTACAACCGGGATGCGCCCTACATGACGACCGCCAAGCTGGCCCAGGGCTTCCTTGACGGACTGGTCCGGATAGGCCACAACCGGTGACCTGGTGGCAATGTCCGCAATGGTGAGGGGCAAATCCTTGTGAGGCGTAGCTTTTTCGACGTCCTCCAACGTGACAATACCGTAGAGGTCTCCCCACTCATCCACCACCGGGAAACCATGGTGCCCCGACTCGTGGAACCGGTCCATAAGCTGGGGGAGGGTAGTCGAAGGCAAGACGGTGGGGAAATCGCGGGTCATCACCTCGCCCACCGTGACCGCTTCGAGAGCATCTGTCTGCGCTCTCCTGTGAATATCGACTCCCCTGCGTGCAAGCCCCATAGTGTAGATGGACTCTCGGTTCAAGGTTCTGGCAACCGCGTAGCTCACGATCACCGCAGTCATCAGCGGCAGGATCAGGTTGTAGTTCCTGGTCATCTCAAACAGGAGGATGATGGCCGTCATTGGCCCGTGCACAACAGCGGCGAAGAAGGCTCCCATACCGATCAGAGCATATGATCCGGCGGCGTCGGGTACGGGGCCGGCTACGGCCGGGAACACGTCGTGAAACGCGAGTCCGAAAGCTCCACCGAGCATCGAGCCGATGAACAGTGAGGGCGCAAACACGCCTCCGCTGCCTCCGCTTCCCAGGGTGGCCGAAGTGGCCACTATCTTCAGGACCATCCATATGAGCAGCGTGAAGAAGCCGATCTGGCCCAGCAGGGCCAGGTCGGCACCGCCGAGTGAGGTCAACTCGCCTCCCGGTCCGTAGCTGCGTCCGTAGCCGACTCCGAAGATGTACGGGTAGAAGAACCCTATGACACCGACAGTCAGGCCACCGATGGCCGGCTTGGCGTAACCAGGGACCTTGTGAAGTGTCACTTTGAAGAAGTCCTGGCACAAGAAGAAGAAACGCCCAAAGGCAACGGCAGCGAGTCCAGCCAGAACCCCGAGGGCAATGTAGGCGGGTATCTCCCAGTAGCTGTACATACTGTAATCGGGAATGACGAATGAAGGGTCAGAGCCAAGCAAGCTGTGGGCCAGAAGGTCTGCCGCAATCGAACTGACCAATATGAAGGCGAAATTGCGGCCGACGAACTTCCTCTCTACTATCTCCAGAGCGAACAATATGCCGCCAAGAGGCGCATTGAACGTGGCGGAGATCCCGCCGGCGGCGCCACAGAGGAGCAGTGTCTTGGTCCAGTCCTCCGACATATTGAACCGTTGGCCGATAGTGGAGCCGATGGAGGCTCCAATGTGGACCATCGGGCCCTCACGGCCGACCGATCCGCCGCTCCCAATGCAAATCGACGATGCCAGGGACTTCACCAAGGCAACGCGCTGGCGGATCCGTCCTCCGCCAATGGCCACGGCCTCCATGACTTCGGGTGGGCCTTCGCCTTTGGCCTCTCGAGCCAGAAAGTAGATGATGGCGCCGACCAGCAGGCCGCCAGCGACAGGCAGAACGATGACGTAGTAGTCCCCTAGGAACTCGAGGAGATGAGCTCCCCTGTTGAAAAACAGCCAGCCGAAGCCCCTGATCATGTACCTGAAGCCAACTGCCCCCAGACCGGCGAGAAGCCCAGTGACCACAGCCAGGGTCGTGGCCATAATCGGTTCTGACCCTCTGATCCTGGTCCAGAGAGAGCGGAGGCTCTTCCTCAGGCGTTCTCTAGCACTCAAAGCGGACCGTCCTTCGGCCCGATCGGTATTCCGTGTGCGTCAGTCCTGGGCCTGAGTGCCGAGCAAGGTGAGCAGCACACTGCCGGACCCGAGATTGTGCCCTCCATGGCTTCTTGGTCAAGGCACCCGTCTCCGTCGAATGCTTCATCCGTATCTCAAGATCAGATACACGTTGCACAGGCCAACGACCAGCACAGTGGCTGGAATGGCATACTTGCAGTACTTGCCCCAGCTGATCCTATACCCTTCCTTCTCTGCGATGGCAGTGCCAACCACGTTGGCTGAAGCCCCGATGGGAGTGGCGTTGCCGCCGGTATCGGTGCCCAGAGCCAGCGACCAGGCCAGCGGCTGTTGGGCCCCGGGTGCCAGAGAATGCGCCAGCGTTCCGATAACACTCCGCATCGTGGCCGCAAGAGGAATGTTGTCGACGATGGCACTGGCGAACGCAGAGATCCACAGGATGAGAGTCATGGCCATGATCAGGCTGGAACCGGATGCGTCACCGATGCGCTCGGCCAACATCTCCAGCACGCCGGTGGCCTCCAGTCCACCCACGCAGACGAACAGCCCGAAGAAGAACAACAAGGTCCGCCAGTCTACACCCGCCAGAATATGGGACAGCTGGTCTCTGAGGGCAAGGGCGCTGGCACAGAGGGTGAGCACCGCTGCTATGCATCCGATCAGGCCGACCGACAGGCCGGTCTGGGCATGGGTCACCAGCAGTGCCACGATCAGGAGGAACACCGCTGTGCTTAACATGAAGAGGCGAGGGTTGTGGATGGCCTCACTCGGCCGAGGGTACTGATCCCGCGAGTTGACCGGGCTGTCTGGTGCCTGCTGCCTGAGGGCTTTGCGGAAGAAGAGGTAGAAGAGAGACAGTACCGCGATCATGCTGGCCCAGGCTATCGGCCCCGTGTTTGAGGCGAAGTCCGCGAAGGTGTGGTTGAAGTGAGTGCCTATGATGATGTTGGGCGGGTCTCCGGACATGGTGGCGCTGCCACCAGTATTAGAGGCGAACACCTCGGCGATTATCACTGGCACCGGGTCGAATCTCAGCAGGCGGGCCAGCTCGATGGTCGCGGTAGCCAGGAACAGCATCACGGTGATGCTGTCTATGAAAATCGACAGGAACCCCGAGAGCAGCATGAAAGCGATGAGTATTGGGGTGACCCGGTACTTGACGACCTTGGCCACGAGCAAGCATAGCCAGCGGAAGAAGCCCGCGGCCCCCATTCCCTCCACCATGACCGTCATGCCACCGATGAAGATCATGGTCTGCCAGTTCACGCCGCCAATCTCGGGTTCACTGCCGGAGGCTGCTTGGGTCACGGCCTCGGCCGCATGTTTGCCGTACCACCAGTGCGAATCGACGAAGTCGTAGAGCCGTATGACGTGCCACAGCTTGTCCGGTTCCATCAGAGCAAGGACCAGCACGGCGGTCAGGGCAGCGCCCACCAGCGCCGGAATGTAGCGGTGGACTCTCCCACTCATGATGGCAATGAACATGCCGGCGAAGATGACCATGGCCAGTATCTGTTCCAGCGTCATGTCCCTGTCTGTCCCTGTTTCGCGTCTCGGTCATTAGGGGTGGCACGGCCGTTTCAGCACTTCTTGCGCTTGGTCACTCGCTTCCTTGTCTCGATCGCGTTGCACCAGCCATGGCGGACTATCCCTGGCGTCTTCCCCATCTCCGCCCGGCCTCCTGTCTGGAACTCATCAATCGCTCTTTGCCTGCAGCTGGCCACCGGCCGGTCTTGGGCTGCGAGACGGAGGCCTTGTCATCTTGGCAAATCCTGCCCGCCTTCTGTTGCTCCATCGCCAGCGCCACGGCGACAGCTATGGCAGCAACGTCTTCCTCACGTGGTCCGTCCTCCCCAAACCCACCGTGAATCCCCATGTCTCGTCTCTCCTTCTGGTTCCTGACCGACGTGAGTCGGGTCATCATCATGATGGCCAGCATCAAGATGGTGAGGACGACCATCACCACGACCACGCCGACCGCAGCTATGGCTGAGGCCTGCAGAAGGTCGTCTCTCACAACTTCTATCCCGCTATCTGTTTCGCTCAGGGCACGTTTCCCATGAGCGCTCCAGGATCACTCTGTGCCGGTGGATGTCGCGACAGGTTGACTGGTCGGCCGATGCATGCTAGTATGCAAGTAATCATATACTTACTATGTGAGGCGGTCAACAGGACTGCGGGAGAGGGGAGCGGTATGGCTCCACGGATAGGTGCTCCCAAGGCGACGACCCGGCTATCGGGATGGCAAAGAGCTATTGCGGGCCTCCTTGAAGTGGTCTGCGGTTCTGCGTTGCTTGCGCTCTTCGGCAGCGGAGCTGGCGCCACGTGGGGCCTTGCACTGGGCTTTGGTGCCGGCATCGGTGCGCTCTGCGGAGGAGTCGGAGTATTTGTCCTCGGCCTGGTGTTGCTGCCCATGGACGCTCGGGTTGGGCAGACCCTCTCGTTATGGATCGCAGCGCTGGTGCTTCTGATCGTTGAAGTAGTAATAGGCGCGGTCGTCTGGGGCATCAGATCACTGTAGAGCAGCAGGCACTGCGCCTCGCACGATCGCTGCTCCATATCCAGGGCGCGGCGCAGCAATGTGAGCGTCGTCGTGTTCCGGCCTTGGATAGCGCTGCTGGCACTCCGTGTGGTGTTGCAGTCCGCGTCACGCCAATAGTATGATGCGCGTTGGGGCTATCCGATGACCTTGAAGAGAACGGGAGTGTCAAAGAAACCTCAAAGGCGGCAGCGCACCGATGTGCGGCGGACGCAGATCGCCGACGCTGCCAGAGCCGTGGTTGTCAAGTGCGGCAGCGAGCATGTCACTGTTAGAGTGATCGCCAGGGAGATTGGAGTCTCCGAAGGAGCTCTCTACAGACACTTCAAGAGCAAGCACGATATCCTGTCCCTGATGGTGGAGCGCGTCGAAGAAGACCTGGTGAAGGACATCGAAGAGCGGAGTGTGGGAGGCGGTGCACCACTGGAGGTCCTCGAGAGCTCTCTGCGGAATCACGTATCCGCCATCCAGCAGAGAAGAGGAGTCTCCTTCCAGGTTGTTGCTGAGATTATCAGCCTCGGGGACAAGCGGCTGAGCAAGCAGGCATCACAGGCGCTTGATGCATATACCAGCCGCATTCGGACCATCCTGTTGCTGGGGGCAAAGGCCGGGCAGATACGGGCGAGCGTTGACGCAGACACGGCTGCGATTCTCATTGCCGCAACGCTGCAGGGACTGGTCAGCAGGTGGGCCTTGAGCGGGTACGCCTTCGACCTCGAACAGGAATTCGATTCTGTCTGGAGCATATTGAGGACCGCTGTGGCATCCGAAGGCAACCACGAATCCTAGCCGGTTGGGACTGGCCCGGTCTCAACCTGCCTCTGTAGGATCCCACTGGCAGAGCGTGAACCTATCCTTCTTGTCTGGCTAGATGCCTTGCCTCCGGTCCAGTCTGGCCTGTCGTGCCAGCGTCGCTCTCACGATTGGAGGTAACCCCTCTTCCCGTCCGGCTGCTACCCCTCGCGTGACCCTACTGGTTGGCGATGTGTGGGACGCGCTCCGTGGGTATTGACAATCCGTTCGAGTGGCGGTAGTGTGTAAGTGATCAGTTACTTACATGTGGTCATTGCCGACAGCAGCGAGGCTCCGGGCCCGGTGAAGACCAGGCCGAGGACCAACACAGGATGAAGTTGGAGCCGCTGAAGACAGCATGGAGCGGCAGAGTGTCATTGACCGTGAACAGGTTGCAGAGACGCCAGGGAACAGGGACCCGACGAGCGGAGATCGCGGATGCGGCTGGAGCCGTTATGGTCAGGGGTGGTGGAGAGCACATGACCATCAAGGAGATCGCCAAGGAGATCAGGCTCTCTGAGGGCGCCATATACCGGCACTTCCGGAACAAGCGCGACATTATGTCTCTGATGGCAGAAAACGCTGCGGAGGCGATGTGCGCTGACATTGGGAGAAGCTTCACAGCGGGGCGGACGCCGTTGCAGGCCCTCGAGCACGCTTTGCAGAAGCACATGTCCCACATCGAACAGAGGCAAGGCGTCTCTTTTCTAGTGGTTGCCGAGGTTGTCAGCCTCGGGGAGGGGAAACTGAAGGGGGAGGTCTCCGCTGCGTTGGACAGATACACGAGCCTCATTAAGGATCTGCTGGCGGCTGGTGTGAAGGCCGGAGAGGTACGCGAAGGGGTTGACCTCGACGCGGCAGGACTGCTCGTTGCGTCCATGATACATGGGTTGGTGAATACCTGGTCCTTGAGCAACCACGGGTTTGACCTGGAGGAGCGATATGAGGTCCTGTGGGCTATCATACGCGCGGGCCTGGTGACCGGGAGGTGTCAGAGCACGTAGGGCACGTGCGACCTTGCGGCCGTGCCTGCTGAGCTGGCTGGCGGGGATTCGGACAGGAGGAGGTTGAGAATTTACGAGCACATTCTTGTCCCGTTGGACGGCTCTGAGCTGGCTGAGACTGCCATAGCCCACGCAGAGACACTTGCCAGAGGGTGTGGCGCGCAAAGCATCACGCTGCTAGCGGTTGCAGGTCGCAGCAATGGGCACAGGAAGGTAGTCGATGCCAGCGGGGAGACAGACGAGCCGGCGGTGCCTGGATCTGCGAGCTGGAAGGAGCGCGATGCCAGCAGTTACATCACCAGAATGGCCTTCAGACTCAGCGAGCGGGGACTACCGATCACCTACAAACTGGTTATCGGTGATCCCGCACAAGCCATCATCCACCACGCGGAGCACAGCCCGTGCGAAATCATAGTCATGACCGGCCGTGCCCGCTCCGGACCGGGACGCCTGACTCTGGGCAGCGTGGCGGACAAAGTCATCAGGGCCAGCACTGTTCCCGTCCTGATTGTCGGATCCCGGGTGACAGCCCATGGCGAATGACTATGACAGCCCGTTTGCGGAGTGTAGGCCTGTTCGTTGTGACAATCCTGCCGACGGTCAGGCGCGTCACAGCAGGTAGCGCGCTTGCCTGACCGTTTCCCGAGAGGGGTGGGCCACAGGAGTCTACAGGACCGTCTGACCCAATGCCCCCTCGCCTCGAGACTGGGTTATCAGGAGGGCCCTGGCAGTGATGGAATCTCTGGTATCTCTGGGTTTCCTTCTCATCATCGCCAAGCTCCTGGAAGGCGTTGTCGCCAGGCTGAAACAGAGCGCCCTGGTTGCCCATGTGGCTGCAGGGAGCATTCTGGTCCGGATCTCGGCCTGGTGAAAGCCACTGAGGAACTGGAGCTCTTCTTCGGCGTGGGTGTGGTCTTCTTGTTCTTCCTCATCGGGGTGGAAGACATGGACGTTTCGGGTCTGTCGGCTACTGTCAGGGGCAGGTTCTTCCTGGCCGGAGTGCTGGCCTTCCTGGTGTCGTTCGGGGTCTCCTTGTTCGTCATGCTGGTGGTCCTGGAGCGGCCTATGGTGCACGCCATCGCCGTCGCCGGCATTGTGGCTCTATCCAGCCTGGGCGTAGTGGCCAAGGTCCTCAGGGACCTCAAACGACTCAGGGAGCCACTGGGCCTGGAGATATTCACCACGGTGGTGATCGTAGAGATGGTAGCACGACTGAGACACCCTCTGGTGATTGCCTCTGGAATGATGGGGAAGGGAGTTGTGGAGATTGCGCTGGAAGACAGTGACGCTGCAGAGGGAAGTGCATCGGTGGTTGGAGCCCGCAGGAGCGGAGGACCTTAGCGTACCGTCGCCAACACAACTAGCCAGAGGCCAAGATAACAAGCCGGTTATCTTCGACGCCGTCTGAAGGGAGTGACAACATGTGGACACGGGAAAGGCTACAGACGCTTGTGGAAGAGAAGCTGCAGGACTGTCTCTTTGTGGTAGTCTCCAACAGAGAGCCCTACGTCCACAGCCATGCTCACGGTGCGATACAGTGCCAGGTGCCGCCGAGTGGGCTCATCACGGCACTGGATCCGGTGATGCGAGCCTGCGGGGGAACCTGGATAGCACATGGCAGCGGCAATGCCGACAAGGAAACCGTGGATGAAAGGGACCGGGTCCGGGTCCCGCCGGACGATCCAAGCTACACTCTCAGGCGGGTTTGGCTCTCCAAGGGGGAGGTGGATGGCTACTACCACGGCTTTTCCAGCGATGCCCTCTGGCCGCTGTGCCACATAGCCTATACCCGGCCGACGTTCAATGCGGATGAGTGGAGTACCTACAAGGCAGTCAATGAGCGGTTTGCCCAGGTAGTCCTCAAGGAGGTGGGCGCCAGAAGAGCCTTTGTCTTTGTCCAGGATTACCATCTGACGCTAATGCCTCGCATCCTGCGCGACGCCAACCCCAACGTCGTGGTAGCGCATTTCTGGCACATCCCGTGGCCCAACCGGGAGGCGTTCCGCGTCTGTCCCTGGCAGCACGATATTCTCGACGGACTGCTGGGGAATCACCTCCTTGGTTTCCACCTTCGCTATCACTGCAACAACTTCCTGGATACCGTGGATCGGGCGATCGAGGCGCGGGTAGACAGGGACAGGTACCAGATAACGCGGGGAGAGAAGAAGACTGCTGTCCGACCGTTCCCCATCAGCATTGACTTCGAAGAGGTGGCCCGCAGGGCCGGCGGGCCTGATGTAGAGGCCGAGATGCAGAGGCTGAAGAGAAGCCTGGAGCTGGAAGGCCGTATCCTGGTCATGGGCCTGGACCGGATCGACTACACGAAGGGTATACCGGACCGGCTTCGGGCCATCGACCGGTTTCTGGACCGGAATCCGGAATACAGAGGGAAGGTCGTGTTCATACAGACCGGCGTGCCCAGTCGGGTCCACGTGCCGGCGTACCGGAGGATCAACGACGAGATCGACACACTCATTGATGAGATCAACTGGAAATATGAGACCGGAGACTGGCGGCCGATCATCGACATGCGAGGTTCTCAGTCGGCCGTGACGCTGATGGCTTTGCGGCGCCTGGCTAGCCTGGCCATCGTCAGCTCTTTGCACGACGGGATGAACCTGGTGGCCAAGGAATTCGTGGCCAGCTCCTTGGGCGAGGACACCGTTCTGATCCTCAGCGAGTTCACCGGAGCGGCCCGGGAGCTGACTGACGCACTGCTGGTGAACCCGTATTCCGCCGACCAGGTGGCGGAGGTCATGAGGGAGGCCCTGGAAATGCCCCTCGAGGAGAGGCAGCGCCGTATGTCTCGGATGCGGGCCATAGTTCGGGAGAACAACGTCTACAAATGGGCGGGCGATATCGTCAGCGGGATGGTAGGGCTCAGATCCGGAGGGTGACATGGAGCACTTGGTCTCTGTCTGGCCGAAAATTGCGGAGCGCATCAGGAGCGCCGATCGGGTTCTGCTGCTTACTGACTTTGACGGCACGCTGTCGCCCATCGCGGGGCGGCCGGAGGAGGCGGTGCTGCCCGAAGGGACCAAGCAGGCGGTCCACGCGCTTGTTGCACGGTGGCAGGTTGGTGTGGCAGTCGTCAGCGGCCGGGCCCTGAGTGACATCAGGAACAAGGTCGGCATCCCGGGCATAACCTACGCCGGCAACCATGGGCTCGAGATAGACGGACCGAGTCTTCATTTCGTCTACGCTCCTGCGGAGATTCTGAGGCCGGTCATCCGCCACCTGTACGCTGCACTCAATGAGGCCCTGTCCGGGTTCCCGGGCGCCTTTGTGGAAGACAAGGGGATCGCGCTCAGCGTGCACTATCGACAGGTGGCTGAAGAGCGGGCTGCTGGACTGAAGAGGGCGTGCGAAGACGTCATCCGCGGACCGCGTTCAGAAGGCAAAGTCACAGTTGTGGAGGGCAAGCAGGTCTACGAGGTGCGGCCGGGAGTGGTGTGGGACAAAGAGAACGCTGTCAACCTGCTGATGGCCTGCTGGGCACCGTCAACC
>ERZ1649853.465-NODE-465-length-17306-cov-9.096806_pt1 | contig 17306 bp, 32 predicted proteins | sample MGYA00575353_ERZ1649853 | MGnify/ENA primary metagenome ERZ1649853 (study PRJEB40853, sample SAMN11349654) | freshwater sediment metagenome | isolation source: river sediment | host: Sediment | place: India: Okhla Barrage, New Delhi | collected 2017-02-21 ...
TTTATGGTTCGCGGCAGCACTTGCTTCGCTGCCGCGAACCATAATCGGTACTTGCAATATCCCTTGGGGGGAATATTAACGCTTGGTGTAGGTTGGAGCCTTGCGGGCGCGCTTGAGGCCTGGCTTCTTGCGTTCCTTGATGCGAGCATCGCGGGTCAGCAGACCATACTTGCGCAGCATGGCGGTGTAATCGTGGTTCATCTTCACCAGCGCGCGCGCCAGGCCCAGTTGGACCGAGTCCACCTGGCCGGTCACACCGCCGCCGTTGACAACCACAGTGATGTCATAGGTCGACAGTTCCTGGCCGGTAGCCTGCAGAGGCTGGAGCACTTTCTCCATATCACCCATGCGGGTGAAATATTCCTCGGCGAGCTTCTGGTTGACGATCACCTTGCCGGTGCCATTCATCACACGCACACGGGCCGTGCTTTCCTTGCGGCGCCCAACACCTTCAAAATACTGAACTGACATCTTCGCCCTGCTCCTTTATGCAACCGACTGCGGGTTTTGGCTTTGATGCGGGTGGTCGCTCCCGGCATAAACCTTCAACCGCTTGATCAGCTTGCGGCCGATCGTATTATGCGGCAGCATTCCCCACACGGCCGCGCGAATCACGCGATCCGGATGGCGCTGGAGCTGCTCGCGCAGGCTGACGGATTTCAAACCGCCGGGGTAACCAGAGTGATGGTGGTAGTACTTCTCCTCCATCTGCTGGCTGTTGACTTTGATCTGCCCGGCGTTGACCACAACCACAAAATCACCCATATCGACGCCCGGGGTGTAGGTTGCTTTATGTTTGCCCAGCAGGTAGGCGGCGATTTGCGTCGCCAGCCGGCCCAGGCCTTCTTCCCGCGCGTCCACGAGGATCCATTTACTTTCGGGTTTACCCTTGATCACGAACGTCTTGTCCACGGTCATCTTCTCCACTTGCAGACAAGGTATTGAACCTTTTTTCCAGTATCTGCCTATCGTCCGGGTAGCGGACTTCCACCAGTTCCAGGCCGTTTGGGGCGGCGATCCCGGCAATCTGCGTGCTCTGGTGATGGATACCATCCGCAAATTGCTCCAACCGCCAGCGTCCCTGGGCCACTGCCACTTGCACATAGACCAACCGGCGCACCATGTGGTAGAGGAAGGCGTTCGCAGTGATCTCGAACCGCCATCCACCTGCCTCAGGCTGCCAGACGGCCCGTTGGACCTCGCGGATCGTGCTTCCCTGCGGCCGGGTGGGCGTGCCAAAGGCCGCAAAATCATGCGAACCCATCAGCAGCGCCGCCGCGGCGTGCAGGCCTTCACCATCCACCGGGGGCCACACCCGCCATGCGAACCGGTCGCGGAGCGGGTTACGCTCTGCGCGGCAGTAAAGCCGGTAATGATAGCAGCGCCAAAGAGCATCAAAACGGGGATGAAACTCATTGTCTGCCACCTTTACCGCCTTCACTGCCACATCGACCGGCAGCTCAGCGTTGAGGGCCTTGCCCAGCGCCTCAGCAGAGTGCTTCCAGTCAAAATCGACCGCAATCACCTGGCCTGAAGCGTGGACCCCGGTATCGGTTCGACCGCTGGAGAGGATGCTGCGACCCTGCCAGCCTAACCGCCGCAGCGCCGCTTCAACTTCGCCCTGAACCGTTCGGTCCGCTTCCTGGCGTTGGTACCCCAGGAAGTCCGTCCCATCGTAGGCTAGAATAATCTGGTAACGTGCCATTCCATTCCGGTTCTGCAAGCCCGGTTTGGACTATTCTTCGACCAGCTCCAAAAGGACCATATCAGCATTATCGCCCAGGCGTGGGCCCAGTTTCATAATCCGCGTGTAACCGCCGGGGCGGGTGCTGAAGCGCGGAGCGATGTCGTCAAAGAGCTTTTTGACCACCACCGGGTCGCCGCCCAGGCGGGCAGCCGCCAGACGGCGGGCGTTGACTTTTTCCATATCGGTGCCCTTCGCGCTGTTGCGGGCCAGCGTGATGAGACGCTCGGCGTCGCCGCGGATCGACATCGCTTTGGCGCGAGTGGTCGTAATCCGTTCGTGCGTGAAGAGCTGGCGGATCATGGTCCGGCGCAGTCCTTCGCGTCGGTCCTTGCCACCACCAAGTTTGTAACCAGCTACCTGATGTCGCATAAATTCTTACTCCGTAATCTTGTCATCGCGCAGGAAGCCCTTTTCGAGCATCTTCTGGCGAAGTTCATCCAGGCTCTTCTCGCCGAAATTGCGGATGGACATGACGGCTTCGTCGCCTTTTTCCAGTAAATCCAGCACGTCACCGACAGTGGTGATTCCGGTCCGTTTGAGCGAGTTGAACACGCGCACCGACAGATCGAGGTTTTCGATGGGGGTTTCGGCGGCTTCACTGGTCAACCGGCTGCCGGTTGTTTCCTTTTCAGTTCCAATCACCAGCATCTCTTCGCTGACGCCGGAAATGAAGCGCAGATGGTCAATCATGATCTTGGAGCTGGCACCCAGGGCCTTTTCAGGCGCCACCGTGCCGTCGGTCCAGATTTCGAGGACCAGGCGGTCATAGTTGGTGCTCTGGCCGACGCGCGCGGCGCCGACGACGTAATTGACACGCTTTACCGGCGTATAAATCGCGTCGACGGGCAGTTCGCCGATCGGCAAGCGACCGCTGCGTTCGCCGGAGGGCGAATAGCCGCGACCGCGCTCCACCGTCAGGTCAATCTCCAGCCGCGTGCGGCTGTCATCGACCGTGAACAGATAGAGGTCCGGATTGACAATCTCCACCTCAGCCGGGGCCTGGATATCGGCGGCGGTGACAACGCCCTCGCCGCGCACATCCAGGTGCAGATGCGCGCTGTCGGCGTCATGCAGCATCAGGCGCAGTTGTTTAATCTGCAGCATGACCTGGATGACATCTTCGCGCACACCCGGAATGTCACTGAATTCGTGCAGCACATCCGTGATCCGGATGGAAGTGACTGCCGCCCCCTCGAGGGAGGAAAGCAGAACACGCCGCAGCGCATTGCCCAGGGTGACCCCATAGCCCCGTTCGAGGGGGCTGATGACAAACTTGCCGTAGTTGCGAGCCTCAGCTTCGCGTTCGACTTTCGGCGTTACCATGTTACTTAAGGCGCACACGTTTCACCCCTTTCCGATGCACTGGTTTGAATATCGCACATCGGATCGTTTCAGCATTACCGCGAGTAGTACTCAACGATGAGCTGTTCGTTCAGGTTACCGTCGATTTCGGCGCGTTCGGGGCTGCGCAGTACGCGGCCTGAAATGCTTTTCAGATCGCGGTCGAGCCAGGAAGCGCACACACGCTTCTCAGCAACATCGGCCAGTTCCTTGAAGTATGTCGTCTGGCGGGCGCTCTCGTGCAGCGTGATGACATCGCCCTGCTTGAGAACCATCGAGGGGATATCGGCACGGCGGCCGTTGACCAGGAAGTGACCGTGATTCACCAGTTGGCGAGCCTGGGCGCGATTTTCGGCCAGACCCATGCGGTAGATCACGTTATCAAGACGCATTTCCAGAAGCGCAAGCAAAGTAAAACCGGTCTGGGCGGGGCTCTTTCGCGCTACGGCGAAATTGCGGCGGAACTGGCGTTCCAACACGCCGTAAACCCGGCGAGCCTTTTGCTTGGCACGCAACTGGCGGGAATAATCGGAGACGCGTTCGGCACCGCCGCGCGCGCCGCTCTTCCCGTGTTGACCCGGAGCAAACCCGCGGCGCTCAAAAGCGCACTTGGCGCTGAAGCAGCGGGAGCCCTTCAAAAATAATTTTTCGTTTTCGCGCCGGCATAATCTGCATACCGGACCGGTGTATCTCGCCATATCTTTCCTTCCTTGGTATTAGACGCGGCGTTTCTTGGGAGGCCGGCAGCCGTTGTGCGGAACCGGCGTGATATCAGAAATCGAGCGCACCCGCATGCCCATCGATTGGACAGCACGGATGGCGGATTCGCGGCCAGGGCCGGGGCCTTTGACAATCAGGTCCACTTCCTGGATCCCCATTGACTGGGCAGTCTTGATGGCCTGCTCGGCCGCCAGACGGGCAGCAAACGGGGTGCTCTTGCGGGAGCCCTTGAAACCAGCCGAGCCGGAGCTGGCCCAGCAGACCGTGTTGCCCTGGATGTCCGTGACAGTCACGATCGTGTTGTTGAAAGAGGCAAAGACGTGCACCTGTCCGGAGGACAGTGTGCGCTTTACCTTGCGGACAGTCGTAGTGCGTCGCGCTGATCGTACGTTCTGTGCCATATTCCCTCGCTAATCAATCTATCTCAGTCCTGCCGAGCAGAAGGTTGGTCTGCAACTCATCCTGGCCGGGCAGCCGCGGGGTGGAAGGGTCCCCTATTTTCCCGGCCAAGATCGAGAGGCAGATTACTTCTTCGTCGCTCCGCGGCGGCGGCCACGACCGGCCACAGTCTTCTTCGGACCTTTGCGGGTGCGAGAATTGGTGCGGGTGCGCTGGCCGTTCACCGGCAGATTCCGGCGATGGCGCAGGCCGCGGTAGCAGCCAATCTCGATCAACCGCTTGATGTTCATCTGAACTTCTCGACGGAGATCGCCTTCAACCTTGTAGTTTTTGGAGATGAACTCGCGCAGTGCATTGACATCCGTTTCTGCCATATCTTTGACACGGACGTCCGGGTTCACTTTGGTCGCAGCCAAAATGACTTTGGCGCGAGTCGGGCCAATCCCGAAAATATAGGTCAATGCAGTCTCGATCCGCTTATTGCGCGGCAGATCAACGCCTTCAATTCTTGCCATTGGTCATTACCCCTGTCGCTGCTTATGCTTTGGGTTTTCGCAGATCACAAACAATAGACCGTGCCGTCGCACAATCTTGCATTTCGCGCAGCGCCTGCGAATGGATGGTGAAACCTTCATGCTAAACTCCTCATCAACAAGTGCAAATCCAGCCAAAGATGCAATTATAACTGCACTCTGGCATTTCGTCCAGCACTTTGCCCGTCATCCAGGGTTGTCAGGATGACCGGGCCATTTTCCGTGATGGCCACAGTATGCTCAAAATGAGCTGTCAGCGAACCGTCGGCAGAACGCACCGTCCATAAATCCGGCATCACCCGGGTCATGGGCGTTCCGATCAAAACCATCGGCTCCAGCGCAATGGTCATGCCGGGACGCAGCAGCAAGCCACGGCCAGGCTGACCGTAGTTGGGCACCTGAGGGCCCTCGTGCATCTCACGGCCTACCCCGTGACCGGTGTACTCGCGCGTGACATAGTATCCACGGCTTTCCACGTATTGCTGAACCGCGGCGGAGATATCGCCCACGCGGTTGCCCACAATCATTTTGGCAATCCCCGCGTACAGGGCGGCTTCGGTCACTTCCAGCAACTTGCGTGCGCTTTCCGAAATCTCGCCCACCCCAAAGCTGATCGCCGAGTCGCCGACAAAACCTTCGTACACCGTTCCACAATCGACGGAAACGATGTCGCCTTCTTTCAGCTTGCGTTTGCCGGGAATGCCATGAACCAATTCGTCATTGACACTCACATTGGTGCTGGCCGGGTAAGGCGTCGGACCGGGATACCCCTTGAAAGGTGAATAGACCCCGTATTTTCGTAAAACGTCTTCCGCGGCAGCGTTTATATCAGCCGTCGTCACGCCGGGCCGGGCAATCGATTTGGCCGCTACCAGGGCTTCCGCGTTGATGCGGCCGGCCTGTCGCATGATCTCGATCTCCTGCGGCGATTTGATGGTGATCTGACGCTCCCACGACATATTGCATTATCCTTTCTGGATGGCAGCCAACAGGTCAGCGGTGACCTGATCGATCGCCTGGGTACCGTCCACTTCGCGCAGCAAGCCGCGCTCGCGGTAGTACTCGATCAATGGGCTGGTCTGTTCCAGGTAAACACGGATACGCCGTTCAACCGTTGCGGGTTGATCGTCTTCGCGTTGATAAAGTTCCAGACCATCTACATCGCACTTGCCGGCGACCTGCGGCGGATTGAACACCACGTGGTACACATGCCCCTGCTGGCAGGTCCAGCGCCCGCTCAGGCGCGAGACCAGCACTTCGCTGGGAACGTTGATGTACGGCACGCAGCGTACCGTTCCACCCAATTCCTTCAACATCCCGTCCAGGGCCGTGGCCTGCGCCGGCGTGCGCGGAAAACCATCCAACACGGCGCCCCGAGCGCAATCCGGCCGCGTCAGGCGTTCGCGGATCATGGCGATGGTGACGTCATCCGGCACCAACTCGCCGCGATTCATGTAGCCCTGTGCGAGCTTGCCCAGGTCGGTTTCATTCTTCAGGTTTTCCCGGAAGATGTCGCCGGAGGAGATGTGCGCCAGCTTGAGGCTGTCTGAAATGACTTCAGCCTGTGTGCCTTTGCCAGCGCCGGGAGGTCCCAGCAAGACGATATAGGTAGTCATCACATTACCCCTTGATCAGGCTCTCGTCGTATCCGTGCAGTTTGAGCTCGGTTTCGATGATGGTGAAAGTATCGCGCACCACGCCGACCACGATCAACAGACCGGCAGAGGAGATCAGGAACGTGCCCGCCTGACGCGCGCTCACCGGCAGCAATCCGCCCACGATGAATGGGAAGACCGCCACCGCGCCCAGGAAAAATGCGCCGGGCAGGGTGATGCGCCGCTGAACGCGGGTGAGGTACTTTTGAGTCTGGCTGCCGACGGTGACGCCCGGGATTTGAGCGCCCTGCTTCTTCAGGTTTTCACCGTAGTTCTGCTGTTGGAACAGCACGTCGGTATAGAAGAAGGTGAAAGCAACCACCATCAGGAAGTACATCAGGTAGTACCAACCATTATTCCCGCTGAACAGGCTATAAACGCCATTGATGAAATTCGCCAGCCAGGCAGGTTCCGTAACATTCAGGAAGAAGCCTGCCAGAATGGCCGGGAAGGACAAAATGGAAGAAGCAAAGATCAGCGGGATCATGCCGGCCATATTCACCATCAGCGGCAGGCTGCTGGTGACCGGCATGGACATGCGGTTGCCAACGCGGCGGCCCGGGAACATGACGCGCACGTTCCGGCGGCCTTGTTGGACGTAAACGATCGCAAAGATAACCAGCGCCAGGATGATCAGGATGATGAAGATCAACCACCAGTACTGCTGGTCGGATAGCACGCTGCGGATGTTGGCCGGGATCTGCGACACGATGCCGGAGAAGATGATCAGCGACAGGCCCTGGTTCGGGATGCCGAATTCAGAGATGAGCTGACCAATCCAGATGCCGAACATGGTGCCGGCGATCATACTGATCAGGGTGGTCAACGTGGGCAGCAACGACGCCCCCGTGAAGCCGAACGTGAAATCCAGCAACGGGATCGAAGTGGACATGCTGTTGAAGATGTTGATCTGGCCGATCGCGGAGAGCAGTGCCATAGGCACGGTCAGGATGACCGTCCAACGTTCCATCCACTTCTGGCCTTCGCGTTGATTTTCCTTCATCTTGCGCTCGAGCGCCGGGATAATCGGCACGAGCAGTTGCAGGATAATCTGCGCGGTGATGTAAGGATAGACGCCCATCGCAAGGATGGAAAAGTTGGAGATGGTACCGCCCGAGAGCAGGTCCAACATTCCCAGCAGGTTGCCGGCTCCAGCAGCGCTGTCCATGATCGAGCTGATCGCGGCGCGGTTAACCCCAGGGACAGGCACGTTGGCTGCAAAGCGGTAAATCACCAGCAGCAGCAACGTGAAGAGCAGCTTCTTGCGAATATCCTCAGATTTCCACAGGTAACGCCAGGCCGACCGTTTCATAAATGGGTCTCCTCGTCAGAGTCGCAAGTTATGCGATGATTTCAACCGTGCCGCCAGCGGCTTCAATCTTGGCGCGGGCGCTTTTGGTGATGCGCTGAACGCGCACGGTCAAGGCAACTGTCACTTCGCCACGGCCCAGCAGGGCAACCGGCCAGGCCCGGTTATGGAGGAGGTCCAATTCAGCCAGCACAGTCGGGGTGATTTCGCTGCCAGCAGCAAAGCCATCCAACTGATCCAGGTTAATTTCATTGTAGCTGACCTGGTTGGGCGGGGTGAAACCTTCACCACGGATGAACGGCAGGCGGCGATAGAAAGGCAGGTTACCACCCTGACGATACAGGTGGCCGCCTTCGCCCGTGCGTGAAGCCTGGCCCTTGGTACCGCGGCCGGCGGTTTTACCCTGACCGGCGGAGATACCCTGGCCTTTGCGCTTGCGCTCTTTGCGGGCGCCTTCGTTGGGCATAAGGTCGTTGAGTTTCATTTCGCTTCCTGTTCCTCGACGCGAACCAGATGGTTCACTTTCAATAACATGCCCCGCAGGCTGGGTGAATCTTCCTGAACCACGGTCTGGTGCAGGCGATGCAGGCCCAGGGCGCGCACAGTTTCTTTATGGCGCACTGAGTAGCCGATGGGGCTTTTGACCAGGGTGATGCGCAACAGTTTGGTCTCACTCATGTTACGCTTCCTTTCGCGCCCAGAAGGGCAGCAATTCCTTGACCGGCTTGCCGCGTCGGGCAGCTTCCTGTTCAGGAGTCTTCAACATCAGCAGCGCTTCGAGGGTCGCCTTCACCACATTCAGGGTGTTGGCCGAGCCCAACGATTTGGTCAAGATATCGCGGATACCAGCAGCTTCACACACGGCGCGCACGCCCGAGCCGGCGATAACGCCGGTACCGGCGGACGCCGGCTTGAGCAGCACTTCAGCGCCAGCCACGCGCGCCACCACCTCATGCGGAATGGTGGTGCCGGCCAGGGAGACGCTGCGCATGTTCTTGTGGGCGCGTTCGGTTGCCTTGCGCATCGCGTCGGGAACGGCATTGGCCTTGCCAATTCCGATGCCAATCTTGCCGTTGTTGTCACCGGCCACGATGGTCACGCGGAACTGGAACCGGCGGCCGCCCTTCACGACTTTGGCTACGCGGGCAATTTCGATAACGCGCTCGTCGAACTGCTGTTCCAGAGGAGTATATTCATTTTCCATAATCCGGCCTCTCAATCCTTCGCCTAAAATTCCAGGCCAGCTTCACGGGCAGCATCTGCCAGGGCCTTGACACGGCCAATGTAACGGAAGCCACCCCGATCGAACACCACGGTCTTGATGCCTTTTTCCTGGGCGCGTTCGGCAACGATTTTGCCCACCAGCTTGGCCTGATCCGTCTTGGTCAGGCCAGCGGCTTCCGCGCGCAGGGCTTGATCGATGCTGGAAGCCGAAACCAGCGTGGCGCCGGCTGCATCATCGATCACCTGGGCATAGATGTCCGACAGGCTGCGGAACACACTCAGGCGAGGCCGTTCCGGCGTGCCGATCACGTTCTTGCGAACGCGGCTGTGCCGGCGAAGTCTAGCTTCTTTGCGACTCAACTTTGCCATAGCTCACCCTACTTCTTGCCGCCCTTACCACCCTTACCGGCCTTGCCAGCCTTGCGGCGGACGCGTTCGCCTTGATAGCGAATGCCTTTGCCCTTGTAAGGTTCAGGGGGACGAATTTCACGAATGTTAGATGCAACCTGGCCGACCTGTTCGCGGTCGCGCCCAATCACCTTCACCTGACGCGTCTTGGCGTCAGCCTCAAAGGTAATTCCGTCGGGTGGTTCTACCACAACCGGATGCGAATAACCGACATACAAGACCAGATTCTTTCCATCCATTTCGGCGCGGTACCCCACGCCTTCCACTTCCAGCACCTTGGTGAAACCAGTGCTGACGCCAACCACCATGTTGCTCACCAGCGCGCGCGTGGTGCCATGAATGGCACGCACGGTCGGCGCGTCGGAGCTACGGGTGACAATGATCTGCCCGTTTTCCAACGCCAGCGACACCGTGGAGAGGAACTCGCGCGTCAATTCGCCTTTGGGACCCTTGACATGCAATTCCTGACCGTTGATATTCACTGAAACATCGGCCGGGACATTCACTGGCATGCGACCAATTCGGGACACAGTCTTACCTCCTCTTCGCCTCGCGGGCTACCAGACCTTGCAAAGGATCTCGCCGCCAACGCCAAGCTGGCGGGCGCGTTTGCCGGTCATAACGCCCTTCGGGGTCGACAAGATCGCAATCCCCATGCCCGAAAGCACCCAGGGGATGTCCTGTTTGCGGGAATAAACACGGCGGCCGGGTCGGCTGACGCGTTCCAAACCGGTGATGACCGACTGCTTCTGACGGCGTTCGCCGACGTACTTCAGCTTGACGCGCAAGCTGGGCAGTTGATTTTCACCTTCAACCAATTCGTAGCCTTCGATGAACCCTTCTTCTTTCAAGATGCGGGCAATTTCCGCCTTGATCTTGGAGCTGGGCATCGCCACCAAAGCCTGGCTGGCGATGACACCATTCCGGATGCGGGTCAACATATCAGCAATAGGATCATTCACACTCATATCCTAACCTCCGGATGGCGCTACCAGGAAGACTTGGTCACGCCGGGAATCTGCCCCTTGAGAGCCAGATCCCTGAAGCAAATACGACACAGACCAAAACGGCGCATATAACCACGCGGGCGGCCGCAGATCCGGCAGCGGTTGCGAACCTGATTGGGGAATTCGCGACGCTGTTCACGATAAGTCATGCACTTCTTAGCCATACTATCCCTTTCTGAATGGCATGCCGAGCATCTGCAGCAGCATAGCGGCCTGATCGTCGGTTTGTGCGGTTGTCACAATCGTGATTTCCATCCCGCGAACCTTATCGACTTTGTCGAATTCGATTTCGGGGAAAATCACCTGCTCGCGCAGACCCAGGGTGTAGTTTCCACGGCCGTCAAACGCCTCTGCCGAAACCCCGCGGAAATCGCGGACGCGCGGCAGAACGATGTTCATCAGGCGGTCGAGGAATGACCACATCTTGTCACCCCGCAGCGTGACCATGGCGCCAATGGCGCGGCCTTCGCGCAACTTGAAGTTGGCGATGGACTTGCGCGCTTTGGTGATCACGGGCTTTTGGCCGGTGATGGCGCTCATGTCGGCTACGGCTGCTTCGAGTGCCTTGGGGTTATCCATGGCTTCGCCCAGGCCAATGTTGACGATCACTTTCTGGATGCGCGGCACTTGCATGACGTTATCCAGGTTGAGGCCCTTCATTAAGCCCGGAGCAACTTCGTTCTGATAGAGTTCTTTCAACTTGTTCATTTTCAAGTTCTCCAGCGGCCTTACGCGTCGATCAACGCGTCGCACTTTTTGCAAATCCGCTGCCGGCCGTCACCCGTCAGGCTGATGCCAACACGGGTCAGTTTGCCGCACTTCGGGCACACCAGCATCACATTGGAAATGTGAATGGGGGCTTCAAAGCGGACTTTGCCGGGGGAAATGGTGCGACCCTGCGACTGAACCTGGCGCTGGTGCTTGGTGCGCATGTTGACGCCCTGCACAACGACGCGACCGTCATCCGGAAGGACTTTGATGACCTCGCCGCGTTTGCCACGGTCTTCTTCGCGACCGCTAATGACTTCGATGGTATCACCTTTGTGAATCTTTACCTTCATGGCTTCGCTCCTGCTCCTCAGCCCCTAGAGAACTTCTGGAGCCAGAGAAATAATTTTCATGAAACCTTTTTCACGCAGCTCACGAGCCACTGGGCCAAAGATACGCGTACCCTTGGGGTTCTGTCCATCGGTATCCAGGATGACTGCCGCATTGTCGTCGAAGCGGATGATCGAACCGTCCTCGCGGCGCCATTCTTTGGCACAGCGGACGATCACGGCCTTGACCACTTCGCTCTTCTTCACCGAGCCCTGCGGCGCGGCGGTCTTCACGGTGGCAACAACCACGTCGCCGACGTGAGCATAGCGGCGGGTGGAACCACCCATGACATGGATGACCAGAAGCTCGCGGGCACCGGTGTTATCGGCGACCTTAAGACGAGTTTCCTGCTGAATCATCGTTACGCTCCTTCCTCGATCGTATCGACGACCAGCTTGCCCTCGCGCTTGAGGATGGTTTCAACCACCCAGCGCTTGTCGCGGGAAAGCGGACGGCTTTCCACGATCTGAACCTCATCGCCAATCTGGCAACCGAGCTCGTCGTGCGCTTTTACGCGGTTGTGAGTGTGAACAACCTTGCCGTACAGCGGGTGGCGGTACGTGCGGGTGATCTCCACAACCACGGTTTTCATCATTTTGTTGCTGGTAACGACACCAGTCAAACGACGTCGATTATTCATTTTGCACCTTCTCGAGTAATCCCCAGCTCGCGTTCGCGCAGAATGGTCTCCAGGGTTGCAATCTGGCGGCGTGTCTGCTTGAGACGGCTGGTATCCGTCAACTGGCCGGTCACCGTTTGGAAGCGCAGGTTCATGTATTCATGGCGGGTATCCGCCAGCAGCACTTTCAACTCTTCAGTTGATTTGAGCCGAATTTCTTCAAGTTTCATTCCCGTTCTCCTGCCCGATCAGCCCGGGCGATCACTTTCGTCTGGATGGAGAACTTGTAAGCAGCCTGGCGGAGGCATTCAACAGCCTCATCATGGTCCAAACCGCCGACCTCGAACATAATCCGGCCGGGGCGAACAACGGCCACCCAGTACTCCACACCACCTTTGCCTTTACCCATGCGGGTTTCGGGCGGGCGGTGAGTGTAGGGCTTGTCCGGGAAAATCCGGATCCACAACTTACCATGGCGTCGCATCGCGCGCACGATCGTGCGGCGGGCGGCTTCGATCTGGCGAGCAGTTACCCAGCCCGGCTCTTGAGCCTGTAAGGCGTATTCACCATACACCATGGCTGCGCCGCGCAGGGCCTTGCCCGTCATTCGGCCACGCTGTTGCTTGCGCCACTTCACACGTTTTGGCATCAACATAGCAGCTACCTCTTCAAAATCTCGTGAGCTTACGCCCAGCGCAGTTCTTACTCGCTAACGTACACGCCTTCGGTCGTTTCGACCTTTTCTTCCACGTTACCCACCACGTTGCCCTTGTAAACCCACACTTTCACGCCGATGCGGCCGTATTGGGTCAGAGCTTCGCCGCGGGAGAAGTCGATATCGGCGCGCAGGGTTTGCAGCGGAACGCGGCCTTCGCGCAGCCAAACGCTGCGGGCCATTTCTGCGCCGCTCAGGCGGCCGGCGACTTCGATTTTGATGCCCAGGGCGCCCTGGCGCATGGCCTGCTGCAGCGCGCGCTTCATGGCGCGGCGGTAGGCAATGCGGCGCTCAATCTGGCCGGCGATATTCAGCGCCACCAGGTAAGCATCGCAATCCGGCGATTTGATCTCTTTGATCTCGAGATCAATCTTCTTGCCCAGCATGGCTTCCAGGTCGACGCGGATCTTCTTGACGCTGTCGCCCTTGCGGCCGATCAAAATGCCAGGTTTCGCGGTGTGAACAATCACCTTGACTTTCCCGGGGAAACGTTCAATTTCCACGCGGGAAACGCCGGCTTTGTCAGCAACCTTGTGAATCATCTTGCGGATGGCAACATCCTGCAAGAGTTGATCGGAGTACTGGCTGCCTTCGGCATACCACCGGCCTTCCCAAGGCTGATGCACGCCGAGACGAAATCCAATCGGATGAACTTTACGACCCATAATTTCTCCTGGTCTCTCGTTTCAAACCCAAGCTATCTCAGGCCGACGGCTATTCCCGTTCGCGCAAGACGACGGTGATATGCGAGTTACGCCGCAGCAGCGGGCGGAAGCGGCCGCGCGCGCCAAAACGGCGCCATTTGCGGGTGGGGGCTTCATCGGCCATGATCTTGTAGATGACAAGATCATCGCGGCTGACGCCGAAGTTTTCTTCAGCGTTGGCCACAGCCGAAGCCACCAGTTTGTACACAACAGGGGCAGCTGCACGCGGCAAAAACTTCAACGTCGTCAGCGCTTGCACTGCCGGCTTTCCGCGAACCAGGTCAACCACCAGGCGTACCTTCTGGGCCGATTGGCCGCAGTTATGCAATTCAGCACGGATATCGGTTGCCATGGCTTACTTTCCCTTCGACGACTTTTCAGAAGCGGCGTGGCCGCGGAAGTGACGCGTGGGAGCAAACTCGCCAAGCCGGTGACCCACCATGTTCTCAGTGATATAGATCGGCACGTGGCGCCGGCCGTCATGCACGGCGATCGTGTGACCCAACATCTGAGGGAAGATGGTGCTCGCGCGGCTCCAGGTGCGCAGCACCTTCTTTTCACCGCGGGCATTCATCGCTTCAATTTTCTTCAAGAGCTTAAGAGCTACAAACGGCCCTTTTTTTAACGATCGTGACATTAGAGCGTCCCTCTTTCTCGGTTACCTACCGGTTACCATCGATTACCGGTTGCCGGCATTGCGGCGGCGAACAATATATTTGTCAGTCTGCTTGTTCTTGCGGGTTTTGTAACCGCGCGTCGGCATGCCCCAGGGGCTCTTCGGGCCCGGCATACCAGCAGGTTGACGGCCTTCACCACCACCGTGGGGATGATCCCGCGGGCTCATGGCAGTACCACGCACCGTCGGGCGGACGCCCATCAGGCGCTTGCGGCCAGCTTTTCCCAGCTTGATATTGCTGTGTTCCAGGTTGCCCACCTGGCCAATGGTGGCGTAGCACAGCTGGCGAACCAGGCGAACTTCGCCGGAGGGCAGACGCAACTGCGCGTAATCGCCTTCTTTGGCCAGCAACTGAGCCGCCGTGCCGGCCGAGCGAACCAATTGACCGCCGCGGCCTTCTTTGAGCTCAATGTTGTGGATCATGGTGCCAACCGGGATGTTGGCGATGGGCAGACTGTTGCCGGGGCGAATTTCTGCCTGCGGGCCGGTCAGAATGCTGTCGCCCACTTTGAGGCCGACGGGCGCCAGGATATAGCGTTTTTCACCGTCGGCATAGACCACCAGCGCCAGGCGGGCGGTGCGGTTGGGATCATATTCGATCGCCGCGACCTTGGCCGGGATGTTGATCTTGTTGCGCTTGAAATCCACCAGGCGGATGTACTGGCGCACGCCGCCGCCCTGATGGCGGACGGTCACCTTGCCGTACAGGTTGCGGCCGCCCGTGGCGCGCCGAATCACGATCAGGCTGCGTTCGGGGGTCGTCTTGGTGATTTCTTCGAAGCTGTAGCCGGTCTTGTTGCGTTGACCCGGCGTAATTGGTTTGTAAACTTTAATACCCATTATTCCACCCCTTCAAAGATCGGAATTCGGTCTTCGGGCGCCAGGGTGACAATCGCCTTCTTGTATCCGGCATTGCGGATGGCAAGCCGGCGGCTGCGCGCACGGCGGGTGCGCTTGGGCGTCACATTGATCACATTCACCCGCAGCACTGTTACATCGAACAGCGTTTCAACCGCATCCTTGATCAGGGTTCGATTGGCATCGACAGCCACTTCAAACACGTACTGATGCAGGCGATTGGCCTGGAAATTGGACTTTTCAGTCACCAGCGGGCGGCGGAGTACATCGTAAATCGTGCTCATGGTTCTCTCCTACCTATCCCAGGTTGGTCTGCAATACGTCCAGCGCTGACAACGGCAAAACGAGCTTGTCATACTGCAGCAAATCGTGGACGTTGAGGTATCCGGCCAACAAAATCTTGGCATCCGGAATATTCTGGGTGGAACGGATCACATCCGTGTAGGTTTCCTTGGCCGGAATGAGGATCAGTGCGCTGGCTTCACCCACCAGGGTGTTGAGCGCTTTGGCCATCAAACGGGTCTTGGGCTCAGAAACCTTCAGTTCATCCACCACGACAATCGCGGCTTCCGACGCCTTCACCGAAAGAGCCGAGCAAATCGCAGCGCGGCGCATCTTGCGGGGCATGGCAAGGACGTAGGAATGCGGGTGCGGCGTGTGAACGCCACCGCCACCCTTCCAATGCGGGGCCCGCGTGGAACCCTGGCGTGCGCGACCGGTGCCCTTTTGCTTCCAGGGCTTGCGACCGCCGCCAGCAACTTCACTGCGGGTCTTCGTGTCATGAGTGCCCAGGCGGGCGTTCGTCAACTGGCGAACATGCGCCTGGTGCATCAGATCGACATCAATCAGGGCTTCGAAAATCGCGGGCGGCAGTTCCACCGAGCTGACTTTCTGACCCTCCATGTTCAAAACATCGACTACCATAGTATTCGCTCCCTCAGTCCAGGTTTGCCGGTTACTGCTTGCGCGCTTCATTGATCAGCACCAGGCCGCCACGCGCGCCGGGGACTGCACCGCGAACACCGATCAGGTTCCGTTCGGCATCCACCAGCACAACCTTGAGACTCTGCGCGGTGACTCGGTCATCGCCCATGTGACCAGCGCCGCGAGAGCCCTTGTAAACACGACCGGGGGTAGTGGTAGAGCTGCGGGAACCCGGCCCGCGCAGACGGTCAGACTGACCGTGCGTCTTCGGACCACCGCGGAAATGATAGCGCTTCACACCACCCGCAAAACCCTTCCCTTTACTGGTGCCTATAACATCAACGCGTTCCCCGATACCGAAAACCGACACCGTGACCTGATCGCCTTCTTTCACTTCGGCGGTCTTGGTGCGGAATTCGCGCAGGAAACGCATTGGAGGCAAGTCAAGGTTATTGCGCTTGAGGTGACCCATTTCACCGCCAGTCAGGCGTTTGGGTTTCACCTCACCGTAACCCAATTGCACGGCCAGATAACCTTCATTTTCGGGCGTGCGCACCTGGGTAACGTAGCATGGCCCAGCTTCGATGAGCGTAACAGGAATTGCCACGCCGGTTTCATCGAAAATCTGGGTCATGCCGATTTTCTTGCCGATCAGCCCTTTGAACATATCTCGGTTTTCTCCTTCAAAGTATGGATCCGGGGACTGTCAACCTGGGCTTGGTTGCATCATCCCTTTACGGCAACACAGTCAATCAGTCTGCTGCGACACTGTGTGATTTGTAGTTCGCCTGCAGAGCCGTTCTTGCGCTGCCTGAGTTATCGGGTTTGAGCCCGAAACTTTACAAGTATACTCGACAACCCTGTTTTCGCCAAGGGTTCTGGCTTTTTTCAAACAACCCTCACCCGCGTGCAAGGCGGTCGATCGGCACCATCAGCCAATCAACCGCCTTACTTGCGGATGCGGATCAGTACACCGCGATCGGTGCTTAGATCTTGATCTCGATATCGACGCCCGCGGGCAGGTTCAAGCGCATGAGCATGTCGATGGTCTTTGAATCGGGATCCAACACATCGATCATGCGGTTGTGCGTGCGGATCTCAAAATGCTCGTGCGAGTCTTTGTCGATGAAAGTCGAGCGGCGAACCGTGAACTTCTCGATCTTGGTGGGCAGGGGCACGGGGCCAACTACACGCGCGCCGCTGCGTTCCGCCGTCTCAACAATCCGCTTGGCAGACTGGTCGAGTACGCGGTGGTCATACGCCTTCAAACGAATCCGAATCCGCTGTTTAGCCATTTCTATCCACCTAATCCAAAATCTTGGTGATGACGCCAGCGCCGACGGTCAGGCCGCCTTCGCGAATGGCGAAC
>ERZ1649853.467-NODE-467-length-17277-cov-18.570840_pt1 | contig 17277 bp, 13 predicted proteins | sample MGYA00575353_ERZ1649853 | MGnify/ENA primary metagenome ERZ1649853 (study PRJEB40853, sample SAMN11349654) | freshwater sediment metagenome | isolation source: river sediment | host: Sediment | place: India: Okhla Barrage, New Delhi | collected 2017-02-21 ...
CGGGGACGGGGACCGAGGCGACGCGGAACGCCGTCCTCGGCGAGCGGGGGAGCGCCGGGTACAAGCGCAGCTTCCGCCACGAGGCGCTCGTCGCGCGGTACGCGGTCGTGGACCCCGATCTCCTCGAGAGCTGTTCTTCCGAGCTGATCGCGGCGGACGGGATGGACGCGCTGACGCAGCTCCTCGAGGCGTACGTCTCGATCCGCGCGAACCCGTTCTCGGATGCGCTCGTCGAGAGCGGGCTCCTGGCGGCGCGCGACGGGCTCCTCCCGTGGTTCGAGGGGACGGCGGATCCCCGCGAGGCGCGGGAGCGGATGGCCTGGGCGTCGCTCCTCTCCGGGATCGCCCTCGCGCAGGCGGGGCTCGGCGCGGTGCACGGCCTCTCGCCTCCGCTCGGGTCGCTCTTCCCGATCGCGCACGGGGTCGTGTGCGGCACGCTCGTCGCCGCGGCGACGGCGGCGAACCTCGCGGCGCTCCGCGCCCGGGACCCCGGAAGCCCCGCGATCGCGAAGTACGCGAGGGCTGCGGAGATCCTCTCCGGGAGGCCGTCGGGGGCGGACGGCCTCGTGGCGCTCCTTCGCGGCTGGACCGAGAGGCTTCGCCTTCCGCGGCTCGGCGCGTTCGGCGTGACCGAGGCCGACCTGCCGCGGATCGTCGCCGGCTGCCGCGGGGCGAGCATGCGCACGAACCCGGTCGAGCTGACGGACGCCGAGGTCGCGGCGATCGTGCGGGCGAGGATCTGAGGGGCCGGTCGGTCAGTACGAGGTCGAGTCGAGCCGGACCTTCCCGCGGAACGTCCGGTAGACGGCGATCGTGTAGGCGAGGACGAGCGGCATCCCGATCCCCGCGAGGATCAGCATGATCGTCAGCGTCTTCGGCGACGAGGCGGCGTTGCGGATCGTCAGCGCGCGCGCAGGATCCGCCGCCGCGACGAGGTTCGGGTACATCCCGATCCCCGCGGTCGCCAGGAGGCCCGCGATCACGACGCAGGAGGCGAGGAACGCCCTCCCGTCCTTGCCTCGGAACGCCGCGCGCGGGATGCAGGCGATGGCGAGGAGCGTCAGGACCGGCACGGCGAAGAGGAAGGGGCGCGCCGCGATCCCGTCCCACATCCTGGGGACGCGGACGATCGTCACGACGGTCGCCGCGACGTAGCAGATCGCGAAGACGAGGATCGCGTTCCGGGCCCAGCGGCGCGCCGTCGCCTGGAGGTCCCCCTCGGTCTTGAGCGCCAGGTAGAGGGCGCCGTGCATCGTGAACAGCGCGACCGTCGTCACGCCGATCAGGAGCGCGTAGGGGCTCAGCAGCGTGAAGAACGAGCCCGAGTACTCCCCCGAGGCGTCGATCGGGATGCCGCGGATCGCGTTCCCGAAGGCGACGCCCAGGAGCAGGGCGGCGGCGACGCTCCCGACGGAGAAGCCGGCGTCCCACGCGTTCCGCCAGCGCGGCGACTCCCGCTTCCCCCGGAACTCGATCGAGACGGCGCGGAAGATCAGCGCGAAGAGGAGCAGGATCATCGCCAGGTAGAAGCCGGAGAAGACCGTCGCGTACACGACCGGGAAGGCGGCGAAGAGCGCGCCGCCGCCGGTGACGAGCCAGACCTCGTTCCCGTCCCAGACCGGGCCGATGGCGTTGAGCAGGATCCGCCGGTGCTCGTCCTTCCGCGCCAGGAGGTGCAGCGCCCCGACGCCCAGGTCGAACCCGTCGAGGATCGCGTATCCCGCGAGCAGCACGCCGACCAGAAGGAACCAGATCGTGTTGAGGTCCATGGTCACGCCCCGGCGCGGCCCGCGCCGAGGTCCTCCTCGAGCGGGCCGTGCTCGATCTTCTTCCGGAGAAGGAACAGGAAGACGAGGAGGAGCAGGAGGTAGACCAGCGTGAACCCGACGAGGGAGATCCAGACCTCGACCGCGCCGACCGAGCGCGAGATCCCCTCGCTCGTGCGCATCAGGCCGTAGACGATCCAGGGCTGGCGCCCGACCTCGGCCGTCATCCAGCCGAGCTGGTTGGCGATCTGCGGGCCGGCTGCCGCGAAGACGAGCGCCCAGAGCACGGGGCGGTACGAGAGCAGCTTCCCGCGCCAGTCGAGGAAGGCGGCGAGGAGCGAGAGGGCGATCAGCGCCATCCCGATCCCGACCATCGCGTGGAACGCCTGGAACACGATCTGGACCGGCGGGCGGTCGCCGGGCGGGAACGCCCGGAGCCCGGTCACGGGGGCCGAGGCGTCGCCGAAGGCCATCCAGCTCAGCATCCCCGGGAGCCGGATCCCGACGACGTGCTCGTTCTCCTCGTCCACCCAGCCGAGGAGGGTCAGCGCCCCCGGCTCGCCGTCGGGGTACACGCCCTCGAAGGCCGCGAGCTTCGCCGGCTGATTCCGCGCGACCCCCTTGGCGCTCCGGTCGCCCGTGGCGAGGGAGAGGAGCGAGGCGGCCACCGCAACGGCCAGGCCGACCCGCATCGAGGCGCGGACGAAGCCGGTGTGCCTCCCCTTCAGCGCGTACCAGGCGGCGACCGCGAGGACGAGGAACGCCCCGGCCTGCCAGGCGCCGACGAGGGTGTGGGTCAGCCGGTCCACGGTCGAGGGGTTGAAGACGAGGGCCCAGAAGTCGGTGATCTCGGCGCGCCGGCGCCCGGCCTCGCCGACCAGGTGGTATCCCGCGGGGGTCTGCATCCAGGAGTTGGCGACGACGATCCAGACGGCGCTCAGGTGCGCGCCGAGGCAGACCATGACGGTCGAGAAGAAGTGGGTCTTCGGGCCGACCCGGCTCCAGCCGAACAGCAGGATCGCGAGGAAGCCGGACTCGAGGAAGAAGGCGAAGATCCCCTCGGCGGCGAGGGGGCTGCCGAAGACGTCGCCGACGAAGCGCGAGTAGGCGGCCCAGTTCGTGCCGAACTCGAACTCCAGCACGATCCCGGTCGCGACCCCCAGGGCGAACGTCAGGGCGAAGACCTTCGTCCAGAACCTCGCCGCCTGGAGGTAGGCCGGCTTCCCGGTGCGCAGGTGGAGGGCCTCGAGGACGACGAGCACGATCCCGAGGCCGATCGAGAGCTGCGGGAAGATGTAGTGGAAGCCCGCGGTCAGGGCGAACTGGAGGCGCGCGAGAAGTTCCAGGCTCATGAGAGACGCCCCGACCCCGATGCGAAGGCCGCGGGACCCCCGGGGGGCCCGCCGGCGGCGATAGGACACCACAGCCGCGGGAGCGCTGTCAATCGCCGCGGGGCCGGACGGAACGAGGGCCGCCCGGTCCCGCGCCGTCGAGGTGCGAGGCGATCCTCGCGACGAGGCGGCTCGCCCCTGCGGCGAACGTCTCCGGGTCGGGGAGGAGGCTGACGACGAGCCACCCCTCCGAGGGGAAGTCGAAGAAGTACCCGGGATGCACGGCGACGCCGTCCCGCTCCAGGAGATCGAGCGCGAGGCGCTCCTCCGCGACGACGGCGGGGAATCGGACGAGGGCGCTCCATCCGCCCTCGGGCGGCGGGGCCGCGAGGGCGGGGACGGCCGAGACGGCGCGCGAGAGGACGCCGAGGTTCGCGAGGCATCGCTCGCGGATCGCGCGGCGCACCGCCGCCCCCGCGGAGAGGAGGAGCGGCAGGGCGAGCTGGACGGGGGTCGCGACGGAGAGGTAGTTGTCCGCGAGGAACTCGAGGCGGGAGAGCGCCTCCTCGACGACGGGCGCGGGGCCCGAGGCGACGATCCACGACAGCTTGAGCTGGGGGAGGCCGACCGACTTCGAGAGGCCGCCGAGAGCGAAGGTCAAGACGTCCGTCTCCGCCGCGAGGGTCGGGGGGGGATCGGGGCGGGAGAGCGGGTAGTCGAGGAACACCTCGTCCACGATCAGCGCCGCTCCCGCGCCCCGGCAGGCTTCCCGCAGGTCCTCCGCTCCCCGCGCGTCGAGGAACGACCCGGTCGGGTTGTTCGGGTGCACGGCGATCACGGCGCGGACCCGGCCGGGCAGGGGGCCGTCGAGAGCGGGCCGGAAGCCGTCGGCGGGGTCGAGGAGATACGGGACGGCGCGCACGCCGTCGAGGGCGGCGAGGTGCTCGAACAGCGGGTACGAGGGGACGGGGACGAGGACCGCGTCCCCCGGGTCGCACAGGAGCTTGAAGAGGAAGGAGTATGCTTCGCTCGAAGAGGCGGTCAGGACGATGCGGCGCGGGTCCACCTCCGCCGCGCGCCGGCGGTAGTCGGCGGCGACGGCGCCTCTCGCGGCCTCGATCCCGCTGGGATCGGGCCGGTAGAGAAGCCCGGAGGGGCGGGAGAGGGGCGCGAGGAGGTCCTCGGGGTACGGGATCCCGCACGCCGTCGGGTTCGAGACGGTCAGGTCGAAAGGAGCCGGGGCCCGGCGCCTGCGCTCGGCGAGGGCGTTCGGACGGAGGTCGGAAGGAACGCGACGGGAGAACACGCCCCATTGTGGCACGACGCGCCGGCCGCGGCGGAGCGGCGCGGGAGTTGACGATCGCGGGCGCGGAACTACCTTTTATTCTCTCGAGAGGGCCCCATGCCCGTTTCCGGAAACCTGGCCAGCATGTCGCTCACGGATCTCCTCCAGTGGGCGGGAAGATCGAGCAAGACCGGGACGCTCGAGCTCGAGCGGAACGGCGTCCGGAAGCGGATCCATTTTCGAAAGGGGCGCCTGACGTCCTGCTCGTCCGACGACCCCGCGACGCTCCTCGGACAGTTCCTCCTCTCCCGCGGGAAGATCACGACGGAGCAGCTCCGGGATGGGCTGGCGGCCCAGCACGCGACCGGGGAGAGCCTGGGCAAGATCCTCGTCGGGAAGGGGGTGCTGACCCCCGCCGAGCTCAAGGCGCAGATCGCGGCGAAGGCCGAGGAGACGGTCTTCGGCCTGTTCGACTGGCCGGACGCGTCGTTCCGCTTCGACGACGAGACGCCGCCGGACCCGTACGGGATCGAGGTGGATCTCCTCGTCGAAGACGTGCTCCTCCACGGCCTCAAGCGGTACGACGAGATGCGGAGGCTCCGGGAGGCCTTCCCCGACCGGACGCTCGTCCTCCGCCGCACCGGACAGCCGCTGCCGCCGGAGGTCTCCCAGGTTCGCGCCGCGCGCGAGATCTTCGAATCGATCGACGGGACGCGGTCGCTCGAGGAGATCCTCCTCCACGCGCACGCGACCGAGTACGTGGCCCTCCAGTTCCTGTACCAGCTGAAGCGGCACGGGCTGATCGAGATCCCGCAGGCGCCCGGCGCGCGGGGGGCGGAGCATCCTCCCGCTCCCGGTCCCGCGGCGCCCCCGCCGGCCGGCGGCGGTCCCGGGGCCGCGGCGCCCGGGATCGGCGCCAGGATCGCCGACGCGCTCGAGAAGCTCGCGGGGGGCGATCCCGAGTCCGCGCTCGAGATCCTGTCGGCGGCCCATCGCGATCACCCCGGCGAGGCGTCGCTGCGCGCGCTGATCGGGAAGGCCGAGACGGCCTTCCGCGAGGCGGCCATGCGCATCGTCGGCCCCGCGAAGATCCCGGTGATCGCCGTGCCCCCGGAGCACGCCCTCCGCCAGGGGCTCTCGCCGCTCGAGTCCTACCTCCTCACGGTCATCGACGGGAAGAACGACGTGCGGTCGATCCTGTGGGTCGCCCCGTTGCGCGAGCTCGACGTCCTGCGCGGGCTGAAGCGTCTCCACGAGCGGGGCATCATCCAGTTCCGCTAGCGCCCCGGCCGTCCGGTTGTACGATCGTAGCCGATGAGCCCCGAGGCCACGCCGTCCCGCCCGACCTGGCGCTGCGCCCTCCGGGGCAACGTGCTCGCCGTCGGGATCGTCAGCCTCCTCACCGACCTCTCGAGCGAGATGGTCTATCCGCTCCTCCCGACCTTCGTGCTCGGACTCGCCCCGGCGGGGGGCGCGGCGCTGTGGGTCGGGCTCATGGAGGGGATCGCAGAGACGACGGCGAGCCTCTTGAAGCTGGCGTCGGGGCGCCTGAGCGACGCCCTGCGCCGCCGCAAGGTCCTGGTCGTCGTCGGCTACGGCCTCTCGACCGTCTGCCGCCCGCTGACGGCGCTGGCCGGTGCGGCCTGGCACGTCGTCCTCCTGCGGTTCGCGGACCGCGTCGGCAAGGGGATCCGGACCTCGCCGCGCGACGCGCTCCTGGCGGACTCGGTGGACGCCGGGAACCGCGGCCTCGCCTTCAGCTTCCACCGCGCCATGGACCACGCGGGGGCCGTGCTCGGCCCGCTCGCGGCGGCGGGGCTGCTGTGGGCCTGGCTCGGCGGCGCGATCTGGGGGGCGCCCGCCGGGGCGGCGGCGCCGGAGGCGATGGCGGCCCTGCGGCGCGTCTTCGCGATCTCGCTCGCGCCGGGGCTGCTCGTGATGGCGGCGCTCCTGGCTTTCGTGCGCGAGACCGCGCCGCCGGAGGCGGGGAGGCGCGCGGCGCGCGACGGCGGGCGCCTGCCGGGGAGGTTCCGCGCGTACGTCGCCTCCGTGACGATCTTCGCGCTCGGGAACAGCTCCGACCTGTTCCTCCTGCTCTACGGCCAGACCCGCTTCGGGATCGGCATCGGCGGCGCGATGGCGCTCTGGCTCGCGCTGCATCTCTCGAAGATGGCGTTCAGCCTCCCGGGCGGGTGGCTCTCGGACCGCTTCGGCCGCCGCGGCGTGATCCTGACCGGCTGGGCGTTCTACGCCCTCGTCTATCTCGGGATGGCGCGCGTCTCGACGATCGAGGGGTTCTGCGCCCTCTTCGTCGCGTACGGGTTCTACTACGGGATGACCGAGGGGGCGGAGAAGGCGATGGTCGCCGACTTCGTCGCGAGCGAGCGGCTCGGGACCGCGTACGGCCTCTACCACGGGGCCGTGGGCCTCGCGGCGCTGCCGGCGAGCCTCGTCTTCGGAGCGATCTGGAGCGCGGCCGGGCCGCGCGTCGCGTTCGGGATCGGCGCCGCGCTCGCGGGCGTCGCCGCCGTCCTCCTCGCGTTCGTCTCGCCGGGGAGGCGCCCGTGATCGAGATCGCGCCGGGCGTCGCGATCGGCGACGACGAGATCCGGTTCTCCGCCTCGCGGAGCGGCGGCCCCGGCGGGCAGCACGTCAACAAGGTCGCGACGCGGGTGGCGCTCCGCTTCGACCTCGAGGGCTCCCCCTCGCTCACGCCCGAGCAGAAGGCGCGGATCCGGAAGCGCCTCGGCGCGCGGGTCGCCTCGGACGGGACCGTCCGGGTCGTGTCGCGGCGGCACCGGAGCCAGCACGCGAACCGCGTCGCGGCCCTCGGCAGGCTCATCGAGCTGCTGCGGGAGGCGCTGCGGCCCGAGATCCCGAGGAGGCCGACGGCGGTCCCCGCCCCCGAGAGGGAGCGGCGGCTCGAGGCGAAGCGGAAGCGCGCGCTGCGCAAGCGCGAGCGGTCGGGAGGCGGGGAGGAAGGCTGACCGGGGCCGGGCTCAGTCTCCCGGCTCGCACAGCTCCACGAGGACGCCCCCGCTCGCGGCGGGGTGGAGGAACGCGATCCTCGTGCCGTGCGCGCCGCCGCGCGCCTTCCGGTCCACGAGCGGGACCGAGGCCGCCGCCAGCGCCTCGAGGCGCTCGGAGAGGCGGTCCGTCGAGAACGCGAGGTGGTGGAGCCCCTCCCCCCGCTTCTCGAGGAAGCGGGCGACGGGGGAGTCCTCCGACGTCGGCTCCAGGAGCTCGATCCGGACCTCGCGGCCCGGGGCGCCCACGAGGAAGGCGGCGACCCGGACCTTCTGCTCGGGCACGGTCTCGATCCCGGCGAAGCGGGCGCCGAGCGTCCGCTCGTAGAAGCCCCGCCGGGACTCGATCGAGCGGACGGCGATGCCGACGTGGTCCAGGGCGCGGGCCTCGATCATGGCGCTCCCTCCGGGGCGGCGGTCCGCCCGGTCTAGGGACGGATCTCCACGTGCTCGCCGAACACCCGGCGCAGCACCCCGCAGATCTCGCCGATCGAGGCGTAGGCCCGGACGGCGTCGAGGATCCGCGGCACGAGGTTCTCCGTTCCGCGCGCGGCCGCCTCGAGCGCGGCGAGCGCCTCCCGGACCCGCGCGCCGTCGCGGGAGGCCCGCACGCTGCGGAGCTTCTCGACCTGGCTTCTCGCGACCGACTCGTCCACGCGGAGGAGCGGCGTCTCGGGCTCCCGCTCGGCGCGGAACCGGTTGACGCCGACGACGATCCGCTCGCCGCTCTCGACCGACTGCCCGTACCGGTAGGCGGCGTCCTCGATCTCCCTCTGGATGAAGCCGCGCTCGATCGCCGCGACGACGCCGCCCATCTCGTCCACCCGGCGGATGTACGAGAGCGCCTCCTCCTCGAGGCGGTCGGTCAGGCTCTCGACGAAGTAGCTGCCGCCCAGCGGGTCGATCGTGTCCGCGACGCCGGACTCGTGGGCGAGGATCTGCTGCGTCCTGAGGGCGATGGTCACCGACTCCTCCGTGGGGAGGGAGAGGGCCTCGTCGCGGGAGTTCGTGTGGAGCGACTGCGTGCCGCCGAGCACCGCGGCGAGGGCCTGGATCGCGACGCGCACGACGTTGTTGTCCGGCTGCTGGGCGGTCAGCGTCACGCCGCCGGTCTGCGTGTGGAACCGGAGCATCCGGCTCTTCGGGTCCTTCGCGCCGAACCGCTCCTTCATGATGCGCGCCCAGAGCCGCCGCGCCGCGCGGAACTTCGCCACCTCCTCGAACAGGTCGGTGTGGGCCGCGAAGAAGAAGGCGAGGCGGGGGGCGAAGTCGTCCACCGCGAGCCCGGCCGCGATCGCGGTCTCGACGTAGCAGATCGCGTCGGCGAGCGTGAAGCCGATCTCCTGCGCGGCGGTCGCGCCGGCCTCGCGGATGTGGTAGCCGCTGATCGAGATCGAGTTCCACTTCGGCACGCTCCGCGTGCAGAAGGCGAAGAGGTCGGAGACGAGCCTCAGGGACGGCTTCGGCGGGAAGATGTAGGTCCCGCGCGCCACGTACTCCTTCAGCACGTCGTTCTGGATCGTCCCCTCGAGCTTCTCGGAGGGGACCCCCTGCTTCTCCGCCACTGCGACGTACATCGCGAGGAGGACGGCCGCGGTCGAGTTGATCGTCATCGACGTGCTCACCCGGTCGAGGGGGATCCCGTCGAAGAGCGTCTCCATGTCGGCGAGCGTGTCCACCGCCACGCCGACCTTTCCGACCTCGCCGAGGGACTCCGGCGCGTCCGAGTCGTACCCGATCTGGGTCGGGAGGTCGAACGCCACCGAGAGCCCCGTCGTGCCCTGCCCCAGGAGGTACTTGTACCGGAGGTTCGACTCCTCGGCGGTCGCGAAGCCGGCGTACTGGCGCATCGTCCAGAGGCGCCCGCGGTACATCGTCGGCTGCACGCCCCGGGTGTAGGGGTAGGAGCCGGGGAAGCCGATCCGCTCGCAGTACGACTCGAGCGATCCGGCCTCCGGGACGCAGAGGCGCTCGACCTCGCGCCCCGAGGCGGTCGCGAAGCGCGGGCTCCTCTCCGGGAGCCGCTCGCAGGCCTTGCGCGCGGCGGCCTCGTACGCCTTCCGAGCCTCCTCGATCTTCGCGTAGGGATCCGACATGGAGCCTCCGTCCCGCCTCACGCGCGCGCGGCAAGGAGACGATCGAGCGTCGAGAGGATCGTCTTCGCGGGCGTTCCGGGGCCGAACACGGCGGCGACCCCCATCGCCTCGAGGCCGGGGACGTCCTCGGGGGGGATCGTGCCGCCGCCGAAGACGAGGATGTCCGAGGCCCCCTTCTCCCGCAGGAGCTCGATGACGCGGGCGAACAGGACGTTGTGCGCGCCCGAGAGGAGCGACAGGCCGATCGCGGCGACGTCCTCCTGGATCGCCGACTCGACGATCTGCTCCGGCGTGCGGCGGATGCCCGAGTAGATCACCTCGAAGCCGGCGTCGCGGAGCACCCTCGCGACGTACTTCGCGCCGCGGTCGTGCCCGTCGAGGCCCGGCTTGCCGACGAGGATCCGGATTCTCCTTCCCTGCTTCCCCGCGAGGCTCATGTTCCCCCTTCCCGGGACCAGAGTAAGGCATCGGGGAAGCCGTTTCCACAGGATCCGCGCCCGCGCTCGACAACCCGGATCGCCGTGGTACCCTTTCGGCGACCACGCACAGGAGGATCGAGAATGACGAGAAACGCATGCTTCCGGATCGCGATGACGGTGCTCGCTTGCGCGGCCTTCTCCGCGGCGGCCGCGGGGGACGTCGGGCTCGAGAGCTGGGGTCCCCGCGTCGGGGCGACCGACGATCCGGACCAGATCGTGGCGGGCGTCCACTTCGACATGGGCGAGATCGCGCCCCACATCCGGTGGCAGCCGAACTTCGAGATCGGGTTCGGCGACGACTGGAAGTCCCTGTCCGGGAACGTGCTCTTCGCGTACTACTTCGGCCGGCAGGGCCGGTTCCAGCCGTACGCCGGGGGCCAGCTCGCGATCGTCTACTTCGATCACGACGAGGACGCCTTCGACGACCGGTCGGACGGGAACACGGAGTTCGGCTTCGATGCGGTCGGAGGGTTCGAGTTCCCCCTCGGCTCCGCCACCCGCATGCTGTTCGAGCTCCAGCTGGGCTTCGGCGACATCCACGACGCCAAGATCGTAGCCGGCTGGAAGTTCTGACCGAGCGCCACGCGCCGGACATGGGTTCGCCGCGCGCGGGCGGGTCGTGATCCGGCTCCGGCGCGAATTCGCCGCGCGCCGCAGGGATCCTCCCCCGGCGCGGGCGCGGGGAGCGAGACCATGCGCATCGGCATCCCGTACGAAACGCACCGCCACGAGCACCGCGTCGGGCTGACGCCCCTCGGCGTGTCGCGGCTCCGGGGCCTCGGCGCCGAGGTCTTCGTGCAGCACGACGCGGGGCGCGAGGGCCACTTCACCGAGCAGAACTACGTCGAGGCGGGGGCGAAGATCGTCCACGACCGCGAGGAGATCTACGGGCGCTCGGACCTCGTGTGCAAGGTCGGGACGGTCACCGAGGAGGAGGCCCGGATGTTCCGGCAGGGCGCCGCCGTCGCGGGCTTCATGCACGTGTCGGTGATGCCGCGCGAGGCGATCCGGGCGCTGATCGAGCGCAAGGTGACGCTCCTCGGCTGGGAGCAGGTCGAGGACGCCCAGGGGGCCCACCCCGTGCGGCGCGCGATGTCGGAGATCGCGGGGCAGATGGCCATCCAGTGGGTGGCGCGCCTGCTGCAGTTCGAGGCGGGAGGGCGGGGGATCATCCTCGGGAACGTTCCCGGGATCGCCCCCGCCACGGTCGTGATCCTGGGGGCGGGGGCGGTCGGCTGGTCGGCCGCGCGCGCCGCGCTCGCCCTGAAGGCGCACGTCGTCGTGCTCGACGCCGATATGGCCCGGCTCCGGCGGGCCATGGAGCACGGCTGCGGCCACGCCGTGACGGCGATCGCCAGCCTCAAGGGCCTCCGGCGCTTCATCCCGATCGCGGATGCGGTCATCGCGGCGGCGAGCGCGCCCGGCGGCGGGGCTCCCTTCCTCGTTGCCGAGGATCTGGTCGAGCAGATGAAGCCGGGCTCCGTGATCCTCGACCTCGCGATCGACGAGGGCGGCTGCGTCGAGACGAGCCGGCCCACGACGCTGGACAATCCCACGTACAAGGTCCACGGCGTCACGCACTTCTGCGTTCCCAACATGACCGCCGACGTGCCCCGGACCGCCTCCCGCGCGCAGACGCTCGCCTCGCTCCCCTTCCTCGAGAAGATCGCGGCGCACGGGCTCGACGAGACGCTCCGCGCCGATCCGGGGCTCGCGCGCGGCGTCTGCCTGTACCGCGGCCGTGTGTTGCACGACGTGGCCGCGCACGCCCTGGGGATCGCTCCCGCCCGACTCGAGGACATCCTCCAAGGCTGAGAGCAGGGAGAACCGCCATGCAGTGGCTCGACGACTACAAGAAGAAGCTCTCGACCGCCGAGGAGGCCGTCCGGCTCGTCGAGAGCCGCAACCGGGTCTACTACGGCGGGAACGCCGCGATCCCCCGCGCCCTGGTGCACGCCCTGGCGGACCGGTACCTCGAGCTTGAGAACGTGCAGCTCGTGCACGTGCTCCTGCTCGGGGAGGACCCCCTGAGCCGTCCCGAGATGGAGGGGCACTTCCGGCACAACTCGCTCTTCGTCGGTCCCGCCGACCGCGACGCGGTGAACGAGGGCCGGGCCGACTACGTGCCGGTGTTCCTGCACCAGATCCCGAGGCTGTTCCACGAGAGGATCATCCCGATCGACGTCGCCATGGTCCAGGTCTCGACGCCGGACGAGCACGGGTTCATGAGCTTCGGCGTCGAGGTCATGGCGGCCCGCGCGGCGTGCCGCGGGGCCCGGCGGGTCATCGCGCAGGTCAACGAGAACATGCCGCGGGTCCTCGGGGACTCCTTCATCCACGTGAACCGTGTGGACCGGATCGTCGAGGCGCACGAGCCGCTCCCGCAGCTCGACCCGAAGCCGCCGACGGAGGTCGAGCGCCGCATCGGCGCGCACATCCGGGCGCTGATCACGGACGAGGCGACGCTCCAGATGGGGATCGGAGGGATCCCCGACACCGTGTACGAGATGCTCGACGGCCTGCGGGATCTCGGCATCCACACGGAGATGCTCTCGGACGGGGCGATGCGCGCCATCGAGCGCGGCATCGTCACCGGAGCCGCGAAGACGATCCATCCCGGCAAGGCGGTGATCACCTTCGCGCTCGGCTCGAAGAGCCTCTACGACTTCCTCGACAACAACCCCCTGATCGAGGCGCACCCCGTCGAGCACGTCAACGATCCGTTCGTCATCGGCCAGCAGGACAACTTCATCGCCATCAACTCGGCGATCGAGGTGGACCTCACGGGCCAGGTCTGCTCGGACTCGATCGGCAGGCGGATCTACTCCGGGTTCGGGGGACAGGTGGACTTCATCCGCGGCGCCGCGCGCTCGAAGGGGGGGAAGCCGATCATCGCGCTCCCGTCGACGGCGAAGGGGGTCTCGCGGATCGTTCCCGAGCTGAGGCCGGGCGCCGGCGTCGTCACGTCGCGGGCGGACGTCCACTTCGTCATCACGGAGCACGGCGTCGCGCACATCTTCGGGAAGAACCTGCGGCAGAGGACCGAGGCGCTCATCTCGATCGCGGCGCCCGAGCATCGCGACGAGCTGGAGAGGGCGGCGAAGGGCCGGAAGTTCCTTCCCTGAGGCGCGAGGCGCGCGCCGAGGAAAGCAGCGGGGGGCGCGGCGGGACGGGGCTCCGTTTCGGTGGCGCGTCCCGAGTCGCGACCTTCTCGGGCCCCGGCATCGCGCCGGGGTGCCACCTCCGGTCGGCGGGAGCCCGGTCCGGCCACGCCCCCCGGGGGGAGCGAATCAGGGGCGGGTCGCGGCGAGGACCACGAGCGGCCCCGCGACGGATCCCGCCTCCACGGCGTCGATTTCCTTGCCCTCCGCGAGCACGAACGTCGTGCTGCGGTCCGACAGGCTCGCCGCGGGCAGCACGTAGCCGACCAGCTCGAGCCGGCCGAAGAAGTCCCTGTGAAACACGACGAGCGGGGCGGAGTCCCTCGAGACCTCGCTCGGCCTGCGCCGGCTGGCGAGCAGGCCGATCGGCCGTCCGTTGACGTAGGTCTTGTGGAGCGAGGTCACGGGCGACAGCGCGAGGGAGTCGCAGAGCGTCAGCGTGCCCGCGGGGTAGAGACCGCCATCGGGAAGAAAGACCGGCGCGTCCGTCCGCACCCGCACGCAGCCCGAGGCGGCGTGCAGGAGCCCGGGCGCCAGGGCGCAGGCGATCACGGCGGCCAGGATCGCGATCCGGCCGACCCCCAGCCCTCCTTGCGCGTTCTTTTCGATCATCCCCCACCTCCGATCAGCCTGTCTCTCGACCCGTGCCCTGGGGCTTCGAGTTGGGCCGCCCCCGGAGATCGCAAGCGCCGGGCCTTCCCCGCGCGCAGCCTGACGAGGGATCCAACCGGTTCGTTTCCTTGAGCTTGCGCCCAGACCCATCCTCCGGGTCGCTCCGCCTCTTTGTCTCGGAAGCGAGACATGAAGCGTCGACGAGGGTCCGTCAAGTATCTCAATGTTCGAAGGTTGCGCTCGAAACGCCCCATTCTTGCCGATTCGTATCGGAAGTGAGACACGGGCGGATCGGCTCTTTACGCTGCGGCTCGTCCTGGTTTACGATCCGGCCATGGGGAGCGAAGACCGCTCTCGCGACCGGTACCTTCACCGGCGGATTCTCGGCGAGGGGAGCGGGGGGCGTGTCTGGCTCGTCGAGGACCTCCTGCGCCCCGGCTCGAGGCTCGCCCTCAAGGAGCTGCACGGGAAGGGCGCGGAGGACCTCCGGCACGAGGAGGAGCTGCGGCGGGAGTTCGCGACGCTCGCCTGCCTCAAGCACCCCAGCCTCGTCGAGGTCCACGAGTTCGACACGTCGCCCGAGTCGGGGCTCCCGCGATTCACGCTGGAGTTCATCCAGGGACGGAGCGTCGTGGACGCGGTCGGGCACGAGGGGCCGGAAGCTCTTCTCCCGCTCGCGGCGGAGGCGCTCCGCGCGCTCGCGTTCCTCCACGACTTCGGGCTGATCCACCGGGACCTCAAGCCCGGCAACCTCCTCGTGCGGGATCGCCCGAAGCTCGGCTGCCGGCTCGTCCTCGTGGACTTCGGTCTCGTCCACCCCGCCGACTCGGAGCCGCTGGAGGCGCGGCACGCGAGGGGAACGCTGCCGTACATGGCGCCGGAGCTGTTCCGCAACGAGGTCCCCTCCGCGCGCTCCGATCTCTACGCGCTCGGCGCCGTCCTGCACGAGGCGATCCACGGCCGTCCCCCGTCGGTTCCCGCCGAGAGGGATCTCTCCCGCTTCGTCCGCGACGTGTCGGAGGGGCGCCGCGCGAGGCCGCCGCTCCCCCCAGGCTTCCCGCGGGGGATCGCGCCGTGGCTCGAGGAGATGCTCGCGCCGGACGCTGCGGAGAGGCCGGCGAGCGCGCGAGAGGCGCTCGCGCGGCTCAACGATTCCTGCGCGACTCGCTTTCCCGCGGAGACCCCGGCGAGCCGGGCGGCGCGCCTCCTGTCGGGGCCGCCCGCCGAGCGGCGCGGGGCGATCGAGGAGCTGTGGGGGGCGCTCGACCCCGGCGCCGGCCCGCGCGTCGTCTGGCTGACGGGAGGGCCGGGCTCCGGCAAGACCCGCGTCCTGCGCTGGCTCGAGGCGGAGGCCGTTCTCCGCGGGTGGCGGGTCGAGTGCGCGGGCGATCGCCTGCCCGTCGCGCTGGGCGAGCTGCGCGCCTCCGCGAGCTCCCGGCCCACGCTCGTCCTGATCGACGAGGCCGACTCGGCCGGGGGGCCGGTCGCGGAGGCGCTCGACCGGGTGGCCAGGGAGGCGGAGCGGCCGCCGCTGCAGGTCGTCGCGTCGCTCCGGGCCGGGCCGATCCGGAGCTCCGCGCTCCGGAAGCTGTTCGAGGACACGGGAACGGTCCCGACGCTGCGGCGCGTGGATCTCGGGCGCCTCGACGTGGAGGGGATCCGCGCCATGGCCGTCCGCGCGACCGGCGGGGAGGTCTCCGAGGAGCGCGTGCGGCGGCTGCACGAGGCGTCCGAGGGGCTTCCGGCGGTCGCCGAGGCGCTCCTGATCGAGGGCGTCTGGGAGCGGGGCCCCCGGGCCGAGTCGGGGCGGGCCCCCGGCGCGGGGGCTGCGAGCCGCCTCGACATGCTGTCGCCCGCGGCGCGGGCCTGGCTCGAAGCGCTCGCCGTGCTGCGCCGCGATGCCCGGGATCCGGACGTGGCGGAGCTCGCCGGCCTCCCGCCCGCCGACGCGCTGGCGGCGGCGGAGGAAGCGGCCGGCGCGGGGCTGGCATTCCGGCGCTCGGGGCGATGGCGGGCCGATTCGACGGCGCTCGTCGAGCGCCTCCTCTCCGGCCTGGAACGGGAGCGGCGGCGCTCCCTGCACCGATCGGCGGCGCAGGCGCTGACGCGGTCCGCGGGCGAGGAGGCGGACCCGTGGCTCCTCGCGCGGCTGTGGCTCGAAGCCGGGGAGCGGGCCCGGGCGATCGAGGAGGCGCTCCGCGCCGCGGACCGCTCGCTCCTCGACGGCGACCCCGCCGAGGCGGCCGAGAGGCTTTCGCAGGCGGTGCGCTGGATCGGGCGGTCGCGAGACGCGCGGCGCGACGCCCGCATGCGCCAGGGGAAGGCGCTCTGCGCCGCGGGGCTGCACGGCGCGGCGGCGCGCGCGTTCGGCGCGGCGGCCTGGCTCGCCGGGAACGGGCCCGGGAAGGGGGAAGCGATGGCCCGGCAGGCCCTCGCCCTCGTGCAGGCGGGGCGGTTCCGGAGGGGGCTGGCGTGCGCCGGTCGCGCTGCGCGCCTCGCGGAGGGCGCGCCGGCCGCGCTCGCCGCGGCGCGGCGGGCCGCGGGGATCGCCCTCGCCCGCCAGGGGCGGGAGAGGGAGGCGATCCGGATGCTCCGCCGGGCCCTCGAGGTCGCGCGCTCGGGCGGGGACGCGTCGGCGGAGGCCGAGGTCCTCCAGGTGCTGGCGAGCTGCGAGGACCGGCTGGGAAGAGCGGAGGAGGCCCGCAAGAGCCTGCTCTCGGCGACCGAGATCCTGCGGCGCCGGCGGGACGCCGCGGCGGCGCCGGACGCGCGCGAGCTGAAGGCGGTCCTCGGGCTCGCCGTCCTCGAATCGCGAGCCGGGGCGCTGGACCGCGCGGCCGAGCTGCTCGAGGACGTTCGGCGCTCGGCGGCGGAGCGCGGGAGCCTGGACCTCCAGCAGAGCGCCCTCTCGCGGCACGCGTCCGTGGCGATCGACCAGGGGAGGCTCGACGCCGCGATGCGGCTCGCGGAGCAGGCGGCGGACCTCGCCCTCCACCTCGGCGATCCCAACCTCGTGCTCGTGGGGAGGGCGCGGCTCGCCGACGCGAGGATCCGCTGCGGCCGGGCGGGCGAGGCGGCGGCGCTCCTCCAGCGGACGCTCGACGCCCCGCTCGACCGCGTCGAGCCGGAGAACGCGGATTACGCGAGGATGCTCCTGGCCGACTCCTGGATGGAATCCGGCGGGGCGAGGGACGAGGCGGTCGCGACCCTGCTCTCCGGCTGTCTCGAGAGGTGCCGGAAGAGAGGCAAGACGCGGCCGTGGATGATGGCGCTCACGATCGAGATGGAGCGGCGATCGAGGCCGGTCTGCCCGGACCCGTTCGAGACGGTCGCCGCGGAGTACGAGCGGCTCGCGAGCGCTCCGGGCGCCGGCCCGGAGCCGGAGATCCGGGTCCGCGCGGGGCTCGCCGTCGCCGCCCGGCGGCTGGCGACGGGGGACCCCGAGGGGGCCGCCGCGGCGGCGAGCGCCGCGGCCGCGGTCGCCAGGGCGGCCGGCCATCCGGCGGTCGAGGCGCGCGCGC
>ERZ1649853.469-NODE-469-length-17277-cov-6.104750_pt1 | contig 17277 bp, 12 predicted proteins | sample MGYA00575353_ERZ1649853 | MGnify/ENA primary metagenome ERZ1649853 (study PRJEB40853, sample SAMN11349654) | freshwater sediment metagenome | isolation source: river sediment | host: Sediment | place: India: Okhla Barrage, New Delhi | collected 2017-02-21 ...
GTATTGATCGTGACCATCTGGATTGCAGTAATCGGCTTGAGTCCCTGGCTAATGGCTACGCGCACAGCGCGATTGACATGCCCTTCGTTCACAAGCGTTTCGGAATGTGAATCGTCGGTGCATAGGATAAAACGGTGCGGGTCCAACCCCATCTCGGTCACAGCTTTGATCTGTTTCGCCACGTCATGCCAGGCAGAAGCGAAGCGTAGCATCGGGCGCATACCCTGCCGGACACGTTCCACAGCATCTTCCAGGCGCGTGCCTTCATGGTCGTCCTCCGGACCGCCAGCTACATAGCCATGAAACGGCAGCCCCAAATCAGGAGCGGCGTAGTGCCCGCCGATCACCTTACCAGCTTGCCTGGCTTCCGCCATCTCGGCATGCATTTTTTCATCGCCGAGAAACACCCCAGGGAAATTCATCACCTCTCCTAGGCCGACAACCCCAGGCCAGGTGTTAGCTTCAGCAACTTCTTCGGGTCCAATGCTCGCGCCAGGTGTTTCCAACCCTGGAGCAGAAGGCACGCAAGACGGCACCTGCACCCAAACATGGATGGGTTGCACAGCGGCCTCATCGACCATGAGACGCACACCCTTCAAGCCAAACACATTCGCAATCTCGTGCGGGTCGATGAACATGCCGGTCGTGCCATGGGGAATGACCGCTCGCACAAACTCGGTGACGGTGAGCATGCCTGATTCAACATGCATGTGCCCATCAAGCAAGCCAGGCACCAAATAGCGTCCACCAGCATCGATCACCCTGGTCTGGCTGCCAATGGTATGAGAGGCATCCGGGCCGACAAAAGCAATACGCCTGCCTTTCACGGCAATATCGGTATGGGGAATCATTTCCCCTGATTGAACACAGACCCAGGTGCCATCCCGGATAACCATATCGGCGGGTATGCGTCCCATGGCTACATCCACAAGTGAACGGCTGATATCGAAATAAGAATTTGCCATTATTGTCTCTCCAATCATTGCCAGAATCGTCCTAGTGGATTACTCACCAGACACCAAGCGTTTGGCAGCCCGGTTATGCTTCTCTACCAATAAGGGCAGGTCGATGGTAACCAACTGCCCGTCCTTGACTACGTACTTGCCACCTACAATGGTGTTATCCACCTGCACGGGTGCACAGAAGACCAGTGCAGCTACAGGGTCATGCAAAGCGCCGGAAAATCCAAGGCGATCCAGGCGTACAGTGAAGAAATCGGCGCACTTACCAACTGCTAACGATCCCAGGTCGCTGCGTCCCAGGACTGAGGCGCTACCGCGGGTGGCAATCTCCAATGCCTGCCTGGCGGTCATCAGCGGCGTGGCAGACTCTCCAGATAGCGAGGCGCCCATTAAACCCGCACGGACACGCGCGGCGAGCATCGCCTGGCGCACTTCTTCCATCAGATTCGACCCATCGTTGCTGGCAGAACCATCCACACCCAAACCAACTTTCACACCCATGCGCAGCATATCCAGGATGGGAGCAATACCAGATGCCAGGCGCATATTCGAGGTGGGGCAATGTGCCACGCCGCAGCCAGTTTGCGCATACAAGGCAATTTCCTCTTGGGAGACATGCACCGAATGTGCGAACCAGACGTCGGGACCAATCCAGTTGACCACATCCATGTAGGCGACCGGGCGGAAGCCGACCCTTTGCAAGCAGAAGGCCTCCTCATCCTGGGTTTCCGCCAGGTGGGTATGCAGATGCACACCATATTCGCGTGCCAGAGAAGCACTGGAGCGCATCAAATCACGGGTAACGCTAAAAGGTGAGCAGGGAGCCAGAACGATTTGTGTCATAGCACCCGGGTTGGGATCGTGATATTGCTCGATTAGCCGTTGCGAGTCCTTGATTATAAATTCCTCGGTTTCTACAACACGGTCTGGCGGTAAGCCGCCCTTGCTCTCCCCCAGGCTCATCGAGCCACGCGAGGCATGCAACCTGACGCCAATCTCCAGGGCAGCCTGTATCTCATCGTCCAAACGGCTGCCATTTGGGAAGATATACAGATGATCAGAGGCAGCCGTACAGCCCGACAGCGCCAACTCTGCCAGGGCGGTTTGGGTGGACGTGTGAATGTCCTGCGGGGTGAGGCCAGCCCAGATCGGGTAAAGCGTTTTTAGCCAGTTGAACAGGTTGGCATCCTGCGCAGCAGGGACAGCACGCGTTAGGGTCTGGTAAAAATGGTGATGGGTGTTGATTAGACCAGGAAGCACCACCTGCCCACTGGCATCCAGGACTGCATCTGCTACTTCAGGCAGTTCGGCAGTCTGCCCTACCTGCTCAATGAAGCCATCACGGACAAAAAGACCACCGTCAGCGATCTCTCGACGGTGGTCATCCATGGTTACAAGGATTGCGGCATGCTTAATCAGAAGTGTGGACATCAGGACCTCAAAAATTGTCAGACAAGTATTAGTTTAACAAAAAAAAGGCAGGCTGTCAATTGTCAGACAAATTATCAAACAGGCTTACCTGCCGAAAATGGGAGGTAAGCCTGTTTGTAGGGAGATAAGCAAACTCTGCTTGCTAAATAGACTGAATCTCAGCGGCGCGCAGAGTGTTCCTCATCAGCATGGCAATAGTCATCGGGCCAACGCCACCGGGGACTGGTGTAATAAATCCAGCCACCTCTTTAGCTTCATTAAAGTTGACATCCCCAACCAGGCGATGCCCGCTTTTCTTGGCGGCATCTGGGACAGAGTTGATACCTACGTCAATGACCGCTGCGCCAGGTTTGATCCAGTCGCCGCGCACCATCTCGGTCTTACCAATAGCGGCGATCAGGATATCCGCCTGGCGGATTACGGCAGGTAAGTCACGGGTGCGCGAGTGGCAGACCGTGACGGTAGCGTTATTGCGGATGTGTAACAGCGCCGCAGGCATGCCTACGATATTAGAGCGGCCTAGTACCACAGCGTTGGAGCCTTCAATCTTCACCCCAGCCTGCTCGAGCAGATAAATACAGCCATATGGCGTGCAGGGCACGAAGAGCGGCTCGCGCCCCTTCTGCGCCAGGCGACCAATGTTGATGGGCGAGAAACCATCCACATCCTTTTCAATATTGATGAGTGACAAGACCCGTTCTTCGTCGATGTGGGCGGGCATAGGCAGTTGAACCAGAATACCGTTGACCTTTGGGTCAGCATTCAGACGCTTGACCAGTTCCTCGACCTGTTCCTGGGTTGCGTCGGCAGGAAGATGCTCGCTGATCGAGCCCATACCGAGCTCCTGACAGGCTTTGCCTTTGGATGCAACATAAGCAGCAGAATCAGGGCGGTCACCAACCAGCACTGTTGCCAGCACCGGTTGCGGCTTACCGGCCGCGGCGCGCTTGGCTACCTCTGCAGCCACACCCTCACGCACATGTTGCGCAATTAATTTCCCATCGATGAGTTGAGCAGCCATCTAATCCTCCAAAAAAGTGATCCCTGGAATGTGAAATCTTTCCCAAGTCTATTCCGATTATGCTCGAATCTAAACCAAAATACAAGTTACTTTTATCCCGAATTCCGGTAAAATTGTCGTTCAGAAAGGATGTGTCTTTATGAGGAAGATCAAACTCATCGGTGGTTTTCTGCTATTGCTGACATCAGCGCTCCTTGCAGGGTGTGCCAGCCAGAATGGCCCGACAGAAGCCATCGAAGGCTATATCACAGCCCTGGCGAATAAAGATCAGGAAGCGCTGGTCGGCTATTCATGCAATGCATGGGAGGAAAACGCCCTACTGGAATTAGATTCCCTGACTGGCGTGACGGCGGAAGTGCAAGACCTTGACTGCCAGGAAAAAGGGACAGATGGTGAAGATAAATTGGTCACATGCGCTGGGAAACTAGTGCTGAACTATAACGGTGAACTACAAGATTTGGATCTCTCGGGGCGTACACTGATCGCTCACCAGGAAGATGGTGAGTGGCGTGCTTGTGGGTACAAGTAAACTAAGATGACGCGTAACCTTTTCAGCCGAGAAAATCTCCTTGCCCTGCTCTTGTGCCTGATGTTGATCGCGATCATCGTCCTCACTGCCGATCAGGCGCCACAGTGGATCTACCAGGGTTTCTAGCACAGCATCAGGATCGCTCTTGAGTCTGCTAAATATCCTGATTTTGTTGTTTGCCTGCTTGCTGATCGGCATCCTTAGTCGCGGTAAGTGGCGGATTCCCATATTGATGCTGAGCAGCCTGCTGGCAATCTACTGGATGCAGCCTTCCACCCCTATCCGTCATCTGGATTTCTGGCTACCGACTGTAACGGTGGGATTGTCCGTGTTGGTATGGATTGTTACACGACCAGAAGAAAAGTCATCGTTACGCGAAAACCTGTCTGCGCTGCTGATTGTGGCAGGTACGATCCTCGTCATCGGTTTGCTGCGCTACCTGGGTCCGGTCTGCTGTCTCACGCCTTCTCGCCCGCCAAATATCTTACAAATCCTGCTGGCAATGTTCATCACGGGTGGGCTGACCGTCCTGATAGCACGCTTCGCTTCCAGTAAAACTGCCCTAATAAACACATTCGTCATCCTGATCCTGAGCATCTTTATCTTACTCAAAGCAGAACCTCTGGCGCAACTGACCAGCAGCGGGCTACGCAGCCTGACGGGTCAATCTACGGCAATGGCTTCAGCGCTGGATATTCGATGGCTGGGCTTCTCATATGTGGCGTTCCGCCTGATCCAGGCACTGCGCGACCGCAGCGCCGGGCGGCTGGAAGAGTATTCGCTGGCCGAGTTTCTCATTTTCATCATCTTTTTCCCTGCATTCAATGCTGGGCCGATCGATCGCTTGCAGCACTTCGTGCAAGACTTACGCAAGCCCTTCCGGCTGGATGTGACCGGGATATTGCAAGCCGGTCAGCGGATTGTGCTCGGCATATTCAATAAGTTCGTGCTTGCTGACACACTGGCAATCATCGCGTTGAATGATACGAACGCGGCACAGACTGCGTCCACAGGTTGGACATGGGTCTTGCTCTATGCCTATGCCTTCCGCATATATTTCGACTTCTCAGGTTACACTGATATCGCCATCGGCATGGGGCTGCTGCTGGGTATCCGCCTGCCGGAGAACTTCAACAAGCCATATCGCAAATCCAACCTGACGCTGTTTTGGAACAGCTGGCATATCACACTGGCGCAGTGGTTGCGTGGTTACTATTTCAATCCGCTGGCGCGCGCTTTACGCAGCAGTTCGCACAACATTCCCATGCCCTTGATCATCTTCTTTGCACAAACCACCACCATGCTGCTGCTGGGTCTTTGGCACGGGATCACCTGGAACTTCGTCATCTGGGGACTATGGCATGGGATTGGTCTCTTTGTGCACAACCGCTGGTCGGAATTCCTGAAGCCGCGCACAGTAATCATAGAAGAGAAACCTCTATTGAAAAAGACGCTGGAGATTAGCGGAGTGGTGCTCACCTTCAACTACGTAACGTTAGGCTGGGTCTGGTTTGCATTATCGCAGGCATCACTTTCCTGGCAGGTTTTACTACGCTTGTTGGGAGTTGGCGGCGGAGGATAGGAAATGGGTAATCAGACCTCACCCTCTCCAATCCGCTTACATGCGGTGTTGATCAAGAGCTTACTGCTGCTCCTGGTCTTCAACCTAGCATTTGCAGCGGTCAATCCGCTCCCATGTCTGGGTCGGCTCAGCGTCTACAATTGGCTGTTGCCGGGACGTACCAGATTGCCATATGGGGACCGCCCAGACTTGGCATACAACATGAGCCTATATAACCTAGAGGCGATGTTTGCGGCGCATGAGATTTCAGGGATCGAAAAACCTACTCAGGAATACCGGGTGGTGTTGATCGGAGATTCGTCAACATGGGGCTTTTTGCTTAAGCAGGATGAGACACTGAGCGCACATCTGAACAGGATGGGACTGACGACCACCGATAAGAAGCAAATCCGCGTCTTCAACCTGGGCTATCCGACCATGTCCCTGACGAAAGACTTGCTCATGCTCAGCCGGGCAATGGAATACCAGCCGGATTTGATCGTCTGGCTCGTCACGCTAGAATCCTTCCCACTCAGTAAACAGCTCGATTCGCCCATCCTGCAGAACAACCCAGGACCGGTTAGACAATTGATCAAGAAATACCAATTGGACATCCAGGAAGAGGATGCGCGCTTCGTCGATCCATCCTACATGCAGCAAACCATCATCGGACAGCGACGCGCCCTTGCAGACATCCTGCGCCTGCAGTTTTACGGCGTGCTGTGGGCAGCTACCGGCCTCGACCAGTATATTCCAGAGCAACACGAACCTCCACAAGCCGATTTCGAGGTCGACGTAAGTTTTCATGACCTCACCCCCACGACGCTTGACCCTGATCAACTGGCAATCTCTAACCTGTCCGCAGGCGTCAAGCTGGCAAATGGCGTGCCGGTGCTATTTGTCAACGAACCAATTTACATCAGCCAGGGCAAGAACAGCGATATCCGTTATAATTTCTTCTACCCGCGCTGGGCGTACGATCAGTATCGCGAGATGATGCTCGAGCTCACTCAGACCAACGGGTGGCACTACCTAGATGTATGGAATCTGGTACCATCTAACGAATTCACCAATAGCGCCATCCACTTCTCGTCCGTAGGAGAGGCACTCATGGCAAAAGAATTGTCTTCAGCAATTCTCAAACTTGCCAATCCATGATATGCGATCAAACAACAGTTCTTCCCCTGATCAACATGCCGCGCAACGGTTATTCCTGCTAATCCTGGCAATCGGCTGGTTGTGCCTGGCTGGATGCAGCAAAGCCCAGGTGCAGCCGCCTACTAAACTGCCACCTTTGGGCAGCGGAATCTCTGTAGTCGAAACGAGCGCCGTCCAACCTACGCCGGTCAATAAAACCGATTCTACGGTTCAGCCTGTCCTTACAACGACGACAGCAACCCCAGCAGCGCCAAGCAGTAGCGTAGCAGAACAGCCAGACGCCACACCCACACAGCCATTACCGCCAGAGGCAGACGATTGGATGAGCCAGCCCATCATTCCCAGCGTTTCGGAGACTGCCCGGCAAATCTACCAGCGCGGGCTGGCTGCCGGACGCAACCCGCATGCCTTCTCGAAAGTCGGCGATTGCCAGAGTATCACCACTTATTTCCTGAAGCTATTCGATCTCCCAGGATATTACCAGCTAGGCGATCAGGCTTATTTGCAAGAAACGATCGACTGGTTCGCAGGCTCATTCGAGCGCGAAAGCCTGGCGGTGAAAGGCGGGTTGAATGCAGCGGCAATGCTCTCGCCCTTGCGCGCCAATCCGCAGGTTTGCCAGGCAGGCGAATCGCCATTGGCCTGTGAACTGCGTATCAACAACCCAAGTATCGCAATCATCAGCTTAGAAGAGTGGTGGGCGGACGATCCAACCAAATACGAGCGTTACATGCGCCAGATCATCGACTACACTCTCTCACAGGAAGTCTTGCCCATCCTGGCAACCAAAGCCGACAACCTGGAAGGTAATCACCTGATTAACCAGACCATTGCCGAGCTGGCTTGGGAGTACAACCTGCCTCTATGGAATTTCTGGCTGGCAGTACAACCACTGCCCTACCATGGGCTGGTTCAAGAGACAGTGGATGGAAAGCCAGACTTATTCCACCTCACACATAGCGTGAACTTCTATAATTACACAGACCTGGGAGCATTGAAAGCAGGTTGGGCGATGCGCAATCTGACAGCTTTACAAGTGCTCGATGCAGTCCGAAGAGGACTCAATGAGTCTACCCAGCCATAACTTCTCTACCAAGGACAAAGCATGGACATCATTCCGACCCTCGCCAATCAGATCGCCACGACAATCCTCAAGCAACCCAAACGTATAATAAGGCCGGACGACAAACTCCTCTCCAGCGGATTGATCGATTCTTTCAGCCTGGTCGATCTCTCGATCTTTGTCGAAGACACTTTTGGCGTACGCCTGGAAGACACGGAACTGAACGCCGAGACATTCGACACGCTGAACGAACTCGCAAATTTGATCCAACAGCGCCAGGCATAACGATGCCAACTCTCGCCTATCGTTTGCTCCAATATTACCAGGATGACCCCGAACGCCTGGCAATCCGATTACTATACAATCGCCAACCTGAACAAACACTCACGTATCGCCAACTCGTGCTCGGTGCGGCCGGCTATACACGCACCCTGGCGGAAGCTGGTATCCGCCCGGGCGAAGTGGTCATTCTGATCTTGCAACATGGGGACGCGCTGGCGTATTCCTTCTTTGGCAGTATCTTGCACGGGGCAATCCCATCCATCATGCCGTTTCTGACCGAAAAGCTCTCGCCTGATCAGTACCGGCGCTCGCTGGCGGCACTGTTCGAGATCACTGCCCCGGCCGCGGTGGTCACGTATCCAGAGTTCCTGGCTGAAGTTCAACAAGCCATCCAACCCGGCGGTTCGGTTAGGGCTGTGATCCAGACATCGCAGGTCGTCAACGAAACCGAGCTGGATGCAGACCTGCTGGCGAACGGGTTGAGCCGCACAGAAAATGACATCGTGCTGTTGCAACACTCCTCCGGAACCACAGGCTTACAAAAAGGCGTGGCACTGGCACACCAGGCGGTATTCAACCAGTTAGAAAGCTACACCGAGGCACTTGCTTTAAAAGCTGACGATGTCATCGTGAGCTGGCTGCCGCTGTACCACGATATGGGCTTGATTGCCGGGTTCATCCTGCCAATCCTCAGCAAAGTGCCATTGGTGCTGATCTCGCCTTTTGATTGGGTGCGCGCTCCGTACAAGCTCTTCCACGCCATCACACAGTACAAAGGCACCATCGCCTGGCTTCCCAATTTTGCTTACAATTTCTGTGCTCAGAAGATCCGTGAGCGCGATCTGGAAGGGGTAGATCTGTCGTCCTGGCGCGCAGTGATCAATTGCTCGGAGCCTATGTACTTGCATAGCCATCAACTTTTTCTAGAGCGGTTCCAGCCGTACGGTTTCCACCCTGAAGCACTCGCCACCTGTTATGCGATGGCTGAAAACGTATTTGCGGTCACCCAGGGTGGGGTTGACTCTCCCGTAGTCATCGACCGGGTCAGTCAGCGCAGCTTCCTGACCGAACGAATTGCCCGCCCCATACAAGGTGATGAGCCAGCAATTAACATGGTATCGGCTGGCCCGCCCATCAAAAATGTGCGCGTCAAAGTACTGGACGAACACCACCATGACCTGCCGGATAGACACATCGGCGAGCTTGCCTTGCAGAGCAACTGCATGTTAACTGGCTATTATGAGCGCCCAGACTTGACTGCCAAAGCATTTCACAATGGTTGGTACTTGACGGGCGACCTGGGGTACATAGCAGATGGGCAGGTGTATGTCTCGGGACGAAAAAAAGACCTGATCATCGTGGGTGGCAAGAATATCTACCCGCAAGACCTGGAAGGATTGGCAGGCGAAGTGCCGGGGGTGCATCCCGGACGGGTGGTGGCTTTTGGCGTGCCAAATGATGATCTAGGTACTGAGGATGTTGTCATCGTGGCAGAGATCGATGTCAGCAAAGACGAGCTTCAGCGCGCCGAGCGAGAGTCACTGCCATTGGAGGAAATCCATCCATCGATTGCTGACGAAATCCGCCAGCGGGTTACGCGCGGTTCGGACATTGCACTGCGCTATGTAAAGCTGGTGGATCGAGGCTGGTTATTGAAGACAAGCAGCGGGAAAACTGCACGCAGCGCGAACCGGGATAAGTATCTGGCAGAACAGTGATCTCAAGGCTGCCACATGGGGTCAAAATCATAGGCAGGATCAGAGACAATCACCTGTTTGTCCACCCCATTGGAGCGCATAATATAGATATCGTGACTGCTATAAGCCCAGGTCTTATAGATTAACCAGAATCCATCGGGCGAATAATTGGGTGTATTGACCAGTTCGCCATTGGGAATATACACCGCGGAGGCGCCTGTGGTGGTATAGGGGACTACCATCAGCCAATTCGTGTCACCTTCTCTACGCCGTACAAACACAATCACCGAACCATCCGGTGACCAGGCGGGCTCGCTGCTTTCGAAATCACCCCCACCCACAGTGAGTCCATTACGCTCACCGGTGGCGAGATTAATTGCCCAGATGCGATTATCGCTACCGACATAGGCGATCACCTTACCATCAGGGGACCAGGCTGGCTGCGTGCTCGTTTTATTTCCGTCCTCCCCAAGCAATCGCACGCTTCGGTCTTCTAGGTTCATCAAGTACACCCTGGCAACGCCATCCTCCCGTAAGGAGGTGAAGGCGAGTTGTTTGCCATCCGGTGACCAGCTCGGATCGTAATCACCCCCCGGTACACTTGGTAACGGGATCAAATTGCTGCCATCGCTGTTCATCAAGAACATACTCGCTCCCGGATAGCTCACCTGATCCTTTTTACATGGTGAGATAAAGATAATTAGTAAACCATCCGGAGACCAGCGCGGTTGGCAGGCGCCTTCAGCTATATCGGTCAACTGCTTGATCTGTGAGCCATCCAAGTTCATGGTATAGATATTAGCAGCACCGCTGCGATCAGAAGCAAAAAGTATGCGAGCAGCCCCTCCCAAAGCGGTCGGCGTGGGAGACTTCGTGCTCGTAGCAGTCGGTCGCGGTGTTTTGGTCAGTAGCGATGTCGTCGTCTGACTGGGTGTTACGGACGGGGTTTGCGGCGTGGTCGTTGGTAAGTCAAGGGTTGCCGAAGGTGTTCCAACCAACACCACTTGCGTGGGCAATAATGCCGTGACCGTCGGAGTTTGCAGGCCGACGAAACGAGCAAGAGCCTGTTTGGGCAAGTCAGGATTGATGAGTGCGGTGGCTGCCACCCCCACTAAAAGTAAGAGCAGCGATAGGAGTAACCCAAAACCAATCCGTTCCCTCGCAGATTTTTTACCCTTAGCCTTCGATCCCGGCACTTGTTCTGCCAGTGGGCTTTCATCTCCATCCATCGGTGGGAGATCCTCGCCACCTTCTGGCATGTTGTGCATCAATGTGATCGGCGGCGGTGGAAGCACCAACTCGATTGGCGCTTTACGGCGGGTTGTCGTGCGCGCCTCCAGCAACTCCCGGCGTAATTCCTCTGCGTTTTGATATCGATTGTCAGGGCGGACTTCCAGGCATTTCTCAACCACACCCGACATGCGTTTGGAGATGCGCGAGTTATATTGCATGACCGGAGTCAAGACAGCCTGGTCCATAGCGCGTGCCAGTCCGTCCTCGGGAAGTTCATTGGTAAGCGCCGAATATAGAGTAGCGCCCAAGGAATAGATATCCGAACGCTGGTCGGTACGGGCAGTTCCGTATTGTTCAGGGGGAGAATAACCAGGCGTCATAGCCCTGGCGCCCGTTGTGGTGGCTTCCCCACCTTGCACAATTTTTGCCAGCCCGAAATCTACCAGGAAAATATGCCCCTGAGGGGTGATACGCACATTACCGGGCTTGATATCACGGTGTAGCACCATCGGTTTGCGGCTGTGCATATATGACATTGCATCACTGATGGCTACGCCGATGACGATTGCTTCCTGTTCTGGCAAAGATCCCAGACGATCCAGACGCTGGCGTAGATCCTCCCCCTCGATGTAATCCATCACCAGGTACTGACCTTGTTGCTCAATTACAAAATGATCTGAAACGCGCGGCAGGTTGGGGTGTCGCAGGCTGGCTAAGATGGTCGCTTCCAGGCGGAATTGCCGGGCGTACTCTTCTGTAGTGAATAGGTTTTCCTTGACCGCGACCTCGACCCCCAGATTCTCATCAATGGCGCGATAAACTGCCGCCATCCCACCCTGCCCGAGGATTTCGACGATGCGATAACGCTTATTCAGCAGCGTGCCGCGTTCCAATGTCATGACGAAGTATATTATACGCGATGCGTAATAAATTTCACATGGACGTTTCGTAACAAAAAATGATGCCCGAGCAACGGAAAGTGATCAAAGCATGACAATCCAAATGCTACGGGCATCGTAACGCTCTAACCAATGAGAAACCTAGATCGGTATCACGTTTCCGCAATACTCACAGGTAATTTCTGTCTGCCCGCGTAAGATAGTATTTGTCAATCCGGCGCCACATTTCGTACACTGCCGCGGTGCATTACGAATGCGATCCAATTCTGCTTGATCGATTTCTACCGCCCGGTCGACTGCATAATCACCTGAGCGCGCCCTGCCCACCATTTTTAACCAGGCATCTGCCACCGGCAGCACCAGTTGGAAACGCGTGGTTGGATAGGGACCTTTGGCAGTCAGTGCAAATTTCAGGTATTCGGTGGTGGTCACCTCATCGACTTCCTTCTGCACATCGATGATCTCGGTCAAGGGCAAGTCGAGCTTGAGCTCAAAGGTCTCTACACGGTCTTCCCATAGTAAACGCTGGTCGGTGAGGAAGAGAATGCCGTTCTCCGGCTCGAAACCGACCCGCTCCCAGACTGCCTCTGTGGCGGCTACACCACTTTCAGTTGCCAGGAGCTTGAAACTGGCGGTGGACAAAGCATCCAGCATCCAGCCTACCCATTCCATATGTGCGGTCAAGGTCTCCACTTCGTTGGCAAATTCATCGTATTGTGTAATGACGGCGTCATCAGCCGCATCCGCCTGTGCTTCTGCGGAGGCAATCGCTGATTTTAGCTGCATATAGGTTGGGCGAGCAGCCTGCAAATTACCTGCAAAACCCGCTAATTCAGCCATTTTCTTCTGGATGGAGGTCGTTTGCTCACTGAGCACAGCCACCTGGTTGTTCAAAGCCGTCTCAGCATTCGTCTTAATACGGTCCCATTGGATCGCAAGCACAGCCACATCCACGTTCAAGCTCTTCTCGATCAGATAACCACGCGCACGCAGGTCAGCCAATTTCCGATCCAGTGTGCGGGTGTCATTCTCTATCGAGGCAATTTCCTCACGAACCGCTTTCAGGGTCACTACATCTTGTAGCTGGTTCACCTGGTTTTGGATTGCCATCACGTCAGCCGTGGTGACCGGACCGGTCATGTCAGCATAGGATAGCCCACTTCCAGTAGTGTGGTCGCTTTCGATCTCGCCCGACTTGGCTTTTTCAATCAAGCTTGCCCATTCGGTGGAATCCTGGCCATTGATGTGGAAGGGAACGATTCCCAATTTCTTGTCGGTAAATTCAACCTCGATAAAATCCTGGTTACCGAAGACGCCCTTACTGATCGCCTTGATAGATTGAATATTTACCAACTTCTGATCGATTAACACTTCGTGAACAAGTTCCTTCGACACGGTGATGAATAATATTTTTTTGGTGGCGATTTTTTCTTTGCGCTCAAACACCAGGCGTTTGCTGGTCAAGAACAACAGTCCTTCGGGATCTTCATCCCCTTCCTGATCCCAGCGGGCTTTGACAGCCATGACCAGGTTTTCGTTGTTCTCCAGCTTCATCTTGGCTTCGTCAAGCTGACCCAGAGCCCAATGAACCGTGTTGAGCCGGGTAGTAAGCATGCTGGCCTGGCTGCTGATTTGTGAGTAGCTATTTTGTAAGCTTCGCTCAACCTCACTAACGCTCCCAAGTAATGTGTTGACCTGGGAATAGGTGTTGCTCAGAAGCGGCTGTGCGGCAGCCGGGTTGCCCATCACGCTGTTCAAGCGGCTCACCTGACTGCTAAGCGGCAATAAGCTGTTTTGTAAACTAGCAGCTTGTTGAGGGAGATTTCTCAGAACGCTTTCCTTGATGGGCTGCCATCGATCCATGATCTGATAGGCTTGTTCATCCAGGTCTTTCTGATAGACAAAGCCTTTCTGACGGGCGCTCTCCAAAAGTCCAAGCATGCCATTTAATTGAGAATCCAACTCGGTGATGTCGGCTTGTATCTGCGATAACGAGCTACGATTTTGCAGGTCTGATAATGAGGAATTGAGCGAGTACACCTCGTTTGAAATCTGAGGATGCGCCTGGGTTGAATTTAACACCAACGAGCTAATGGCGGCTGCGCCAGCGCTTGCCGCCAACCCGGCGCCGGAAGGCCTGACAGCGGATGGACGAACAGCCGCTGGACGCACTGGTGCAGGCGTCTTGCCGATGCTATGGAGTGGCGTGGTTGATGGCTGCACTACAGGGCGAGGCATTTGATGCAAACTCTGTGCGGGCGCTGTGCCTGGGCGCACAACCTGCGGGCGGACTGGTGCTGGGGCAGGTTTCTTGGGCATGACCTTCAAAGGCGACGAGGCCGGGCGTACCGTGAGTGTAGGCTTGTGAACATTGGACTGCGCCGCCTGCTTCCAGGCTTCGCGCTTGATCTCACGTGCCTGGATTAGATTCTGGTTTGCACCAGGCCGCGGTGTTACGGCTGCCGGCCGCGGCGCAATGAAAGGTTTATGAATAGTCATCGGCTTCGGAATGTTTGGCTTTTGGAACGCCGGACGCGACACGTTGATTTGCGGGCGTGGGGCTGATGGCCCCTTTCCAAATCCTTTGGAGAACCCACCTCCCGATGGTTTCATCGGTTTCATCTTACCCATATCTGCCTCCTTAAACGATTCTATGATACTGATGATTAATTATATATCGAGATTCCTGACATCCCGTGCATGGGTTTGAATAAAGCGGCGACGGGGTGGGACTGCAGAACCCATTAACATATCGAATGTACGATCGGCTTCCGCCGCATCTTCTATGTTGACCAGCAGCAATGTGCGGTTGTTCGGATCCATGGTCGTTTCCCACAGTTGCTGTGGGTTCATTTCACCCAGACCTTTGTAGCGTGAGATCGACACCTTATCCATGCTGGCGCCCCAATCCTTGAGCAAGTTATCCCGGTCTGCATCCGTATAGGCGTATTTCACCTGGTTCTTGTATGCCAGGCGATATAGTGGCGGTTGGGCGATATATAGATGCCCTTCCTCGATCAGGGGCTGCATATAGCGAAAGAAAAAGGTCAGCAATAGGGTGCGGATATGGCTGCCGTCCACGTCGGCATCTGTCATGACAATCACGCGCCCATAGCGCAGTCCACTCACGTCAAAGTTGTCACCGATCCCTGTGCCCAGCGCTGAGATCAAGGCTTTAACTTCGTTGTTTGCCAGGATCTTATCCAGGCGCGAACGCTCAGTGTTGAGGATCTTGCCACGCAACGGCAAGATAGCCTGAAAATGCCGGTCGCGCCCCTGTTTGGCTGAACCGCCTGCCGAGTCACCCTCAACAATATACAACTCAGTCTTTTCCGAGTCTCGCTCCGAGCAATCTGCCAGCTTACCTGGGAGGGTGAGGCTTTCGAGAGCAGATTTTCGGATGACCAGGTCGCGCGCTTTGCGCGCCGCATCACGCGCCCGGGCTGATGTCAGGCACTTCTGGACGATAGCTTTGGCAGCCGCGGGGTTTTCCTCCATGAATGAACTAAATTCCTCACCCACCACCTGCTGCACCATGGTCTGCACTTCAGGGTTCATCAATTTGACCTTAGTCTGCGACTCAAACTGCGGGTCGGGGTGCTTAATACTGATAATGGCAGTCAGACCCTCACGCGTATCATCCCCGGAGAAGTTCGCATCTGCGTCCTTCAAGAGTCCCTGCCGGCGGGCATAGTCATTAATAGTGCGTGTCACAGCTGCGCGCAAACCGGTTAAATGGGTGCCGCCATCAATGGTATTGATGGTATTGGCAAATGAATAAACCGATTCGGCATATGCGTCGGTAAACTGGATGGCCGCGTCGACGGTGATCCCATCGACTTCTTTTTCGGCATGCACCACCGGGTGAAGCACCTCTCTGTTGCGATCCAAATAGCGGACAAAAGAAGTGATGCCGCCTTCGAAGTAGAAGGTCATCTCACGGTTAGCACGATCATCGCGGAAAACCAGTGTTACGCCACGGGTCACGAATGCCATCTCGCGAAAACGCTGCACCAGTGTGTCAAAACGATAATCCAGCTCGCCCTTGAAAATCTCTGGGTCAAACTTAAAGGTCGTACGCGTGCCGGTTTCTTTTGCAGGTGCCTTACCGATCACCTTCACAGGTCCGGTCGGATAACCACGCTCATAGCGCTGGAAATGCCTCTGACCATCGCGCTTGACCTCCACTTCACACCACTCTGACAAGGCGTTCACTGCCGACACGCCTACGCCGTGCAAACCACCCGAAACTTTGTAGCCACCTCCGCCGAACTTCCCACCCGCGTGCAAGACAGTCATGACCACTTCCAAAGCCGGCTTTTTCATTTGAGGGTGTATGTCCACAGGGATGCCGCGGCCATTATCCGTAACGGTTACCGAGCTGTCAGGATTGATGGTGATGTCAATGCGCGTGCATGATCCCGCAAGCGCCTCGTCGATCGAGTTGTCTACGACCTCATAAACAAGATGATGCAACGCCTTAATATCCGTTCCACCGACATACATGCCCGGGCGGCGGCGAACTGCCTCCAGACCCTCCAACACCTGGATATCTTTTGCATCATATGACATGGGTGTTTTATCTTCTCCCACAATGACCTCCGAACTATTCACCACTTAAGATTTTATACCTGGGCAGATTTACTCGCTTTACGGATCAAGGTCTGCGCCCACCGATCGGCATCACGATAGTAAACAAACGAGGCGGCTAACAACCCGCTGGCGACAAAAGCGTGCCCAGCTAACCCCACAAGCGTCAGCCAGGAATTTTCTGATGGCACGCGCCAGAGAACATCTAAGCCTTGACCTGCTATAAAAATTAGGAATAACAATAACGCAGTATTGGGTAGAGTCATGCGGGTCAAAACCATGCTTCTTTGAACTGCCGTCAAGAGGTTCACATGCGAGGCAAAGAGCCCATGAGGAGTAAAGATGAGCGGAAATAACACCCATATCATCATGCCCAAAAGAACAACGACCCCGATCTGGCTAACCGAGATGCCCCCCATTGACACGAAGGATAAGATACAGGTGGACGGGATGAGTAAAACGATCAGGACCAGTAAAGCTGCGAGTGACAACCCAAAGACCTGCATCAAACTGCGCGGCCATTCTTGCACCGCTTTTTTCCATTGTACCCGATCTTCAACGGTAGCTTGGGCGATCAAAATAAAATAGAAAGTGCCGATCAAGAGCCCCAGCAAGGTCAACATAAGCATGATGAACAAAATCACCACCGGCGATTTGACATCCATAACAAGGGGATCACCATACGGGGCTTGCATTGGCAAACTGCCAGTTATCAAGCTGGGGACGCCGATGGGGTAGGACCGTAAAAAAGTCATCAGGTTAATGCGCTCGGCTGCCGCTTCGTAGACACTTAGGTCTAAAGGTAAAAGGCCGCTGGATTGCGAACCATCAAATCCAGGCATCGTTTTCAT
>ERZ1649853.470-NODE-470-length-17249-cov-5.528440_pt1 | contig 17249 bp, 17 predicted proteins | sample MGYA00575353_ERZ1649853 | MGnify/ENA primary metagenome ERZ1649853 (study PRJEB40853, sample SAMN11349654) | freshwater sediment metagenome | isolation source: river sediment | host: Sediment | place: India: Okhla Barrage, New Delhi | collected 2017-02-21 ...
CCGTGCGGGGGTAGCCAAGCCCGGTCAACGGCGCCAGATTGAGGGTCTGGTCTCGAAGGAGTCCCTGAGTTCGAATCTCAGCCCCCGCACATCCCCCTCCTTCCTGCCGAGGCCCATCGGGGGTCTCCCAGTCCATAGATAACGAGATATACGGACGCTGACAATTGATGTGTGACACCGAGAGCGGCGTGGGCACATGCTCGCTATAACGCACCTCATCGTGAGCCTCCTTCTCATCACCGTCCTGAACCTGGACAAGAACGACTCGTTCGTCGCCCTCCTGTTCGGGGTGTTCATAGACGTCGACCACCTCCTGGGGCTGAAGAACTACGTCGCCGCCAACGGGCTGGCGAGCGTCCTCGACCTCGGATCCCTCATGCAGCCCGAGGGCCAGTGGAAGTCCCTGTTCCATAACCCCGTGGCGGTGATGGTCGTCGGGCCGGTGTCCACGGGTTCTAGGTTGGCCCTGCCCCTGCTGTTCTGGGGCATTCACATGGTCATGGACTACTTCCAGGAGGCGGTCCTGGGGCTCTTCTCAGTGTGGGAGATGGCCCTCCTCGCCGGCTCGTCCCTGGCGCTCGCCTCGGTCGCGTTCCGCAGGTACGCTGCGGCGAACCCGGGGTCCGGGTTCGGGGACTTCGCAGGACATATGGCGCACCGGGTATCGCGGCCGTGGAGGTCCCTCACTGGCGCAGTCCCTCGAGCACCCGGTCGGTGAAGCGCCCGGAGCCGTTGCTGCCCCCGACGTCGACCGTGAGGTGCCCGGCCGCGTACGTCCCGTGTACGGCGGACACGATGTCCTCGGCCTCGCGGGCCATGCCGATGTGTTCGAGCATCATCGCGGCTGACAGTATGGCGGCCGTGGGGTTCGCTATGCCTTTCCCTGCTATGTCCGGGGCGGACCCGTGCGCGGGCTCGAAGACCGAGTGCTCTGGCCCGATGTTGCCCGATGGCGCGAAGCCGAGCCCGCCGGCCACCCCGGCCGCCACGTCCGAGAGGATGTCCCCGTACAGGTTGAGGGTGACTATCACGTCGAAGGATGCCGGGTCGGTCACCAGCAGCATCGCTGCGGAATCGACCAGCTGGTCCCTCGCGGAGAGACCCGACACGGTGACGCGCTCCCGGAAGACGTCGAGGAAGAGCCCGTCGGACTTCCTGAGCACGTTGGACTTGTGGACGCAGCACAGCCCCTTCCTTCCGCGGGAGCGCGCGTGATGGACCGCGAAGTCGACTATGCGCTCCGAGGCGCGCCTCGATACGCGCCTGGGGGTCGTGACCCCCTCCGGGTCCTCCGCCTCGACCTGGTGGTACAGGCCCTCGGAGTTCTCCCGGACGATGACCACGTCGATCGGTCCCCTGCCCGTGAGGGCTATGAGGTTCTTCACAGGCCGGAGGTTCGCGAAGAGGTCCAGCTCCCTCCTGAATGTTAGCACGGGGGACTTGTACCGGTCGTCGCGGACGGACGAGACAGCCCCGAACAGGGAGCTGTCGCAGTCGCGCATGAGGGCCAGCGTGGACTCCGGGAGGTACGAGCCGTGCTTCGCAAAAGCGCTCTGGCCGATGTCAGCCTGCAGGAGCTCCACCCCGGGGGCCGCCGCCGCGAGAACCCTGGCCGCGCATGCGACGACCTCCGGCCCGACGCCGTCTCCAGGGAGGACGCAAACTCGCTTCATGGCCCGCTCATTCTTGGACCAACTTCGCGAAGTCGACGAAGTGTTTCTCGACCCGGGCGATCCTCTTCCTGCTGTCGTGGATGTCCTTCTCCATCTTCGACGCCATGGCGCGCATCTCGGCCAGGAGCATCTCCGCCTCCTTCTCGAGCTCGGAGATCTTGGACTCGTGCGACAGGGCCTTCGCCGTGTGCTCCTCGATGCGCTTCTCGAGGTCGGCCTGACGCTCCTTCTCGGCCGACTTGGAGAAGTAGCTCTCCACCTTGGAGTTGAGCATGGTCAGTATGTTCGAGACCTTCTCGAGCTGCTTCTCGAGCCTGTCGACCCGGTCGAAGGCGTCGGAGAGCTTCTCCATGAGCTCGGGCGCCTGGAGGGACTTCTCCATCTCGAACATCCTGGTCTCGAAGACCTCGAGCTTGTTGTCGAGGCCAGCGACCTCCTGTATCCCCCCGATGATCCTGTCCAGGAGCTCCCTGTCCGGGAACTCTATCTTGACGCTCTCGGCGCCGGGGTTGTAGGCCTTCAGGGCCTGGAGGCTCGCGATGGCGTCCACCGTGGGGAAGCCACCCCTCATCCGGCTCTCCATGCTCTTCAGGGCGGAGATCATCTCGTCCCCCGACCTGACGAGCCACGGGTTGGCCTTCTTCATCTTGGTGATGTTGTCTATGACGCTCTCCAGCTCCGCCCCTGACTTGGCCAGTTCGGACCTGTCCATGAGCCTGAGGTCCCTCAGGGCGTCCTTCTTTCCCCTCTTGTTCCAGTCCCCCAGCGACCGCCCCTCGAAGGGGTAGAAGCCGGCGAAGTGGTCGACGCCCTTGACTATGACGTCCTGGACCGCCTCCCAGTCCTTGACGGCTCCCTCTATGGACTGCTCTTTGGCGGTGTTGAATATCATGCAGATGCAGCCGTTGGGCAGGAAGTACACCTTCGTGGCGTACGGGGAGTCCTGCGCGAACCTCGGGTATGCCTGCGGCTTCTTCTCCTCCACCGTGTCCATGTACGCCTTGAGGTACTCCCTCCCGAACGCGATGAGGTCCTGACTCGCCGGAATCTCTGGACCGCCTTCGTTGGAGATCATCTCGGAACTTCCCCTTGACAGGTAAGCCGACTGAGCAATATTAATCTCTTGTCGGCCTGTTGGTGCCTATTACGGACGCGGCTATCATCGGCAGCGTTATCGTCGCGTCCCCCTCGACGGTTATGTATCTCGCCTTCTCCTTGACCTTCCCCCAGCTGACCGCCTCGCGTATCCTGGCGCCGGAGAGGGAGCCGTCGTACTCCTCTGCCGTGGTCAGGTACACCGCATAGTCCAGCCCGTCCCTGAACTGGTTCCACCATATCACATGGTGCTTGGATATGCCTCCGCCGACCATTATCGCCCCGGCCTTCTTCGACGTGAACACTATGTCAGACAGTTCCTGCTCATCCTTCAGAACGTCGACCGAGAAGTCCGGGTGCTGCTGGCGGAACAGCCAGAGCTGGGAGCCGAAGGCCCCGTCGGTGATCCCCGGGACGAAGACCGGTATCTGGTTCCTGGCGGCCCAGTAGAGTATGGACCTCTTGTCGTCGATGCGGTTCCCGAACTCCTCCGCCAGCTGCCTGCTCGAGAGGGTCTTCCTACCCGAGCGGTAGATGTCCTTCAGTATGGGCTGCATCTTCTGCTCGAGGACAATCCCGTAGCTGTCGTTCGGGATGAGTATGTTACCGAGCCGGTTTATGCCCTTCCTGTACAGCTCGCCGTCGTCCATGAGGAAGTCCCCGTGGTAGTACTTCCTCCACACCCTGGCCAGGTCGTGGTCGAGGGTGCCGCAGGTCGTGACGATCACGTCGACCAGCTTCTCCTCGACGAGCTTCCGTATCACACCCCTGGTCCCGGTCGAGACGATGCACGCGGGGAACGAGAGGAACACGGTGCACTGCTTCTCCTTGAACATCGCCCTGAGGATGTCGACCGCTAGGCCGAGCTTCTTCGCGGTGAAGCCGCCTGACGCCATCATCTGGGACGTCATGTCGCGTACGGTCATGTCGTGTGAGACTTCGATGTCCGAGATGGGTTTGAGTTTGGTTCGCATCATGGCGGCCCTAGCTCCCTGGATTGACCGGTCGGAGAACCGGAAGAAAGGATTTAATATCTTCTCTGTGGTTGAACGGGACGGTAAGAATGGTGAAGGTACGAGAGGTCATGAGCTCCCCTGTCATGAGCATCACCCCGGACACGCTGGTCAAGGACGCTGCGGCGATGCTCGCGGAGCGGAACGTGTCAGGCGTGCCCGTAGTCGAGAACGACCTCGTCGTGGGGGTGTTCAGCGAGATAGACGTGCTCAGGTCGATAAAGACGACCAAGAAGGACCTCCGGCTCGTGTTCCCGTCCATCTCCTCCCTGGGCATCGCCTTCCAGGAGGAGGTGACCCAGAGGGAGATCCTCGAGGCCTACGAGGAGATCGGCAACACCCCTGTCAGGGACGTCATGTCGAAGGATGTTGTCACGGTCGCGCCCGAGATAGCCCTGAACGAGGCCATAGTCATGATGGTCGAGAGGAAGATACAGCGCCTGCCTGTCGTCGAGGGCGACAAGCTGGTCGGCATCCTCACCCGCGGGGACATAATAAGGGGCCTCGCCAAGGAACGCGCGTCAAACAACAAGGGGCCGGGCACCGCGCCCGTCACTTCTGGACCTTGAGCTTGCGGGACAGCATCCTCTTCGCCGGTCCCTCCTGAGCGGGATCCTTGTGCGCCGAACCGTCCACGGCCTGGGTGGACGAGGACACCGGCTTCTCCAGCGGCTCCAAGGTGACAGGGACAGGGGCGACGACCATGGAGAACGAGTGCCCGCACTCGATGCACTTCCTCGTGTCGTTCGGGAACGAGTAGAGCGCCTCCTTGCCGCACTTCCCGCACTTCGCGTCCTCGACCTTCTTCGCCACTCCCCTCTCGACCCGGTGCCTGTCCAGGTCGCCCTCTATGGCAGCGGTGTGGTCCTTGGCGTGGCGGGCGAACTTGGCCGCGTTCACGATGTCCCTGTTCTGGAAGTGGGCCCTCGCCCTCGACACGAACAGGAGCCCCTCGTCGACGTCCAGCCCGTACTGGGCGGCCTCCCGGAGGGTCTGCTCGAGTCCCGCGATGTTGTTCGAGACCCGGTTGGACTGCCTCTCCCTGACCGCCGCGTCCCTCATCCGTTCGAGGTGAGCCTCGTCGGCGGTCCTCTCGACGGACGCGAGGAGTTCCGTGGCCCTCTGGAACGCCTTGTCCTCGAAGGCCTTCTCTGCCTCGAGCAGCCCGTTGTCACCTGCGGGGACGGGAGCGCCGACCTCCCGGGCCTCGAGGATCGCGGACCTGACGACCCCGAAGGACTTCTCGATCTCCGCGGCCCGTCTGTCCTTCGCCCCGGTGGCCGCCTCCCTCGCCTCGCCCAGCACCTTGGCGTACTCTGCGACGTTGAAGGACTGCCTGGCCTGTTCCGCTATCTCAAGGAGCCTCCTGGGCTCCTGGGTCTGCGTCCCGAAGGACTCGTAATCGGAGAGCATGATGCGTAGCTCGGCCTCCGCCCTCGTGCTCCCTTCGAAGAACGACTCATACGCCTTGACGGTAAGGGTCTCCAGCTCCTCGAGCGTCTCCTCGCGGTGCCTCGGGCTGCCCCCGACGAACGCCTTCTTGGCCTCGGCCAGGGCCGTCTTGAGCCTCGGGTCCATGGCCCCCTGCGCGTCCTTCAGGCTGGCCATGATGCTCTCGGCCGCCCGGATGGAGAGCGCGCAGGAGAAGACCTGGAAGGAGCTGAACCTGTCCAACATCCTGGTCCTCGCACCGGAGTTCACCTTCAGCGCGTCGTGGTAGTCCGCCATGATCATGTGGTTCCAGGCGGTCTCGACCTGGGAGTCGATCTCGAAGAACGACGGCCTGGCGAGAAGGGCACGGTCTATGTTCCTCTCGACCTCCTCGTCCTCCGCGGCCGGCAGGACCTTGGTCCCCGACGATTTCCCCGCGATCTCCTCCACGTCCCGCCTCGCCGCCTGCGCGTCCTTCGCCGCGTCAGGCCGTTTCCCTGCCGCCTCATCCTTGGGGAGGGCCTCCGCGACCTGCGCCTCGGTGATCCCTGCCGAGGCCAGTCTCTCGACGTAGTCCTTCTTGTTCTTGCACGTGCTGACATCGACTCTGTGGAACCGGGCGACAGCCTTCAGCTTGCTGACCGCCAGGCTATCCAGATGACGGGGGGCATCATCGGGCATGGACATCCCTTGCTGCGACTGTGGCGCTATGATGATATCGTGTGATAATGTTTTCGGGGAGCGACCACCAAACGCACATGCTGAAAAAACCTAAGTACGGGCCAGGACATGGAAGGCCGCATGGATTCGGCCAGCGAGAAGATCGCCGTGGCTAGGCTGTCGGTCTACTCGAACACAGTACTGGTGATCACCAAGCTCATCGTGGGAACGGCGATGATGTCGGTGGGCGTGATATCAGAGGCGCTCCACTCGGGGATAGACCTCGTCGCGGCCCTCATAGCACGCTTCTCCGTCAAGAGGTCCGCCGAGCCAGCGGACTCCGACCACAGGTTCGGGCACGGCAAGTTCGAGAACCTCTCCGGAGTGATCGAGGGAGCCCTGATATTCGTCGCGGCCGGGATCATCGTGTTCGAGGCCAGCAGGCGCCTGCTCGACCCCATCGAGGTGGAATACGTCGCGGCAGGGATGCTCGTGATGGGCCTGTCCATCGTCCTCAACGTCTATGTCTCCAGGAGGTTGATGTCGGTAGCCAAGAGGACCGACTCGCTCGCCCTGGAGGCTGATGCGCTCCACCTGAAGACCGACGTCTGGACATCCGTCGGGGTGTTCGTGGCGCTCGGCGCGATCCTGGTGACCGGAGCGAGGCTCATAGACCCGATCATCGCGCTCTTCGTCGCCGGGCTCATCATCAGGGCGGCCTACGACATCACGAGGCGGTCGTCCCACGGACTCCTTGACATGGCCCTCCCTGATGCGGAGATGAAGGAGATCGAACGTATCATGAACGAGCACTCCTCAACGTATGTGAACTTCCACAGGCTGAGGGCGAGGAAGACGGGGTCCGAGAGGCAGATAGACCTTCACCTGACGGTCCCGTCCGACCTCAGCGTCAAGGAGAGCCACGACCTCGCGGAGCACCTCGAGCAGGACATCAAGGTCGCCCTGCCCAGGACGACGATAGTCATCCACGTGGAGCCCTGCGACAAGGCCTGCGAGAAGTGCAGGCTGCGGGAGGCGCCGCCCGCTTTCAAGGGGGGCCTGGGCTGGGTGCCCCGGCGCGCTTGAGGTAGCCCCTCGCGACCAGGACGTCCGCGAGCCTGTCGAAGGGCGCCTCCCCGTCCTCGCTGTTGTCGACGACCGTCCATTCATCAGAGGTGAGGCGCTTGGCGACGCCTCGGACCGACTCCAGCTTCTCGAGGGTCTCGAACATCTCGTGCCGGTGGTCCCTGGCCTCGATGCGCCTCAGCGCGACGGCGGGCTCGATGTCGATGAACACCGCGAGGTCGGGGAACGGGAGCAGGTTCCTGAAGAGCCTGTACCCCGCGGGGGCCAGCCTCCTCGGGAGGTACGCCGTCCCCAGCAGGTACCTCACGAAGATGAACGTGCCTTCCGACGCCCTGTTGTACCTGGCGACCGATCGGAGCACGTCCATGGTGTAGAACGCCGTAGCGAGGGCCCGGGGGACGTGCCCCGAGCCCTGCAGCGCCCTCTTCGCCAGCCTCCCCAGCCTCCCACCGGAGGGGTGTGACGCCACTGAAACCCGCTGCCCCTCGGCCTCGATGAGCTGGGCCAACCTCCGGGCGTGGGTGTCCTTCCCGCACCCGTCCAGCCCGTCGATCACTATCAGCCGCTTCACCTCTAGACCCCCAGCATGTGGAGGTATCCGCCGACCACGAGTGGTATGACCAGGTTGTCCACCTCTCCAGGGGTGACCGCTTCGAGGCAGGTGACCATGCCCGCCACGGAAACTGCGAACAGGACTCCCATGTCCGGCGGGCCCCCGTACGCGTAACCCACGAGGTCGAAGTAGAACCAGCTTAGTATGAGCACCGAGACCAGGGTCGCCGCGAAGACGGCGAGGCTGCCCTCCACGGTCCTGTTCCGGAGGTACCTGACGGTGCCGTACCTCCTGCCGACCAGCTCGCCCATGCCGTCCCCGAAGGACATCGCCGCGATTGCGATCGATGCGGCGAAGAGGTCGTAGAACAACAGGTATGCGATGGCCGTCCAGGAGACCGCGTACATCACGAGCCCGTACTGGTGCCCCTCAGACGAACGGCTGCCGAGAGGGCTCCTCCTGAGGAAATCCACCGGCGAGATGGGAGAGCAGAGCAGGAGCAGTACGATGAACGGGGCCGCGGCGAGGCCGGCCATGACCTCCCTCGTGTCGAACGCCCACCAGAAGAAGACGATGCCGCCCGTCATTATGTGGACGAGCTTGCGCGGGTTCTTGATCCTGCCCTTGAGCGCCCAGGAGAGGATGACGACGAGCGAGACGTACCCGTACACCCCGGCCAGGCCCAGCAGGTCCCCCTCGGTCAGGAGCGTCACGCCGGGATTATCGCCGTGCGGCGCTTATACTTTTTCAGACGGCCGTGCCGTCCCGGGGGCGCCCTTGGACCGCTTCAGCTCCTCCACGACCTCTTTCGCCCGGTCCATCCGGATCTTCCTCTCGCGGACGATGATCTCGACGGCCTCGTCCATCAGCTCGGGCGGGCAGCCCACGCTCGCGACTATGTTCCTCGCGTGGAGCGACATGTGGCCCTTCTGTATGCCGACGGTGGCGAGCGCCCTGAGGGCGGCCAGGTTCTGCGCGAGGCCGACAGCCGCGACGACCTCCGCCAGCTCGTTCGCCGTCTTTATCCCCAGGACGCGGACGCATGCCTTGGCGCTCGGGTGGACCTTCGTGGCCCCGCCGACCAGCCCGACCGCCATCGGGACCTCGATGGTCCCCCTCAGGTCCCCCTCCGGGGTCTTCTCGAACCTGGTCATGGGCTTGTAGGCGCCCGACATCGACGCGTATGCGTGCGCACCAGCCTCGATCGCCCTCCAGTCGTTGCCCGTGGCGATTATGACGGAGTCTATCCCGTTCATCACGCCCTTGTTGTGGGTCGCGCACCTGTAAGGGTCGGCCTCGGCGAAGGCGTAGGCCTGGACCACCCCGTCCACGACCTCCTCCCCGCCGATCGCTTCCTTGGACCACACCGCCTCGGCCCTTGCGACCCTGAAAACGGCGAGGTTCGATAGTATGCGCAGGTACACCCTCCCTCCTGTGATCTCCTCAATGACCGGGGCGGTCGCCTCGGCCATCGTGTTGACGGCGTTCGCCCCCATCGCGTCCCTGACGTCCACCTTGAGGTGCTCGACCACCTGGGGGCCATGCATCGTCTCGATGACCCTCGCCTCCAGGTCCCTCGCGCCACCTCCGAGGCTCACCAGCATCGGGTCCTGCTCGTTCGCCATCTTCAGCAGCCTCGCCTTCTCCTCCTGCAGCCGGCGTACCGCCGCCTCCGGGTCCTTCACGTCGGTGACCTGGACCTGGCCGATCATCACCGGGGGCGTGCTCGAGGTGGTGAACCCCCCCTTGTCCCTGGCCATCTTCGCGGCGTTCGAGGCCGCGGCTACGACCGAGGGCTCCTCTATCGCCATAGGGACGAGGTAGTCCCTGCCGTTGATGAGGAAGTTAGTGGCTATCCCGAGGGGCATCGCGAACGTCCCGACGGCGTTCTCGACCATCTTGTCGGCGGACTTCAGGCTCAGGCCCGACTCCCCGGAGAGGGCGCGGCACTCCTCGTCCGTCAGGCCCGCGAACTCCTTGACCAACCTCAGGCGCTCCTCGACGCTCAGCTTGTAGAACCCCTCGATCCTCGAACTCCGACTCATCACCTGCACCGGCCGCCTCCGTGAAGCCCCGGGATGAGTAATAAACGCTTCCCTCCGGCGTCCGCCGATGTGGTGGCGGCCGGCCTGGAAAAGGCTATATCGTGATTGGCGTCTGAAGGTGTCTCATGAAGCGCTGTTCCGCGCCGGGGAAGGTGATTCTCTTCGGCGAGCACGCGGTCGTGTTCGGGAAGCCCGCGCTCGCCCTGGCGATAGACCTGCGCATCACGACGTGCGTGGTCGCCTCCGACGAGTATCTCGTCAACGGGCGGCCGATGAAGAAGCAGCACCATTCCTACATCTCCGCCGCCCTCGACGAGGCATGGAACGGCCCGCCCGTGGAGATCACCACGCGGTCCAGGATTCCTTCAGGTTCGGGGCTGGGGTCCTCCGCCGCGATAACGGTGTCCTCTGTCGCCGCAATGCTGGCGGAGAGGGGGAGGTTCGACCCGGAGGCGGTTGCCCGCAAGTCGTTCGAGGTGGAGATGAGGGTCCAGGGCAGCGCCAGTCCGACTGACACGTCCACATCCTGCAACGGGCACGGGGTCCTTGTGAGCCCCGAGGAGGCGGACGGTTTCCTGTGGCGGATAGAGAAGGGAGGGCGGACGTGGTGCATGCACCACAGGGAAGTGCCCCCTCTCACCCTCGTCGTGGGCCACACGGGAATACACGCGTCCACCGGGCCGTTGGTCGCCAAAGTGAGGAAGCTCGTCGACACGGACCGCGAGGCCCCGAAGGCGGTCGAGAGGATCGGCGAGATCACCGTGGACGGCGCCGCCGCCCTCGAGAGGGGCGACAAGGCGAGGATCGGTAGGCTCATGTCCGAGAACCACGGGCTCCTGAACTCCCTGGGGGTCGGCCACCCGCTCCTCGACAGGGCGGTCGAGGCGTGCGCGCCCGTGAGCTACGGGGCGAAGATGACGGGGGCCGGGGGCGGGGGCAGCATGATAGCGCTGACGGACGACCCCGATGGCGCATCCAGGGCCATACTCGCGGCCGGGTGCACCCCCATCGTCGTGAAGGTCGGGTGTGAAGGGGTGCGCGTGGAGGGACGGGCCCAGAGGGGCGGCTGAGACGTGGCGAAACGATATATGCCAAGTGGTAGTTCTCAACCCGGCGAGTGACATGGTCGAACGTCTGGCCCAGCACAGGCATTGCCGGAGCTGCGAGAAGGCTATACCCTACAAGGACGAGTACTGCGACGGCAAGTGCGAGGATGAGTGGAAGGCCAAGATGCGGAAGAAGAAGAACCAGCTGACCTACTTCTACGTCATCATGGTCGTCGTCATGATACTCGCAATCGCTCTCACGATGATGGGGTAGTCTGGATGCGTGTAGGCATCGGAGGGACCTTCAACGTACTGCACAAGGGCCACGAACTGCTGTTCGAGACCGCGTTCTCCGTGGGCGACGAGGTCGAGGTCGGGCTGACCTCGGACGACTTCGCGAGGCGGTCCAGGAAGGTCGAGGTGCTCCCGTACTTCCAGAGGAAGGCCGGCCTGTCGTCGTTCCTCGAACGCTATGGCAAGCCCTTCGAGATAGTGATGATCTCCGACATGCTGGGGACGGCCGCGACCTCGGAGAAGATCGACGCCATCGTCGTGTCGCCGGAGACGCGCGCCAACGCGGACGGGATCAACGAACAGCGCCGGAGGAACGGCCTGAAGCAGCTGAAGGTCTTCACGATAAGGGAGGTCAAGGCCGACGACTCCGAGCCGATAAGCGCGACCAGGATCGTCCAGGGCGAGATCGACAAGGACGGGAGGCTCATGAGGCCCCTCAAGGTCGCAGTCGGCTCGACCAACAGGGTCAAGGTCGACGCCGCGCGGAACGTCTTCACCCAGGCGTTCGGCCTCGTCGAGGTGGTGAGCGTCGACCCGGAGCACGGGGTCGAGAGGCAGCCGATGCACGACAGGATACTGGAGGGGGCCACCCGGCGTGCCAGGAACTCCCTGGAGCGCACGGGGGCGGACTACGGCGTCGGGATCGAGGCTGGCCTCGTGAAGGACCCCTTCTCGGGGAGGCACGTGGACGTCCAGTACTGCGCCATCGTGGACGCGTCGGGGCGTGTGACCGTCGGGCGGGGACCGGGGTTCGAATACCCTCCGAGCGTCACGAAGGCGGTCCTGGAAGGCGGCTCCGTGGGCGAGACCATGTCCGACATCACTGGGATAGAGGACATAGGCCGCAGGTCGGGGTCCATCGGGTTCCTGTCCGATTGGCTCATCGACCGGACGGCCCTGAGCGAGATCGCCGTGCTCATGGCCCTGATACCGAGGCTGAGGAAGGAGCTCTACGAGCCGGGGGACCCGACCTGGTCCTCCGACGCCGTCTCGAGGTAGTCTGCAAGGGACTCGCAGTTGTCCTTCCCGACGCAGCCGAACCTGGCGTACTTCCTGCAGTAGTCGCCCGTCGGCTCGTGGTGCTCGCACGTCTTGGACTGCTTCACGAGCGTGCACTGGTCCCTTATGCAGGCGTAGCCGGAGTACTTCCCGGTGCACATGCCGTCCTTGGCCAGGTACTTGCAGTGCAGGCTCATCCCTCCTGGTTCCTTCGCATGAGGGATTCCTGGTGCGTGGTGAAGTGCCTCATGTACAGCTCGGGCGTCTCGCACCTGTCCTTCCCCGCGCAGTAGAACCTTCCGTACCTCTCGCAGTACAGACCCAGCCACTTGTCACTCCCGCACTCCCCGGCGGGCCCCTTTCTGGTCATGACGTTCATCTGCGAGTGCTCGCAGTTCTCCTCGCCGATGCACTCCAGGCTCTCGACGTGGCGGTTGGCACAAGCGCCGCTACGGTAGCTGTATCTGCACATAGGGTCCCATCCCTGTGTCCCCTCGGACAGTGCTAAATATGCGCGTGCGCGCACATAAACGTATTGTGGACGTCGCAATTCGGGGGGCGACGGACCGCTGCACCCGCACGGCGAGAGAGAAAAAGGTTCGCGGGGCCCCGGAGGAGAGCTTCATCGCCACCGGGGGTCCACCGCCGCTACGGTCTCCCCCGTAGTCTCCGATGTGTCCAGGCCGAAGGCCGCGGCCGTACATGTCCAGGCCCGCTCCGCCCTATCGAGAATGCACCTAGGCAGCCGTCGAGACCCGGGCATGAACCCGGGGCTCTCTCCCCCCTATTCGTTCTGCAAGATGCGGCGCCTGCAGGCCCGTTCGCAAGCCTGAACACAAACCGGAATCTATTCGGTCAGTGTGTAAAGAAGGTTTCGATACCCTTTAAAAGGGGGGCGTGCCCGCGGACGGGTGGTCAGTACGACGGCCCGAGCCTCACTTCCTGTGCGGCTTCCTGCCGACCCTACGCCTCTCTGCCTCCCGCTTGGTCCTGTACTTCCCCCTGGGGACGAGCATCTCGAACCGGGCCCCTTCCCCGTGGACGCCGGTCTCGGTGAGGGTTATGCCCGTTATGCCGAGGATCTCCCTCGCGAGGTAGAGACCGTACCCCCTCCGCCCGTCCCCGCCCGCGACGCTCCTGTCGAATATCGCCGCCTTGTCCGAGTCGGGGACCCCGACGCCGTCGTCCTGGTAGACCAGGCGCAGCCCGTCGCGCCCCACGGAGTACCTGAAGGAGATGCCCTTCGTCCTCCCTCCGTGCTTGATCGAGTTGTCTATGAGGTTGTAGAAGACCTTCTCGAGCATCTGGTCGGAGAAGACCTCCAGGTCCCCCAGCTCCGTCACGACCTTGACGCCCCTGAGCTCGATGTTCGAGGCCGCCCTCTTGCAGGCCGCCTGGACGTCTATCCACTGGGGGCGCTTCGTTCCCATGTTCTGGTAGTCCCTCGCGAACTCGAGGTGTCTCTTGATGGACTCGCTCGCAGTCCTGGCCTTGTCCAGGAGCGGGAGAATGTCCCTGTCCTTGGTGCGCTCGTTGGCGAGCTCGAGGTATCCGTACAGGACGGCCAGCTGGTTCAGTATGTCGTGCCTCGTGATTCTCGCGAGGAGGTCCAACTTCTTGCCCGCCTGTTGCACCGCGTCCTCGTACCTCCTCCTGTCGGTCTCGTCGAGGACTGAGACTATCGTGTCCTTCGTGCCAGGGACGAGTGCCGCGTTCGCCAGGCATGCCTTCTCTGAGCCGAACCTGTCCCTCGCCTTGATCTGGAACGAGGACGGGGCGCTACTAGGATCGCCCAGCCTCGCCTCGTGGTATTCCGCGAGGGTGCTGAGGTTGTCCGCGTCTAGGAGTGAAGTCCACTTCATCCTCCCCTCGACTTCGGCCTTCGAATAGCCGGACATCTTTTCGAACTCGGTGTTGATCAGGGCCATCGTCCCGTCCTCGTCGATCATGGCCATGGCGGTCCCGGTGGTCTCGAATATCGACCTGTAGCGCGCCTCGCTCGCCCTGAGCGCCTCCTCCACGGTCCTCCGGGCGGTGATGTCCATGTGCGACACGACGGCACCCCCGCGCCTCTTGGGGAGCGGGGTGATGTCGAGCGCGAACCACCTCCTGATTGCAGGTGAGTCGCAGGGGTACTCGAGAGAGAAGGACATCCTCCTCCCTGCGAGGACCTCGCGGATGGCCTCCGCCACGCGCCCAGAGGTTTCGTCCCCCTCGGCCGCCGCGCGGTCGCACACGGCGAGGTAGTCGGAGCCGACCCCGACCTTCCCCATGTCCGCGTCGTTGACCCCTGCGAAGACCAGCCAGCTCCTGTTGACGGCGACGATCCTCCCGGTCCCGTCCAGTACCGCGATGTTCGCGTCGAGCGAGTCGAGGACAGCCCGGTTGAACGCGCCGCTCTCCCTGAGTGCGTTCTCAGCGGCCTTCCTCGCGGTGACGTCCACCCCGGCGAAGTTGAACTCGACCAGCGTTGTGCTGTCTTCGGCCCGCGTGTTGAAGGAGCTCCAGAGTAGCGTCCTCGGTGAGCCGGACTTGTCGATCAGGGTCATCTCCCTTCCGTACACGTCCCCGTCTCGGAAGTCCTCGATTAGAGCGTCCACCTGCGCCCTAAGTTCCCCGGGGAAGAAAACGTCCCACCAGCTGCGGCCCAGGAGCTCGTCCGGGGAGTAGCCCGTCACCTCCTCGACGTGCTGGTTGACGAACAGGGTCGTGCCGTCCGGGGCCATCCGGCAGATCAGGGAGGGGACCGTCATCACGAGCTTCCTATACTCGGCCTCGGACCTTCGCAGCTCATGCTCGGCCTTGACCCTCTCTGTTATGTCGATTGCCGTGCCCTCGATGGCGATGACCGCCCCGTCCGTGTCCCTTATGGGGACCAGCCTCTGCTCGGTCCAGATGAGCCTGCCGTCCTTCGTGGTCCACCTGACGACAAGCGGCTTGGACGGTTCGAGCGTGCCTTCCATGAGCCCCTCGAGCAGGTGCCCGTCCTCCGGGTGGACGATCTCCATCCCGAGCCTGGGGTTGGCGTAGTGCTCCTCCGGAGTGTATCCGATGATCCTCGTAGCAGACGGGGAGACGTACTCGAAGTGCGGCTCAGGGAGCAGGTCGTACCTGAAGACCATGTCCTCCGAGTTCTCCGCAAGGAGCCTGAAGCGCCGCTCGCTCCGGGCGAGCTCCCTCTCGGAGCGCATGGCGGCCACGGCGGACCTGATCATGTGGGCCAGCTCGGCGAACTGGGAGTTGGGGTCGCCCCCCTTCTGGAGGTAGAAGTCGGCGCCGGAATTGAGCGCCTCTATCGCGACGTCCTCCCGCCCCCGCCCCGTGAACAGCACGAACGGGATGTCGTTCTTCTGGTTGCGGAGCACCTTGAGGAACTCGAGGCCGTCCATCTCGGGCATCTGGTAGTCGCAGACGACCGCGTCGAACTCCTGCCGGCCCATAAGCTCGACGGCCTCCCTGGCGCTGTAGGCGGAGGCCGTGGCGATGCCCTCTGACTTCTCGAGGAAGAACTTGGCGAGGTCAAGAAGCGCGGGCTCGTCGTCAACCAGGAGCACTGAGATCAATCGGGGTCCTCCAGCGTCCCATCCCGCCGCTGGTTGGTTAACGCGGTTGGAGAGTATTTATACTGTTCTCCGGAGGCCTGTGGCGCTGAGGGGGAGATTCGAACTCCCGAGGTACGTAGTACCACCAGCTCTCAAGGCTGGCGCCGTGATCCGGGCTTGGCTACCTCAGCAGTGTGGGACGTGTCCTCGGATGAGGCCTGCATTCATAAGAGGGTTTCCACCCGTCTACCCTGAGCGCAGGGCCAGCAGCTCCTCCGCGTCGAGCTCGAATGCGGCCGCGGGGTAGCCCAGTCCGAAGGCCACGAGAGTCGAAGGGGACACCTCTCCGAGCACTCCTACGGGGTGCCCGGCGCTCAGCACCCGGGCGCACCTGCCAGGGACGAACGCGCCGTGCTCTGCGGCGGACACCTCGCAGGGGAGGCCCATCGCCTGCATCAGCGACAGGACGTCGGACTTGGCCTCGGTGAAGCTCGCCTTAGGGTGTATCGAGACACCTGACAGCATCGCCCGGTTCCTCGTGCCGCACACGACGTCACCGGCCTCGAAGAGCCTCTGCGGGAGCTCCCGGTGCTTGTTCTTCCTCAGTATGGCCATGAGGCTGGGCAGCAGGGAGGCGCGAAGGACCTCGTGGTCCTCCGTGACCGGGTTCTTGATGCTGACGGCCGCGGCGTCCCTCTCCAGGCCCAGGGCGTCGTACTGCTCCTCCCGGCTGGAGAGCGATAGGGTCACCACCTCGGTGTATCCGAGGCCGATCATTATCGGCTTTAGCCTGGCGGAGAATGCCGCGACAGCATCCTCCGCCCCGTATGTGAACCGCGTCGGCAACCTGGACCCGAACCTCTCGAAGCCGTGCCCCACCGCGACGTCCTCCGCGAGGTCGACCGGGTGGAGGACATCGGCCCTGTAGGCGGGGACGAGCACCCGGATCCCGTCGTCCGTGGCGGTGGCCCCGTGCCCCATCCTCATGAGGCACCTGGACATCTCCGACCGGTCGAGCCCGGTCCCGATCCACCTGTTCACGTAGTCGACGTCGAGGTCCATCGTCCTGGGGTCCAGGTCGGGGGCCCTGACGGTCCCGTCGGCGCCTGACACCCTGACGGTCTTGACCTTCCCCCCGCGTTCCGCGAGCGCGGTGACCACTATGTTCACGGCGCCCTTGACGGCGTTCAGGTCGGTGCCGGTGCAGTCTACGAATATGCTCTTGGTCGACTCCGTCACGGTGGTCCTGACCCCGTTGATGATGGGCGGGAAGGACAGCACCTCGCCGTCGCGGTCGAGGATGACCGGGAAGGTCTCCTTCCCCTTCAGCACGTCCGCGTAGGCCCGGCCCTTCTCGTGCCCGACGAGTATCTCGGCCAGGTCCATCACCCTGTCCCCCTGCAGGGGGACGAAGGACACCTCGTGCGGGCCCACGGCCCTGTATGTGAACGGCGGCCTCACGGTGGAGAAGTCGTGCAGGCCTATCGCAACCTTCCTCCGGTTGCGCCCCAGGGTGACGTGGAGCTTCTCCTGGAGGTCCATCATGGACCGGATGAGGGGGTCGTCGACCTCGTTGCCCTCGACGAGCGCGGACCAGATGTACGGCCTGACGGAGGAGACCGAGGGGTCTACCCTGAGTTCGACTTCCGACGAGCCCACCGCGTACGACCTGAGGCCGGGCTCCATGTCCAGGAAGGACCTGAGGGCGCGCGCTATGCCCTCCACCGAGTACAGGTCGGGCCTGTCCGGGAAGAACTCGAAGGACATCTCGTCCGATGCGTTGTCCGCGGACCTGAGGTCGGCGCAGATCAT
>ERZ1649853.472-NODE-472-length-17243-cov-11.209158_pt1 | contig 17243 bp, 13 predicted proteins | sample MGYA00575353_ERZ1649853 | MGnify/ENA primary metagenome ERZ1649853 (study PRJEB40853, sample SAMN11349654) | freshwater sediment metagenome | isolation source: river sediment | host: Sediment | place: India: Okhla Barrage, New Delhi | collected 2017-02-21 ...
CTACTCCACGTGGGGGAGTAGGGCCGGGAATTGACCGTTGGCGGGTGCCTGCTAGGGTAGTGGGGTAGGCGCGCCCGTCCGGGTCGCGCAGGAAGGGCTCGCATCGGGGGAAGGGAACGTGGCGGCACGTGCGCACTGGACCAGCCGGCTGGGCTTCATTCTCGCGGCGGCGGGCTCCGCCGTGGGGCTCGGGAACATCTGGAAGTTCCCCTACATGACCGGCGAGAACGGGGGTGGGGCCTTCGTGCTGGTGTATCTCCTCTGCGTGCTCGGGGTCGGTCTGCCGATCCTGATCGCGGAGGTCTACATCGGCCGCGAGAGCCAGCGCAACGTGGTGCAGGCGTTCGAGGCCCTGGACCGACCACGCTCCCCCTGGATGGTTACGGGATGGCTCGGCCTGGTCACGGCGTTCCTCATCCTCTCCTTCTACAGCGTGGTCGGCGGGTGGGTCCTGCACTTCCTGTCGAAGGCCCTGCTGGGGCAGTTGACGTCCCGGGACGCCGCCGTCGGCGGCTACCTGGAGCAGCTCTTTCACAGTCCGGGGGCGATGGTCTTCTGGCACACGGCGTTCATGGCGCTCACCGTCGTCATCGTGGCGCGCGGAGTGGCCGGCGGGATCGAGCGGGCCAACCGGATCATGATGCCGGCGCTGTTCCTGCTCCTCCTCTTCCTGGTGGTGAGAGCCTTCGGGATGCCGGGTTTCGCGCCCGCGGTGACGTTCCTGTTCAGCCCGCGCCTCGAGGACCTCACCTGGTCCGCGGGGCTTCAGGCGGCGGGGCAGGCGTTCTTCTCCCTGTCTCTCGGCATGGGGGCGATGATCACGTACGGCAGCTATCTCAAGCAGGGGGAGAGCATCCCCCGCATCACGGCGGTCGTCGCGGTCATGGACACCGTCGTCTCCCTGCTGGCCGGTGTGGTGGTGTTCTCGGTGGTGTTCACCTTCGGGCAGGAGCCGGCGGCGGGTCCGACGCTGATGTTCGTGAACCTGCCCCTGCTGTTCCAGCAGATGACCGGGGGCTACCTGGTGGCCGTGGCGTTCTTCCTCCTCATCGCCTTCGCGGCGCTCACCTCCGCCATCTCGCTCCTCGAGGTCGTGGTGGCGTATGCCGACGAGGTGCACGGTTGGCCGCGGCCGCGGACGGCGCTTCTCATGGGGGCCGCCATCTACGCCCTGGGGGTTCTCGCCGCGCTGTCCTTCAACGTGCTGGGCGACGTGAAGGTGGCGGGCCACAACTTCTTCGACCTCTTCGACGACGTCAGCTCGAACCTGACACTGCCCCTCGGGGGGGTGCTGATCGCGGTCTTCTACGGCTGGGTCCTCGGGCGGGACGCGGTGCTGCGCACCTTCGACGGGCGGGGGCCCCGGGTCCTGCGGGAAGGGCTCCTGTGGGCGGTGCGGGTGCTCGCACCGGCCGCGGTGGCCTACCTGCTGGTGAAGGGGTTGGCCGGACTCTGGGCCTGAGCGGGGTGGGGGTCCCGTTGGGGGGACGCTCCGCCTCGGGAACGCGCCGGCGCCGGTGGCCGGCCCTCCTGCGCTTCGTCACGCCGTGGCTCCTGGTCCCCTGGCTCCTGGTGGCCTGTTCCGAGGGGGGTGGGTTGCTCGAGGTCACGGGGTCCACCATGGGGACCACCTACTCTGTGAAGGTGGTCCGGCCGCCCGTGGGGCTCGGGGAGGAGCTCCTGCAGGCCGAGGTGGAACGAGTGCTGCGGGCCGTGAATGGGGCCATGTCTACCCATGACGCGGACTCCGAACTCTCGCGCTTCAACCGCTCCCGGGACACCGGCTGGGTGGCGGCCTCGCCCGAGCTGGTGGCGGTCCTCGCCGAGGCCGAGCGGGTGAGCCGCCTGTCCGGGGGGGCCTTCGACGTCACCGTCGGGCCGCTGGTGAACCTCTGGGGCTTCGGGCCGGGCGGCGGCGACGACCGGGTACCCGCCGACGCGGACGTCGCCGCGGCCAGGGCCCGCGTGGGGCACGCGCATCTGGAGGTGAGACCCTCGCCGCCCGCGGTGCGCAAGGCCATCCCCGACCTCTACGTCGACCTCTCCGCAATCGCGAAGGGCTACGGGGTCGACCGGGTGGCCGGGCGGCTGGAGGAGCTCGGGGTCGATCGCTACCTGGTGGAGATCGGGGGCGAGGTTCGCGGGCTCGGCCGCAACGCGCGGGGGATGCCCTGGCGGCTGGCCATCGAGCGCCCCACCCCCGGTGAGCGGGCGGCGTACGTTGCGGTGGGTGTGGACGGCGTGGGTGTGGCCACCTCCGGAGACTACCGCAACTTCTTCGAGCAGGACGGACGGCGGTATTCCCACACGATCGACCCGTCCACCGGCCGTCCGGTCACCCACGACCTGGCCTCCGTCACCGTCGTGAGCACCACCTGTACGACGGCCGACGCCCTGGCCACCGCGCTGAACGTCCTGGGACCCCAGGCGGGCTACGCGCTCGCCGAGCGGGAAGGGATCGCGGCCTTCTTCATCACCCGGGAGGGGCAGGGCCTCGGGCATCGGGCCACGACGGCCTTCGCCCGCTACGGAGGGCCCCAGGCGGCAACGGGAGGACGACGGCCCGCGCGGTGATCCTCGGCGGAGGAGTCCCGGGGGTCTTGCCGCGGCCGGTCAGCCCGTTCCCCGCGGTACCCTGCGGCTCCGGCGGCACTTGTTGCAGCGCGGCTGGTTGCGGAACTCCAGGCGCCCGGTCCCCATCCGGCGCATGCCCACCTCCGGCATCGGCACCAGCTGTCCGCAGCCGGAGCACAGGACGAAGACGTTGCTGAGGACCAGCTTCACGCCGGACACGGGTTCCTCGTAGACGTAGCGCTTGCCCATGCGACCTTCTCCTGCAGGGCCCGGGACGTCGTCTAGCGCGTCTCGAGCGTGAACGCGAAAGCCTTTTGCTCCGATACGGACCGTGGGCCCGAACGGGCGACGACCCGGCGGGGGCCCGCGGGCGCCCACCCGTCGGGGGCCGCGTCCAGCCCGGCGAGGTCCTCGCGCCGCGCCAGCTCGACCCCGTTCAGGCTGACCGCGGTGACCCGGGTGCCGTCGAAGACCAGCTCGACCCGGTGATCCCGCTGCTCCGGGGCCCCGGCGTAGGTGCCCCTGGCGGCGGCGACGGTGACCGAGGCCCGCCGGCCCTCCGCCTCGAGGGCCTGGGAGATGTCGGTCTCGCGGACCTCGCCCCGCTGGTAGGCGACCGTCTCCCCGTCGTCCTCGTAGAGCGTGAACCGCGTCGGGTCCACTGCCGGATACACCCGGACCACGAGCTCGTCGCGGGTCGAGCCGTCGGCACGCTGGCCCGCGACGTTCAGCGTCTGCTCGTCCACCGTCATGCGCGGCACGATGGCGCCTGCGCGGGCGAAGACCGGCGCGCGCAGGAGGCCTGCCTGCCGCAGGGGGCGCTTCGGAAACGTCTGCCCCTCGCTCACGATCCGCTCGTCGGTCCAATAGTCGACCCATTCTCCCTCCGGGAGATAGACGTCCCGGTGCGCCGCGCCCGTCTCGGTGAGGGTGGCGACCAGGAGGTCCCGGCCGAGGAGCTTCTCGTCTCCGAGCTCCCGCACCCGGGGGTCCTCCGGGTAGTGGAACACCAGCGGCGGGACCAGCGGCTCGCCGGCCCGCCAGGCACGATGGGCGAGCGAATAGAGGTAGGGGGTGATCGCGACCCGCTCGCGCAGGTTCGCGAGGTTGCTCTCACGCTCACCGACCCGGTCGGGTGCCGTCTCCTTGCAGTTGCAGAGGTTCTCGGTGTGGGGGCGCAGCGGCACGTCGAGCCAGGCGTTGGTGGCGAACCAACGCGTGTAGAGGTCGTCCAGCGCCTCGCCGGTGAGGCCCCGGCGCAGGAAACCGCCCACGTCCGAGCCGAAGTAGTCGACGCCCGAGAACGACATGTGCAGCTGGGCGTTCAGGTGGGTCGCGAGGCTTTCGAGGTTGGAGGCGATGTCCCCGGAGGTCATGGCCACGCCGTGGCGCTGGATGCCGGCCGTGCCCGTGCGCGAGAGCACGAACGGGCGGCGCGCGACCCCGTTGCGCCGGTAGCCCCGCGCGATCCCCTCGGCCCACTTCAGGTTGTAGGCGTTGTGCCAGTCGGCGTGGGCATGGCCCCCGGGCTCCACCCCGTGGGCCCAGTCGGCGGGGTCACCGGGGGAGTCGATGGCGTCGTACATCTCGGGCTCGCCCAGGTCGACCCACTGCCCCAGCACGCCGTCCTCGATGAGGGGCTGGCGCTTCAGGTCGTGCCAGTAGTCGGCGGCCGCGTCCAGGGTCCAGTCGATCATCCCGCCGCGGCCCCACCAGTTGTGTGTGTTGATGTCGCTCACGCCGTCCAGGTAGACGGGGGGGCAGTCTGCGCAACCCGCGCGGACGAGGAAGCCCCGGGCGGCGAGGTCGGCGTGCTCCGGCAGTCCCCGGGCGACGTAGGACTCCTCGATCGGTAGGACCCCGACGCCATCCTGCTCGCGCAGGCGCGCGAGCCTTTCCCGCGCACCGGGGAAGTGGGCCGGGTCCCAGGTCGTGCGGCCCATGGGGCTGTCCTCGGCGTCGCGCACGACGCCGCCGAACCAGGGCAGGTCGAGCACGAAGCCGTCGACGGGGAACCGGCCGGCGCGCAGCGTCCGGAGCTTTCCCTCCAGCTCGCCCCAGTCGTCGTAGCCCCACTCCGAGACCCACAGGCCGAAGAGCTTGCGGGGCGGAACGGGCGGGCGCCCGGTCAGGTCCAGGTACGCCGCGCGGGTGGTCGGGAGGTCAGGACCCGCGAAGACGTACCCCCGCACGGTCCGGGCCGCCGTCTCGACCTTCCAGGGGACGCCGGTCAGGTCCCAGCGCTGACGATGGAGGTCGTCGAGGAACAGCGCGAACGCGCTGCCGCCCGGTCCGAGACCGTAGAGGACGGGGATCTGAACGTTGCCGACGGTTCCGCCGCCGAACTCCACCATCCGGTTGCCGTACTCGTTGCCCGGCTCGCGCACCCGCCCGGTCCAGTCCCCGTGGGCGCTGCCGAGGTCCACGAACTGCGCGCCGAGGCCGTAGGCGTGGCTCGCGGCGGTTGCGATGTCCAGGCCTCGCCCGACGCCCGAGGCCGGGCAGAGGGTGGCGAGCTCGGCGCCGGACCCGCGGTCGGTCACCCCGAGGCACAGCCTCGCCGTGTCCACCGTGTACCGGGTCGTGGGGGTCTCCAGCACCTCCCCGAAGGCGCCCGAGCGCTCCAGCCGGGCCGGGCCGGGGTAGTCCGTCCTGTCCACCTGGGGCGTGACGGGAATGGACATGGAGGGGTCAGGGAGGGTGTCCCCGGAGCCCCACTCGAAATGGGCGATCCGGTCGTTCAGCACCTCGACGACCAGATGCCGGCTCCCCGCGACGTAGGCGAAACGGGGGACTTCGGCCCGAGCACCCTCCGCGACGAGGCACGCAATCAGGAACGCCAACAGCGAGCCACCAGGGGGTCGTTTCATCGATACCTCGATGCCGAAGTGGCGTCCTCCGCCGACTCGGGGGCGGGTTCCCGGTGCGGTCCTGCGGGACCGTATGCCGCCTGGACGGCGGCATACGAGCCTACAGGGACGTATTCACGGCGTGTCCCGTGGGACCGCGCCGGGAGCCCGCGGCAGCACGCCCTGCCTACAGGGACGTATTCACGGCGTGTCCCGCGGGACCGTGCCGGGAGCCCGCGGCAGCACGCCCCGCCCGGCGACCTGCCTCCGTCGAGCCTCAGGACTCGACGATGTCCTCCAACCCCTTGCCCGGCTGCACCATCGGCAGAACGTTCTCGGCCTTGTCGATCCAGACGTCCACCAGCACCGGTCCGGCGATGGCGAGCGCCTGGCCCACCACGTCGTCGATCCGGTCGGGGGTGCGCAGGCGCAGGGTGCGGAGCCTGGGGTAAACGTACTGCAGCCCGTTCAGGTTCGGGATCTGCCGGCGGCAGTTCTTGAACATGTCGGTGCAATCGGGCTCGCAGTCGACGTTGCGGGCGAGGCAGGTCTCGTAGTGGTGGCCACCGTCCATCATGTCTTCCCACTGCCGGACCATGCCCAGGTAGCTGTTGTTCAGCACGAACATCTTCAGCGGCACCCGGTTCGCGACCACTGTCGCGAGCTCCTGGATGTTCATCTGGAAGCTGCCGTCGCCATCGATGAGCACCACCGGCCTGGTCGGGTCACCGTACCAGGCGCCGATGGCCGCGGGGAGGCCGAAGCCCATGGTGCCGAGGCCGCCGGAGCTGACCCACTGCCGGGGTCGCTGGAAGCGGTAGTACTGGGCGGCCCACATCTGGTGCTGGCCGACCCCGGTCACGACCGTGGCGTCACCGCCGGTTTGTCGCGACAGACTCTCGACCACCGCCTGGGGCTTGATGTACTCGGACTGCCCGTAGGGCGTCGGCATCCTCTGCCGCCACTCCCGGACCCGGGCCAGCCACTTGTCGTGCTGGGCCGAGGCACCCGAGTCCAGACAGAATCGCAGGAACTCCTTCAGGTCGGCGACCACCGCGAAATCCGTGCGCACGGTCTTGTCGATCTCCGAGGGGTCGACGTCGACGTGGGCGATCTGTTTGCCGCTTGCGAAGCCCTTCACCGCGACGCGGTCGTCGAAGCGCCCGCCCAGGGTCAGGATGAAGTCGGCGTCGCGCAGGGCGTAGTTCGCCGGGATGGTGCCGTGCATGCCCGGCATCCCCAGGTTGTGCGGGAGGTCGTAGGGCAGGGCCCCCAGGGCGTTGAAGGTGGTCGTGACGGGGACGTCGAAGCGTTCCGCGAACTGGCGCAGCTCGCCCGCCGCGTCCGCGATGATGACGCCGCCGCCGGCCTTCACCACGGGGCGCTTGGCCGCGACCAGGGCGTCCAGGATGGCCGAGGCCCGACCCGCCGCGAACGGGGTCTCCTCCCGGTGCCGCTTGCGGGCGCGGTTCGTCCGCACGCCCTGGGCGAGCTGGACGCTCTTGCAGATGTCCACCACCACGGGACCCGGGCGGCCGTGCGCGGCGATCGCGAACGCCTCGCGCAGCATCCAGTCCAGGTCCCGCACGTCCTTGACCAGGTAGTTGTGCTTGGAGATGGGCCGGGTGATGCCGACCATGTCCACTTCCTGGAAGGCGTCGGTCCCGATCGCGCCGCTCGCCACCTGCCCGGTGATGAATACCGTCGGGACCGAATCCTTGTAGGCATCGGCGATCGGGGTCACCAGGTTGGTCGAGCCCGGACCCGAGGTCGCCAGCGCGACGCCGGTGCGCCCGCTGACGCGCGCGTAACCCTCGGCGGCGTGACCTGCGCCCCCTTCCTGGCGGAACATGATGAAGCGCGGGACCTTCTCGCCGCGGCGCATGCGTTTGTTGAGCTCCACGTGCAGCGGGATGACTGCGCCGCCCGTGTGCCCGAAGATGTACTCGACCCCAAGCTCGAGGAGTACGTCGAAGAAGATGGCGGCCCCGGTTCGGGGCTGAGTCGTGCTGGTTGACATCGGACGCAAGGAATTGGAGCCTCGTATCATCATACCTGACTACCGCACTCGAAGAAGCGGTGCTGCCAGGACCCTCTCTCAACGCATCCGGGCCGTCCGAAGGGCGACCGGGACTCTTGCGGGGCAACCATGAGCGCCGGCCCGACGCTGCGCGAGACCTCCGAACGGCCGGGGCAGGCGCCCCGCGCATTCCTGCGCGACTTCTGGCGCCTCGCCGGCCCGTACTGGAGTGGTGGGGCAGGGCGCGCGGCCCGCTGGCTGACGCTGGCCGTGGCGGTCCTGACCGTTGCCCAGGTGGGTGTCCCGGTCGCCATCAACCTCTGGAGCGAGCGCCTCTTCGACACGCTGGAGCAGCGGGCGATGTCCGAGCTGTTCTGGCTGGTGGGAGCGCTCGGCGTCATCCTTCTCTCCAACGTCCTGATCACGACGGGGCACCTCTGGGTCAAGCGCCGGTTGCAGGTGGACTGGCGGGCGTGGGTCACGCAGCGGCTCACCGAAGAGTGGATGCGGGCGGGCAGACACTACGCGCTGACGCTCGTGCCGGGAGACCACGACAATCCCGACGGCCGGATCGCGGAGGACGTGCGCATCGCCACGGAGTACGCCGTCGATCTGGCCCACTCGCTGTTCTACTGCGTGCTGTTGCTCGCGAGCTTCACCCATATCCTCTGGTCCCTCTCCGGTCCGCCGCAGCTCGCGCTCGGCAGCGTGAGCGTCTATCTGCCCGGCCACCTCGTGTGGGTCGCCCTGGCGTACGCCGGGCTGGGCACCTCGGCCACGATTCTCCTGGGGCGCCCGCTGGTGCGGGCCGCTGGCCTGCGCCAAGTCCGGGAGGCCAGCTTCCGGTTCGGCCTCGCCCACGCGCGCGAGGGCAGCCTCACCATCGCGCAGTTGCACACCGAGAGGGCGGAGCGCCGCCGTCTGGGCGACCTCTTCCGGGACGCCGCCTGCGCCTGGGAGGGTCAGACGACGGCCCTCTGCAACCTGTTCGTCTTCTCCTCCGGGTGGTCGGTCCTCTCCCAGGCGTTTCCCATCCTGGTCGCGGCCCCGCGGTACATCTCCGGGAGCATCACGCTGGGGGTCCTGATGCAGTCGGCCCAGGCCTTTCAGCAGATGGTCGCAGCCCTTGCCTGGCCGATCGACAACCTGCCGAAGGTCGCCGAGTGGCGAGCCTCCGCCGGCCGGGTGCTGGGCCTGCACCGGGCCCTGGCCGAGCTCGGGGAGCGCGCGCGTAGCGCCGGTGCGGCGCTCGATGGGAGCGAGCCCGGTTCGGGGCCGGGTGACCCGTGATACCATGCCGTCCAATTGGCGAGGCCGGCGCCCGGCTGGCCCGATGAAGGCTCATGCGAGCGATCACGATTCTGGACTACGGCGCCGGCAACGTGCGGAGCGTTCGCAACGCCATCCGTCGGCTCGGCCACGAGGTGTGCGACGCCCAGGGCCCGGAGGACATCGCTCGTGCCGAGGTGTTGGTCTTCCCGGGTGTCGGCAGCTTCGGCAGCGCGATGGAGCGGCTGCACGCGGGCGGCTACGTGGAACCGCTGCGCCGGTATCTCCAGGAAGGACGCCCGTTCCTCGGGATCTGTCTCGGTCTGCAGACCCTGTTCGAGGGCAGCGAGGAGTTGCCGGGCGTTCCCGGTCTGGGGGTGATTCCCGGGCAGGTGCGGCGCTTCGACGCGCCCGGTTTGTCGGTCCCGCACATGGGCTGGAACGGCCTTCGCCTGTCCCGTGACTCTCCGCTCCTCTCCGATTGCGCTGGAGAGAAGCTCTACTTCGTGCACTCCTACCGGGCCCTTCGGGAGCCGGCCAACGCCGACTGGGTGCTGGCGCTCACGGACTACGGTGGCGAGTTCGTGAGCGCCGTCCAGCGTGGGGCCGTGGCCGCGGTCCAGTTCCATCCCGAGAAGAGCGGAGAAGCAGGACTGCGGGTCCTGCGACGATTTCTGTCCCGGGCACTCGGCGGGGGCACCGTGCCGGGGGGCATCGTGCCGGCATCGTCGCCGGGCGCTCCCACGCGCCTCGCCAGGCGCCTGATCGCGTGCCTCGACGTGCGCAACGACGACGAGGGCGAGCTGGTCGTCACCAAGGGTGACCGCTACGACGTCCGCGAGGGCGGGCGGGTGCGCGACGTGGGCAACCCGGTCGAGCTCGCACGCCGCTATTACGAGGAGGGCGCCGACGAGGTCACCTTCCTCAACATCACGGCCTTCCGGGACTCTCCCCTGGAAGACCAGCCCATGCTGGAGGTCCTGCGCCGGACTTCCGAGAACGTGTTCGTGCCGCTCACCATCGGCGGCGGGATCCGCGCGTACACCGACGCCGGGGGACGCCGCTACTCGGCCCTCGACGTGGCCTCGGAATATTTCCGTTCCGGGGCGGACAAGATCTCCATCGGCAGCGACGCCGTCTACGCGGTCGAGGCCCTGCGGCGTACGGGTCGGGGTGACGGCGGAAGCTCGCTCGAACAGATCGCCCGCGTCTACGGCAACCAGGCGGTGGTGGTCTCCATCGACCCGCGTCGGGTGTACGTCTCATCGCCAGCCGATACCCCCCACCGGACCGTGCGCACCGCGGAGCCCGGGCCGAACGGGGAGCGCTATTGCTGGTTCCAGTGCACGGTGAAGGGTGGGCGCGAGGGGCGGGAGCTGGACGCGGTGGAGTGTGCCCGCGGGGCCGAGGAGCTGGGGGCCGGCGAGGTTCTGCTCAACTCCATCGACCGGGACGGAACCGGGCTCGGTTTCGACCTCGAGCTCATCCAGGCGGTGCGCGAGGCGGTGTCGATTCCCGTCATCGCCTCGAGCGGTGCGGGGCGGGTCGAGCACTTCTCGGAGGTCTTCGAGCGCACCGGCGTGGAGGCCGCTCTCGCCGCCGGGGTCTTCCACCGGCGGGAGGTTCCCATCGCCGACGTCAAGGCGCACCTGAAGGCGCGCGGCGTCGACGTGCGCGCATAGTCGGAAGCCCACCGTTTCGTTCGCGGCGGGCGGCAGGGTCGGGCCCCCGATGATGGGGTCCGCGGGCAACTCGCGGGGAGAGCTCATATGCACATGCGCAAGAGGTTCTTCGGGTTGATTCTGGGTGCCGGCGTGCTGGCCGCCGGCTCCAGCTTCGCGGCCGATCCCATCCGGATCGGCACATTCCTCACCGTGACCGGTCCCGCCTCCTTTCTCGGCGACCCGGAGCTGCGCACGCTCCAGATGTACGTCGAGGAGCTGAACGCCCGGGGCGGCGTCCTCGGCCGCAAGCTCGAGCTCGTGCACTACGACACGGTCGGGCAGGCGAAGGAGGCGGTCACCTTCGTCAAGCGGCTCATCCAGAACGACAAGGTGGACGTCATCGTGGGTGGCTCGAGCACCGGTGACACCATGGCGGCCATACCGGAGGTGGAGAAGGCGGGGATTCCGCTCATCTCCCTCGCGGGCGGTGTCGAGATCGTCGAGCCTGTGAAGAAGTGGGTCTTCAAGACACCCCACACGGACCGCATGGCCGCCATCCGCATCTTCGAGGACATGAAGAAGCGCGGGATCCGCAAGTTCGCCCTGATCTCCGGTGACGGCGGGTACGACAAGTCGGGGCGCAAGCAGGTCTTGGAGCTCGCGCCTTCGCACGGACTGGAGGTGGTGGCCGACGAGTCCTACGGGAACAAGGACACGGACATGACCACCCAGCTCACCAAGATCCGCGCGACCGACGCCCAGGCCATCCTGAACTTCGGGTTCGGCGCCGCCCCGGCCATCGTGACCCGCAACGTCCGCCAGCTCGGCATCACGCTGCCGGTCTATCAGTCCCACGGGGTCGGATCCAAGAAGTTCATCGAGATGGCGGGCGAGGCGGCCGAGGGGGTGCGCCTGCCGGCCGCGGCGCTGGTGGTGGCCGAGCAGCTTGCGGACAGCGATCCCCAGAAGAAGGTGCTGCTCGACTACAAGGCGAAGTTCCAGGCGAAACACGGGGAGGTGTCCACCTTCGGCGGGCACGCCTACGACGGGTTCTTCATCGCGGTCGAGGCCATCCAGCGCGCCGGCGGCACCGACCCGGCGCGCGTGCGGGACGAGATCGAGAAGACCCGTGGCTTCGTGGGGACGGCGGGGGTGTTCCACATGTCACCCCAGGACCACATGGGACTCAGCGTGGACGCCTTCAAGATGGTCGAGGTGCGCAAGGGCAACTGGGTCATCATCGACTGACCGTTGCCGGAGGGGAGGGCGACGGGGACGGCGCCCTGCCGTCCCCGGAGGCTACGGTACATGCTGGACTCGCTCCTGCAATTCCTGATCACCGGGGTCACCGTGGGCTCGACCTATGCCCTGGTGGGGCTCGGGTTCGCCATCATCTACAACGCGTCCGACGTCGTGAACTTCGCCCAGGGCGAGTTCGTGATGATCGGTGCCATGGTCGCCATCAGCCTGCTGGGGGCCGGCACGCCCTTCCCCCTGGCGCTGCTGCTGGCGGTGATGGCGACGGTGGCAGTGGGTCTGGTGCTCGAAGCGCTCGCCGTGGAGCCGGCCCGGGGCGCCCCCGTGGTGACGCTGGTGATCATCACCATCGGGGCTTCCATCCTGCTGCGGGGAGTGGCCCTCCTCGTCTGGGGCAAGGACTTTCACGCCATGCCGCACTTCTCCGGTGACGCCCCCCTGCACCTGGGCAGCGCCACCCTGCTGCCGCAGAACCTGTGGGTGATGGGCGGCACCGCGGCGCTGGTGCTCGCGGTGCGGCAGTTCTTTCGGCGCACCAGCGCGGGCAAGGCGCTCCTCGCCTGTTCCTGCAACCGCACCGCGGCCCAGCTCATGGGGATCAACGTGCGCCGCATGATGCTGCTCGCCTACGGGCTCTCGGCGGCCCTCGGGGCGGTGGCGGGGCTGCTGGTCGCGCCGATCACCTTCACCTCGTACGACTCCGGCGTCATGCTGGGCCTGAAGGGCTTTTCCGCCGCCATCCTGGGGGGCATGGGCAACCCCATGGGCGCGGTCGCGGGGGGCCTGCTGCTCGGGGTCCTGGAGTCCCTTTCCGCCGGCCTGATCTCTTCCGGCTACAAGGACGCCATCGCCTTCGTGGTGGTCCTGCTGGTCCTGTTCCTGAGGCCGAGCGGGCTCTTCGGGAAGGGCGCGGTCGAGCGCGCGTGAAGGCGTCTGCCCTGGCCCTGGGCACGCGCGGGGGCTGGTCCCGCCTCGGTCGGGCGAGACTCGCGGGGCTCGGGCTGCTGGCGCTCGTGGTCTTCGCCCTGCCGCTGCTGTTCCCGGGTAACTACTTCGTCACCGTCGTCGGCGTCTCCGTCGGGTTTCACGTGATCCTCGCGGTCAGCCTGAATCTCCTCGTCGGCTACGCCGGGCAGATCTCCCTCGGCCACGCGGCTTTCTTCGGGATGGGAGCTTACGCCTCCGGCATCCTGACCACGCAGTACGGCTGGAGTCCCTGGCTCGCGCTCTCGGCGGGGCTGTTCGCCGTCTTCCTGGTGGCCAGCCTCCTCGCGCGGCCGGTGCTCAAGCTGAGGGGTCACTACCTGGCGATGGCGACGCTCGGCTTCGGGATCATCGTGCACATCGTGCTGGTGCAGGCGGTCGGGGTCACGGGGGGACCCGACGGGCTGTCGGGCATTCCGGGCCTCTCGCTGCTCGGCTGGCAGGTGGCGACCGACCAGGACTGGTACTGGGTCGTGGCGGTGGCGATGCTCGCCGTGATCGCGCTCTCGCTGAACGTCGTGGACTCCCGCGCGGGGCGGGCCCTGCGTGCGGTTCACGGCGCCGAGCTCGCGGCGCAGATGATGGGTATCGACAGCGCGCGCACGAAGAGCCAGGTCTTCGTGCTCTCCGCGGTGCTCAGCAGCTTCGCCGGGAGCCTCTTCGCCCACCAGCAGAGCTTCATCAGCCCCGACTCCTTCAGCTTCTACGTGTCCATCGAGCTGCTGACGATGGTGGTCCTCGGCGGGATGGCCTCCACCTTCGGCGCCGTCTTCGGCGCGGCGGCCCTCACGGTGCTGCGGGCGACACTGGTGGTGTTCCACGACTACGAGATGCTGGTCCTCGGCGCGGTGCTGATGACCGTCATGATCTTTCTGCCCCAGGGTCTGTTCGTGGGGCTCGCCCAGTTGTTCCGCCACGCCCTCGCGCGGCACCGCTCCCCGGAGGTCACCGGCGATGGCGCTGCTTGAGGTCTCCGGCCTGGAGAAGTCCTTCGGGGGCGTGACGGCACTGGCGGACGTGCGTTTCCGGGTGCCCGAGGGCGTGGTGTACGCGGTCATCGGACCGAACGGCGCGGGCAAGACCACGCTCTTCAACACGCTCTGCGGCTACGAGCGGCCGGACGGGGGCACCGTCCACCTCGCGGGCGAGCCCCTGGCCGGGCTGCCTCCCCACGCCGTCGCGGCTCGGGGCGTCTCGCGAACGTTCCAGAATCTCCAGGTGTTCTTCAACATGACCGCGTTGGAGAACGTCATGGTCGGCTGTCACCTGCGTTCCCGCTCGGGTCTGCTCGGCGCTGCCCTGCGCCTGCCCCACGTACGGGAGGAGGAGCGGCGCGTGCGGCAGTGGGCGCGGGAGGCCCTGGAGCTCTGCGCCCTCGGGGAGCTCGAGGGGCGCGAGGCGAGCTCCCTCGCCTACGGGGTGCTGAAACGACTCGAGGTGGCGAGGGCCCTGGCGGCCCGGCCGCGGCTCCTGTTGATGGACGAGCCGGCGGCCGGCCTGAACGACACGGAAACGGCGGAGATGGGCGGCCTCATCGGGCGCATCCGGGACTCCGGGGTCACCGTGCTGCTGGTGGAGCACAACATGGAGCTGGTGATGCAGATCGCGGACCGGGTCCTGGTGCTCGAATACGGCAGTGTCCTCGCGGAAGGAACGCCGTCGGAGGTGCAGTCGAACCGGCGGGTCATCGACGCCTACCTGGGCGGACAGGTGCAGTATGCCGTCGACTGAGGCCGCCCTGCTCCAGGTGGAGGGGCTTTGCAGCCACTACGGCCCCGTTCGCGTCCTCTCCCACGTCTCCCTCGCGGTCCGGGCGGGCGAGCTGGTGGCGATCGTGGGTGCCAACGGCGCCGGCAAGAGCACGCTGCTGCGCAGCCTCTCGGCCGTGCAGCCGAAGAGCGGGGGGACGGTGCGCTTCGACGGGCGGGACATCTCGCGGCTGCCCGCCCACCGCGTGGTGGCGGCCGGCGTTTGCCACGTCCCGGAGGGGCGCCAGGTCTTCGCGCCGCTCAGCGTCGAGGACAACCTGCGGCTCGGGGCGTATCTCCACCGGCAGGAACGGGCCTGGGTCGAGCGCGAGCTGGATCGCGTCTACACCCTGTTCCCGATCCTGGGCGAGCGCCGGGCGCAGCTGGCGGGGACCCTTTCCGGCGGCCAGCAGCAGATGCTCTCCATCGGCCGCGCCCTGCTCGGCCGGCCGCGCCTGCTGCTCCTGGACGAACCCTCCATGGGGCTGGCGCCGCTGCTCGTCGAGGAGATCTTCCGGGTGGTCCGGGAGCTGAACCGCAGCGGCGTGACCGTGCTCCTGGTGGAGCAGAACGCCCGCGCCGCGCTCGCCATCGCGGACCGCGGCTACGTGCTCGAGACGGGCCGGGTGGTGCTGTCGGCCGCGGCCTCGGAGCTCCTCGCCGACGAGGGGGTGCGCAGGGCGTACCTGGGGCGTTGACGGGGACGGACTCAGGCAGGGCCCCCGGCGGTCAACGGCGGGGCCGTGGGGAGTGAACAGGGGGTCGAAGAGAGGGGAGGGCAGGATATGTACGTCGAGCAGATCATGTCCCGCAACGTGGCGAAGTGCAGCGAGGACACCCGGGTCACCCACCTGTCCGGCATGATGCACGAGCACTGCATCCACCACCTCCCGGTGGTCCGCGGCGAGGACACGCTCGTGGGGCTCGTCTCCTTCCGCGACCTGCAGCGTCTCTCGCCCTCGCCGGCCACGACGCTCTCGGTCGGCGAGGCGAACTACCTCCTTGGCAAGCTCACCGCATCCAAGGTGATGCACACCCAGGTGGTGACTTGCTCGCCCGACACCCTGGTGGAGGACGCGGCCTACCTGATGCGGCGCGAGGGGGTGGGCTGCCTGCCGGTGACGCGCGACGGACGCCTGGTAGGTATCGTCACGGTCGAGGACATGCTGGACTTCTTTCTCGAGATCACCGGCTGTACCAGCGAGAGGACCGCCCGGATCGCGGTGCGCCTGCCGGACCGGACGGGCGAGTTGGCCAAGCTGCTGAGCTCGATCAACACCGCGGGGGGCTACATCGTCACCGTCGTCTCTCCCCAGCACCCGGACCGGAGCGGGATGCGCCTCGCCATCGTGCGCTACCGTGCCGACGAACCCCAGGCCGTGGACCGCAGGCTGCGGCAGCTCGGCTACGAGCTGATCACCGCGAGCCTGCCGCAGCCGCCCGGATGAGGTCCCGGTACCAGCGGTAGGAGCTCTTCGGGGTCCGGGCCTGGGTCGCGAAGTCCACGTGCACCAGGCCGAAGCGCGGGCCATAGCCCGAGCCCCACTCGAAGTTGTCGAGCACGCTCCACACGAAGTAGCCGCGCACGTCCGCGCCGGCGGCGATGGCGTCGTGCATGGAGCCGATGTGGGCCGCGAGGTAGCTCACCCGTTTCGGGTCCCGGACCCTGCCCGCGGCGTCTGGCCGGTCGTCACCACCAGCGCCGTTCTCGGTGACATAGACCGGTAGACGGTAGGCGCGGGAAAGGTCGAGCAGGAGGTCCCGGAAGGCCTCCGGGTAGATGGGCCAGCCGATCTCGGAGCGCGGCGCGTCGGCCGGCGGGCTGCCCCACCCGAACCCCCAGGGCAACGACGGGTCGGCCTTCGCGAAGATCGGTCCGTAGTGGTTCAGCCCGAACCAATCGAGGGGGCGGCAGATGCGCGCGAGGTCTCCTGCCCGAACGTAGGGCTCGATCACCTCGGCGATCCGTGGAGGATAGTGCCCCCGGAGCTGCGGGTCGGGGAACGCGTGGTTCCAGTGCTCGTCGAGCCACTGGGCCGCAGCGCGGTTTGGCTCGGTCTCGCCTTCGGGCCAGACGGGCTGCTGGTTGTGGATCGCCCCGATCGAGGCCCCCGGCACCAGGTCGCGCAGTACGTCCACCCCGGCCCCGTGGGCGAGGTTGACGTGGTGGATGGCGCGCAGGTGGGCGTCGCGGTCGCGCAGCCCCGGGGCGCCCCAGTCCATCGCGTAGCCGAACAGGGTGAAGACCGCGAATTCGTTGAACGTCGCCCAGTGTCTGACCCGGTCGCCACAGCGGCGGGCGACGACGGCGGCGTAGTCCGCGAACCAGCCGGCGCTGTCCCGGTGGGTCCACCCCCCGAGACCCTCGAGGGCCTGGGGCAGGTCCCAGTGGTAGAGGCAAACCCACGGCTCGATCCCCGCGGCGAGCACGGTGTCGACGAGCCGGTCGTAGAAGTCGAGTCCCTTGCCGTTGACGGCGCCGCGGCCCCGCGGCAGCACCCGGGGCCAGGCGACGGAGAAGCGGTAGGCGCCGATGCCCAGTTCCCGCATGAGCGCGACGTCCCCCGCGTAGCGGTGGTAGTGGTCACAGGCGACGTCGCCGGTGTCACCGTTCGCGACCTTGCCGGCCGTGCGGCAGCGGGTGTCCCAGATGCTGGGGAGGCGCCCGTCCTCGGCGGCGGCGCCCTCGATCTGGTAGCTGGAGGTGGAGACCCCCCAGAGGAACCCCTCGGGCCAGGCGGTGGGAAACGGCGGGGTAGGCATGATGACCTCGGGTCCCTTGCCGGCGTCCGGGCTACGGGGCTTGCTTCCGGCGTTCAGGCTACTCTTCCCCTCCAGGGGGCAGGCCGTCAAGCTGGAGCAGGAGGCACTCGGCCTC